>Ga0058704_10001541_pt1 | contig 10748 bp, 10 predicted proteins | sample AgamicMgSfe_FD_71363 | JGI IMG/M metagenome (GOLD analysis project Ga0058704, IMG submission 71363) | Agave microbial communities from Guanajuato, Mexico - Mg.Sf.e | ecosystem: Host-associated > Plants > Phyllosphere > Phylloplane/Leaf | place: Guanajuato, Mexico | collected 2012-05-30 | reverse complement strand
CTCGGCCACCCCCGACATCTCCACGACATCTCCACACTCCCGCATTCGAACAAGCCCGGACAGCCTCTTCTCAGTCTCCGCTCGGAGCGGCTCAGGTGTTTGATGCTTGCGACACAGTAATAGAGGAGGATGTCATTCTTAGCAAAGTTCAAGAGCAATGCGGTACGTTGGACAGACCCAGGATTAGCGATGAGAGTACCAGCCTCTTCGTCTCGTCGCTCGCGCTGGCAATACCGATGTTTGCTAATGCGCAACCTCACAGACACCAGCGAGTCCAACACTAGGAAATGGTCCTGGCAAGAAGGATCCAAATGCGCTACAGCCGTCCGCTCTCGACAAGCACATTGCTGAGTTGCAAGGTCCGCCGAGATTAGACGGTAGTGACAAGTTCTTTGGTTTTGAGAACGTGAGTAGATCCAGCACGATCGAATAGAGTGTCGCTGACGAGAATGCGCTATAGTACAGCAGCACATGGTGAGAATGAAAACACTTCACTACTAATCGCATAACTAATTCAAGACAGTTACTGCAACTCGGTCCTTCAATGTCTCTATTATTCTGCTCCTTTTCGAGATAATGTCCTCAGCTTTCCACCACCTCCACAGACCAACGGTCATGCTAATGGCTCACCACTGTCTGCATTAGACACTGGTTCTTCCAATACACGGCGCTCGCCTCTCACAACCAAACCTCTCCCGACCCTGCCTGGTCCATTAGCTGTTAATTCGCCCGCCAGAAAGCCGATAGTGCTCCCAGGTACACCAGCAGCTCAGACAACAAAACCAGACGAGAAGGATGGCCCAGACTGGAAGAAAAAGATGCTGATGCAGAACGTGCCGGTGTTGGACATGCAGCTGGATTACGCAGATGCCTATGGCATGCAAGAGTCGTTGTTCACAGCACTGAAAGACATTTTCGAGGCAATCATTGCTCATCCTGGTCGGACAGGAATCATCAGCCCGCATAAGTTTCTGGAAGTTCTCAGGAAGGAAAATGAAATGTTCAGGTCTGCTATGCACCAGGACGCGCACGAGTTTCTGAACTTCTTGTTGAATCAGGTTGTTGATAATGTCGAACTTTACACCAAGTTGCAGGGGGAGCTCAACAAGTCGAATGGTACAGATACTGCAATGACTACTATACCGAAGTCGGCCATCGGGTGGGTCCACGATCTTTTCGAGGGTACGCTTGTATCAGAAACGCGATGCTTGACTTGCGAAAACGTTTCGCAGCGAGACGAAGCCTTTATGGATCTCTCAGTCGACCTCGAAGCGCATTCTTCAGTCACTGCTTGTCTACGAAAGTTCTCCGAGGAAGAGATGTTGTGTGAGCGTAACAAGTTTCACTGCGATAATTGTGGTGGTTTACAAGAGGCGGAAAAGCGTATGAAGATTAAGAGATTACCGCGAATTCTGGCATTGCATCTGAAGCGATTCAAGTACACGGAAGACTACAACAGGTTACAGAAGCTCTTTCACCGCGTTGATTATCCTTTCCACCTACGACTTTTTAATACCACAGACGACGCGGAGAATTCAGACCGATTATATGAGCTGTATGCTGTTGTGGTACATATCGGCGGTGGTCCTTACCACGGTCATTATGTGTCGATCATCAAGACACAGGACAGAGGATGGTTGCTTTTTGACGACGAGCTGGTCGAGCCAGTAGATAAGAGCTATGTGCAAAACTTCTTCGGAGGCGAGCCGAAGCCAGGCGTGCAGGATGCCAAACAGCTCGCTTGCGCATATGTGCTCTTCTACCAAGAAACCACCCTCGAAGCAGTTCAGCGAGAGCAAGAGACGGAGAACCAGCCCCCGATCGTGCCCGAATCAGGCGATGGTCCACTAGCTACAGCAATTCCACCAGGCTCACCAAACGGCGCGGCCAACATCAACAACTTCTGGGGCAACGGACTGCGACAGATGCAGACTGTCGTAACACCAACAGACGAAAAAGACGACCAATTCGCCTCCCTTGCGCACGCCGCCACAGCGCCCAGCTTCTCGCCGAACGGACGCCCACAGTCCGAGACGCCCGGCCAGAACCCCTTGTTCCCACAAGTGACCAACAGCAAGAGCAAGCGCGATCTAAAGAAAGAGGAGAAGCAAGCCGAAAAGGAACGCAAAGCAGCAGCCAAAGAAGCAGAGAAAGCAACAATCGCCAAGCGCCGCGAACTATTCGAAGACCGCCGCGCGCGCCTCAAGCAGCAGGAAGAAGACCTCAACGCCGCCATCGAGGCTAGCAAACAGAGCGCGGCCGAGGAGGCGGGTCGCGCGCCGCTGGTGCAGACTTCGACCACCTCGACGGACGGCACCACGAGCTTAGCGCCGCCCGGTGGCGGCCTGAGTAGGTTCACGCGCCACAGCAGTATGAGTCTGCGTCAGAAACCGAGCTTCTGGCCGGGTAAGAAGGCGGGTGGTGTTGGTGCTGTACCCGAGGCGCCGGAGGTTGGCGAGGCGGAACGGGACAAGGAAAGGGAAAAGAAGAATCGATTCAGTATCGGACGTAAGAAGTCGACGGCTATGTAGATGGTTGGATTTGGAGAGATGTTTTGTACAGATGTGAGAAGGACAAAAGTTGCATTTGGCCGCGTGGGAATTTGATGTGGTGGAATGGTTGTCTGTCTGTAGCAAGCCGCTTTCTTCTTCTTTCTTCACTGGTATCTAGGGCTTGGACGGCATGGGCAGGGAGATACCTATGCTGTTTTTAATCTATTTTGTCTCAAGATTGGTTTCACTCTCGTGCAACAGCAGCAGTGGCGGTTTGTGGTATTCGTCTTCGGCTGTTCTTTGCACTTGTCCATGCTATATCCTACACCGTGCCTTGGCCCTCGCTAGTACTTCGAGGTGGTATCATTATCGTAACGCCTGTTCTCCTTTGTGTTTCCTTCTTTCTTCCCTTCTCGCCATCTACGGACCCCTTATCCCAGAATAAGCTCGTAGACGATTATCAGCGTGTTGATGCCTATCAGCGGTACTGCGTAACATGTCAGCCTTATTCTCGATGATAATCACTTCTCCCGCACTACGTCTTCATGTCACGATACATCCATCTCTGCTTGCTTGCTCTTTTGCTCCCGAATGCTCCCCTCTCTTCTCAAGCCGGTAGTAGATATCGAGAAAGCAGTACGTACTCCTCATCAATGTCCGCACACTCGCAATCAAATTCACGATCTTGGCTTTCACGCTCGTGTTATCCGCCGCGCCGCCGAATCCTGGATCTTGTGATACATTGCCCCAGCCGACTGTGAGTTTGTTGTCAGTATTGGTCCTTCTATTCGTGTCGTAGGATCCCATTCCGTCGAGCTGCTCGTGCGGGAAAGGGGAGGTGGTGTTCTGGCAATGGGCGTGCGAGAGACGAGTGAGAACGTACTGCGTGCCAGGAAGCGGTCTTCGGATAGGATCGCGATCGCGTTGATCAGGAGGACTGAGACTGGGTATTGTTAGGGATTGGGTGCTTGCTTTGCGCGGAGGACACGGTACCGTAGAAGAGGCCTCCGAGGCCGAAGAAGAGCATTTTGGCTGCTTGGACGATTCGTTTCTGATGTAGAGACCGAATTCGTATCCGGTTGCGACGATGGCGAGCTAAAGTGTCTTTGGATTTAATGTTATGCTATGCTATGGACTACGTGGAGTGAGGTTCAGGCAGCACATGTTTTTGTGGGGAAGAGCATCGATGCATGTGAAGCCACGATGGCTTGACTCCAACGACCAAGGTCAACTCAAATAGACTGACAAATTCAAGAGATGCTTCAAAGATGAATACGAAAGCGATTGGTCCGAGAGATATTCTAAATGGTCTCATTGTCTGCGGTCGCTAACAATTCGCAGATATCTGTTTCGCGCTCTCGATTCCGCTGGTGATACTCTTCCACCTGTTCATCGCCCCTTATACCAAGGTCGAGGAATCGTTCAACATCCAAGCGTTACATGACATTCTCATTCATGGCATTCCAAGTCCGATAAGTCGAGATGCTGGAGACTTTTTCACGGAAAATTACGATCATGTCTTCTTCCCCGGATCTGTCCCAAGGACTTTCGTCGGAGCTGCTTTCCTCTCTGGTCTCGCTAGGCCGTTCACTGCTCTCTTGAGTACGCCTGAGGAGTTGCAAGTACTTGGTAAGCTCTGGTAATATCTGAAGTCCTTGAAAGGCCACTAATCTCCTCCAGTGAGAGCTACACTCGGCCTGATCAATGCATTTGCCCTATTTCGGTTCAGGGACGCAGTCGACATTGCCTACGGCAAGACGGCAGGACGGTGGTATATTGCTTTCCAGGTCTCTCAATTCCATGCCATGTACTATGCCTCAAGGACTCTACCGAACATGTTTGCTTTTGCATTGAGTAAGCATGCATACCCTGCTGCCTTTGGACGTCACTAATCGAGAGCAGCTACCGAGGCCCTTCGCAATATCGTTCTGTCTCAAGCTGTTTCAGCAAAGTCGACCAAGGGAACCAAGCGCCGTCGTCTGTCAATGTATCTTCTCACCATCGCCGGGATCGTCTTCCGATCTGAAATCGCCATTCTACTCGCGACACAGACGCTCTTCCTCCTTATTCAAGGCCGCACATCAATGAAGACAGAAATCATACCCGCAGGCATAGCTGGTCTTCTGATCGGCCTGACTTCCACTGTACTAATCGACTCTTTCTTCTGGCAACAGTTCCCATTATGGCCAGAGCTGACAGGATTCTACTACAACACGATCCTGGGCAAGTCCTCCGACTGGGGCACCGAGCCCCTACACTTCTACTTCCTAAACTCGATTCCTCGCCTACTGCTCAATCCACTAACCTACCTCTTCTGTATACCACTCGCACTAAACCTCTCCGCCACAGCCCAAACAAGCCGCAACATCGCTCTCCCCCTAGCCTCGTTCGTTGCAATCTACAGCCTCCTCCCGCACAAAGAATGGCGCTTCATCCTCTACATAATCCCCTCCCTAACCGCAATTGCCAGCTCCGGCGCCTCCTGGATCTGGATCCGACGAAGCAAATCCACCCTCTACAGCATCCTAAGCCTAGGCCTCGTCCTCTCGACCCTCGCTTCCTTCCTCACCTCCTTCCTCCTCCTCTACATTTCCAGCCAGAACTACCCCGGCGGCGCCGCACTCGTGCGTCTACACGCTCTCGCAGCTCCCTCTGACGACGCTCGTCCAGTAAGTGTTTACATGGATAATCTGGCGTGTCAGACTGGCGTGACGAGGTTCTTGCAATCGCACGCTGCGAAGCCGGGCAAGCAAGGCCCTGTGTGGCGATATGATAAGACGGAGAACGCGACGCTGCTGCTGACGCCCGATTTCTGGTCTCAGTTCGATTACATCCTGGCCGAGGAGCCGGCGCGTGTCATTGGTAAATGGGAGGTTCTGGATACGGTGTACGGATACGCTGGCATCGGACTGCGGCCAGAAGTGGTTGGTGCTGCTGGGGAGGAGGGACACGCGAGGAGTCTATTGCCCGGTCTGCACGAGCGCTTGGCGGGTCCGTATGAGCGACTCGTCGGGATCGCGACGAGCTTCACCGGCGGTTACTGGCCTGTTATCAAGACGAGGCCGATGGTGTATGTACTACGACGGCAGGGAGGTACCATGGCTGGTCTGTAACGGAAAAGACATAGGAACGTTTGTCATATTGAGGAATTGTCTACCCTACGAATCGATCGTGAATAGCATTACCAAACGCCCGTCAATGCCGTGCTGGTATCATGCAGGGAACGACTGAAGACCAAACAACGCTCCGCGTAAGGGTATTGAGAAAGAAAGCATGAAATGTATTCATCATCATTTGTCCATTTTTTCGGGCTTGGAATAATTATCGTTGACCATGTGCTTCGTGTGAGATCCATGCATTGATGATTGGGGAAATGACTCCAGATATCCGATCCGGAGCGATCGAGACCGAGCCAATGTGGTGCGGTAATCTGTTTTGCGACCGGCGCGTACAGGTACTTGCAGCATCTTGTAATCGAACTTGCCGTCCATGATTCGAGAGATAGTTTTCGGGCAAGATTTGTCCACAGAAGCGTCCACGTATGAGGATCTTACCATATCAGAGCTGCTGAACATAGCAGATGCCACTGTTGCAATACAATGCATCAGATACCGACGAGAATCTGCTCCGATTGGACGATTGGACGATAGAACCCAAGCATAGAGTCCGTATTTTGACTCCGTGTTGACCATCATGTAGCTTTATTACCGGCGTGAATTCTTTCCGAGTCGTTGACAGTCGGCATTCCATTTCTATCCCGGACGGTACCAGTCACTACATGGTTCTTCTTTGTCTCCAGGTCGGTAGTAATCGCTGCTATCCCGCTTCTTATTCTTGCCACCTCTCTTTCCGCGTTTCCGATTCTACCGGTGACGCGACCGGTGGCCTTCGGTATCGGAAGATCCTGCAGCGCGTTTGCGACTGCTATTCGAGTTGCTTCCTGGATGGCTTCCGTGACTACCGCCATGGCTTCCATGTGTCCCGTGAGTTGGTGCGTATTGTGGCTCAATCCTGGGAGGTGGTGCTTGATAGGGTTGCTCCATGACGGGTGGTTGTTGAGGCTGATACACTATGGCTGAAAGGATTAGTTGTGTATCATACTTCACCTGATGAATCGTCACATACGCCTGCCATATTGATCATATTGAATCGGGGATGCGAAACTGAAAGCAGTGGTTAGCTACTGATCATTCGATCATACTTCGATGTAGCAACTCTCGTAGTGGAAAATCCAAGGGCTTGTGGCGATATCATCTTCGACAACAGCTCAAACCAGACTTGTCAACGGACAGAGATAAGCATACCTTGGAGGAGCATCTGGATAGCCAGTTTGCGCGTATCTGGGGTCGTCACGAGCGGATGGTGGGTATCGTGGTTCTTCTCTTGGGGCCGCATACCTCGGGTCTCTGGGATCCTCGTACCGGATGTCCTCTCTGGAAGAAGTATACCTTGGATCACTCATTTGATGATGTCGGGGATCATCACGTCCTGGTGGTGGATACCTTGGATCGCTCCGGGAAGGATGTCTTGGGTCCTCAATGGCATAACGCGACTCTTCCCTTACCGCATATCTAGGGTCCTCTCTAGGACCCGGTTGTCCATATGGTCCGGGATATCCAGGAGGATACGGAACACTACTTCTGCCCGGATGCGCAGGACCTACATCCTGATAAGGTATTGGAACGACATGTTCACCTTGCTGTACATAATCCACATGAGGAGGCCTGGCTGAGGGATAGGGCGCTTGTTGTCCATAGGAAGGCGACACGATAGGAACCGGTTGACCAGAAATAGTCCTGTAAGGATCTCGGGGATCTGAACGGGGGTCCATGTAGTCGGCCATGTCCACGTCTCCTCTGGCAGGCCTGGAAGAGGGCGGCGGAGGAAGTTCCTGCCTCGGAGAATTGTTTCCCGCAGGATTGTACGTTCCGGATCCTTCCTGGTATGTCCTGGACTCTTGGTAGTTTACTATACCTCTGTCAGGTTTTCGATACAGGGGACCGTCTCGCGCAAGCAGACTACCTCGTCTTCCTGATCGCTTTGTTTCCTGGTCCCATTTCGCCGACTTTTCCTTGAGGTCTCTAACCATTTGCTGAAGAGTGTTATTATGGTTGTAGCTCGGCGTTTTGAGTCGGTGAACGTACTGTGGTCAGATTCCTGTAGGCTTTGATCCAATAACCTTGAACCTGTGGATGTCAGAAGGTCACCAGAAGACTTGTCGTAAAGCGCACCTCTCGTCCGTTGACGACCTTCTTGCCTGGTCGCACGGTGGCATCGTTGCCCAGAAAACTCTGGATATCAGCAGAGATGACCTCTCGCCGAATGCCTTCTCCGTCCTGAAACCAGTCCTGCACGATTGAATTTGACATGGTAGAGGGAGGCGGATGGGCGATTAGAGAGGCACGGAATGAATGACGAAGGAATCACAAAGCAACGTGTGTTCACGGTGGAGGGAGAGAGTTGACTAGAATGGTGGGCGAGGATGCCTGGTACGCGCTCGGGCCGCTGTCACGCTGGCACGAATAACGAAGCGGTACGTGATGTTGGGCTCAGATGTCGGTATTACAGTGCATCATGCGGCCAGTCACTAGTAACAAATGCAGATAAAACAAATTGGGCACCAAAATGAAAGGAAAACTATAATCATTCGTGGGTATCATACCAACCAAAACTCCATCGCCAAAATACACCGTGTCTGCTGTCAGACTCCTCATCCCAAAACACCGGTATCAGTTCCGATGCGCCTCTCCAGAGAGAAGAGGAGTTGCTGCATCCGCTGACTGCCGCTTCGCCTGCCAAAAATCACCTCTCCCAGCTCCATCGACTGCACCACTGCCTGGCGTGAGAAATCGTTCGCTCCGAGCCAGAGTTGACGCTCCCGCCAGGCCAGGCCAGGAACCACGACCATGGCGAGTGCAAAGAACAGCCACACCCACCAAGGCAGGGTGACCGACATTCCCTTGCCGGCTTGCTCGAGCGAGATGGTGGCCATCGCAGTGGTCGTTGGTGATGGCGATGTTCCGACCGCATCGGCGGACTTTGATGGCGGCAAGGGTCCAGACACGACTGAGACCTGTCCAGTAGGCTCAGTGTCGACGACGATGGCAGCAGGCATATCCGGCTTCTCCTCCACCAACTGTTCCTCCCTGTCCTTCTCCGGCTCCTCCACCAGCTCAGGCAGCTTCACGTCGACCAGACCCAGTCCAGCTGGGTTGGCCTCCGCGACGACCACGGCAGGTACCTCTGCCTCGTGCTGCTTGCCCTCCTCCATCTCCACCTCCTCTCCCTCACTGTCGGACAGGCTCTGGTCGCCGAGCTGGTCCGAGAGACTGACGTGGCGAGTGGTCGAGGGCCTGCCTGCAAGCTTGACCCCCTTTGGCAGCATTGGTGACAGCGCATCGGCGTCTGGCGATCGTGAGCGGTCTGGATTGACCAGCTCTTGGATCATACCAGAGATGTCTGCTGGTGGGGCTGTCTTGATATCGAGGGTATTATCCAGATCGAGGTGGGTCGCAAGTATGTTGTGGATTTCATCGAGGCGTCGGATTGCTTGCAGATCCCTCTGGCGTTGCAGTACATACTGCTCGATTTCTCCCGCTTGTTCCTTGATGTCTTCTTCTTTTTCTGCAAGCCCGGCGACCAACTCATCGTGAGATCTTTGAACATCCTCTCGCTCGTTGGTTTGGTCTTTGAGCATGTCTTTGATCTTGTTCATCTCCTTCCTGAGCTTGTCGTTCTGGATTTCCAATAACCTCTTGTCACCCTTGAGGTCATCGTGCTCTTTCTTCTCTTTGGCGAATTGATCGGCTTTCTCTTTGAGTTGCTTTTGAAGGTCATTGGTACCGTAATTGGCATTGAAGATTGAGGTCCTCGCGGCGTTGTTTTCTTGTTGTAATCGCTCAATTCTCGTCTCGCCCTCTTCGATCTGTTTTTCTTTGTCGACACCTTTTTCGTATAGATCGTGATTCGCCGATGTGAGGTCCGAAACTTGCTTATTCAGACCGTTGACTTGCCGACCGTATGTATCGATTTGAGCATCCTTCTCTTCCAATTGAGTTTTCAGGGCCGAAACTTGGTCAACCAGATCTCTCATCTTCTGATTGTAAATATTGTCGTCGACATCAGTGTCAAATTCGGGTTCGAAGGATGCCATGTCGGGCTCGGGTGGAGAATGGGATGGTTCTTCGAACAGATACTGCGGTTGCGTTGGTGGGTCGTCAGAGGATTGAGACGGTTGATGGGATGACTGCTCAGGTTGATACTGAGGCTGTGTTGGTGGATTGTCCGATGACCGAGTTGGTTCAAATAGACCGGCGAATTCTGGAAACTCGTTCAGAGGCCTGCTGAGTTCTTCCAGTGTAAAAGGTTCAATGAATTTAGCTTCACCTTTTGCGACATTAGTGAGCGGAATGCAAGTGAAGAATGTTGTTTACTGCATACCTTGATCTGACCCCACGGGGTCGGGAATTCACACATCTTCTTGTTGGGGTACCTCCGCCAAGGATGTCGGGGTAAATGAGAAGATGCCGGTGCAGGCGTGGAAGGGTGCTCGGTTTCGGCCCTTTAAACGAGCTGCGAACCGGCCTCCAGGTTGCGCAATGTTCTCGCCAGAACGCGCACCAGAGGATTCGGCGACGACTTCAACCCTCTCGGGGACGAGTGGTGCCGTTGCTGGTAGGCCAGCACTGCCCAGTATGGCGCTGAGCTGTTCCAGCTGTTCCGGCGACAAGTCGTGCGAGGACGATGCAATGACGATCTGGTGGCTGAAGTGCTGATTGAGGTGGGATACTGTTGGTGGAGCAGAAAGGGCAACGAAGAGTATGGCGAAGAGGTCAGAGGAAAGGTGAGCGATGAGTTCTGGGAAGAGAAGAGGCGAGGGAAGAGCACTGAGGCGAGCATCTATATTGACTTACATCCTATTGTGATGCTTGACAATACCTTGGGCTAGTTGCTGGAGAAGGCTGGTCCTGATACCATGAAGCATATACCCCTGTGTCTCATGATTGCTGTATATCAATAATCCCATTGTCGCTACCCGTAAGATACTGTTTCAGATATGGGTCTGAACATGGACACGGGGGGCTGGAATTGAGGTGAATTGATTGGTATCTATTGTGCGATTGCATCAGCAATAGCTGCTGATACTGCATGATACTGATCCTTTTGGGGGTCTGAACAAGGACCCAACCACCTATGGCCATCCTCCACCATGCTGTAGCATGTCTCCATTGTAATGCTGTAATCCCGCTATTATCA
>Ga0058704_10001537_pt1 | contig 10760 bp, 6 predicted proteins | sample AgamicMgSfe_FD_71363 | JGI IMG/M metagenome (GOLD analysis project Ga0058704, IMG submission 71363) | Agave microbial communities from Guanajuato, Mexico - Mg.Sf.e | ecosystem: Host-associated > Plants > Phyllosphere > Phylloplane/Leaf | place: Guanajuato, Mexico | collected 2012-05-30 | reverse complement strand
ATCTAGTCCAGCATCCAACATCCACTGTTTCTCCCTCCTTTTGCCAGAAAGAACGGTCTCTCGTTTGAGGATTTCTCGGCCAAGGCCATCCACTCTCCTTCTCACATGACCCCTCAGCACACCCCATCCTTAGTCATGCCTGCGAACCACCGCCGCCATACGACTGTTTTTTTCTCTTCTGTTTACTCTTCTCTCATCTCCCTGTTTTCGGCATTGGTATTGGTTGGCCTTCAGCCGTCCACCTTGAACTGGCGACGGGCGACTGGTGACTGTTAGCTGCGGACGTGGGATTGCAAGGGCGAGAACTTTGCGCTTGCTTTTGCGTTTACTTTTGCAAAAGTGATGGTGCATCGCATGCTAGGCTAAGTCTTGGGGTTAGTGCGGAGGGTGAATCGAGGTGAGTGGAGAGCGGAGCAGAGAAGGGGGATCAAGGGGACAAAAAGGGATTTTGCATAGCTTGGCGATTACTCCTCCTTCTCTTTGGGGTTACTCTCCTCCATCCTCTTTCTTCCCTCTCTGTTTCCATCTCTTTCTCTTTCTCTCTTTCCTTCCTCTTCATAGCGTGGCGGAAAGAGTAAGACTCACCGCCCCAGCCAAGTTGAGCCGGGTGAGTTGGGTGAGTCGTGTTGGCTGAACTGGTTTACTAGCAAGCTGAACTGTAGTGGTTGTGTTGGGTTGATCTGACAGGACTGCTCCCAGCTCAATAGAACGAACCCTCGTCCCTCCTCCGGTGCCCGTTCCCGCGGCCGATGACAGCGCAGTCACGGCACTGTGACGTACTGTACGCAGCGATTGTTTGCTGCCCGCCTAGTGTTACTGTCTCCAGCTACTGTCCCCACTATCGTCCTGTCGAGGAAGTGGGATGGGGCAGCGTGAGATGTGGTAGCAGGAGAGCGCAGTGCAATGGCTGGACGAGACCAGGTTGGCGATGTAAGGCGAGAGTGGAAGCGTGGATCTTAGTGTTCTTTTCGAAGGGACGAAATGAGTGAGTGAGTGAGCAAGTGTGGTGAGTGAATGTGGTGGATGAATGCGATGAGTGAGTGGCTGTGGTGAGTTGAATGCGGCGAGTGGGCAAGTGAGTAACCGTGGTGAGGAAGATGATGGTGAGTAAGAGAGGCAGAAAAGGGCCCGAAGCATACACTGTACGGACGAGATTCTGGATTGATGGTTGTGGATTGTGGACCTAGCTACTCAGCTTGCTAGACTAGATATAATGGAGAATGGCGTTTCTGTCTTCGGATGGAGGAGGCAAAGTACGAGGCTACTGGGGAAAGATGGAAGATGGGAAGGAGTAGGAGCAGACCTGAAAGTGACAGGGAAGAAGAAGGTGAGAGAGGAGTTGGAATTGGAAGAGTATTCGACCCGAGAACATCTTGTCCTTGTATCCGTATATCCTGCCTTGAGTTTACATTTCACCCCCTCGAATTATGGTATCGAGCAGTAAGATAGGACGACATAGCGAGCCTACGAGCGTACGGCGCCACAAGGCGTACAACAGAAAAGCTGAGAGAGAGAGATAGCCAAGCTATAACAAAGCGACGAGACCGAGGAGGATTGAAAAGGAGGGTTAGGAAACGAGCACGTCTACGTCCTCAAGAAATGAATGGCAAAACTCGTCGAATGTGTAGCATGAGAGTCTCTGATCCAAAGGGGAGTCTTCCAGTCACGAACCTCGCATTTCTCGCTCATTACTCATCATGTCAAGTCCAGCACGATGTGTTTAGCTCACATTTGTGGCTTGGGAACGAAACAAGTGGTAGAAGCTCGCTCCTAGCAGAACCGACGCAACCCGCAAGCATCGGCAACTGGCGGTCTGAGCAGTGGCACATGGTCTGGTAGAAGGGGTCTCGTGTATCTCTCAGAAGTCTGATATGTGGAGTCAATGCTTCCGGGGAAGGTGGGAAGGAGGCGGAGAAGGATGGCCATGGCAAAGATACGTCCCGGGGTCTCGCCCTGTCATGATCCGAGGGAAAGCGCACGCCATCGTCGTAGATGTCGTACCACCGCCACGCATGCCCGTACACCGCCACCTAGCTGGCGCCCTTCACTATCCGGAGACATCCACGAGGTGGATGTGAGTCGCTGTACATCCGCCGTGTTGGCTTGTCAATAGCCTCGATGCTAGAAGGTGGTTTTCCTGATGCTTGCCCACCTTGCCCTATCGAATAGTGACTGGCTTCGTGTCAAACCGAGTCATAGGGCAACCATCCCTGCTGGAAGTCTCGGAGTAGACGCCAGATCGCCCATGTTCTGCTGCCTGTCGCACCACTGGATAGGAATGCACATAACCAATAGCGTGGTCTCGGCTTTTGTCAATCTGTAGTCAAATACGTTATCTTGCAAGAAGGCAGCGCAGGTCATTCGTGACATGGTATGTTTTGATCATCAGGTGCCAGACTTTGCCTTTGAGTGGTTGTCGGAAACCTTGTCGTTGCAACATCTTTCGACAGAATGCGTCCAGGCGTGCCAGGCTTTGAGCAGGAAGATATCCAATTGGGCGTTCGAGGTCACATTCGGCATGGACACTTCTGATGAACCATGGCCGAGCGAACAGTCAAAGGCTGGTCTATGACGAACTGAAGGTGGAGCATGCTGCGTCTCTCGGTTCCACAGTCTCTGTATGTCGCCACACGACATTGTTTCTCTTCGACCTGCTGATGTGGAGTAGTTGCCTACGGATCCGCAGCTTTGTATCTACATGATTGCTCGGTGAAACAACGAGTGCAGCCACAAATGGTAAACATAGGTGTGTGGAAATTACAAACCTTGTCATCTCATCATTGTAACTTTCTTTTCTGCTACCTACCATAATACTGTAGGTTTACAAGGAGGGTCGCATATGGAGGATACCAAGGTACTGATTACAGAAGGTGGTAGATTGTAAAGACTGAAGTGGCAGATTGTGTAGACTGAAACTTCCACAAGCAGAAGATGTCTCGCTCGTAACGGATTACCTAGTGGTGTGCATCCGGTATGTTCGGCGCTTCAGATGTTCGGGTCCGCATACCGTATCTCGGCTACTCTTGATCTGATAATGCGGTGCAATACGAGACTTTGCGGATACACCCAGCCTGGCACCTGACTGCTCGAGTAAACATAAAGTTAACTTTCACACGGACAGCTGATGAGGCTGAGCCTCTGACTCACTACGGCGACGGGAGAGGACACGTGCTCGAGTGGAAATTCAAAACTATGAAATGAACGACAGCATGGTTCGTCCTGCGGCAGTGTATCTTGGTTAGCACAAGAGGGAGGGACTCGATCAGAAAAACACTCGAGAGACTATTTGCTTAGTTTTTGGAACCACTGTTCTTACACTTTTGGCGGATGAAGGTAAGCTGGATACGCCGAATGATTCGGATACTTGTTACCGCGAGTTACGGCGTCATGTTATCTTGTCTTTGGTCGGGGCCGAATATGGACTGGTTTTGACGAGGGCAGACGAAATGAGGCTTCATAGCAGCTCGTCTAATCCTTCTCGTAAACAGTCGGTGTCGAATGAGGCGTCCAGTCTCTGTATTGTTGGTTTGGTATGGGGCTTTTTATACTTTCAGGGACTACTTCCCGAGGTGCCAACGCAAAACGTCGTCACGATCAGCCCATCAAGCTTCTTGACCCAACGTTGCGCACACGTTGCGCTTTGCTATTAAGGATTCCATCAACTTGTAGCCACTTGGATCAGGATACGACTCTACTCGATCCCTAGCGGTATGTGAGAAGACCTCTGCTCAGAGTTTTACGCATTGTGACATCTGCTTGTGGCAGAGTTTCCGAAACGACCACGCCCAGATGACGCTCTTCTCGCCGTGATCAGAGCCGGCAATGTCTGACCGAGACTAAGGCCGTCTGTTGGCTATTGATAATATTGGTAAATGGACAAGACGCCAATGTTGCAATCACAATGGTAAAGTGGTTCGCACGACAGAACAAGTCCCCCAAGACTTCCACGTGCTGTCAAGCCATGAATCCCCGACGAGGGGCTAGAGTACCCTGTCTCAGAGCGGACATCATCCACCGTTGTGTCTCGGCACCTGTCTAGACCGGGCTCTCGTGATGGAATGTCGTTTCTCAGGATGATGCGTGTGCCAAGACGTCTTTGAAGTGTTTTGTTTCTAGCACTCAAGTGCGCCACGAGCCGGACGTTTCGGTACCGACAGTAGCGCCACCAAGCGTATTCCTGCTGTTCTGAGAATTGAGATGTTCTGCTCGGGCATAATGCTCGTTCTGCCTCTTCAATGGGACTGCTTCATCGACAAGGGCTGATGTCGGACTGCTTGTGATTCTTTGCACGGGCTGGATGGGCGACTCGTTAGACCAAGCAGGACGCGCTCGTCAGTCGACTACGATACGAACTCTTTGGTATGTGGCCTCTTGGGTCTCTCGTAAAAGTGCCACCGTTTATTATCACCCTAGCAAGCAGAGTCACTGACCCTGGTTGCCCGCTTTACAGTTCTTGCGATTAAACTTAAAAGCGTCTCCAAGTAACAAGCACGGGGTGAGAATAAACGTGTCAAGTCTCCACATGCTAACGTAGTGCTTCGGCCTCGGGACCGTAAGCACCACCTCCGCTATTTTGCATGTAGTTTTGGGCTAGAGAGGGGATAGTTGAAATGTCTGTCTTTGATCAGGAATTGGACTCGGTTTGTTTCCTCTGTTTCCCGATCAAAACGAGTGTAATTGAGAGTGTGGAAGTTGTTCAGATTCTGAGGAGGAGAACAGTCGGATTATCATGTGTGGGGACCGACATCACACACATGAAGCAGAATGATCGGGCTTAAGTTCGGATGCTCTCGACCGAAAATGGAAGACAAGGCACGATCTGCACATGGTGCGCAAGTAGTCAGGTACGGAAGTCTAATAATCGCCCGGCCTCGAGTCCTTGACAGGTGGCTCACAAAAACTCTTTTCTCCGTGCAAAAAGGCAGCCCTGAAGCAGACCGCGCCGCAAACAATCCCAACACAAAGTTCAAAAAGAAGCAGTCGTGGTACGGAGTGCAAAGATGCCCTCTTCCATCCTTGGCTTAGCTCTTGCACATCTCTGCACGTCGCGATTCAAAATGTTCAAGCACCTCGACGATCGGCATCTGATTGTCATTTGGGTCGTTCTAGGACAGGCTGGGCTGCAGCGATGTTCGCAGGCGCGCTGCCAACCCAAAAGATGACCGGCATGCTAGAACAGGCAAGGCAAGAAAATTGCTAGATCTCTGCCAATTGGAAATGTTCTCTCGACACCTTTCTTTCCTCCCTTCCAGAATCAAGCTCCTGCACGTTTCCTATTGAGAAGAGTTGACATTCTGATCGACATGCCGTGCCGTCTCACAATGTGCTGTGGTTGTTATGGTACCTTGTAGCGTGCCATAAAACAACCACGCGGATGATGGTTATGAGTAAGTTAGTCGTAGGGGGTTCATGCAAGCTACTGACTGTATTTACTTAATGATGCGATCATAGCTCCAGCACACTCATGTCTGCCGCTTTTGACTATGGGAGCAGTGCAGACTGCCTTTTGCTTATGACGCGCAGCATGGAGGGATGAGCTGGGTCATCGTGTTACTGATAGGGACAACTCAAAGAAGAGACACGTATAGATCATGCAAGTCTGCACTTTCAGCATACTTGACCCGCATTGCAGCAGGACAAGAGGGGCCACGGGGGTGTTCTGGCCAGCAAGCCGCAGAATGATAGGCAAGCCAGAGTTGAGCTTGCTTCTTGTGTGGAAGGGAGGTTGCTGCTGCTCTTTAACGTTTCCCAAAGCAGGATGTGTCGTCCATATCTTTTGGCAACGATCAGCAGGTGAAGTCAAGAGAGTGAAGATCATGGACACTTCAAACAACCATGTGTGTCTTAAGCTTCTGACCTGTTGCCTATTCTCACAAAGTTGAGCAGAGCCTTAGGGCAATATCCTCGTGTCAATCCCTAGGAAATCATGATGCCATCGTGGCGTTTCTGCACCAACGTCATTTGACTCGACCGCGGTGTTGGTTTCCCGGATTTTACCCACTGATCTGCAATGCATGTGTGGTTTGTTGATTATGCGTCTCCATTAGATCGACAACAACCTCGGCTTCAAACCTCCTCTTTGCTGCAGAGAACCATGCCGCACCACTGTGGAGCGGTGAGGTGGTTCTGGAAAAGTACCCATGTATCACGATAGCAGAGGTCACCGGTAAGTGTTTATTCAACAGCTCCTATGTGGGTATGGGCGATTGCAGATTCAATGATGATTATATTATCTCTGAAAACGAGCGTATATATGGGTATCTAACTTCAGACGCGTGGATGCAATAAACGCCGCCTTGACCGACAAGGTCTGGAATGAGTTATGAGAGTTTAGGTCGATCGACTACGCAGATGCAGATGTGTGCAGCCCGGCGCCGACGAGAGACTCGTTTCCAAAACCGAAAGCTGACGAATGAAGGGTATCATTGTAAAGTTGAAAAGAAAACTGCGCATCCCAACTGTTGGGAGTATTATATTACAACACATGACACTGGTGCCAAGTACCCTACTAGCAATCTCCAGGCTAATGACGTTGCGGATTGCTCGGATCATAGCGAGATGCGAAGGGATTGTACGGCCCGGTCATGGGTGGAGCTTGCATAAGCGGTGGAGGTGGACGGAGACTGATTCCTTGAGAGCTAGGATAGTTGGGAACCTGAGTCGTGGGTGGTTGCGTGTGCGTATTCGCAGTCGGTTGCAAAGCGCTTGGATGGCGTTGGTGAACCATTGAAACCTGTGGCGTTGGTGGTGGTGGTGCATAACCCAACTGTTGAGCCTGATGAGGTCCCTGTCCGAAAACCTGAGGAGTCATGGAAGGCGCTTGCACCAGGGAGAAGCTTGAAGTCCTCCTACGGACGTTTCTACCCATTTCTGGACTCCTGTGAGATGCGTCATGCGAAGCATTGTAAGAGCTTGGTGGGCCAGGTTGAGAAGAGGAGGGACCACTGTGAGGGTTTCTTTGCAACCTTGGGGATGCTGGGCGTTTCGAAAGCTGTCTCTCCCCCCCACTCGTGCCTCTGATGATGCCTGCAAGGACATCCCGCTCTTTTTTGTAGAAATCAGCGTCTTCTGATATGTCTTTGATCTGCTGCTCCAGCTTCGATATCATTGAAGCCGCCTCCATTTCCTTCTTCTTGCGTCTTTCCCTGAATCGGGCGCTGGCACCAGCGTTACGCTTTCGTTTCTCGTCAGCAACACGAGAGGCAGCCTGAACATCTACCGGGAATCTCACGTCACCCTCGGTCGTCTTCAACGTCATCATTTGGTATGTACTCTGGCCAGTAGCACCAGTAAGAGGAAGGCTGGACTGAGATCCAAACGATGCTGCTGCTGGTGGTGGAGGGACACTCATGTTTCGACCACCCCCCCGGGATTGGTCACTTATGCTCAGGTAGCCAGACGCGGAATGTGCGATGGGTGAGTTTTCGTCCTGGTCATAAGCGGAATAACTGGGACTGGAGCTTTCGCTGTAGTTCTGCGTTTCAGGGCTACGTCTTCTTGGAAGATCTGCTGGTGGAGGAACGATGTTTGGGAAGCCATAGCCTGTCGTTCGTATGCCAATAGGTGGAGTAGGTGGGGGAGGGGCACCAGATGTTCCCGGTTCAAAGGCACGGGGACGTGACCGAGGCGAGGAGGGAAAGGGATTCTGGAGCGCGTTGATATTCCCACTCACAGGTTGAAGGTGGGACAGGCTGATTGCACGTCGCAGAGGAGATTTGGGGGTTAGGATTCTCCTGTCAGGGGCATTGCCGGTCTCGGAAAGATAAGAGTATCCAGGCGGTGCACCAATGCTGGTAGCGCTTGTCTTTGATGCGCCGAGGATTGGAGGGAGAGTTGGCATCCCTACGTGCGGTGAACCCAGCTCATCCGCATTCCTTCTGAACCGAGCGGAAGCATCTTCCGGTACCGGATTTAGGACAGACGGCAGGGTCAATGAACGTGAGGCAGAGGGAGAGACGCTCCCCGAAGGTGATTTGGACACACCTAGAAGAGGTGGTAAGTCGAAACCTCGACCGGAATGTGGTGGGGGAAACGACAACGGGCCCAGACGATGCGTTGAAGGCGAGCCTGTGGAAGATTTATACTGCTGGTGGGTAGAGCTTGCATTGCTCTGGTTGCCTGATTCATAACTCGATGGATAGCCTGGTGCATATTGCCGATGTGACATGAAGTCCGTCACTTGAGCACGATTGCTTTCCCACGACCCAGAACATGAGCGGCGCTCTTCACTGTCGGGTGCTTGCTTTCGATCAGCTTCCTCGAGCGACTGCACAAATGGCGAGTCGTACCGAGGTGGCTGGTAGCTATAGTGAGAGGTTTGTTGCCCAAGGTCGTGGGGGTGGCAAGGGGTGGTTGCAAACTGTGATGCCGCCACTTTGAAAGATTACCTGGAACGCCAAATGCGTGTCCACAAATGATTATGGAAGAAAGTAGTTGACTCGTTTAGTAGGAGATGAGAAGGACTTGGCGCCTGCTATATGTTGGCAGAGGCGATGAACAAAGCTCAAAAGTAAGATATGCCTCGGACTGCCGAATCAAGGTCAAGGATCTCGGCTTCTTGGATATGTGCCGTGTGTATTGACGTGGGAAATGACGCTCACAATGAAGACAAAAAACCAGCAAGTGATAAGAAGGAAGTCGGAAGAGACGAGAGCAAGTGTGGGAGACAAGGCAGGTAAATGGGGAAATACTGTGACCAGGAGGACCTGGCTACATGGGCTAGCCAGTGATAACTTAGTGTTGAATGACATGACTGCAAATGTGGACGGACCAGACCAAGTCCAGTGCCTGATCTGACATGGCAGCACTCATTTGCCAGCTGCCGTAGACGGGGACAGGGCGCCGAGTCGAGCGAGTTAGACTTTGGTACAGCTGGTGCACCTTGGGGTGCGCCGCGCGTGGAAGACGGGAACCGTGCTGGAGTGTGGTGGTCCCTACCTGCTGGATGCTACTAGCGTCGCATCAATCCTCGAGCCGTAAAACCACAGCTTGTCTTGACGCTTGGACAGTACTCTGTGTCAGGCACAAACGAAGTCTGGCGCACTTCCTCCAATGCTTCCGTGACGGAAGTCAACATGCATGAGGGTCAAACGGTGCATATCGGGTCGCGTTTTGGCGAACCCCCCTAGCCGACGCATGTTAGCCCCGCCAGCGAACCATAAGTAGCGTGGGTGAGTGAGCGAGAGAACAGAAACGGCTCTCTACTTTTGGGCTTGCGCGTGCCAGATAAGATCGAAGATCTTACTCGGCACTTGATCCACCTACACGGCACAGGCTCTGTACTGTATATCCTACAGAGTCAACGTCTTCCGATGATTGTATGATCAAAGAATCTTCTTGCAAGACGCAAACAGGAAACAAATGCGATGTTGACTGCCGATTTGTCCTCGCTCGATCTTGTCCGTGCGGCGTCAATCTCTATCATGCAAAATACGTGATACTGATAGAGCGGTCCCAAATCTAGCGACCCTCAAGGTTTCGGCACGCTCAACCTTATGGCATTGACCGCTGAAAGAAACCGTTCCCCCATGAGCAAGAAACCATTTAGAGACTCGCAAGCAAAAGCGTGACACGGACCAGATACTGTATATAATGGGCATGTGGCATTTAATATCAGGGGAGGAGCAACTACGGTGTGCAGACGGTGGTCGTAAAAGGGCGGATCCGCGGGGCATGATCCGTCTTCTCGACAAAAGCATGTCCGAGCGAGCCAGCGGTGGATGGATGATATGACGAAGGGGACGGGATTGATTGTGCTGGCCAGGACTAGCTGTTGTTCTTGTCTTCGTTCTTGTACTGTATCTGTTGAAGGGAAAGCCTGCTGTTGCTCGTGCGCCAAGAGTGCATACTGTCTACTGCGTGGTTAAGTGCAGGGATACACAAGTAGAATGGTCAGTACAGACACGACGTTTAGCCTTTCCGAGAGCCCTGATGATACAGTACCGTACTGTAGCAAAAAAAAAAGTGGCATCGCAATGTGATAACGACATGCAGATGGCGGGCGGTACACATAATGACTCGTGCGAGTTCCTCCGTGACTTTCGGTGTGATTGAACAGTGCGGTGAGTCCAATATGATGGAATGATCATCGCGGTCTCTTCACGAAGCAAGCAGGGGCCGCGATATTGCTCGTCTCGCCAGCCTGAGCTTTTCTCTTGTCATCAAACCTCCCAAGCGAGGGACGAGAATGACAACACACTCCATATGAGACAAGCCGTATCAGTGGCTCTTGGTGTGTGGTTGCATGGTATTGAGGAACAGTAATCGTCAGACTGAACGAAATCGAAATGGGGGGGGCGACGCGCATGAAGGTATCGGCGGCCATGCAGCGGACGGGTGGTTGGCTTGAATCCTGCATACGGCCGCATACAAAGAGCGTCATGTGAGCGTTCAAAAATCACTCGAGAGCCTTGCGAATGGTGCCAGCAAATCTGTACATTTTCGTACCGCCGAATTTTGCTATTGGCCTTTTGGCTTTATTTTCATGCAGGCGAGCCCGACACCACCTGCGCGCATGCACGACTGCATGTATGCAGCCCATCCTCAGTCACTCACCGCATGCAATGCAAGTCTCGCGCAGGTGGGCACACGTCGTGGCGCTCATTAATTCAACGGACTCGGTACGCTGGTGAAAAACCAACGTTGACTGTGATCATCGCCTCAGGCTTCGTGTACAGTATTGTGCTCCACCGCTGGCATCCCGGCCTTGAAGCAAAAAGGCGTACGTACCCTTGTTTGGTAAATTAGATGGACGGATTGGG
>Ga0058704_10001536_pt1 | contig 10764 bp, 10 predicted proteins | sample AgamicMgSfe_FD_71363 | JGI IMG/M metagenome (GOLD analysis project Ga0058704, IMG submission 71363) | Agave microbial communities from Guanajuato, Mexico - Mg.Sf.e | ecosystem: Host-associated > Plants > Phyllosphere > Phylloplane/Leaf | place: Guanajuato, Mexico | collected 2012-05-30 | reverse complement strand
GACGATAGGGTGCTGGAAACGGCCGTGAGGTTGTCGGCGAGGTTAAAGGTGAAGCGGAGCCCCTCGTCCGTCCCGTCGCTTAAGGGCAGCGGTTTCCGAGAAGCCGGCGGCTATTTTTTGGGCGCTTGCGTTGCCGAGGCCTGGTCGCACGTAACGGGAGTGCGGTGCATCGCTCCCAGATCGCAGTCTTGTGACTGCCGCTGTCAGAAAATCATTGTACATTTGATCCGAGATGCGATTATAGGCATTAATGCTGGCGGTAGAACCGAAAGAAACGCCTCCTTATGACCAGCATTAGCGGTGGCTTCTCCAGTGGAGCCTTTCCAAAAGTAGCTCGAGGACTGTTTACGTGTGGCCGTGCCCCTTGGCGTTCGCCGTTGCTAGTTAGACGTTTCTCACTATCGTATCGAACACGAAGAGTAAATGCTTAGTTGCTGAGGTTATCGCCCGGCATCTCTAATCAGTCCCCAAATGTATGTGTCTTAATGTGTAGTCGTGGCACAAGCAAGGATGGCGGAAGCCGCAAGTAACACTCCCGAGGTACCTGCAGGGCTCGGCGGGTCAACAGCAACGAAAGAGGAAAGCCAAACTACCGCCGCAAACTCACCTGCAGCTTCTGGAGACAACAATGCAGCAGAAGCAGACCCGGTTGCTATAGCAGATATCCTTCCTCCACTCGACATACCCGGAGGTCTCCCACCCTCACCCGCACCACTATCTCCATCGACTGAGCGGAACCAAGCACCCGGTATCCTCGATCGGCGGAAGAGCACGAGACCAGGCAGTAGCCGCTCGCAGAGTCGCGGGACTAAGAGAGGAGGGAAGGCAGCGGGCGGAGTTCCGCCCATTAGGATCAGTATGGCGGATGTTGGGGCGGAGATGAAGGTCAAGGATGGGGAGACGCCGGGGAATGAGGAGGATACGTTTGAAGATGCGGTGGATAGTGCTACGACGCCGAGGCCGGGGTCAACCGAGCCTGTGCTTGTAGTGGAAGAGGAGCGACCTGCTGCTGCTGTGAACGGGCTGGCGATTGATGGAGCTAGTGAGCAGGCGCAGAGTACGGTAGAGGTTGGGCAAGGCGGGGGTGCTGCATTGGATCATGTACCGGAGATGCTTCCACCACCCAGACCTGACAGAGCGTCACGAGATCGTAGTATCTCTCCTTCGAAAGTAACTTCAGGCCGACAGTCACCGAGCAAGCACATGCAAGGCCTTTCCAACGACTTCATCGTCAACACACCCCCACCACCGTCCACTGCAGACCGCATCAACGCGCTTGAGCAACGACACGTAGGCGAACGACCTCCACCCCCACCGGCTGCGGCGCCAGTGAGGAAAGCTTCGAGTGGTTTCGCTGGGTTGCTGGGAAGGATGAGCAGTATTAGGAAGACTGCCCGATCACCTCCAGCGCCTAAGCAAGAGAGTAGGTTCGGGCCACCACGAAGAGATACGACAGCGTCGATACTTACCGTGAACACGAATGCGGGTGGGCTGGCTTCGATACCTGATGGAAACGAGGGCACGCCGAGACCGAGTCTGAAAGATCAGTTCGAGAGTTTGCGGAGACAAGAGGAGTATACTATGAGTGGAGCAAATGGACATGCGCCGGAGGATGATGCGGAGAGGACGCCGATCGTCAGGACACAGAGCGATGCGAATGTACTATCACCCACAAGAGCTAGCCAGGACGGACGAGTGCGGACCGAGAGGGCTCTCTCAACACCTGGTCTGCTGAAGTCACCAGGGCTCAACCCAGACCTACCTCCCGGTACAGCCTCCGGCCTCACAGCAGGGCCAGCGGACGAGCCGAGACCGGTGAACTGGGATCTGTGGCAGCAGGTAGTGAACGAAGGACCCGCAGCCGTGCAGCGCACAAGCGGCGAGCAATTACGGGAAGCGATAGCTTCAGGCATACCTCCAGCGATCAGAGGCGTGGTGTGGCAGGTCCTAGCAGAGAGCAAGAACGAGGAGCTGGAGCAGGTATACCGTACACTGAAAGCTAGGGGCACAGATGCGGAACAACAGCAACAGCAACTCAAGCCAGCTCCTATGGCGAGAACCGAGTCCCAGAACATCATCGGCGACAATCACTCAATATCCTCCTCCCGCTCCAGCGTCCACTCCGATGGCTCCACACCAGCTACATCAGCCATGACAAGCGAGCCGCCTTCAGTAGAAGGGCTCGCGCCGGAAGTCCAAGCCAAACTCCTCGCCGAAAAGCAGAAACACGAATCCGCCGCCCTGACGAAGCTGGAGAAAGCCATCCGCCGCGATCTAGGCACGAGGACGAGTTTCAGCAAGTACACGCAATCCGCCGGCCTGCAGGACGGACTTTTCGGAGTCTGTAAAGCTTACGCGCTTTTTGATGAAGGGGTGGGGTATGCGCAGGGGATCAACTTCATCGCTATGCCGATTTTGTTCAACATGAGTGAGACGGAGGCTTTTACGTTGTTGGTGAGGTTGATGAGTAAGTATGACCTCCGAAGTATGTTTACGCCTGAGATGGCGGGGTTGCATCTACGGCTCTATCAGTTCGAACGGTTGCTGGAGGATCTGGAGCCGGCCCTTTACTGCCACCTAAAGCGACGACACGTCGGGCCGCAACTATACGCCACTCAATGGTTCTTGACGCTGTTCGCGTACCGGTTTCCGCTGCAGTTGGTGTTAAGGGTGCATGATTTGGTGCTCAGCGAAGGCTTGACGGCGATCCTGAGATTTGGCATAGTACTCATGCAGCGGAATCGCGAGGTGCTGCTGGGGATGAGGGATATGTCATCTCTTTCGACGTTCCTAAAGGAGAAGCTCTTCGATGTCTACATCGACAGATCGCCCTCGGCTAGTTCGTTACTGGATTCGGGGTTCTTTGGGTCGGTTACTGGTGGGGCGGACAAAGAACTCTACCGCGCGGACGAGTTGGTGAGGGATGCGTGCGAGATCAACATTCCTAACGACCTATTGACACTCTACACCGCTGAGTGGGAAGAGTCTTCTCGCATCGATCGTGAGCGAAGCGAAGAACTCGAGAGTCTGCGGACCTCCAACGTCCTGATGACAAGCAGGATCCGAGCACTCGAGGAACGGACCCAACAGCAAGATACCGAACACGTCTTCATCGCCTCCGACATTGTGAACCTCAAAATCTCCAACGACGCGCTCCTCGACGAAAACGAAGGGTTGAAGATGAAGGTGGAAGAACTGCATAAGATCGCCGACGCTCAGCCCGCGGAGGTGGAGGAGAAGCTCAAGGAGGAAATGGATCGGATTATGCAGAGGAACATCGAGGTGCAGAATGAGAACAGAGGGTTGAAGGAGGAGGTTGGGGAGATGGAGACGGAGCTTGTTAATGCTAAGATGATGTTTGCGCAGGTGAGTGAATCGTTCTCGTAGAGAGAGCTGATCGTTGGGAATGACGGTGAAGGGTATGATGTACTAACAGCTTTTTGTCTGTGTAGGCGCAAGCAGATCACGATGCACTACAGCAGCGCTGGTCCAACGTTCAGGCGGCGATGCAGGGGTAGGATCCTCGCATGTCTAGCATTGAACGAAGGGACAGCCAGGGGAGTTATAGGCGGGATCGAGCGCTTTCGGGCACACCGACTCGGATGGCAACGGCAACACCAGGTCAAAGGACCTGAAGATCTTTGTATAGTGACTAAAACCCTGATTCTGACTCTGGCGTTTGCTTGCAACGACGGCTCACTCAGCACTGGAGCAGGGCTAGGCGTTGCGGGCGCATATCGGGACGAGGAGGATGGGATGAGGATGGGAATGGACATGTTATGGTTTAAATCTGCATTACCTTGCATTACCTGAGCTGGAGGCGAAGAAACAGGATATCCACTATTAGGGTTGTATTGGAAAATTCATGTACACAATGCATAATGCCGCCATGCATGACGCGCAGAACTTGATTGACAAAGACGGACTCGGGCTGACTCGATGGCATCCTTTGTCTTGTCTCCTGCTCAAAAAGATGCTAGACTTCGGACAAGCGTGCAGGCTGTTGAGCTGACTTTGAGTAGGCTTTCGAACGCTCACACAAGCTCTATGCTATCTGAATTGGGTGGCAAGCTCGAGGCATTCCCACCATCAGCCATGCCGCCGAGCGGTCAGGCTCGCCGCATCTTCCGTTGGCGGTCTTACGAGTCCCAGGAGAACATATCGCGATGTTCAACACAATGGTCTTATACGATGATAGCGGAACACAAAGCATCTCGACAAATACCTGTTGCCTCTTGCATATAGCTTCTCGAGAGCTGACACCGTTCACTCTTCCAGCGCACAGCACGATCACCTATTGCGAAAATCCGAAGCATTGACAGGCCCACTGACTTCCGAGAGCACACTGAGACCACTGGCTAGCCCAGCAATTACTACCCCCATAGCAGGCCGATTCCTAGAGCACCTGCAGCGCCCTACCATGACGGACTTCCGCACCCAAACCCCGCCACCGGCATACCCGGTCAACGTTGTGCAGGCACAGCATACCGGGTTCTCTACAAACTTCAGCGCGGACGTCAACAAGGATATGAGCATGTGGGGTGAGACGATACCTCTTGAGACGTACCAACCGCAAGTGCTCTTCGATATCGAGGGGCCGAGATGTGGTGGATCGCATAAGAAGATGTCGAGACGGACGAAGTTGATACTGCTTATCGGCGGCGTGATCTTGATAGCTGCTGTTATAGCTACTGCGGTCGGTGTTGGCGTCGCTCTGAACAAGAAAGGTGACCATGTTAAGCATGCGGCCACGCACACGAGCTCGACTTCCACAACAACCATGACAGGCACGACAGTCCACAGCGGTACATCGACAAGCATCATCACTCCCCTAACCACCACAGCCACACACACAGTCACCGCCACAACCTCCCTCCCAACCTGGGCAATCGCAGCAAGTAAGTCGGAAGAAGCTTCCGTCAAAGCAGCTATGTTGAGTATCTCGACGGCGTTACATCCCGCTTTTAGTGCTACGGCTGATCAATCTGCGCTCAGCAGTATTCGGGCGGCGTTGTCGAGTAATGCAGCGGCGATGATTGTTGATACGAAGACTTTTACTACGATTACACATACGCCGACGCCGACACCAACACCTGTTCCGGCTACTATGGCGCCACCACCGCCGGCGGAGACGACCACTAGTGCAGCCTCGGGGCACGTGTTCATGTGTGGTATCAAAGGCGACGGAATGGATTGCCCGACTGTTAATCTTTAGGGGAAGAGAGCAGGCTGGATCTGTACTGTTAGCGAAGAAGTACAGCCATTGGGAGGGACCTAGTGGATAGCATCGAGAAGAATAGGATGTAAGATTTACTGAACATACTGATGATATGAAAGACTCTCACTGTGCGCAGATAACACTATAGTTTATCACTTATCCGACGCCGACTATCGATGCCTTGGATGTCCGCTGACAAGAGCTCGAGCTGTACGATACTGGAAAGTCTTTCTGTGAATACGACTTGCACCTCTTTGCAGGGCGTTGTACCTCCTTCCCAGAATATCCGGTCTTTTCATACTTGACTTGCTAACAAGTCGCATCTCGCTATGATATAGCTGGGTCCGTTCACATAAGGGTATTCCGGCAGGAAGATGCATCAGCTTGTCGACATGTGAAAACCACGCTGAAAGAGAGAAGGTTCTTGTCGGCTACGGACGCCGTAGGACAATGAAGTTGTCAGCTATCGCCGTCATAACATTCTGGCATGAGATTAGCTCCCACATAGATGCGTGTAAAACCTCTCCAGCACTCAGCTCATCATATGCTCAAACGACCAGCTTTGGCAAACCTCGATCGATCGAACAGAAAGTCGCAGCACAAACACACTCTAGATGACACAATCCCAACTTTCTTCCGCACAAGTTGCGCAGGCGCAGCACACCATCACCACATCGAGCTTCGATTCGAAGGTTGAGCACGCGGAGAAGGTCTTCGAAGCCTATCAGATACTGGAGAGGAGTCACCACACGTCTTCTCCATGGTCATCGACGACCTCGAGGGCAATAGGGCGGCCCCAAGGACGAGTCGCAGGAAAGCCAATATCCTCGTCGGTACGATGTTCGTGACCAATTTGATCGCTGTGACTTTTGCGGCTGCCAATCTCTACATCGCACTGAAGCGTATCGCTCCGGATGCGGAGGATACGAGTGCGGGAGGCGAGAGTCAGACGGGCCCGACTTGTGCTAACATTCAGGTGCAAAACTTCCTCGGGAGAGCAGTGCTTAGGTTATTCTGCGTACAGAGCTTTCAGGACGCTGTTGATGCTGAGGAGAGTAGACATTGATGCGAATGAGACTGGAATATCAATATCGATAGAGAGGATACATGCAATTGTTTCAGTATTAATACAATTCAGTGCCAATGCTCGACTTCTTTTTCCATGATACGCCCAACTGTAATACTAAATACGTTCCCGTACGCCTTTGGTATGATTTCACCAGTCTTGAGTAACATCAATCGGTCTACCTCTTATTATTTGTTGGAACAGCTAACAGGATGCGCATTCAATGCTCGTAGTAAGACATGGAGGCATCCTTTCTGCTTCTCATCCTCCAGTAGCGCCATGCAGCGGATCACGATTCACGAAGCGGCATGCCAATTGCTTCGCTACGTACGACTGCCACATGAACCTATACAAAACCCTGTCAACAAGTTGAATACCGTCCAAACAACACAGAACGATTGTGAACTTGATCATGACACATTGCCATTGCATCGCCGTCACACAGTGCGCTGATGGCTGCCCGTCGCTTATATATCCCCGCCTATCCTCTGCTCCCCAGCAATCACAGGCCAACTTGATGTCACACCAATGATTCCGACCCCAGGTTACACGATATTTCCAGCACGAATGGCGGTCAACGTACCAATAAACAACGCGAACCACGAGATGGCATATTTCCCACCCTCATACTAACAAGCTGTGCAGCAGACACAGCAGACATCCACCAAACTCACCTTCGTGACGATCTCTGGCCATCAGCTGATCGGCACGACTGTAGACTTCGAGGCGCTACCTCCCTGCCCACACGCGGAGATGGAGAGGAAGGCAGCAGCGCGGAAGAGAGAACGAGTAGTGCTCGTTGCGGCTATGATTTTTACGGCTCTGTGGGATTTGTTTGTGGTTGCTATGGTGTACCATCAGCCTGAGCACGACGGTGCGACCGCAGCGGGAGGTGAGGGAAACGAAGGGCAGTTGGTTCAGATGTGTATCGACGTCCAGGGGCAGAATACGACGTTGGGAGCACTGGCTAGGCTACTGCGTGGATAGAGATGCGCGAGCTTGACGGAGTGATGGCGTTCTGAGTGAGTGCGGAGCTTCTTGGGTGCAGATAGCATGCATAAGGCCTAAAGCATCGATACCACTTCGTATCCCTCGAAAAGCAAATCAACTAAGGTCACTATTAGCAACACTCATCCATCTTCTTTCTATCATCGGCAAATCTACGTCCCCAAACAGACACAATGATCTAGACGTACTGTTCACGAACGGCCAAGACTGTCTCTTTCTTTGTCTGTGACCAAGGATCATTGAAAGAGCTGCAGTCGATGCAGGGACAACCTACCTACATGTAGGTCCTTTGTCCGGTGACATTGAGCGAAGAACGCTGCCGCTATACTGTAACACTGCATGTCAGCATGTTCAGTAGTCAGAAAGTCCGCGGCTGCTGTGCAGTAAGCTCCAGGCCTCCCAGGGAGGTCTTGAAGACCGGCAGCCATGTCAGTCCCTGGTGCTTCGGTATTCGAGCTTGGAGGGCCTACCCAGTCATCTCGCAAAGCTCGCCTCCGAGCAATACAATGCCATTGTTACCCATACATTGTGACTGAACAATGTTCTTTACTCCCTTCTTTCAGCCGCCCTACTCATATATGCATGTCAGCATCTTTGTTCAGTCTGATCCTGCATCTTCTTGCGCAGGTTCTCTATCGTTGCAGGCGACGAGAAGGAACACAGCGCATCCAGATCACAACGACTGCTTATCAGAATGGCAGACTTTCCAGCTTCCAACTCACAGGCGACGCAAACACAGCTTTGCGACATCCACTTCAGCAACCCTCCAGCTTATACTGCTGTTGCAAGCTTCGAGTTGAACGACATGCTTGTAGATCTTGAAACACCTCCTCCTTACCCGCACGCGGAGATGAAGGCGAAGAGGAGAGCACTGAGAGTAAGTCAGAGGCGTGCTCGAAAGATCATGCGCGCACTTCTCGTGTTAATGAGGATGATCTTCATGGGCTCCCTGATGGCACTTATGGTTGCTGGTCGTCGGCACCGTTTGGATGCAGAGGGAGGAGATACTGATGAGAGCGAGTCGGGCCAGCGTTGTGTTCTGGACTTTATCACAGAGAATGCGTTCTTTGATGCGGTGCTTGGGATGGTTTGTACAAAGGGCAATGCGAATGCTGCGCAGTAAGTGAGAGCGGAATCGTTACGGAGGCGTTGGAGGTAAGATTGTAAGGCTCAGTGCTCATTAGCTGTTAGCAAAATGAAGTTAGACGGACTCCAAGTCATCATCAGTAAATCCATTCCCATCGGAAGCATCTCACAGTCACAATCTCGTGCTCCCCTAGACATGTACTTCAACAGCAGCGTTGACCGTACAAATTGATCAGTGTACCACTGACGATTGAACTGAAATTTTGTGCCCGTTTACATATACTGTTAGACAGCCCCGTTACTCTGCGGCTGGAAGGGGACATGCCGTAGTGCAAACGGTTTCGTGATTCGCGAATCCCAGATACCGAGCGCGTGTAAAGTGGAGGCCGCCGCGAATGAATCTGTATCGTGCTCTGCGGATCTCTTTCCAACACAACGTCGTTACGCCCTTGTCAATTTCCCATGCTGAGTATCGACTTTTCACTCTTCCGTAGTCATGCTACTGCAAGTCGAGAACAACCGACGGAGCTGCATCAACACTAGGATAGCACGCAAGTCACGTCCTTCGTACCTGGCAGTAGCTGTACGAGTACACCAGCAAACCGAGTCGTCCAACATGTTCCACATACAGAGTAACAACGAGCTACGCAATTCTCAAGCTCCGAACGGCCGACAACCATTTTGTCCAAGTTCGTTCGATCAAATCTCAGATCTAGAAGCAGCGACCACTAGACTTTCGGAGAGGGAGTGTCCTGTATGGGATGTCATCGCCATTTGTGTTAGAGTGGCTGCTGTGGCGTCTCTGAGTCTATAGGCTAACCCGCATCAACTTCATCCAACTTAACGCAAATCACCGTGGGCAGCTTCTATACGCTGTGGTGAGCTTACCCTACATACTCAGAAGCCATAGCTATATTCATCCTTCCCAGCATCTTCCAGTATCGTGGCTGCCGCTTCTCACTCACCATGAGCGTTGGTACAACCTGAAACCCAGGGAACACACTAGCGTCTGCCACCGTTAGCCGATCAACCGCACGCACCCTTGAGCTAGAGTCCAGTAATGCCCTCGGGTCGTCATCCGCCCCAACCGCGCATGTGCACGTGACGTGATGAGACCACGCCTATGTCTCAAACGTCTCCTTCGTCTTACACTCAGATGAACCACAAGGGAACACTTCCTAGAGCGCCTCAAAGGCGCCAGGATCGATTCATGGATTTCCCGGCCAGAGTCGAGATCCTCTCCCATAGCGTCGAGGTCAGCCCCTCCGTCGAAGTCCTGAGAGTCGCGAGCGTGAGTTTCGACCATTGGTCACGACATTGCTGCCTCATGCCGCTGTTACTGTAGCATTTATTCGTTCAGGCGAAAAGTATCAGGTTTCCTGAACACGCCTCCAAGCGCAGAGAGCTCAAACATGACTCGCTCTTCACCTAGTTCGTGCATACCAGTGACCTCTTGCTCAACATCCTTGTCAATCTTGGCTAAAAGCAACGGGAGACTGTCCGACTTTCACGCATCCATGTGGCCGCGGAATGCAAGCACGATGCTTATGATCAGGAGGATTATTGATGCCAGCACCATCGCCACTGGAAAGGCTAGCCAACCCCACCGCACGTGGATATATGCGGCGCTCAGGAAAACAGTCTTCGTAAATTGTGGATCGGTCAGGATTGCAGTGCTGCGGATGCTGTTGGAGAGGCTCAAAACCAATTGGTCTATTCAGTACTCCCAATCGTCGACGTTTAGCAGTGAGGCTGCCACGCCGCCGGTATAGTTGTATTGTCCATCTGTACCGAACAGTATTGCCGAATTAAGTAAAGACAAGGTTGATGAGAAGCCGCCGAGGGCGGTATACGGATCGAAAGAGAACTTGTCGTTCTATTGATGGGTCAGAAAGAGTCTTAATCGGGAATGCTGCGTTGCGCTTACGTAGGCAACTGACTCCTGTGCCGTACGACTTGATGTGGTTGTCAGAGTAACGTTTGGTACCACTAATGTCGTAGGCAGACCGATAAAGTTGTTGAAACCGCTGCCGCGACTGTCGGTGCTGGAGCAGTTACGCGAGATAGATTGCGCTTGCGTCCCGGATGTTACACTGAGGTCATAGGTCTGGACGCACAGCCAGAGCCCGCAGGTGTAAGCGAGAGGTTCCGTTGCATTACGTCCGGATGTGTCGACGATGAGGAGTTGCGATACGTACGCTTTGTCGCTGTCGTTGTAATCGCTGCCAATATAGGGTGTCTGCAGTACCAGGGCGTTCGTGCCTGTCTCCCAGTCAAAGTCGCCGAAGGTGGAGCTTTGAGTTTGTCCAGATACGTCGTACCCTTGACCGTCTTGAACCGTGGTCGTGCAGGTGTAGTTTTCGATGCCTTGATGATGCCGTTGAGC
>Ga0058704_10001535_pt1 | contig 10766 bp, 6 predicted proteins | sample AgamicMgSfe_FD_71363 | JGI IMG/M metagenome (GOLD analysis project Ga0058704, IMG submission 71363) | Agave microbial communities from Guanajuato, Mexico - Mg.Sf.e | ecosystem: Host-associated > Plants > Phyllosphere > Phylloplane/Leaf | place: Guanajuato, Mexico | collected 2012-05-30 | reverse complement strand
GTTCCGCCCTGCGCAAGAACGGCTTCGTCGTGATCAAGAACCGCCCGTGCAAGATCGTCGACATGTCCACCTCCAAGACCGGCAAGCACGGTCACGCCAAGGTTCACTTGACCGCCATCGACCTGTTCACCGGCAAGAAGTTGGAGGATCTGTCCCCGTCCACCCACAACATGGACGTGCCGAACGTCCGTCGCCAGGAGTACCAGCTGGTAAGTGGATAATGGTGAGAAGTATACCACAAAGGGCATGCGCTGATGTAGTTGGATCAGCTCGACATCTCCGAGGATGGCTTCCTCAACCTCTTGACCGACAACGGCGAGGAGAAGAACGACGTCCAGGTCCCAGATGGTGAGGTCGGCGACAAGATCAACAAGCTCTTCACGGATGAGAACAAAGACACCAGTAAGAACATCTGCGTGGTGACACACATACCGACCTTACTAACGTGTTCACAGACGTCATCGTCCTTACTGCCATGGGTGAGGAGAAGGCCATCGACGCCAAGGAGGCTCCAAAGGGTGCTTAAACGAAACACGCACGTACGGCGGTCGCTCTGAGACTGCGAGTAGCACGTGCGACCGAAGTTCACGAGACAAATGGATATACGGGTGCTACGAGCATGGTGGTGTGGCATTGCTGAACTCGACGAAGGCTACGGCTTTCGTTCGAAGTGCGAAAAAGGATAGCGACAGGGATGTCATGTCTCGGCGGGCCTCGTTAGCATGATGTTGAATGCATCTACGGCTAGACTATCATGATCTGAAAGCGGTTCTCGTGGCGTTTCACTTCCCTCTTGATTTCTCACTCACCAGTAGACAATAACGCGAATCTCAATCCGCTTACTGTGGAAACCGCTTACTAACCACCTAAGCCCGTACCCGACTCTTCTTTGACTTCTTTCTTCGTGTTCGCCTGAACACAACTCACGTTCGCCGCCCGTTCAAGTCAAAGGAACGTTGCACTAATACCCCGATCGAGTTGCGCGTATACGTTGATGTACCAGCGGCAAAAGCACGATCCACAACATGCGTCCTCTTGAGCCACAGATTTTGAACATCGTGCATCCCCTCTATCTCCCACCATAGCAGCAGCGTCTGCCATCACCGTTGCAAGTGACTGCATCTCCTCGAACTCATTGATTGTCCACTTCTACAGTCATGTCATCCTCCAGGACGAGACGTCCAGAATGCGCCGAAGAAAATTGTGGATCCACACGGTTCATGATCAGAGACGATGGCTATACGTACTGTCACCGGGGCCATCAGCAATCCGATGTACGTTGCCTAATTTGCACCGAACCGTGAACGAGGGGAGTACTGACCATCACTGCAGATTGGTACTGTGGTTGCGGAGGATACGGGAGAACTCATCTCGACCGGCCGAAAAGCGAGGCGCAAGGACTCGGATGTTGAGTCTGTGGCGAGTAAGGGTATGAAATCCTGATGATACGACCCTGTTTGGTGCATATGAATCTGACACTATGCAGCCTCTGGGTTTAGCGGACCTCGCGCGTTTGAACACTATTTGCTGTGTCTACAACTCGTGCTACGGAAGCAGCTACGGTGGCTGATAGACGTTCAAAAGCTACCTGGAGAACTAGAAGTATGCTTGACTCATTCGCCGAAGTTATTTGGGCCTAATGTGCTGACTGCGCATTTAGACGCTGGTACGCGACCTATGGGCCCTGCGCCTACAGAAATCACAAAGTCGAGTATCCTACGACTCTGAGACTGAGATCGAAGGGCACTCGCAGCTCTTCAGCTCACAGTCCGAAGGCGAGACCTCAGCCTCCGAGGCATCACGCCGCAGCCGGAGACGAAGTCGCGTAAGGATAGATGGCTCGCCTAATATGAGGGAGACGCTGTGTCTCATCTACACTGGTTTGCTGTTACTCCGAGAACCTGTAACGGTAGCGAATATAGTCAGCTGGGTCAATGATGGCGAGCTACCCTACTACCGAGCGTCCAGGGAGGTGCCATTGGGTATGAGAGAGCGGCTGCCGGCGACGTATCAGGACCTCTTGGAGCCTCAGCAGCTGGGCAAGCCTGAGAAGTTACATCAGAGTGTCGGTGAGACGCTCTCGATATTCAGCACTGAGTACCGGATGGCGCTACCACCTGTCAATCATCCGCTCATGCTGTACCGCTGGGTCCATGAGCTCGCTCTGCCGATTGAGATTTTCGCAGCGACGTCGAGGCTTGCTCGTGTACTTGGCCTGGACTTCGCGTTCAATCTGAACATCAAGTCCGGAACGAAGGATGCTGTGCTCAGATATCCCGAAGTGCGACTCATGGCTCTCATCGTCGTGACGACAAAGCTACTATTTCCGTTCGACAGCGTTAAGCGTTACCCAGCCTCAGCGAACGACATGTCTGCACTTTCTCTTAATTGGTCGATATGGGTTGACTTGCAGTCACAGTCGCAGGGAGAAATGCGGAAGCCGGAGCATCTCAGCTACCAGGACGCCATGACCTTCTCGCAGACGGATGCCCTTCACGCAGCAGATAATCAGCTCGACCAGTATATGGACTGGTTCGAGCAGAACGTTGCAAACGAAGACATTCGCGAGCACGGCCGAGCCGCGCAGGACGCTGAGTTCAGGAGAACGCTTTTCCGTCTTTTTCCCGCTGGCCGAGATCCCGGCCGGCCTGGCGCTCAATCACAATCTGAATCAAGTCCAGTTCATGCCGGCGCCGATTCAACCCGGCAACTTCAAAGCTCATTGAAGCCGAAGCGTATCGTCGAGCCAGCTGCTGGTGCTACAGATGTCACCCGCATCGGGAGCTGCTATCAGCGCTTCAGGACGGCTGACGATGTCGAGGGCCGGGCGAAAGTTTTCTATGAGCAAGCTGCTAGACTGGCGGGCTTGTCGTTGACTGCTATGGTGAGAGCTGTCGTCTTGATCGAGCGGAAGGTGCAGAAGCATGAGGAGAAGCTGCGGAAGGGGGGAGATCAGTCTGACAGTCATGAAGCATAGTGTGGAGTGCTCGTCTCCGCGGCTGATAGCGGGCCCTCTTGGCCGAGGTAGCTTATACATTCACGCAGGTTGGCAACAGTAAAATGACGGCCTTGACGACTTTCTGGTCAGAGCTATGCCTTCGCCATTGGCACGGGCTGTCGATTCTTCTCAGAACCGACCTCTGTGCAACACCAAGTTGTCCAAAGGGGATGAGAGCCTGAGTGTAACTGGTAGACGTCCAGAGAGCATCGAATGGCATGCCCATAGCTCGCGGTCTTTTACGGTCTCTTCGTTCCCAGACTCACCATGTGCCGCCTAAGTGCTCACCATCCGTCCTAGGCACATGAGGACCTCAGGACCGCCGCGAGATCCTGACGTTCGACCGCACGCACCGGCCAAATGAGCTCACCAGGCTGTCAAGACCGCGCCGAGGTATGGCTTTCTGATCGCATTCTGCACTGGATGCCTGCCTTTGGTCCGACGTGCTTCCTGCCTTGTTCGCGACTATCGAAGCATTGCTCTTCCTGGCCATGGGCAACCTTGCTATTGTTAGATGACACGTCCACAAGGCACAATGAGAGAAGATTCATTTCGCTTCCGCATTCGTGATCACATGTTCACCTTGGCCTACAAGACCGGGTTTCGCGCAAATGTTATGCCCAAGAGTCAGTAGACTTTTGATCGCCGTTGCCGTTACATGTCAAGTCGGAGCGCGCCGTCACATCGCAATCTTCTACCGTAGCCGTTTAATGAAGTTTCTGCTGATGTGCCGAAGTCGCTACGACGTGCGGATGCCGTTAGCAGGAAAGCCTGAGTACGGAGTATGCTTGACCATAGCGGTGGTAACGCATTGGGCCATGTGTATTGTTTTCGCAGATGGATGGGCATCTCCGTACCGAAGTCTCCCCAAAAGGCATAAACTCGCCGAAACTCCTTTTGCTCCCTTGTGTAGATCTAGTCCCTTCGTCCATACCCTTATCCTACAGTACGTATTTCAGAGTACTATGTTGCATCGGTAGGGTCAGGATGAATGATCATCCGCTTGAAGGCCCTGTGGTCGGAAGAAGCACTTCATTGGGATCTTCAAGGCGCGAACCTTACTATTTGCCGGTGACTTACGGAGACTTGGGTCATATATAAGACGAGATGGTCCCTGTAGATCGCTGTAAGATCCAGAGACGTACCTGCATAGAAGCTTTCCGTATTCAGCTGCCCTAATTGTCGCCGTCCCAATGCAGCGACGCAGTTGAGTGTTTTCGGACGGTGGCGTTCGAAGCGGGGCGGCAGAGCAAGTTATATTTAGAGCAATTAAACCTGTTCCGAAGTATTACGAACTGCAACTACGCCCTACACCAAATGACTACTACCCAAAGACCCTATATCGTGGTGCGGAGTCAGCCCTCCGGAAAGTAGCGACTCAGCTGGCTTGCCCTTTGGGCGCAAAAGCGCTGTGGCCAACGGTGCAGAGCCGCGAGATCAATCGAGCGATTCGCAGCGTCGCTCCGCGTCTGCAGCAGCAAGGGATAGCTTTCTCGAACTCTTGTGTATCCTCTTGTCATTGCAATGGCTGCCCGGCGGCTCCCCTCTTGTGCTGCTCTGACACTCGGAATTGCTCGACGCCCGAATATGACCGACATAGCGCTTTGACAAAGGCGCACAACGCACGGTCATTGGCAAGTAGGGAGCAATATAACAGCGCATTCCTATATCAACGTTCAGCAGGCCGCTTTATTAGTTGTGATAAAGTTTTAAGCTTCTTCGCCGACGCCGCGTTCTGCAAGGAAGAATCCAAAATTAGGTGCACAACTGCCGCTATTATGCCCTGATCGGCCTAGGGAATATGGGAGCAACTCTCCCAGGGCTCACACAGACGCAATGCGGCGCTGCCATGGGATGTCGGGCTGGCGTCATTGGGCCAGTCAGCTTCTGGAATGGGCATTCGCGCTCTGTATGGAGGGTCTGCTACCCCTCGGGCTTGATCTCCTGTATCTGAAAGCGTCTTCTCACTTGCGTAGAAACAGATCGCCGGTCCTCGTCACTCGTTTGATTGTCAATGCTTGCCTGCTGCTGCCTTACTTCTTCACTGTCATTGACCCCACCTCCATTGCTACACCTGATGTTCACCTGGATATTGACCTGCTAACAGCGCTCACTCACGGACTTTGAGCGTCTAACTTGATCATCTGAGACACCGTGAAGCCCTTGACTCAGACTCCGGCACTGTGGTCGTCATTCCAGACAAACACCAACGACCTGGATAGCCACCACACCTGCGCTGCGAACCACCTCCGCACGGCCACGAACCATACTTTGATAGACACCAGCCATTGCGCGGGGCAAGCGGTATCTTGAAAACAACTCTGACTGGGTTCAGACAACATCCGGTGACAGGGCACGAGTACTTTCCATCACATAGCTTGGCGTCACAACCCGGGCTCACTCTGAGACGGCGTTCCTAGCATCGATTAGAGTCGACTATTTACATCTCATCGCTGCTGGAGACAGCGACGCCAATCGTGGTGAAGTTGCGACACTGGGTCTCCTTGCTTGGCTCTCCCTTTGTACAGACCGTTGATAGTATCAACTTGAGTATCGAAGGTGCAATAACCTGGAAGTCGACGACGAGGTTGAAACATCGCATTGTTGGCGACAGCCACGGTATCGAGCAAGCTTGGACGAATTCCTTTGTCCGCCTTGGTAAGTTGACAGTGCAGTTACCCCTTGAGAAGCGGCAGCTTTCTCAGATAAATTGTGAGCTAACCCATGTTCAGTACTCTGTTTTGCTTCGTCAAGAACACTGTCGCTACAAGGCTGTCACTTTGATACCGCGCTTGGGGTCCGGCTCGGAAACGTACATAACGGAACGCCAGCTCGTTGGATCCAGCATCGGGAACACCCTGCGAACCTCCTGCAAACGACTGCGAGCACATCTAGATCGAATTTCGGGCCTGAGATTGGTTGCGACGCCTCAGGATTGATTGTGGGCTAATTGAAGCCGCTAATGCTATCGTCAAAGGCGCGCTTCTAAAATCTGCATGTCTCGTGCGGGTAGCTGCTTCCTGCCTGCGCCGAACACCTGTTCGCAGTATTCTTTATCCTTGTCATACCTTGCATTCGTCACTGTCGATCAGCTATAACGCTCGTGCTCCAACTTCTGGGTAGTACAAGTTGCAGCAGACTGCCACTCCAGCTGCCTTTTGTATGACTGAAGTGGTCATTCGCAAAGCCGGCATCCAGCGGACGCATGCGTCATCCGGTACGTTGCAGTTCGCTCTCTGCCTTCGTCACCTCGAACTCGGTTGCTGCTGACCTGCCTTGTGTTGGTTGCTGCCTCCCTGCGCAGCCACACTGTGTGCGAACGATTGCTGACTAAGGCTGTAGAAGAGTGAGCGACGAGACAGCAAATCATTTGTGATCGTTGACGAAGATTGGGGAATACCAACATCGATCGTTGACAGCTATCGGTCTTACCACGACAACGGGCCCTTGGCTCTATCCGATCCAAGGAGCCTTTTGTTGTCGATGTCGGAGTACGAAAAATCCCAGAATTACAATGTGTATGGTAAGTCAGGATAGCACACGTGCCTTGTTGCCTCAGAGTATCGGGAGGACGCGGCGGCAGGCGCGGCGCAGCTTCGGATTGATGTGCGCATGTGAAGACTGGGCAGATGACTGATTCGGTGACGCATTCAGACTACAGTACCGCCACAAGACCCGAACACGGGCAAGACTACACCGGTTTTGGTGCACACCCAACTTACCCAACCTACGCCCACCAGAATGTAGCTACTCAGGCGCAGGTACCATCTGGCCTGCCCACTGCGCTATCTCTCGTACCCCCTGTCCAACAGTATGCTGCAACCCATGATCCAATTCAAGCCCGGTATGAGGCATATGCACAACATCCTGCATATCTGCAGCCGCCTCCTCGCCAACTTCCGGAAATAATCTCCTGGTCACCCAATCAAGGACGTCAAGGCACCAAAGTCACTGTCTACTTCCGATCTGTCTACGACCTTGACGCTCCGCCAGTAACGGCGTGTCTGATGTTCGGCTACAACAAATGCCAAAGCTACCTGCACAAGACCGCTCAGATGAACGGGTATTATCAGTATGCCTTGACGGCGGACGTACCTCCGCCGCCCCAATCGACAAACTCCATGTCTCCAGTGGATCTGCAGTTGCTATTCGACGATGCAGCAGTATGGGACTCACCGTCGCTGGATCTTGGAGGCTTTACCTACCTTGATACACCCGCCTACTACGCGACGGAATCACCTCAAGCTGCATCCAGGAAGCGCAAGCTTCCTCCTCAAGTGTCTCCACGGCACTCACCATCGAAGAAGCCATCCCTTCAACAACTCGCGGCTCTTCCAAGGCCACAAGTGTCGCCGTATCCTTCGAGCATCGTTCCTGCGACGACACCGTCGTCGCCTTTTAGGCGGCCGAGCCTACCAGACTCTTACGGCCAGGCACGGCGTTTCAGCGGCCCTGAGTATCACCACCCATCGTACACTGCACCACTGCCGACATCGCAACAGTACTACGGTGGTCACATTGGCCAGACTACGCCTTCGCTGCAGCCTGCTCAGAGCCCGTCATGGACGTTCCAGCAGCCTGCGCAGTCTGCTACAAGGAGTCCGTCAGCGGCAACGATGTCAGCAGGTGGTGGAAGTTCCAACGTTATGCCGTCGCCCGCGAGCGTTAACAACCCACCGCTCGTCAGAACATCGACGCTGCAGTCTCCGCCAACCCCTGGCGCTTCGACATCGGCAACTTCATCCTTCAACCCTTACGCAGTCTACCCTTCTAACACCAAGGCTAAGATCGAGCTCACTGGCGACCTCAACACAATGATAGAGAAATGGACACCAAAGGAGTGGGAAGCACAAAGACGCCTCGTTCAGTTCAGACGCAAGCAGGACGGCAGCATCATCGCCGCGAGTTTCGAAGCGGTCACTCCAGAGGACCGCATTCCAAACTCCATCTGCGTCAGCTGCATCTGGTGGGCGGAGAAGCAGCAGTGTTACGTCACGAGTGTGGACACGATCTCTCTGCTCGAGTCGCTGGTCGCAGTTCGCTTCACGGTCGAGGAGAAGAATCGGATCCGGCGAAACCTTGAGGGTTTCCGCCCAGCGACGGTGTCGAAGGCTAAGGCGGATAGCGAGGACTTCTTCAAGTTGATCATGGGGTTTCCGAACCCCAAACCGCGCAACATCGAGAAGGACGTGAAGGTCTTCCCATGGCGGGTCTTGGCAACGGCCTTGAAGAAGATCATTGGCAAATATGCAAGTCACCCCTGCCCGCATACTGCATCATGCATCATGCATTCCTTCAATTGGCTACCGCTAACCTCATCGATAGTCTGCGAGCTACTCTTCCACCGCCGGCGTGCTGCACCCGTCTGCAGGCTCAAGTTACACGGCACCAAGGGCCTCAGATGCCGGCGTCGAGCAGCAACAACAAAGACCACTCGCTTCGCCGCGATCGCCCTCCAGCTCCGCGACATCCCACGCTGCACATGCATACCCGACGGCCGTCATGACGACGAACACCTATTCGCCTGCTCACATCGCCGCACCACACCATGCAACTGGCCTCGGTATCGGGCCGTCAGCAGGCCCACCAGCTGATCTGCGCCTGGCCGTTCCGGGTGCCGCCGCGAGTCAAACGACGTCCATGACGTCCTGGCATCAGCCTTCTGCGCACTACTCCTCTGATCTGTCATCGGCTAGCACTCTTCGCACGCCAAGCAGTGCGTGGGACTATGGAGGCAGCTACATGAGCAGCACGTCGCCTGCAACTGGTCTTCCGGGATCGGTGCAAGCCTACAATTACCACTTGCCTTCGTCGCAGACTATGCGCTTCCCGTCATTGACTGGACCGGGCGGGATGCGGACGACCGAGCACCGGTTCGTGCCCTTGCACGATTACGAAGGCCACGGTCAGCCGACCACAACTTCCTGAGCAGAGGTGCAAAAGATGGTGTGTGAGCTCCGGAGCTGTTTGAGCCGCAACGTCGGATCTTTGCAGAAAGGGGGTCATGCGGGCAAGCCGGTCCCGCGAAATCCCGCACTTGGCTGCACACCATCACGAACACCTGCGACCTGGATTGAGTGGTTTCAGAACCGCACCACAAGCTTACAAGCATAACTGTTCTTTCTCTTTTTGTTTCCTACGACACTATTTTGGACCGGATGATCAGCGCATTCGCCACACACCAACTTTGCAGCCTCTTTGACTGGCTGTGGTCATCTGAGCCTGCGTGACTCGCGCACTACACGCGTGATTGGTTTCTTTCTCCTGCATCAGAACATCAGCATCCGTGATGAGAACATCATCTCCGGCATTTACTTGGAACGAGCATCATCGCATCGATACTCTGGATTTTCCTTTGTCATCTTTCAATAGAGACACTTCCCCCACGGAAGTCACTATACACGCACGAACGGCGTCAGGCGCAAGCTACGATACCCATTTGCTTTCACAACCTGTTTTGGTAATATCGGCATACACGCATGGGAGGGGAGGGTGCTGCATTTTGCGACTGCATTGTATGAACATGAGGGCATACTTACCTAAACACATTGCTGGCATTCTTGCATGGTTTCTGCTTCGAAGTACTAATACCCCTATTCTTCGCTTCTTTCGCTGCGAGCTTCATGCATTGCATTTGGTAGTTTTCGATGGAATCGGAGCATAGCGACAGCGGCACGGCGAGACAGTGCAGTAATCTGGATGGCGACACATGGTGATGCGCTCGCTTGCTGCTGAGTTGGACGGAATAATATGGGATGGGCTGTATGATATGATACCCAAGGAACATAGCGCTGCGAAATGGAGATTGCGATCAGAAATACTTCTCGTCCCAGGTTCTTGGTCGTGGTGTATCCGTCACCGTTGTAGTTGTCGTCCCAAGCTTGTACCCTGTGGTACTCTGTTATGCTTGTGCATCGTTACTGTCAATGGGGACAATGCAACAATGTACTGCTATTCACGGAGCGTGTCGTGATGCATATGTTCAGAAAGCCTCGCAGAGGCGATTTTGTCCGATCTTGCCACTTTTAGCAGCCTGAGGCACGAACGATGCACTCTTGGCGTGACCCACCAACGTTGGATTTCAGCAGCGAGACCGCCGACTTCGAGATTAGCATCGATATACTAACTGATCGAAGACAGTCAAGAGTAAGTGCAATGCGCATTTCTACTGAACGATGATGCATTGAAATACTGACTACGCGAAATAGTGCAGATGTAAGCCTACGAAAACCGAACGGGCGATGCGATACCGCATACTGACCGCGAACCTCGAACAGCTTCGTCAAAACCCTCACCGGCAAGACCATCACACTCGAGGTCGAGTCAAGTGATACCATCGACAATGTCAAGAGCAAGATCCAGGACAAGGAGGGCATCCCGCCTGACCAGCAGCGTCTGATCTTCGCCGGCAAGCAGTTGGAGGATGGCCGTACGCTGAGCGACTACAACATCCAGAAGGTAGGTACATGCACGAGATGAGTGCAGGTTTGGGTACTATGGAAGACTGAGGCGGAATTGTATCGGGCACGTGCTGATACACTACCTTCGTAGGAGTCAACGCTTCACCTGGTCCTCCGTCTCCGTGGCGGTATCATCGAGCCCTCCCTCAAGGCGCTGGCCTCCAAGTACAATTGCGACAAGATGATCTGCCGCAAGTGCTACGCCCGTCTGCCACCGCGTGCCACCAACTGCCGCAAGAAGAAGTGCGGGCACACCAACCAGCTGCGCCCGAAGAAGAAGCTGAAGTAGATGGATCGCCTGGGTGCGC
>Ga0058704_10001534_pt1 | contig 10767 bp, 12 predicted proteins | sample AgamicMgSfe_FD_71363 | JGI IMG/M metagenome (GOLD analysis project Ga0058704, IMG submission 71363) | Agave microbial communities from Guanajuato, Mexico - Mg.Sf.e | ecosystem: Host-associated > Plants > Phyllosphere > Phylloplane/Leaf | place: Guanajuato, Mexico | collected 2012-05-30 | reverse complement strand
CAGGAGTCTGTTGTTCTAGTCTGACAGCTATAGGTGGCGCTCATTGAGACCCAGGCCTTAAGGAGCTAGACACTTGCTAGTGTTGATCTGCTGTTACCATGGCTACGAGTTTTGGCACTGTTATTCGAGACTTCACCGGCAGGTTAGAGATGGTGAGCAGTATAAGAAGGTCGAACCGGACCGGGCCAGAGCTCGCTGCTGTGATGTCATGAGAGCAGGGAAGAATCTGCTGTCGTAGCTGATCTTCTCCGTAGTCTTCCAGGCCACAGACTCCCCGTTCTTGATGGGAAGTGATAGAATGATTCCCACCAATTGCTTACCCGAAGAGACACTCCAAATGTTAGCTACTTGCGCCCATGTGCAAGACGTGAGAGGAAACACATAGCCACTGCCGAGCTGGATATGTCCGGGTGTGAATGAGTGTAGGTTATATCCAGCATCATTCTCCTGTATAAAGGGCCGCGTATTTTCCGTTGAATATCTGTCTGCGCATGTCATAAGCGAGAGCGACATATACATTGGCTATTGTAGCTTGATCATGTTCGCCCAGTGAGCATACCTGGCCTACCTAACTCCACGACAAATGCATGTTGTGCTCACCGTCAACCCTGATGTGAAGAACAGCTAGCTCCGTTTCTGCGTCACCGCATCCTTTGATAGATCTGAAGCATCTGTTCCAAGCTCCCAGGTCAGCATCCTGTACGGCCGGCTACTCCGGTAATTCGATTCATACGCCTGTGGCTGGTTATTCCGTCGCGTCGCATTTCCAAGCGCCATCACGCGTCGGGCATCGTATCTGTCGTCTATTGGCGATCATGGTGCCACCTCGCGTGCATATGCTGATAGTGGCAGAACGCTCTCCTCCAGCTCTGCAGATGACGGCCAAGAGAAGGTGGTGTATGGTGATGAGAATCAATAATCAATGTCAGAAGATAAGATTTGTGGATGCAAGAGTGAAGTCGATCCCGTCTCTTCCATTCGCGGTTGATGCCATCGGTGCCATTGCGCAGCGCGGTCCGGCGCGTTGCTATGACGTAGGGCAATAGTGGCGGCGACATGTTGATGCGATTCCAAAGCATCAAGCATACCTTACACCCTTCATTAACTCCATCTGACACTTACCACGACCCCTGGAGACAACTACTACCCACCAACATCTACTTCATGCGCTTCCCATCCCTCCCAACTTTCTTGCGGACATTCTACGCCTTCAGCAACACCACCCTCCGAAGCGCTCCATCACCCTTCACCAGCGCCGCAAGCAGAATACCCGTCACCGGCCTGCGAGCGGTGTCTATGCCAACAATCCCCTTCCTGGGCGCACTCTTCCACACAGCCGAGAGCAGAAACATGTCCCACCCGGTGCAGAAGAGCGATGGCGAGTGGCAGGCTCAACTGTCGCCTGGTAAGTCACCTTGCGCCCACCATCAAGGTCGCCCCACCTTGCAACTACAAAGTCACACAATACTAAAATTCTTCACACCTCCGTCTCGTACATGCACAAGTACGTCGTACTGACAGGTGTACGTCTATTGCAGAACAATTCCGCATCCTCCGCGAAAAGGGCACCGAAGCCCCCTTCACCGGCAAATACGACAAGCACGCCCCGCAACAAGGCGTCTACACCTGCGCCGGCTGCGAAGCACCCCTCTACACCGCCCAGCAGAAGTTTAAGAGCGGGTGCGGGTGGCCCGCCTTCTACGACACCGTTCCCGGCGCGGTGACGAGGCACTCAGACACGACGTTTGGGATGGAGAGGATCGAGATTGTGTGCTCAAATTGCGGAGGCCATTTAGGGCATGTGTTCAAGGGCGAGGGCTATCCGACGCCGACAGATGAGCGGCATTGTGTTAATTCCGTGTCGTTGAACTTCTCCCCGGAGGACCCGGTCAAATAGAAACCCAAGGCGTGAGGTGGAGACTCGGAGGCATGAGTGGAGACGAGCAAGGATAGGGAGACGAGAGGGCGAATGATCCGATGAGCGGTGTATAGATCTGTAAGTTCAAGCTTTGTGATGAGCATCTCGGCTATCTAGGCGATCACGAGAGCTGTGACTCTTAGTGCCTCCTCACCCTCGTATGATATATAGTCGCTTGCAACCCAGTCGCCCTTTAACGCCCTGCAGGCTAGGTCAGACAGCTGACTCCACCGCCAAAATTGACAAACTTCAACATCCTAAGCAACCTCTTGATTCTTCATACACTGTTCACTTTCGCCGCCAGCAACTGCACAGACCCGCCCTTACAATATACTGCATCCTTATTGCATAGCATTGTCAGCTTCGCCCATCATTGCCGCTGTCCATTCTTGGCGCATTCAGACGGGCAGCCTCAGCCTTTCCAATACGCATCCGACACCATCCTTCCGCACGACAGCTAAAGCTGTCACCAATCTCAACCTCGCAATCAAGCTCCATCTCCATATCATTATGACACTCCGTCGCATGTGCGCCAGCATACTCGCCAGGGTTGCGCTCAGGGTCCGCTATTGCGATATCGCCACCCAGTTCTCGCTCATCACCAGGCAAACCATGCAGCCAGTTCTGGAGTCTTACAGCGTCCAATGACCCCATCATAGCCGCCTCTTCCGACAATCGATACCCGTACCCATCATCCGGGAATGTCTCTCGCTGCCAGTCAATCGGCGGCAGTCCGACGTCCTTCGCCTCTCGTAGAGCACTGTCGAGACCATTCTCGGCTTCTACAAGCACCCCAGACCGGCGCATGGCTTCTGCTAAATGCGCGGTGTCGAAAACCTGTCCATCCCAGTCCGGCGACCAATCAGGAAAACCTGGATTCGTGCCGCTGGAGTGTTGATGGCGATGCTGATGATAATCTTCGCGCCAGGATTCCAGGGACTGCTCAGCACGGACGTAAGTGTCGAAAGCAAGCTGTCCCAGCTCTCTCGCAAGTTGCTGTAGTTCCGCTAAAGTGTCTTCAGCAGATACAACAGCCGGCGACTGAGGAGCTCCATGTTCGTGAGGTGGCGAGTGATGCGAGTTGACGGATGCACGTATCTTGTTGCAATGGGCGTTGTCAACGTCGTGACAAGATGAGGAAGGAGTCTGCGCATCACAGCTCGCCCGGCTTCTGGAGCTCTGGACCCTTACGCCTGCGTCGCGGCTACCATTAGAAATGGCAGTCTTCCGCGCATGTGCCAGTAACTGCGGTCCGGTGTTCTTTGTGTTCGGTGAACAGGACCTCGGCACCTTCGCGACTCTGCCGCCTTGATCAACGCGGCGTAAGGACTTCTGGCTGTGATAATACTGATAGCACTGTTGATCCAACCTGAAGATTCCACGTTGTGGCTTTCTCCGGGTTCGCGGAGAGCGATTATGTGGTTTGATGCGTTCACTGCTTCGAATCAGGGTCGCTTGCGCAGTACGGCCACTGCGTCTCCATTGCCGCAGCTGCTGGCAGAGACCTCCGAGAATATCAAACATTCGATTAAACTTGTCCATCATGCCGATAATTCGAGCAAGGCCGGCTTGCGAGAGTCAATATCGAGCAGATCTGGGCGAGGGTGACGGTGCCGGGCGATGACTGGGTTTGCTTTGGGTCAGGCAATCTTACGGTGATTTGCTGGCTTTTCTTGGTCCTTGTGCAAAGGTCGAGTTCTTCGAGACATTGTTTCTTTGTCCATTGTCTCTGCTATTGTGGGTCCATTCTAGCTTTTTCCATTGTTGGATGCGACAATTTACCATTGTGCTGCTATTGTTCTCTATTGAGAGCCAGCCACTCACGTGATCGAAGGGAAACTCGCTTCACGTGGAGTTTTCCTCCCTCGGCGTGAACTTGACGAGGACTTTACTACTTGAACATCTTCGGACCTATATATTGCACGAGCAGGTCTCTTGCAACAACTCAGCAACTCGACTTCTTCCTCACTTGACGCTTATCGCTCCATTGCTAGTTGCTGTCCTTTGCTTTCGCCACCGATACGAGTACTCGCTGTCCGTAGACTTTCTGGGTCCGACTTTCCCTATTCTCTCCAATTCGTTCGACTCTGTGGCCAGCAGCTGAAGACGCAATATCCAACTGATCATCAGTCATACGCTACTCTAACCTATAGAAAAGAACTGCTCGCATCATGCAGAATCAGAGGTTCAACGTGCCTCTAGCCTTTGGCGGCGATATCGATGCTTTCCCCTTCAACTTCGCTGTTCCAAACCTCTCAGCCGCTGGCTCATCTAATGCCACTGGATACACTCAGGCGGGCTACGGCACCTATAGCCACAACGGCGGGCCCTACACCAAGCGGAACTGGCACTTGAACTTTTCAACTCAACAAGATGCACCTGCTAACATCGTCGACGATCAGTCACGCAGTGGCGCCTGGGTCATGGCGGACCCCTCAACCCTCTCTCCTGCCGGACTGCTTCAACAAAACGTCGAGCTGCAAGGACGCCTGGCCAACTCCGTCAATCGCTACATGCAAACGCAACCAACTATGGACCTTGTGCGCCATGCATGGGCCGGTCAGGCCTACGTCGACTCGCTCATCCAGCAATACGCAGAGACGATGGTTTTCTCGAAGCAACTAGGCTGGGGCAACACTGGTACCATGTCAACCGACGGCAACAACATCATTCGGTACCACACGACCGGCAAGCGAGAAGTCATCACAACGAACATGTTCCTCGAGATTGAGGATGTCTCGGCATGGAAGAACTGCTATCGCGATCCGTTGGGTCACCGCCTTGATGGTCCCGAAGATAGCGCATTTACCGGCAAGCATATCGTATATACTCTGAGCCTGGAGTACGGCCAGCCAGAGGTTGTGCACTGCCACTCCTCAAGCGGCAACGCCATCAAGAATCTAAAGCCTGCCGATGTGGGCCACAAGGTGGTTTTCTGCGCTCCGACTGAGGAAAAGTACATCCGCCGCCATGTTCCGGAAGGCATGGTGGTCATTCCAACCGAAGGGCGCTGGTACATGGCCTATACCATTGGCGACATAGTCAAGACGAGTAAGATCGACTATCACAATCGATTCAGAGTCCTCCCTGATCGAGCTACAAAGACAGGTTTCGAGCGTATTCGCAGTTTCAAAACCGCGGTTAACCAGTCTTATCAGAAGAAGCTGGACGCGTATCATATGGCTGCTCCGCAGTATAGCAAAGGCGGTATGACCGGCCAGTGGCCGTAAATGGATAACGGGGACATGATACTACTGGGCCACATCACTGTTCAGAATCCGATTGGGCCGGGTGAGACGTCGCAGGCGCCAGTGTTGCCGTCAGCACCACGGGTATCTTCGCCAGTCACCACCGAGGGCCGAGATAAGCCTTTCTTAATGCCACCTCCCGAACTCGTTGAGCGCCCTACGAATACGGCAGCACCCTTCAAGAGATCCGCAACAGAAATGCAAGGCGGTGACTCAGTGGTCACAATAGATTATGCTACTGACCAGCCTAACGTTGACGAGACAGCTGCCGACAAGAAGGCAGCCATCGAGACTAAGATGGCGCAGCTCAAGCAGAAGTTGCTGCTGGCAAAGCGAGATCCGGCTGGTAAACTCGCCCAGTCAACTGCGCAGTCTGCTACCTCTCAGCCTCTTGAGCCTGCTAAGTTACGATCACCTGTAAAGTTCGGCCTTACGTCGATGAATGAAGCGTTCAGCGGATCCCGGGTTAATTATCACTAGCCGAACAGCTATGTTGCTGCACCAATGAGGTCGAGGGCGGATAGGCATGACTCGCTGGTCGAGAGACGGATGTCTGCCCATCCTCTTGTGCGCGTTGCTTACTTACTGCGCATATCCTTGCGTTGCTCCAATTACTTACTTGCACAATGGCTGTTCTAGCAGAGCGACGGGAGGCAGGTACGCGGCTTGCCTGGCATGACATATCAAGACTTGATGAACTGTACCATAGAACGAACGAACAAAGTTACCACGTACACATCCATTTCTCAGAACAGCTTGGATATGGAACATGGAAACCAACAAGGACCAAGTGCCAAGCGGCAATTAGCTCTATTCTAATGACTCATGGCCGAAACCATACCAGCATGCGTGACCGCCTGCTTGACCAAGTGCACCGTAACCTACTATCTACCCCTTCGAGAAGAAGTCCGCTGCAGAAATGGAAGAAGGTAAGATCGGACACCAGTAGCACGAGAGCTAGTCAACAGGCCGTCGACGGTCCAGCCGCTGCTGCTGTGACGAACCCGGCCCACGAAGCCAAGATGCCAGTACTGGAATCCACGCCGCTCCCTCAGAAGCAGCCAAAAGCCGGCGAAGCCATCAAGCCGGCGACCCAAGTAGGAAAGGATCTGGACTAGAACCAACCCCGCATGCTCTCTGACAAAGCTCCCTTGCCTCAGCATGCTGGCAGAGCATGCCGCAGCGCCAACGCAGGTCTGTATGTGTGGGAGCGCTTTGCCGCATGGAAGGTAAGCCTTGTACTAGAGCTAGACCTCACACAGTGCGTTCGTACATCATCTCACTGATTTGTAATTGTCTGGTAATTTTCTAATATATCTGCATCACCAAGTACGAATCGAGTTCTGTTATGCAACCCTCTCGCTATCAAAGGGGTCCTTTAGTGCACGTGCTGAGTTGTGCCTTGCCTCGTAACACATCATCTACCATGCAGGGAGGCTATCGATTCTGCGAACGAATTGACCTTGAGGGCAATGGCAGAGTCGTAAACGGTTCCACCACTGTCCTGTCCACTAGCTACTTGCTACTTGCTACTTGCTATAACACTCAGTCATCTACACCGCTCACTTTCAGTAGAGTTGTTTGGCGCTCCCCAACTATTATTATCAAGCCCCGTCAGCTCGCTGACATCCAGTGATTGTACGCTGAGTTCATCTCAGTATTTGAGGACTATATGACTATGATACATTTTCGGTATAGCCCGTACAACCTGGCCTTCTCATGGATGTTGCTCTATTTATGCACTGTCGTCAGGCTCCCGCCAGGATGTTAGCGAGGGTACGGAATATGGAATACGCTCGGCTATGATTGCCGCTCTTATTCGAAAATCATGATTAGCGCAGCTTCCACTGTCTCCTGGCTCGACTTCAGCAACATCTGATCCAAATGCGATATCTTCCGGTACTTGTAGTGACTCTTGCGGGCTTGCTTGTTCATTCGGCAATCCACTGGCCCAGTGGCAAATTGCCGACCGTGGTGCTCTGGCGATAGTATTTCTTACAATAGTCTGGGCATATCCACCACTAGAGTGATCTGGTAATAGCCAACCTTGGTTCTCCAACGGAGAAAGTTTCGTTTCTTTTTGCCCAGGCTAGAATGGTGTAGAACTGATCACCTGCTTCCCTAGCTTGCTTGATAGCTGCATCGACGTGGATAGATGGCGGACGTTGAACTCCTCCTCGGTCCACGACGGGGACCAATTATCGAGTCCGGGATCTTGCCCTGCTGTGTGACTAGCAAGCATGGATGCGTACTGCTCTCGATGCTGCTCGAGCCGCTGTTGCGCTTGCGTATAAGCATGGAGAGCCGACGGTCTTTCTTCAACGATCATCTCTTGCGCTTCCCTGACACTTCTCGTGATATCCAACGCGTCAGAGGTAGTCCGTCCTTGTTGTACTGCGGGCTGAACCTCCGCTTCAGGACCTCTGCCGTCTGCCAGCGCAGGTTCGGGAGGATCGAACAAGCACGCTTGCAGCCCGTCGACTTTGACTAGTGTTGCCAGTAGCCCGGCGTCCTCGAGACATTTACGACCCTCTTCACGAACATCAGCATCAGTCTACCCGAGTCGAGGGTCGCCGTAGGTGATTTTAGCTCTCGCCTCTCTCCAGTCTTCGATCAATACCTCAAGTATTCCCTTTGCGTCTTCCTCCTTCTGCCGATGCTCCAAGAGACGGGAGCTAGACTCCGAGTGTCCTTCGCTCAAGGCGTCGTTGATACTCCCTAGAGTCTGCTCTAGACGTTCCATTTGGCTGTTGTATTCAGCTTCCAATGAAGCGTCGAGCCTTCGCTGCTCGTCGACAAGATCGTATGCCTTGACAGCGTGAGCCAGTCGGTGTAGAAATTTCCGAGTGAACGTGCCTCCTCGGGCATGATCTTCATCATCTCGTACAGTAGCGTCTATCCGTTTCTTTCGGGACGGTACTTTCGGCACTAGTCTTCGGCGGTCAGTCCGATCCCTGTTGGGTTAAAGTGGCTTGCGTCGGGTATAGTTCTTCCTGTCGACCTTTGGTGAGACGGGTCTGAGTATCGTGGGACGTCGATACCCTGCGAAACTGCTTCGCAAGAAAGCGCAGATCTGTAGCCGACGCAAGCATCGCGGAATCCAGCGATGCCTTTGGGGCTGGCAAGACTGCCATCCACGTCGTGACTTGTATATTCTGTCCATACACGATCACGAAGTCGTTGCCGATAAGTGAATGTGACCGAAGCTTCCTTGAGACTCGCTTGTCTCTCTTGTAGTATAGTGCGTATTTGGTGTATACTGGATGGCTAGTAAAAGCATGGTGTTTACTGTTCGGTCTTTGATGGAGTGGGCATAGTGGCATTGAGCGCCCAGCAATCTATCTCAAACAACGGATGACAAGTATAATCTCATATCTATTGTCATCTTCATTATGTGTCGCGCTCTCTTCGTTTGCTACAGGCAGGGATGGAAGTCTCGATGAATGCCGAACTTAAACGTTAGTGAATGGCAATTGCAGTGCGCACGAGCAGTCGGTGTGGCGGCGTCATAAATGCTGGTGTAGCGTCTCGATCTGGTCCCGCGGTGTTAGGGCCTCAGGAAAGATGGAGGCCAAAAGCCCATTCACTGAAGAGTGGCGCAAAGTCAACCATGCCATTTCCAGCTAGGCTGACACGCCAGACTCTGTTTGGTCACATTCAAACGAGCTCCGACGAAACACATCACTCGCAGCAAGTCCAAACACCTCCAAACTTCTTCGACTTGTACCAAGTTCGAACTTCGCAAGTCTTCATTTCCTTTCGTCGGGATTGCATTCAACATCCACCTCGATCTTGAACCCAAACCAATAAAATCATAGACTCAACGCAGCTCGCTTTACTGATTGTTCCAAGCCAAAAGCCGGGACTGATTTGCTTGACAGAAACACTTACCGCATAGTCTAGGCACTCGAAGATGAACGGCGTCCCTACCCGGCCTCGAGGCTCAGGGGCAGCTCCTCCCAACCCACCCTGTCCTATACAAGAGCGTCTCGGCCCAAGCGTGCCAAAGCGAATCCAAAGCCAGCAGGACCTGACGGCCTCAAGGAAGGACCAACGGCAGGACCAAGTAGTTCACCCTCGCCGTTCGCTTGTACATTGACTGACCGACGCAGAACTCGCCCACACAAAGTACAATCGGTACAGGATCATCAGCTGGGCCAAGCTCGGTACTATTGCGTTTTCCCTTGTCATTGCGAAGATGTGCAGACGACCAATTCGATACATAGGCTCCTGCCGCTCCACAGCATCGCTCAGTGCCCTTCCCAAACCCCAACTTCTCCACCATTCCGCCTCGTCATCAGAACCCGCATTCACTCGCGCCATCAGCCGCATTGACGCCACGCACGGCGCAAAATGCGGTCATCGAGATCATCGACCGCAAACGCTACATCGTACCACCGACTCTCTCTAAGCAGGAGTACAAAGCGCTCAATCTGTCGGAGGCGGAGAAGAAGGCGAACTACGAGCGCTTGGCCGAGCAGATGGCACAGCTGGCTGGTGATATGAAACCGCTCCGCGGACAAAAGGACTATTGCGAGAATGAGCAGCTGAACTACCTGACTGCGGTTTCTGGCGCCATAATGGAGGCCAACAACGTCGATGTTCTGATGGACAAGACGAGTTACAGAGCTGGGAACGACATGCGTGTTGACTCGCGTCGCGGTAAGGTGTTCTTTGGTCCGCACCAGTCCTTAGTATGGGACCGCTGCGGGAACGGCTGTTCAAAAGTCTTGTGGGTCGGCAGTAACGAGAACAAGGGCTGGTGGCAGATGACGGCGGAGGAGCGCAAGATGCATGCCGTGCTCGTGCGGGCTGATCTACCAATTGATCCGAAGATTCCTAAGGACACAAAGGTGATCAGAGTCGTGCCGGCGCAATGGGGTGACAAAGTGTGGCCCACAAACAACTGGGGTACGATGGTGTACCTTGCTTGCATGGATCGAGTCCGCTGTAAGCGGGGTATGATTCCAAAGGCCTACATCCTCGATGACGACCGGGTTGAGTGTGCCCGCGCGGTCGAGTCTTTCCAGGCTCGAATCAACCAGCAGCTCTAGAAAGAGCGCTTCGGGAATGGCAAGCTGGACATGCCGTACGGGTTTGCGCCGGCTGGTAAGCAGTACTACGGAAAGTTCTGCTCGCGCTGCAGAGCCGACGCCTCCGATGATCCAACCAACGGCGAGCAGAAGGTTTTCCGTCAGCCGTGGGAGTCTATTCATTGGATCAAGGGTGGCGTCTCTGGTGATGGAAGCCCTTCCGAAGAGGAGGATTCGTCAGCCGGCTCTGGTGAAGACGTTAGCTCGTCCGACGAGCAAACCCCATCAACAACCACTGATCGCACGAGTCCGATGTCGTTAACTTCATCGTCGTCTCCCGCTACGACGTCGGTGCCAGCTCTTGCGTCTCCAACCGCGGCCAACCCAATCGCCAACCCAATCGCCACCCCACCATCCCCGCCAATCCTCTACCCAACTCTGAACCCACCCGAGCAGACACCCGCCTCACAACCCGCCACACCCAACTTGAACGCCACCATGCTCAAACACAACCACGCGTCCACCAGCTCCGTCATCGGCGCCGAAACCGCGGCCAGCATGTTCAAAC
>Ga0058704_10001531_pt1 | contig 10785 bp, 8 predicted proteins | sample AgamicMgSfe_FD_71363 | JGI IMG/M metagenome (GOLD analysis project Ga0058704, IMG submission 71363) | Agave microbial communities from Guanajuato, Mexico - Mg.Sf.e | ecosystem: Host-associated > Plants > Phyllosphere > Phylloplane/Leaf | place: Guanajuato, Mexico | collected 2012-05-30 | reverse complement strand
CTTTACACGTCCTATCTATTGAAAACGGCAGTCTATAATCCCACGAACAACACACAATGGCCACTCGCGCCCTTCCAATGTTGGTGCGCAGCCGAAGCCATTTTCTTCATCTTCTTCCTCTGGTACCGCACACGCTTGCAGCCTGAAGCAATACACCCACCATTACGCTCCAAAGAAGATCGCAAAGCACTCTTCGATAAGGTCCATAGCGAGATACACGACCCTACGAAGTTCCTGTCTGGATGGTTCAAAGGCGCGAACTTTGAAGATATAGGTCGCGACGACCTGAAAGAGTTCTTGAGCTGGACATTCTGGGAAGGCAGGACAACGAAAGAAGATGAAGAGGAGCTGGAAGACGTTACGGGAGAGGTGGAGGATATGGTGGGTGTGAAGCGGTTCAAACCTGGCAGAGGGACGGCGAAGGGCCTGAGGTTGACGTTGGATCCCATTGAGGCTGATTGGAGGAGTCTATTCTGGTACACGGTATGTCTTCGTGACCTCAAAAACGCTGAAGGTACGCTCTGACGCGCAGCCTCTGTAGATCCTTATGCTGGTAGATACGGCTTCCCATCTCAGGCTTTTATGGTACGGCATGAAGTACTACAGCACGCCCGCCACTTCTCTAGCAGTCTTTCCACCGCGTCCACTCGCGCTCATGACAGCAACTGCCCGCTCACCGGCCAAGAGCGTGTCCTACTGGCTCCGTCCACATACATCCAAGACGCGCCTGCCTGTTGTGTTCTTACACGGCATCGGCGTGGGTCTACACCCGTATATCGACTTCCTGCACGAGCTAGACGGAGCTCTCAACTCCAAGTATGGGCAGGATGACAAGGTTGGCATTCTGTCGATTGAGGTCCTCCAGATCTCATCACGGCTCACACACGCTATCCTCACCCGGGACGACTCCTTAGCCCAGATCACGCAAATTCTGGACTCCCACGGCTTCAAGCGCTTCGTCCTGCTGTCACACTCCTACGGCTCGGTCTTCAGCACCCACGTGCTGACGGACAGCGCCATGGCGTCGCGTGTGGCGGCCACTTTGTTCGTGGATCCAGTGACGATCCTGCTGCATATGCCGGACGTAGCGTACAACTTCACAGTCCGAAAACCACGGCATGCGAACGAGTGGCAGCTATGGTACTTCGCTTCCAAAGACCCAGGTGTAGCGGAAACGCTGGGTCGGCACTTCTTCTGGAGCCAGAACGTGCTGTGGCGGGACCGCATTATGGAGTTGGTGGAGGGAGGTATGCGCATGACTGCCAGCTTAGCCAGCAGAGACCTGATTGTCGACACCGAGGCTGTTGGGCGGTATCTGTTGGCGTATGAGATGCCTGATCCTGTGTTGGTGAAGGACGAGGCAAACCAGAAGCATATGGCGCTCGAGACGCCCGACAAGAAGAAGCAGCGAAACGCAAAGGCAGAAGAATGGAAGCATGCGGAGTTCACTGGTAAGAAGGGCCTGGAGGTACTATGGTGGGATGACATGGATCACGCGCAAGTGTTTGATGCGAAGAAGACGAGAGCGAAGTTGGTGGAAGTGCTCGTTGAGTACTGCAAAGGCTGAAAATCTAGCTACAGCGACCGTGCTCACCATCTACCAGTAATCTCTGCCCTTGCCTTTGATGCTTCACAAACCCACTCTTTATCCTTCATCACCCGCCGTCCACGGAGCATAAAAAGCGCTCTACAAGAAGTAGAGGCTGTGCTCTAGCGCAACATGGATCTCCGACATGCTGAAGAGTATCTTCTCATGACTGACATCCTCCCCATCGCCTTTCTGTACATACACGCGCATGCGTGCTGATGCCTGCTGCGCAAGATAACACATGTCTGGGCTCGTGGTCTGCTTGAGCAAGCCATGGAAGTAGTGGACATGACCGATCTCTGCGCCCTCAGCGAGCCTGCAGCGGAAGAGGTCGACCTTGTGCGAGTTCTTGAGGATGGCAGGCGTCACGGTCCGGCTCAGATCGATCAGTGGCTTCTTTGTTGCTGCAACCGGAGCCGGAGACTCAGACTGCTCGGAATCCTCGTGTGGCGGCTTCGGCTCGCTCTCAGACGGCTCTGGTGATTGCCTCTCGTCCTCCAGCCGCTCCTGCTCATCGTCCGAAACTTCGGCGATTCGGTCTGGCGAATGCGACCGCTCTGCATCTGTCATTCTTGCGAAGTTCAGCTGATCCTTCAGCACGCCCACCTGCTTCTTGAGCTCTGCCACCCTACTCTCCGCCGGCGACTTCGCACGATCACGCTGCTTTGTCTGGTTCCCCTCGGCCTGCAGCTCGTGACAATGTGTAACCAGATACGTCTTCTGGCCCTGCTGCACTTCGTCGAGCTTGCGGATGTAGTGGTTAGCGACCGCAGCGTTCAGACCGAACGGATTGCTCAGGTCACCCGCTTGCGCGGCGCGTTCTGTCTCGGATAAAATCTTCCGGTTGTGCTGGAAGAGCTGCATCTCAAACGCGCTAGATGCAAGATTTGCGCCTGTGTTGGTACGGACGAGGTAATTGATCTCATTGAGCGCAATTGGTCCAGAGTCTTTATGCAGAGTCACGGTCGGCTCAGTAACGTAGGTGACGAGCGCAGTGTGTTGCACCCTTTTGAAATAGTCGTTATTGTTCAGGAACGACAAGCTGTTGACCTCCTCGCTCATGAAGATCCGGTCGGCATCATCCTCGCCGGAGCGATAGTAGATGATGTGCGTCGCCTCATATCGATCGTCTTCGTACGCTGCACGACCGTCCAGATGCATCTCCATGCACTTGTTGATTTTCTCGGCCATTGTTTCACAGAATCGAAGTGACACAAGGTGGTGAGTGGTGCGAAGATCCTCACCGCGCTTCTTGATGGTGCCGTTGTAGTGGGAAGTGATGGTGACAAGGCGGTAAGGCTTGGGGTTGCAGCCTAAGGACTGCTCCATGAAGCTGGCAAGTGGAACTACATGGTTGCCAACAGAAAGACCATGCTCCGGTACCATCTCAGAAGCAAATCTGGAGCGGTACTCAGCAGTATGGAGAGCCACCTTGCTGAGCTTGGGTGGCTCTACGGCGCGCATGAAGGTGGATGTGACGATGCGGCCAGTGTAGTGCATCAAGCTCATGCCTGACTGATCTCTACAAGCGTCCGTCAATGTCATGGTATTGACGATGTTGCACTGGATACCGAGCCGCGTGTCGCAGATGCGCCTGATGAGCTTGCGCATCTCATGGAAGTGCTGGCCATTCGGGACAGACACGATGAGCGTGGTCTCAGGCCGCGCGTACGAGATGCCGTTTTTGATAGAGTCCTTGAGGCGCTCTTCCCAGTTCGTAGGTGTATCGATGCTGGGACGCCTTGGGAGGTGCATATGCTGGCTCTGTTTGACTGCGGTCTCAAGCTTCTTGCCGTAGCGTTGCCCAATTTGGTACTGGAACTTGCGCCAGTCGTCGGCCAAGCCATGGCGGTGATCATCCATGCCGTACAGAGGAACATCTTCAGGCAGTACGATGACCTCGGCGAAGATCAGGTTGTAGCGCTTCGAGTTGACGGTGTCAAAAGGATTGTCTTCTTCACTGACAAGGCGACGATCGAGCTTGTCCCTAGCCTCCTTTGCTTGACGGAGCGTGAAGACGTTGTCAGCCTTGTGGAACGGCAGCTGGTGGCTGAAAGGCTGGCCTTCAACGATCTTGCATGCCTCAGCCGGGTAGAAGAAGTGACGCTTTTCCGTGCCAATGTCGATGCACGGCAGACTTGCGTGGCGAAGAGGTTTGCCAAGCTGCATCTCGTAGCGTTCAGCGAGCGTAATGATCTTGGGCTCAGAGCCAGAAACCGCGATCAGTATCTGACCGGCTGTGCGTGCGTCGATAGCTTCAATGACAGCAGGCTTCGTACGACCGCTGTAGGCGGGTATGGACTTGACACCCTTCAGCAGATTGTTCAGCTGTGCGACCTGAGCCTCATCGGTGCAGTCGATGTTCTTCTCGCCGAAGTAGTCCGTCATGAACTGCGACACAAGTACAGGCTTGAAGAAGTGCTGAGTAGAAAGCGTAGTAGTGGCATACTTCTCGCCATCATCGTGCATAGCGATCTGCACCTTCAAACCTTCCCGCCGCTCAAGACCGCAGTCGAGCGCCTGCGGATTGTAGTAAACATGGTTGAAGCCCAGCAGCATAGCGTCCTTGTACTTCTCTGGGTCCAATTGGGATTTGACCTGAGTAGAAGCCCACAAGCTCTCGATCTGCTGCATGGTCGTTCTCTCCCGCGCGTCTGCCCAGCAGGTCATGGTGCGGATGTCGTTGATGGTGACCATGCTGCGCTTGGCGAAGACGATGGCAAAGTCGGTCCAGATCTCCAGCTCCGCCTTGGTGAGGTTCTCACGCTTGTCAAGGATGAGCAGCTTGGTTTTGCGTGTGTCGATGTCGACACCGCTGCTGAGGTCGGGGTTATCGACACCATCCTTGACACGGTCACGAAACTCTTGGTCTTCCATAGACTCCAGATCACCGACTTTCGGCCGCTGCCGTATCGCCTTGCCTTCCATCGGCTGATCATGCACGAAGACCTTGCGCCAGCCTTCACCGGCCGGCTTTGGAGGGTTGGGACTACGTAGCTCGGCCGGCCTGCGGATGGGCACGAAGTACTTGCCCTCCCAATCCATTTTGCGCTCTTTGGCGAGGATACAGTTACCGTTGACGCGGATGGTGTCTGAATGTTTGTCGTTCATGCCGATGACCTGCTTGAACACTTTCCGGACCTCCGTCTGCTCAGCTTGGGACGGAAGAGCCACAGCCATGATCTCGACGTCGTAGCTGTAAAACTCGTCTTGCAAGAGCTTTGTGTATTTCTCTTCGGCCGGGTCGAACGTAGGAGCTGGTGACTCTTCGTTGTCGGTCTGAGAATGTTCGGCGTCACTACCTTGACTATCCTTGTGCGCCATTCCACGAGCTGCGGTGCCCGGGACAAGCTGGCCATTCCCGTTAGTAGCATCAACGAAAGGCTGCTCGTTAAATGGACCTGATGGCTTCTCGACTAGCTTCGTTGGCGAGGCAGAAAGAGTGCTGTCCGCCGAACTATGCCCGCCAGCTGCACCCGTCACACCACTGCCACCATCCTGCTGCTGACTCTGCTGACGCAAAGTCAAAACCTTTTCGGGCGTGCCTTGACTGCCTGCTTCCTTAAACGCCTCCGGGTTGAATATGGCCGGGCTCTTGGCATCGATCTGCGTACTTTTGCTTTCCTTGATGGGGGTGGTAATGTGAGACATTGTGATTGTGTGTTGTTTTGTGTCCGTGTGGCAACGAAGTAAGAAGGTTATCCCGAACGACTATGACTTTGGTAATGCGTGAGAAGAGTGTACTTCTCAGGAAAGACCAAGCTGCATGCGATGGAGAGGAAAGTCCACTGCTAGGCGGACAGAGAGCTGGTACTTATTGCAATTTTCCGAGGCTGTCACAAAGCTGAGCGTGAAAAAGAGGAAGCGTGAAATGCATTACTTGCTACCATCTTCCAGAAAGACCACGCGGACTACCAGGGTGGTGAGATTGGTGGGAAGATGAAAGACGGCTTAGTGTCTCATGAAAGGCGGTGGAAGCCGTGAGAAAGATGTGAGTGAGGCGGCTAGAAGGTAGGAATGGGAGTATACGCGCAGCAGGGCAACAATGCCGTCTTATAGAACCACCATGGAGCGTTCAAGCAAATAGCAGGTAGTCAGGGATTGCTTGAAGCCGCTTGACGAGAGTACCAGTGACTGTGCATCCAACTCGAGGCGTGAAACATACGTACCGCCCACGCCTGAAGAGTGTGCTTCCACTTTGTCCAGCTGAACACTAAGAGTACTGCGTCCATTCGTGTTTACCTCACTTTCTACCCCTACCCTTAGCATTCAGCGACTTCAACGGATCCATACCCTTCCCCCTCACCATCCTCCCTTTCCCTCTCCCCTTATTGAAAGCCCTCCTTTTCCGCAGGCTGTTATCACTCTCCTTTCTCAACCCAACATACCCAACATCCTTCGCCACCGCCGCCTTGCCACCAGCAGGTAACAGGTACTCCGGCACATGCTTCAAATGCGGCTGCGCCCTCACGGCGTGACTCTCCGTATCATGCCGTAGATGCCTCAGATCATCTGGGTTCTCCTCGAAATGCCGCTTCAACTTCTCGCTCTTCAATAGCTCTTCCCGAAGTTCTTTTGTGCGAGCTTCACGGACGGCGATACGTGTTACGGCACGCAAGGCGTCGACGAAACGGTAGCGGAAACCTTCTAGTTTGATCATATCGAACTTCCATTCTTCGACCTCTGTACCCTTTTCCTCCTGCTGCTTCTGCTTGATCAAGCCCAGCACTTCTTCGTCGTTCTCGCATTGCGGGATACTTGTCGGTTTGTGCTTCCTGTACAGCTCCTTGGGGACGTAGAAGGATAGCGCCATTCCGGTTTGGCCGGCGCGGGCGGTGCGGCCAATGCGGTGGGTGTAAGATTTGGCGGTGGTGGGGAGGTCGAAGTTCAGTACGCAGGTGACGTGGCGGAAATCGATGCCACGGGAGATGCCGAACTCGCGGTCGGCGCGTTGCCGTTTGTTTCTGGGTTTGCGATCTTTCTTGGGAGGCTGGGTTGCAGTCTCGGGTTGTGCTTCCTCATTGCCATCCCTATCAGCTTCGGCGGCCTCTGTCTCTGCAGTCTCGCCATCCGCGCCGTCGACACCCTGTTCCTCTTCCTCAACAATTGCCTCGACCTTCCTCTTCTTCCGCTTGCCACCTTCCTGACCTACGACCTCATCCTCATCTGCCGCAACAAGAATGTCATACACGCCTCTGTTGAACTCTTCCACTGCATGCAATCTACTGTTGACCGGCAGCTCGCTGTTCAGTACACAACTCCTGATCCCGAACTGCTCCAGGAACAACTTGACTCTGTAACACCGATCGATATCCGCCACAAAGATGATGACTTTGCCCTTGATGAGCTGCAACTTGAAGATGGTGTATATGAGCAGGAACTTGTCTTCCTCGGCTGTGCGGACAGTGTACTGGCTCAGCGTTGGTTTCTCCGCTGCCTCTTCGGCGGAGAGATCCAGGATCGTGGGCTCAGCGCCGTCGCTGAAGAACAGAGACGTGAGGGTGTCGATCTCGGTGCGAAGGGTGGCGGACATCATTATCTCCTGTACACCGGTTGGCAGGGCTGCGGCTAGGGTTTGGAGGTCGTCTTCGTAACCGTAGTTCAACACTAGGTCCGCTTCATCGATTACGAGATGCTTCAGCTCGGCCAGTTGGAGCACATTGTCGTTGAGCCACTTGCTCGCCTGACCGGGCGTCGCGACAACAACATCTGGCCTCTCGTCCAATCGTGCCTTCGTGACCGCCGCATCCTCCTTCCGGCTAATGTTCTCATATCGTACGTCTTGCGCACAGAATGCCGTGAAGGTCTTCAACGTGACCGTCACCTGTGTGGCCAGCTCTTTTGTCGGGACCAACACCAGCGCATTCGTCTGCTTGACCTTTTGGCTCTCGCTGGCCTTGCGCCTGAGGATGCTGTGCAGGATGGGAAGAAGGTAGGCGAGCGTCTTGCCAGACCCAGTCTTTGCGCGGGCGAGAACGTCTTTGCCGCTCAATGCAAGTGGGATGCCTTTGGCCTGGACGGGTGTAGGTGCCGTGAACTTCTCGCGCTTAATGGCTTGAAGCAGGCGAGGGTCGAGGTCGAGGCTGGCGAAAGTGAGCTGCGTGCTGCTCTTCTTCTTGCCCGGCTCTTCGACGCCTTCGGGCACGTCGTCCTGGTTCAACTTGCGCTTCATAATGTCGATGTCCTACAAAATGCTCGTAGCTGCTAAAGATATCGGGCGTGTCGAAAAGTTCATTCAGAAATTCTGGCCTCGGCTCATTCTCGGGAACGTTCCGCATCTTGGACTCCAAGGCGACGAAGATGATCGCAGGAGTAACTCTCGACAGGCACAATACTAGGTAGTCTCGATGATGTTGGGCATATGAGGAAATTGACGACCTATTTGAGAACGCTACGGAAGACTTGAGAAAGTTTTACATAGTGGCAATGTCCTACTACTTCGCCATAATCGGCACCCGCGACAACCCTCTCTTCGAACTCGACTTCGGCACCTCCAAAATCGGCGGCGATGGCATCGCCCGCTTCCGCGATGAAGCAAAGTACATGAACCAATTCATCGTCCACGCCGCTTTGGACCTGGTGGAAGAAGTGCAGTGGGCTAACAAGGACCTGTAAGTCGCCCCTCCCGCCCACTCTTCACTGCCCTCCACCACCACCATCACCACCATTATCATCATTGTCTCAACACGAGAGCTGATTTGTTCGGCGTAGATACTTGAAGAAAATCGACGCCTACCAAAATAACCACATTCACACCTTCCTCACACCCGGCAACGTCAAATTCATGCTGCTGATGAACCCGGACCCCAGCGCTACCTCGTACTCCCACTTCCAGACTTCTCCTCCCTCACGCCCCTCGACGGCGGTGAGGCAGAGTACGGTTAGTCTTGCCGCGAACCCGGGGAGTCAGCAGACTGAGGAGGCCGTGAGGCAGTTCATGTTTGAGGTGAGTTGTGCTACCCTTGATGATGATGATGATTGAGGGATGTGGGGGTGGTGGAGGAGGGTGTGCTAATGTTGGGCCAGGTGTATGAGAGTTGGGTGAAGTGCGTCATGAACCCATTTTATCATGTTAATCAGGTTGTGACGAGCCCGGTGTTTCGGGGGAGGGTGGCGACTGCGGCGAGGAAGTATCTGTGAGCTCTAGCAGGCACCGCCGAAGGTCAATAAGCTACAAGATCGCGCTAAATTACTTCGTCACCGCCACCAGGAGGACTCGAACCTTTTCGTTCGGTGCGCGAGATAGCCTACGCGTGGCATTGGCTCTAGCCACAAGCATGCGTTGTACAGGGGGAGGGTCTGGTCCATGACATGTAGCACGCAGCCAAGAAGGATGATATGCACGATGAAGGTATGCATCCCGTTTATCGAAAGGGACATAGTAGCGGTCAGGCATGAGAGGATGAGTCAGCGAGCGAAGAACAACCTACTTGCCTACTGCAGGCGTGAGTTGTCTCAGGAGGCTAGCAAGCTACTACACCGTACACGCGAAACCTTAACATCAAGCCGCGGTGATAACGGAGAACGAAGAGTGAGAGATACAGCTGCGGTAAAGACTGTACTTCAAGTTGGGTATTATTAGACTTAATCTACTCAAAGACATATGGAAAGACGCATGAAAAATGCTGCAAATTGGTATCTTGTGTCCCCGTCGCCTTGCCTTGCCTTGCCACAAATGCTTCCCATTACGCCCGCTTCTATGGTTTGCCCCGTTGCCCATATTGATGCTATGCGCTGTCCCATCTAGGCTGTGATCACCCATGCCGTGCCATGCCACACCCATAAGCCCCTCCCTGAATGCTGCTCAAGAACGCCGTATAGCTGATGCATCAATATGATTCCAAACTGCGCAACCTCACCGTTGACCGTCCACCTCTGCATCGCCATCAATCTGCTCCTCCTCAAACGCTGTCTCCGCTTCACCCTCCGCCTCAGCATCCTCGCGAACAGGGTAGATGTGCCAGCTCGGCCGCCGCCAGACGTGCACCTTGCCGGATAACGTCCTGTTATGAGTAAGACCAGGGCGCTGGACCTTATGCTTGGCTTGCTTCCGCTCGCTTGGTCGTTGATAGTGGAAGGTAAGCGGAAGGTCGTCGTCTTCGTCGATGGCTCGCTGGTCCTCCGGCGGTGGCGTGACGGTGATGGTGACGTAGCTTGGCTTACTTGGCTGCACATCCCCAGACGCCTCGGCGTCGAGGTCGTCCTTGAGTCTGGGTGAGCTGTCAGGAGTGAGACCAGGCAAGTCTTCGAACGGTAGTGGCGGGCGCGTGGTATCTGGCGCATAATCCCTCCGCTCACGCTGCAAGGCGCGCTGCATCGCTGCCTCCTGACTCGACACGAAGCTAGCCCATCGACTCGGCAGCGCTTCATCGTTCTCCTGAGCGCGCTTACGGTCGTCGTCGAAGAGCGCGAAATCGGTGATGCCGGCGTTCCACTCGACCTCCTCGCCATCGTCATCGTCGCTATCCCATTCCTCGTAGTCGTACATTGGTGAGTGGAAGTGCGATTCTGGATGGTCTTCTATGTTGTCTTCGAAATGTGGAAAGCGTTGCTTGTTCTCGGTCGCGGCAGACATGGACCCGGATTCTGACATGTGTGGCACACTCTCGTCAGTGAATAGACTCGTAGTTGGCGGCCACGTGAGTATGCGCTCGAGATCTGGCCGCTGTGGTGTTGTTGAGGTGGACGACATTGTGTTGACTGATGCCGCGTCCTTAGGCGTCGAAGTTGTATCAGAGGCACGCAATTCACTGCCTGTTCAGGGCAGCGCGAGATGCGCGAAGATCTACGCGCTTCGTTGCTATTTCACATGCACGGCGCTGAAGATCTCCAGCTCCGTAGCCAGTTCGGGGTGCAGATGTGGAGTGGTAGTCGCAAGATGGCGGGGTTGGGCAAAAAGTAGCGACGAAAAGCAGTTCGACAAGACAACTTCGAAGTTATAACGTAGCCCGGCCCGTGGCCGGTCAAAGCTGTAAATACGCCTGTGTTATGGTTCGGTGCGAAGCTTAAAGCTGGGTGTTTCGTGGGGTGGCCAAACAACTGCCTGGCGACGGACTCGATTCCGGAAATGTTGGAGTGAAACTGCTAGCGAATGACCAGAGAGACAAAAGAGATAAGGAAAGAGACAGGCTACAGAATTTAGAAGGCGAAAGGGCATATGTATGATGACTCGAAGTGCTTGCGAGGCTGCGTCGCCT
>Ga0058704_10001529_pt1 | contig 10786 bp, 8 predicted proteins | sample AgamicMgSfe_FD_71363 | JGI IMG/M metagenome (GOLD analysis project Ga0058704, IMG submission 71363) | Agave microbial communities from Guanajuato, Mexico - Mg.Sf.e | ecosystem: Host-associated > Plants > Phyllosphere > Phylloplane/Leaf | place: Guanajuato, Mexico | collected 2012-05-30 | reverse complement strand
CGTCGAATGTCAAGTTGCAAGTAGGCGAGGTCTTTGCGAACAGTGCTAAAGCCGTGTTGCTTGACAAGGGCCTTCTGGACACCGAAGAGCGGGAGATTGGATCGTCGATTGGATCGTCAATTGATTCGTCAATTGGAACCTCACATCACTGTACGGACTTTCTCTACGAGCTTGTGGGATACGATATCTTGCATGTGCCTCCCTCCATTGGACTGCAGCAGCTTGAATTGTTAGGGGACAACGCGCATTAGTGGACGAACAGAGATCTGATCTCGAAGTGATCTCGTGCGAACCTACCTCCAAGGCTGTATTCAGAGTATTGTTGCCGCCGAAGATTCTCGAGATTAGCGGGACCAAAAGAAGCACTATGCCACCATCCGTGATAATCACGTCAATGTATGGTCTCCGTAGCAACAGAATGATTCTCTCCACGAAGACGTTGATTTTCGAGCAGTGGTACTACCCTCTGAATGGCTGGAGAACTCGACGTTATAAGCGCAGAGCGGCAACGGACATTGATACTACCCCTTACTCCTTCGATGCGATGTGGAAGAGAGCTTGCTTCCGGTCCTGTGCCGCAGTTCCGGAGAGCTTCAATGGGAGCAGGATGCGGCTAGTAGATGCAGAGCGCAATCTCCGTGTTCACACACAAAACGAGAGCTATACACTCCTGGCTGTGCACGGTGAAAGCAGAGCTCAATGACACACGGAAGATGTCTCGGGAGGAAGAGGATGCCCCGTGTGGTAAAATCGAAGCACAGGCTCCATACTCCCAACTACCAAACGCACTTAAGAGTGTGTTGGGTGGCAACACATGATCCCGAGGTTCCAGGCGTATGTGCGAGATGCTGTAAAGACAAGAAAGCCGTTCTGCGTTTCTCAGGTCCTGGTTGCAGGGTTGCATTGTACAGTACATTCTATCATAGTATCGTCTAGCTCGACAACTCAGCTGGCCTTGCCGGGTATGGCAGCAAGCGCAAACTCGAAAATGCTCTTCAACACCTTCGCCTCCTCCAGACCAACACTGAACCGCACCAACGACGCTTCGCACCCATACTGCGCCGCCCAGTCTAGCTCATTGTAATGCGCGAGAATGACAAAAGGCGAGGCGAGCGTGAAGTTGGTGCCTAGACTTGGACCCTTCTGGGTATCTAAGTGGTCGTAGAAGACTTTCGCATCTTCTATGTCGTAGAACGTTGCGCTCAGCAGGCCACCATAGCCTCCGTCGGGCAGCTTGCAAGCGTCGTAGTAGTGTTTCGTGTCGGCGTACTTTGGATAGTTGACCTGCTTCACAGCAGGGTGCGTACGGAGGATGTCGGCAATGAGTTCGCCGTTGTGGTTCACGCGATGGCTACGACTGACAAAGTCCCGGCTGTTGCGTTCTAGGTAGACGCTGTCTTCTTCGAATTGATTGTCTTCGTACTCTGTCTCGAGGACATGCTTCAAGCCCTCGTAATAACGAGACTGCGGGTTAAGGATCATGGAGCCACCCATGACATTGCTATCGCCGCTGAAGATCTTGGTAAGGCTGCTGACAATGACATCCGCGTACGGCAGCACATGTATGTTCAAGAAGTTGCCGATCGTCTCGTCGACCACAACGGCGAAGTCGTACTTGTCCGCCAGTGCTCGTATCCGCTTAAGATCCGGTGTCCGCAAGAGAGGATTGCCTGGGAATTCGCAAAAGAGTGATAGATATCGTTCGCCGCTCTCCAGCCGCCGCTCAAGGTCATCAAGCTCATCCGCGCTGCCAAAGCCGTAGAATGTTGGGCTAGGACCAAACTTTTGCAGCACCTTGAGCGTGTCGACGTAAGGAAAGCCGTACATGATGCTAGGCATCTCACCACGAGAAAGCTTGAGCGAGCGGTGTGCATGGAAAATGGAGTTCATGCCACCCGGGTACAAGTACACATCGTCAACGGAGAATCCAGGTATGTCTCGGCTTCGCTCGTTGGCAGCGTCTGCTACTTCTTCTAGCGACTGCGGGATATCCATATCGATGGCCAGAGAGCCAGCGATGCGCTGTCGAATGGCTAGCTTCGCTTGTCTGGCAAACTCCACGGACAGGTTGCGGCCATATCTCTCCTCCACGAACTGCGCCGAGTCCGGTATACTGGTTTCTGTTGCTGCGTTACTCTCGCCGTTGACATTTCCATCAACGCCATCACCGGCATCGTGGTCAACCGATGTATGCTTCCGGTAACGTCTCGGCCCTTTGGGTAGACGCGGAGTTCTTGGGGGTGATAAAGAGCTTTGCTTCATCATAGTACCATCATCGAGAGCCCGTTGACAGAATTCCGCTTGGCGACTGGAGACTCCTTCACCAGTGTGTTGCCAGAAGACTTTCGCTGTCGGCCATAACTCCTGAGGATAAACGACAGCCGTCACACGAGGTCGCACGCGCTTGGAGTCCGCTAGCGAAAATTTGTCCGGATGAGCGACAAACTCCAGGATTCGAATTGCCGAATCATTCATCGTCGGATTCTGATGGACGATGAAGTCTCGGCAACGGATGGCGCAGCTCCTAGTCGGGAACAGCATGGCGTTATCGGTTTCCAAAGAGCCATGTTGCTGAACGATACTCTGTGCCAGACGTTGGATCGATTTGTGAATGAAAAAGCGAGGATAGCCGCACTGCATCTTGTCTACAACCCATCTCTCGCCTTCTTCGTATCCCACATTGGACCTCCATGTCGGCAGTGAGACACTCACAGCATGCGGCGTATCCGGCGGGATCGTTTCGCCTAAGGTGTCATTGAACGGTAGAATAGCGGGTAAACCTGGCATCGTGGCGCTCCGTCCGTGAATTGGAATCGCTTGTCGACGCAGTGAAGGTCAGCTTATATTATGTGAGTCCGTTCGTACAATCTCCAGTGATCCGTCGGAAAGAAACCCATCAAGCTGGCGGACTCATCCCGCAGTTTCTGTTTCTGGCGGCGAATCCGTATCGATCTAATCCTTGTTTCTCGCATGACGCCACAAAGCTTGGCTCGCATCGCAAAAAGTTCAACCCGAACTTCGAAGCTCTGCAGCACGAGATTGCGTTTCAATATCTCAAAGAAGACGATAATGGCCCTGCCGGCGAGCAAGAAGAGAAAGGTGGAACATACGCCTTCCGACCAAGAGGATGATGCTTCGTTCGCTTCTTTCGGCAACGAAGATGAGTCGGGGGAGAATGGCGCGGGACAGTTGAGTGGAGATGGCGAAGATGGAGATACTGGCGAAGAGTCTACGGGAGAAGTTATTGAAGATGCAGTCGATGTGGAAGACGAAGAAGACGGGGACGAGGATCAGGCAAGCGAGCGAAGCATGCGGCGCGAGCCTAGCAAGGTCGCAAGCAAGACGCCGCAGAAGGCTCAGGATCGCAACGATGGGACAAAAGTTGCGAGGACTGCGCTAGAGTCTGGCGGAGGTCTATACTCTGCTGGCACATTCAAAAGTAACATGTTCAAGCTTCAGGTAGACGAATTGTTGGAACAGATCAGGCCGAGGCGTGGAAAGCGAGAAGAGGCAGCAGAACAAGCGCTGCATGCTCTGAAGAAGACGATTGAATTGGTGCCTGCCCGTCCGGCTGTGGGAATTGAAGAAGCGGAGCGCGAGCTTTTCATGTCTAGCAAAGTAGCCATACCGTTTCCCGATCCGCGGCCGCCTAAAGATGCCAAGTACAAGCTGGAGTATGCGAAACCGGCTCATATCAACGTTGCGGGAAGCTTTATGCTAAAGACGAACTCTCGAGATAACGACACGCTTGATATCGACATGACTGTGACCATGCCGTCCTTGCTGCTCCAGGAGAAGGATTACCTCAACCATCGCTACTTCTACAAACGGGCCTACTACCTGGCTCGCATTGCTGCTGTGCTCATTGACGCTCACGCTTCAGAGTACGATGTATGCTTTGAAGACTTCCGCGGCGATCAACTGAAGCCAACAGTTGTCGTGACGCCCAAACAGACGGCAAACAACGTAGGCCAGGCGAAGCCGTTCACCAAATGGCGTGTCAACATTCTTAGCTGTGTTGGTGTAGATGTCTTTCCGAATGAGAAGCTTTTGCCGAGCAGAAACTGTATCCGATCCTTAGGCGACGAAAAGGCAGGGCCGACTCCGTTCTATAACTCCTCACTTCGCGCTGATACGGTTGTAACACCGTACATCAAACTTCTGCACCATGCGGGAAGTACATGCTCTGCTTTCAAAGATGCTTGTATACTTGGCAGCACATGGCTCAGACAACGAGGCTTTGGCTCAAGTACATCTTGTGGCGGCTTTGGGAACTTCGAGTGGTCTGCTTTTATGGCTCTTCTGCTCCAAGGCGGCGGACCGAATGGCAAGCCGCTGCTTAGCGAGGGGTACAGCAGCTATCAGCTCTTTAAGGCGACGTTGCAGATACTCGCCATGAGAAATATGAGCAAGCAGGCCCTGGTGATTGAGGAGGCTGACGGTGGTACCAAACCTACAGCGAGTGGCTCTCCGATAGTATGGGACGCGCCGAGAAGCCACAATATACTGTACAAGGTTGCGCCATGGACGTACGCGCTGTTAAGACACGAGGCAAAGACGACTTTGACGATGCTGGGTGGTCAACTCTACGACGGCTTCGAGGCTACCTTCATATTCCGTGTGGACGACCCACTGCTACGGTATGATCAAGTTGTCGAGCTCCCGGCATATAGAATCAAGAGCGATGAGAGGAAGCTGTACGAGGTAGTAAAGCGAGGTCTAGGTGATCGAGTTACCCAAATTGCTGTCTTACCTCCACCGAGTCGGTCATGGCAGCTCGGATCAGCAAGACCAATCGTCTCCTCTGAGGGGACGCTAAGACTGGGCATGGTCATTAACCCGGAGACCGTCAACCGCACAGTAGATCATGGACCCTCAGCGGAAAGTAAGGCAGAAGCGGCGTCTTTTCGCAAGTTCTGGGGCGGGAAAGCAGAGCTGCGTCGTTTCAAAGATGGTAGTATCCTGGAAAGCTTGATCTGGTCGCCCAGTGAAGCTGGGCAGACTGTAGCGGAGCAAATTGTGCGCTACCTGCTCAAGCGACATTTCGGCGATGGTGCAGAGCAAGGTGCGACTGTCGCGGGTGATAAATTTTCCAAGATGCTACAACAGGGTTCCGGTATAACTGTCTTCCAGCCGCTCACGGAAGCTTTCAAGCAGCTTGAGATGGAAATCAGAGCGCTTGAGGATCTGCCGCTGTCGGTTCGTCAGATCATGCCTGCTGGCGCGCAGCTGCGTTATGCTTCTACCCAACCTCCGGGAAGCGGTCAAGGCAGGCAAAGATCAATGCCCGCTGATGTTACCATTCAGTTCGAGGGCTCTGCACGTTGGCCTGACGACCTCATCGCCATCCAGCGTACAAAGATTGCCTTTCTGCTCAAGCTTAGCGAGCAGCTACAGGATGCTGTTGATAGCGTGACAGCGCGCATTGGTCTCGAGAACGAAGATCGCGATATTCTCAATCAGGCCTATCTTGACATCATCTACGACTCGGGCGCGGCTTTCAGAATGCGCATACACCATGACCGTGAACAGACGCTTCTCGAGCGGCAACTCAAGGAGAAGTCCCTCGCTCCATCAGGCAAGCAGGCAGCTGCAGTCGGTCTCGCTGCGTATAAGCGGGACTATATCAAGACACCAGCACATACTCAGGCTATCTCGCGACTCTGCAGTAAGCATCCAGCCCTTAGCGGCACGATCAGGCTTGTCAAAAAATGGTTCGCTTCGCATTTGCTTACCAGTCACGTCGCCGATGAGGTGATGGAGCTCATTGTTGCCCTCATTTTCGTGCAGCCGTGGCCATGGCAGGCTCCGTCCAGTGTTCAGACGGGCTTTCTGCGAACCTTGCACTGGCTGTCGCGCTGGGACTGGCGGACTACGCCACTGATCGTTGACCTCAGCGGAAGCGGCGAGCTCAAACAGCCTGATGTGCAAGCCGTACAGACAAGGTTCGATGCATGGCGGAAGCTTGATCCGGGTCTTAATCGCATCGTGCTGTTTGCCGCGAGCAATGTAGATCTTGACGGCACGACATGGACTGATGGTCAGCCGGTGAAGGTTGTCGCCGGACGTATGACAGCACTGGCGAAAGCTGCTTGCGCAGAATTTCGGGAGATGCAGCTTGCGCTTGAGCCGGCGAATCTGTTCTCCAGTCCGCTGGGCGACTATGACTTTGCGCTTCATCTGGATCCTACGTTTTCCGGCAAGAGGAAGCGCAAGAGTGCAAGCAATGGCACGACGTTCAAGAACTTGGCGCTGGCGACTCTTGATGACAACTCGACTTTGGGCTTCAATCCTGCTGGTTTGTTCCTGAAGGAGCTCGAACACTTGTACGGCTCTGCTACTTTGTTCTTCGCTGGTGGTGCAGAGAGGCCCATCATTGCTGGGCTTTGGAGTCCGCAGACTGCGCCGAGGAGCTGGAAGGTCAACTTGGCTTACTCTACGATTCCCACTAAGGCGTCAAAAACGGATGATGTGCAGGCTGAGATCAACAAGGAGGCAGTATTGACAGAGATTGCTAGGTTGGGCGGAGATCTCATAGAGAAGATTGAGCTCGGTAGGTAGTCTGGTCAAACTTTGTGGTCAGATTACCCCTCCTTCTATGGCTTTTTTCGCCGTACTTTCGATATGCTCGCACTCTCCATGGTCTACCGTCATACGACATACGGTAGGCTACTGTTCTGCCAGGTTACGGAAAGAAGCCTTGAGCCAAACGTGACACCAATATTCCGATAGCTCAGGCATATGACAACATATATGAGCATCTACTGGTGTCGCCGAACTTCGTCATCGAAGTGACAAAGGATCTTTCCGCTGATTACGACGAGTCGCTCGAGAGTCATCGTATTGGCGAAGTCGTGTGGCCTTTCTAGCGGCTAGTGATCGACGACTCTGACGCCGATACAGCGGTAGCAGCTTATGTGGCGCTGTCTTCTACCTGCAGACAGCTCTACGCAGAGATCAAGTCATGCTTCTTCCAACGCAATACCTTTGCCGCCTGCGTTCGTGGGGTGCGAATATTCGCCTATCATACCATTCCGCGAGGATGTCCTTGGACGGCTAAAGTGCTTTGTGCTGCACCGATATATGGCTCATCCGCTCGTCTCTTCGCCAGCCGCACTGCTTGTGCAGATCAAAAGTTCCGAGGTTCACGCTCGAGTCTTCGTTAGCCGTGATACGCTTGCCGAGACCGTCTTTGCGGCGTACCCGGGATATTCGAGCGTACTACATGACGTTTTCGTCACACAAGCGGAGGCGGAGGAGCGAACTTGGTCGGTGATGGAACAATTTAAACGCGAACTTGCATGCGACGGGGGATTGACAAGGAGAGTTCTGGATCGACTGGCACATGCCACCCTCGAAGCGTGGTGAACGTCCCCCAGGAGCGAATATCGCTAGAATCGTCCAGGTAAGGCTTCATGTAGTCAATGCAAACATCTTCATGCGGATATGATGCTGTTATACGTCTTCTGGGATGTGGCGTGCATTCACAGAAGCACTTCTGGCCACAGCAATGCGCCGGTGACACTGGTCTCAACATCAAAGCTTGCCTTCCTTCCATAGCCCTATCTTATTTTGCATCTTTTACTTGGGCACGGCGACTTGTAAGTACGGCCACCATACTGATCGCCACATTGCTACGCAGACTACCCAGTGTCTGTCCACCAAGAACTACATTTGATGACCAGCAGTAAGATTGAAATGGCCACCACGAATCTTGTGTTCAAGGAACAGCAAGCGCCGGGGGTCGCCCAATCACGCCTACTCAACCTACCTCAAGAATTGCAAGATAAGATCCTGGAGTACGCACTAGTAGACGACGAGCGAACCATCGAGCTGTGTCGTGAGAGCCGGTGCTACGCTGGGTACTGCAATTGGGAAAGGCAATCCTGGGATAACTACTTCGCACTCTCCAGCGCCTGCTGCCGACTGCACAAGGAAGCGGGGCCGATCTTCTTTGGCAAGAATGTGTTCGAAATCAGCAATCGCCGAGGGGGCGACTGTGGCGTGCCAACCGATTTCCTGCGCAGGATGGAAGGAATCAGAGTGTATCACCCCGAAAGGGATGATGTCGTTGCGGTGCCACTTAGGTCGTCAAAAAGTCAAGGACTGGTATGCTCAAATTGCTGGTGCACGATCAGGCAGGGCAAGGCAATGAAGCTGGAAGTCGAGATCGACGCTAGGCACAACGACCGCCATATCTATCACCGCGCTCGTAACTTCTCTACGAAAGGTCATCTGAGTGCGACTGAAGAGGAGATCCTTCGCCGCTCGGACAGGGATTCGCAGGGCGCTGTTGCCACCTTTCGCGCAGCGTATTTGCGACATGACGGCATCACGGTAGAGGCTTTTAATGTGCTCAGGAAGTCGTTGTCGAAGAGGTGGTACAACATCTGGTCGGAGGACACGAGACCGTGACGCCGCGCGCGAATTTCGCGGACAACGTACAACCTGAGAGTGTCCTTGATCAGGATCGCAGAGAAACCCCTGCGCTTACGCATTACGTAACTTAGTAGCTCCAGCCCTTCAAACCTTGCTCATACACTGGTTTCGCAATGCTTGTTCTTCAATTCACATACTTGTCTTGTACCGAGGCAGTGTCTGCCAGCCAGTGGGTAGAAACGCTGCGGATTCGGCTCTTGTTGACCGACCTCGCCACGGCCTTTCTCGGACTTCTGTAATGTTGAAGGATGTCATTGATATCGCATCAGAAGGGTTTGGCAATTACACCAAATCACTTGTCGCTCGGCGCATCAGTGAGCGGCACATACTGCACGCCCATATCCTTCGTCTTGGTCACTGAGCCATCCTTCTTCTTGTCAATGACATAGATGTGCTGCATGTAGTTCTCCTCGACTGGTATGAACAGCCTGACGACCCGCGTTAGCACTGTAGGCTCTTCGACTGGTATGAACATGCTTTCGAACATTCAACGTCCCACTCAAACCCTCAAAGCCACATAGCAGGCACGAGAGGGCCGCACTTACCGCCCTGGAGCCTTGAGCTGATCAATCAAGTTCTGATTTTGTCCCGCAGCCGCAGCACCAACGTGTATCGCGTCATACGGCGCTTCTTCTGTCCAACCTAATCGACCATCTGCCTTGACGTATCTTATGCCACCGTTGTCCATTAGCTCCCTTCCCTCCGCGCTCTTACGTGTGTTCTCTGTGCCAATGTCTACCAAAGGCTGGATGTGCTCAACACCCACAACCTTGCCGTCAGGCTTCACGAGCTCGGCGAGGACGTGAGTAAGGTATCCTGAGCCTGACCCAATGTCTAGTACTTTTGCGCCCGGCTTGAGGTATGGTAGTAGCGATTCGCAGGCAGCGGCGTGCATGTGTGGTGCGGAGATTGTCGCTCGGTAGCCAATCGATTGAGGCGAGTCTTGGTAGGGCGCGTGCGGTGCGTAGTGTGCTCGGTCGACCTGTATCTTGTCAGTGGACCTCCTCACCCTCACGGCCTCTTTGACTACACATACACCCAGCATCGCCTGCTTAACTCTCGGCTGCGTAATCAGTCCATGCCGCGCTAGGTTCTCTACCAAGGTCTCATTCGACGCGCCCGACGACCTCCACGCCATATCTCGCCCTTTGCCGATCGCGGCCTTCGAAACGGTGTTGCCAAGCTTGTCGTCGAATAGACTTGGGAACAGAAGAGAGATGGATACAGCGCCTGCAAGCGCAAGCAGCGCAACACGTGCAGCTTTCCGGAACGTCGTTGAGATTTGGATATCGGAGACTTAGCTTGGAGTAGTCAGACTATGAGACAGATGTATGATCAACTGTGAAAAGCACAAGGAGGTGCTGCGGGAGCTGGAGCTTGTGACGATCAACGTCAGACCTGCATCAAGCTGAGGGCGGACGCGGGGATGGGATAACCCGATGGTTGTACTCTCGAACACAATACATTAGCAACACTGAACATCGAACAGTAGATGAATAGATACGAAGAGTTTTTAGACAGTGGAAAGTCATAGTTGCGGGACTACCTTACACAAGACAGTGCAGGTGCCCACGAACGCACAGCTCAGACAGCCCGTCCCGGCCATCAGTAAGAAACAGACTCTCTGAGGGCAGAGGTCCTTGGAGAGCGCCTCTTATACAATCGCCCATGATGCCCATCTTTCCAGCGTCTGTACAAATCCAGCCGGTGGTCATGTCGTAGCCTCGTGGAAGAAGAAGACGAAAATGCTTCGCTATGATGCATGATACGAGATGCTTATGACGGCGCGGCACCGTACATGCCCCAGTACTGCTCAGCGCCGTAGGTGCCGGCGTTGTTCTGCTTCCACATATCGTTGAAGGCCGAGAAGAGGACAATGTTGCTGGAGAAAGAGGCCTTCAGCGAGCTGATGGCGGCCTTCTGGTTGTCCTCGCTGGGCACGGCCTGGCCGTTGGTCTCGCCTTGCGATGGCCAGCCGGACTCGGTGATCATGGTGTCCTTGCCTCCACAGGCCTGAGAGACGCGCTGAGCTTGCCCAAGAACGAACTCGCCGGCGTTCTCGGCGGTGACGCCGCCGTCGAAGAAGGCGTGGCAGTTAGCTGCGGCGTAGTCGGAAGCCTCGCAGAGTTGTGGGTTGGCAATCATGGCTACGAAGGTGTCGACAGTGACGACGTTGCCGCTGTAGCCAGCGCTCTTGAGTTGGCTGCGAGCTGAACCGATCGCGGAGACGACGGCGTCGACAGTGTATGTCCCGTCATTGACACCTTCGTTACCAACCGAAACAGTGTGGATGTTGTCAAAGTTGCCGTTCGCAGCATCAATGATGGTCTGGACCTCAGACTGAACC
>Ga0058704_10001527_pt1 | contig 10789 bp, 6 predicted proteins | sample AgamicMgSfe_FD_71363 | JGI IMG/M metagenome (GOLD analysis project Ga0058704, IMG submission 71363) | Agave microbial communities from Guanajuato, Mexico - Mg.Sf.e | ecosystem: Host-associated > Plants > Phyllosphere > Phylloplane/Leaf | place: Guanajuato, Mexico | collected 2012-05-30 | reverse complement strand
GGCAAGCAGTATGGACATATGTTATGGATTATCTTATCAGACATGTTATACGAAAAGCTGTGCGAAGCTGCTATGCCACGAGAACGGCGGCGGCGAGCGCCGAAGCAGCTGCACTACAAATATTGCGAAGTCGAGTCAACGAAACGCAGGGAGTGCGAATTGACCTTGGCAGAAATCGACACCAACACAAATTGCATGACAACGGGGTCCTGCATGATGTTTGTTGTATCAAGACTGCTTTCAACGGAAGCTCAATCAAGAGCTACAGCACTGTTAGTCGGTCAATGATCACGTACGAAAAGAAGGATAGACAAAACCAATGCAATGAACACCTTACAACATTGTGACCTATGCATTGCCACCTACAGTCTATAGCCACACTGAGATCTTGACTTAGGAAAGAGTCCGAAACGCCTGCCCGGATGCTGGTGCGCCCAGCAGATGAAGGAGTGAAGATGCGACGCCGATACCCCTCCCGCACCGCCGCTATGCAAACAATCTTGGACCAAAGAAACGAAACAGTAACACAAAACGCCAGTGTCCACCTCCTCGTACAGTCTCCTCCCAACAGTCTTGGCTTAGTAGCTCTTGTATTTCTGGCCTTCGTTAGTACACATCACAGCAGTAGAGTAACAATATTGGGGACTCACATCCTCAATCTTCCTCCGACTCCCCTCATCCAACGCGTTCCCCACGCCCAACAACGCATTACTCAGCGCCTTCGTCGCACCCACCGCGGGCCTAAGGACGACAGTCGGCGCATGTCTCGCCAGCGCCCTTGCAACACCCACGCCACTACCCTGTTCCATGACCTCCGCCGGAATCGCAATCACCGCGTCGCGGGCAGTCAGCAGATCGCGCTCAAGGTGTCTCGCCGCACTCCTCAAGCCAGCGCGCACACCGAGCGGCTGATTCGCGTAGTTGGACACAGCGCGAGGTTCTTCATCGGGACTGGGCGGGTCGGAGCCAGTCCAGTCCTGGTGCTGGGAGCGCGGGGAGCGGTGCGGCGTGGCGCCGGGCTGGTTGGGGTTGAGGAAAGCTTCTGCGCCCTCGAGGAGGGTCTGGGTACCGATTGCAACTTTGGCGCCGAGGCGGGCGACCTCCGAGGTTGTGTTCTTGGCAAACGCGTACACGCCTTTCTGCAAGCTGCGCACGATGCGGCCGTCTTTCTGGTACTCGCGCATTGGGACGACGACAAGGTCGCGCATGCCGGAGCCGACGTTGACGAGGGGACGGACAGCAGCGAGGCCGGAGAGCACGCCGGGAAGTTGGTTGCGCTTCACGTCAGGCATCCAGACATCGTTGAGAGTCTTATTGAGCTTGTCGAAGGAGGTGATACCGTAGACGATGGCGTGGCGGAGGGTGATGTCCGAGCCATCGAGGATGAGGAAGTTCATGAATTCGGTAGTGTGACCGGAGCGGATGCCGCCGTAATCTACACGTTTGGGCTTGTAATCGAGTTTGAGCTGCACCGCCTGGACTTCTAGACGTTGGATAAAGGGCTGCTCAGAAGGTGTGGCAGGCTTCTCGACAGAGTCGTCCTTGAATTCGAAGAAGCGTGTGATGAAATCGAGCGCATCTTGATCGACATGCAGGCGTAGTGGGAGAACAGCCACCTGAACGTCATTAGCATGGCGGATTCGGATAGCAGATACGTGCTTACCCGGATGACAAGCTCAGAAGCTGCCAGGTCTGTGACAGGCTTGACAGTCAGAAGGTTGAGATTGATCATCGGTCGATCTAGCTCTCGCTGAGCGGGAGGAATTATGCAGGTGATGAATTTTTTCCAGGTCGATGTAGGCACATGATCGAAGATCTCAAAGTCTTGTACGCGCACATCAATCGAGTTCAGAGTTTCACCAGAGTCAGGCGGGAACACGACCAAGTCGACTGCGACGCCCATAAGTGAGAACGCGATCTTCTTGTGCTTACTGCGTTGGAGCTTCAATCGGCGACGACCAGACTTTGTCGCACTTCGCGGACGGGCAGTCGCCCCAGCTGATCGTGTAGCAGTCGACGTAGCGTAGCTGCCCGTCTCGCTGACCAAGTCATCGATGTCGTGGTTGATTTTGCGGGCGAGGGCACCTTTTTCTTCTTTGATAGGGACGCCAATCCATACAGAGTTGAACAAGAAGTCCTCTTCCACGAAGTCGTCATCCTCGTCTTCTTCCCTGGCTTTCCGCCGTCGCTCTTCGGCGCGCGCTTCAACGTCATCTACGGCCTGTGAGATAATGGCTCTGGTTCTCGGCCAGTCATAGCCATCGAACAGGTTCCAGATGACGTTGACATCGCGTACAGTGACTTTGAGTGGGGCGTCTGGAGCCTTGAACTCATTCGTAAGATGATATTGGTTCTGCTTGGAGTCCCATTTGCGAGCTTTGCCTTTGCCTTTGCTTTCCGACTCAGACTCTTGGAAATAGTCGGTGCTGAAGTCAAAACTGTCTTCGTTCTTATTCACCTCGTACTGCTCCTGGCAGCTTTCAAGGAGACCTCGATCGCCATAGTCCTTGGTAATGGGCGATGACGCAAGAGCACCGAGGCCATCTTGATCGAGTATGCTGTCGCCCATGTCCTCGTTGTGTAGCAAGCCTTGGCTGTAGATGCTTCCAACAAACTCGAGATTGGTTGGTACTTCGTCTTCTATGAGGTCGGCATTGTTCATAAAGTCGTCGTCTCCATAATCATCTTGCGCAGGCATCGCGTCGCCGGTGAATGACTCCATCATCTCTTGCAGTGGGACCACCGTACGATAGCGTTCGGCGGTAGATGGAGGCGTAGGGGGCTGCAATCCATTCAGCACTTCGATGAGAGTCTGCGTTGAATCAGCACAGGACTCGAGCACGAGCAGCTCATTCTTGAACTCGACGTTGACGAGTTGAGGTGTATCCTTGCCATCGCCTGCAATGTTGACGAGAACCTTAGCGGCCGAGATCGAGCTGAGTGGCACGAACCCAAGACGAACCAGTTCTTGCAGATGACGACTAGTAGCCGTTGCGCTACGAGGCGCCGTCTCACTGTGCTCCTCATCTAGGCGTGCGACATCGTCGATGGCATGTATCGAAGCTTTTCGAAGATCCAGCTGAACAGAGTAGTCGACCTTAGCTTGTTTGCCATTGAGATGGGCGTCGGTGAAGACGAATAAGCACTTCGATGGCAGGCTGCGAGGGTTTAGGCCGATTGCGCAGCTCCTAAGCAGTAGGTCGATCTGCAACGGCTTCGGTGCTGGAGATGAGGGAGAGCTAGTATCAGAAGACTGACGGGTAATTGGCTGAGGCGATTTGGATCTGGTGATGGTTGCGACGCTCGATGCAATGCCTACAGCAATGTCGTCCACAGTACCGTCCTCGCTGATGCCAAGCGCCGCCATGATGGTCGAGACTCTGTACTCAGCACAGAGATTGAACAGTTTTGCTTTGACGACAGGCTCCAGTTCGTCACCCACCATCCTGACCATGATCATGGGTAGTTGGTCCTGTGGTCGGAGCTTGACGACCTCATGGATCAACACCTCATCTTCGCGCTTGAGAGATGCCGATCCAATTTCCATCGCAAACAAGGCTGGGAAACGAACATGTGCTACGGCAGCATTCTGCGCAGTGATGGAGACGTCCCCGAGCTTTTCGTTGACCGCAAGCCCAACGTCCAGTTGCTGCACAGATGCAAGAGTAAGTAGACCTGGACGATCATCCTCGGGTAGGTACTTTGTAACTTTCGATAGACGAGCGAGCTCTGCTCCAAGACTCTCAAAGGCACGCATCTCCTCAAGATCAGAGACCCGTACGCCTACGCTGCTGACCTCCACTCTCAGAACAGATCCCTTGCGTCGTTGTCGCAGAAACGTATCGATCAGGATATCCTCATTATTCTCATACGGGTCCTTTGAAGGAGTGATTAGTGATATCAGCCTCGAGAGGTCTGCCTCTTCGGGAGTGTAGAGGAAGTTCACTGTCGTACCCTGGACTTCGACCAGTAAGGGCGCGCCCTTTTGCTTTGCGTCTAAGTAGGGACCAGATAGCTGTACCTCGGACACCTTGAGACGCACATTGCTTTGCCGAACTGCGATGCGTACTGTGGTTGTCTGGAGTTGCACAGCGCAGCTACGGCCTTTGAGCAACAACGCCACCTCACCCAGTTGTATCTGGATTTTCGGCATATTGGAGGGTGCAGCAGGTGTCTCAATCACTGGCGGTGAGTCGCCGAAATGTACCCCTCGTGGCTTGGGCCTCGCTGACGTCAAGACCGGACTGTTCAAAGCGTTGTGCGAGCTGATCGAGTTGCCAAGCTCGAGGACACCACTGAATCCACCAAATGAGCTTAGGGCATCATCCAGCTGCTGGATGTCGAAGTTGACCTTGACCGGCCTGGTCACGATCGTAACTCGTTTATCCGCTCCTTGTTCGTAATCCAGTTCCAAATCGTGGCTGAGTTGATCAGGTAAGTTGCTGACAGATCGTCTGGATCGAGGTCGCGAAGTATGGAACGCGATGATGTCGATGCCCAAGGATGCAATGGCAAGCTTCTCGATCTGTAACTTCGCGCGCACCTTCTCTAAGCTGCTTTGACTTGTGAGGCGGATTGCAGCGAGATGCATCCCTAGAAGAGCGTCGTTTGGCTTTAACTCAAGGGTACGAGCTGATGTCAGACCATCTTGCATGGATTCAATCAAGACGCTATCGAGCCATGCGATACCAAGATTTCTGACTGTCAGCTCGAGGGTACTCGAATTAGCACTATTCACAGGCTCAGTCGATGGACTGGGCATTTGCGACTGTGGTGCATCTGTTAGAGCGCCAAGTACGCGGTTGAGCATATTGAACATGATGCGACTGGTGGACAAGTCCACATGACCGATCACTGAGCCAACATCCACCACAATATTCGGCGATGGCAAGGCTTTGGCAGGCCGCTGGGTTGGCTGACTTGGTGTAGGTTTGGATTGAGCAGGTCTCCGTAACGATTCCATCATAGAGCCTGTTCGACGAGACGACGTAGAATGGGCGTAATTCGAGAACGACCCGGGCATCTCAGCAAAGATAGAATCCTCCCCAAGCCCGGACGGAGCAAAATCCAGGGTAGACGCATCGGAAACTGGTTCAGCACTTGAGTCGGTATCCGATGTCTCTCCCTTATCAAGCCCAAGCGGGAACCAGACAGTCACTTTGTCAATGGTCAAGAAAACCTTCGCTTGTTTCTGAGCCACATTGTTATCACTTGTCGACAAAGGTGCAACTGTAGTTGGTGGCGCTGCCGCAACAGCACTCTGACGACTGCCGGGTCTCGGCGTATCGTAGCCGTCTTCGACCTCCGGATGTGGCTGCAGAATACTGCCGGAGATCATCTCCTCAGGCACGGATCCTGAAGTATCCGACCATGCTCCACGGCTTGAACTAGACGAAGAGCCCCAACCACCTGGAAGATGTCGTTGTGACGACACCACCGGAGTCGCGCTTACAGCACTCATGTACAGGCTTTCAGACGCGTCAGAAGAAGACGATGATGTTGACCTTGACATTTGAGGCGCGGCCTCAATTACAGACTCAGATGCATGTAGACTGCCGGTGGACATCCGAAGCTCGTCCTCAACTGACTGAGACATCGATTTGCGATCCATCGGGAGCGAAGGCTCTAGAGAGGCGGATCCCTGTGGCAAAGATTGCGATGCGGTCGGCTCTGGCTCTAGATGTGGTTGTGCGAAGGACACGCCGAGACCTGAAACACTTGGAAGTGCAGACGTAGAAGCCTCACTTGCAGGAGGGGAGAAGGCAGCCTTTGGTTGTACGAAAGACATGCCTAGACCGGACACTGTTGGCAAGACAGACGAAGATGCTCCGCTGGGGTGAGTGGAGAATTTGTGACTTGATGCACCAGGGCTTCCACCGTCATGATCCTCGAATCGCGCATCGTCTGTGTGCATTGCTTCTTCCAGTTCGCGACCAAAAGTTGAGTCTAGCATATCGTGCTGCAGAGCGTAATCGAGTACACCTTCATCATCGTACAGAATGCTGCTGCCGCCCAACACTGACGCAAGGTGAACATCACCAGTTTGGTGCAGGTCTTCCTGCTGCTTGGTATGCTCCAAGCCATCGTCGGACGAAGCATCGGCAAATCTGTCGTCATCGACCGTTGCGATGGACTGTGCAAGAGGCAGTTCTTCGTGAATGGAAGGTACCAAGGAAGCTTCCTGCTGCTTGGACGAAGCCAACGAAGTCTCTTCGTGTATTGACGCTGCTAGTGGGGTGGCGGGGTCGCTCCTTAGCTGCTCGATTGACCCCTCAAGTGCGGAAGTAGGCTTTGTGATTTGGACGGGTTGAGCAGGTTCTGTTCGCGGCAGTGGTACTTCACGCGCAGAAGGAGAGTGTACTGCGTTTGGAAATTGCCGGTGGTTCGACCGCTGCTCGGTGGAGGCCTCAGAACGCGTGGTCTCTGGTGACAGTGGCCGCGAGCTTTGCGAGATAAAGTTCTCGACATCAGACACAAGCCTGGCGCATATATTCTCGATTCGTAACCTTCGTTTCCCGACTCGCGAAACGACGTCGTGAGGTCGTGCAGCGGGACTGATATTGATGTGCGCTTCTTCTGAAGTCACAGAGTCGATGCCTATTCGCGCTATGTGGAAGTTGAGGGAGACTGGTGACAAACCGCTGGGCTTTGACGGACTCGATGGCTCAGCTGAGGTCTGGTCCTCCATTTCAACATCAATGTTGTTGACCACTATGCTTAGTCGGTCAAGCGCAGTGTTGAGTATATTCCGCAGATATGCAGGCAGGCCGAGTAATGCACCCACGCCTGCGGAGCTCTCCTCTTCGCCGTCATCGCTCGCAGACAGAGACTCTTGCATATAACTTGGTTGTGATTCCAGCTCCTGAGCAAGCTCACGTATTTCCTCTGCGGGCTCTTCTCGTATGAAGGACTGCGCTAGGTCATCGACGGTAGGCACGTGCTCTTCAGGATCCAAGATTGTGTCGCCATGGCGGTCTCTAGGAGAACACGGCCGCGCTCGTTGCCTTGTGTGCTTGTCCTCCATAGACGTGACATCTCCAGCGTCCTCGAGCAGCTTGGCCTTGACTTGTATCCCGTCTACCTCTATCGATATCTGTGGAACGCCGAAGTCGAGGACGAAGGTGACGCGCAGGAGGGAGGCTTTGGCGGACGAAAGATGGATCTCGGGTGGCAGCTTGAGATGTAGCAGGGCTACAAGTTTCTAGTGGCACAGTGTCAGTCTAGCAGATACGAGTAGGTCTTTCTATACATACCTTGATATGCAGCCCAACATCCCTGACCTCCAGCGTGGTTCTCTTGCCCACATCGACGCTCACGAAGTCGACCGGGTCCTTGTCGAGGATATCGATGTGTCGCAGCCCATACAGCAAGAGCTTCTTGCCGATGGAGCTGGACACCGCCGAGAAGAAGGCCATGGCGACTGTTTGGTAGTCGAGGCGCCAGTTCACAGACTACGGGCAGGACGTGCGCCTACCGCCGTGTTGGGTGTGTCTCCATATGTGGTGGAGAATCTGGTGGGTTGCTGCGTGGTGCCGTGGTCGGGGCGTTCCGTGATGCAACTGGACCCTGCCTAGATATCGGCGTTTGGGCGCAGGCAGTTATGCGGGGACCGGGGTGACGATCGTCAAGACGCGGCGCGAGGTGAGCGGAGGGCAGTGAGGTCGTGAAGAGCAGAGGTGTTTGCAGGGCAGAGTGAAAGGCGCGTGGCGTGCGGCGAGCCGTTGACGTGTGCTGTCACGGGAGGAATAGTGATGCGAATAGTCTAGGGTCATGCGGCTGTCTGCCAGATGATGCGGGTGCGCGAGGAGCAAGGGTCGGCTGTCCCCACCACGTTATCGATATACCGAGCTGGACCATGACTCGTGCATCTGATAGGTGACCAGCTGCAAATGTCTCTGAACGAGCTTGGAGTGTACAGTGAAGCAGACGAGAAGAATATGCCCGTCAAAATGCAACAAAGATTAATCTGCAGGTAGTACAATGGAGCTGAGCTATTGCCCGCATTTGGGCCCCACTGCTGCTTCTGTACTAGCACTACGTTAGCGGGAGCTATCGCCGAATTGGCAGGAAGTCGGACGCCGCCGAAACAGTGACTGCTGCCTCGACTTTTCTTACTTGTCTCACACATCAGACAACACGACTTTTTGGGGCGACATCGAAATGGCACCAAACGAGGCTGCGAACGACGATGACTGGGAGAAGGCGGAGGGCGTCCCGAGTCTAAGCGAGCCTTTCATCCAGAAGTATCTGGCTGGGAGAGACGCGCTTGTGCAGCAAGAGAAGAAGCAACGAAGTGGTTGGTAGTCAGATGAAAATTCACTTCCCAGAGTTCCATCGTCTGACAAAATCTAGACTATCTCTTCCGCCAGAACCTCTCACCTATGGCACAAGAAGCAGCTTCGATCGTGTCCCAAATAAGATTCGAAGAACAGCAAACCCTCTGGACACGGGAGTATGAGGATAGCCTTCTCACTCAAAATGTCGATGTCTTCCCTGGTATGATGTTCTCCCTTGCCAAGGAGCGCATGGAGAAGAGTAAGCTGTGGCAGATTGTCAAGAAGATGCCCAAGGGAACGCTGCTTCACTGCCATATCGAGGCCATGGTCGACCTCGACTGGGCCCTCGAGGAAGCGTTCAAAGAGGAGGGAATTTCTGTCATTGCGGACGGGCCCATCACAGACGCGCAGAGCATGCGCAAGACCGGGTTCTCTTTTGTATACGTGAAGAAGCCCACAGAGGGTGCATCGATCTGGTCATCAGACTACACGGCACAAACACCAGTGCCGATCAATGTAGCTGCCGATAACTTCCCTGAGGGTGGCAAGAAAGGCTTCGTTGAATGGATACGATCGAGGGTCACCATTACCGCCTCAGAACACCTTTCTCATCACGAAGGTCCGAACGAGGTCTGGCGAAAGTTCATGTCGTGCTTCCCTATCCTCGGTTCGCTCATCTACTATGAACCGATCTTCCGCAAGTTCCTTCACAGGATGTTCAAGGTCCTTCTTGACGACGGTGTATACTGGGTTGACATGCGCTCGGCATTTTACACACCTTACCGAAGCAAAGGCAAAGAAGGCTGGGATGAAGACTACTTCAACATGCTGGACCACCTCTCGGACGAACTCGAGAAATTCAAGAAGAGTGAAGAAGGCAAAGACTTCTGGGGCGCACGCATGATCTGGACCACCATCCGCGCGTTTGACAAGAAGGCAGTCATTGAGAGTATGTCCAGTGCTCATTAAATCAGGCGTGGACTTCAAGCTGACAGATTGTAGGCATGAAAGCATGCATCGACATGAAGCTCGAGTTCCCTGAGATCATCGCCGGCTACGACCTTGTCGGCCAGGAAGATCTTGGACGGCCACTCGCCGATCTCACACCCGAGCTCTTCTGGTTCCGCAAGCGATGCGCAGAAGAAGGCGTTGACATACCTTTCTACTTCCATGCCGGCGAGACCCTCGGCGATGGTGACAGTGTGGATGAGAACTTGTTCGACGCGGTCATTCTCGGCACAAGGCGCATCGGCCACGGCTTCAGCTTGTACAAGCACCCTCTCCTAATCGATATGGTCAAAGAGAAGAGGATTCTGGTCGAGAGCTGTCCGGTATCGAACGAGGTACTGCGTCTCTGCGGCTCGATCATGTCTCACCCCTTGCCGGCGCTGCTGGCTCGTGGCGTACCTTGCTCGCTTTGCAACGACGATCCTACGATCCTCGGACAGGATGTCTCTGGCATGTCGCACGACTTCTGGCAGGCACTACAAGGATGGGAAAATCTTGGACTCGAAGGTCTGGGCAGTCTTGCGGAGAACAGTGTGCGGTGGGCCAGCTTCGATGACCTCAGTGCGAAGGAGTGGACGCAAGACATCAAGGACGGCATGATGGGTAAGGGCGAGCGCGCCAAGAGGTTGAAGGAGTGGACACAGAGGTGGGAAAGGTTCTGTGCATGGATCGTGGAAGAGCATGGTGTCGACGTTGACGTCGAGCCTGAGGAGTGAGAAAAGGATGTGATGTGAGTATAGACATGTAGGATTCAACTCCTTAAGGTCGCGTATGCTGACCGGAAACGAAACAAGCCACACTTCAACCAAACTAGCCTCACTGTGCGCACTCGAGTGAAGCGCTTATGCTTGCACTCGGTGAAAGTGAGCATGTCCCGCAGGCGACGACAGCTCCTTCTTCGCGCTACTGCCGTTTGTTTACCTCCCACTTTCGCTCATCTCACGTCCTCTCTTCGCCCACATCACGTCCTTCTCTAACACACCTTCGTACCAGTTTTCGCAACGCACGTCTGGTATCTACGCTCGGTATTGCGGTATACTCGCCGATGCAGCGGCTGCTCACCAAGTTCAGCTCTTCTCCTCGACACAGCTCGTACGCCACCTCCCAGCTGCCTAACGCAAGCCTGCAGGGAGCCTGCAGTTAGTCTGCAGGGAGCCTGCAGTTAGTCTGCATCCGTCTTGACAACGTACCCGGTACTATCGCAGCTCCACTTCCAACTCTCTCAAGGTCGAACGCGGGCCGCAGCTCACCACGTCGACAGCCCACGATGGCGTCCTTCGTCATCAACGAGCCGATTCCCATGCGTGGTGGTCCCAATAATAGATCCCTGAAGCCAACAACCATCGAGATCACGCGCTCAATGTCGTACCCAACCGACCCGGATGCGCCGTCCTTCCTCATCACGTTTCCGGCGGAGATCTGTAATGCGGTGTATCAAGTCCTGTCTAAGCGCGACAGGCCAGTTGAGATCATGGACCCCAAGATCTATTGAGCCAGTCCATCTT
>Ga0058704_10001526_pt1 | contig 10790 bp, 18 predicted proteins | sample AgamicMgSfe_FD_71363 | JGI IMG/M metagenome (GOLD analysis project Ga0058704, IMG submission 71363) | Agave microbial communities from Guanajuato, Mexico - Mg.Sf.e | ecosystem: Host-associated > Plants > Phyllosphere > Phylloplane/Leaf | place: Guanajuato, Mexico | collected 2012-05-30 | reverse complement strand
CTTTTGCGGGATGTGGATGCTTGGGGATCGGCTACGGGACCATGCGCTCTGTAACAGAGTGATTGATCATCTCATCACACATAAGAAAATCGATGGCGGAATACTGAGCGGCCGTACCGCCGAATTCCTATGCGAGAAATCTGCCGCCGAGTCAGGCCTGCATCGATGATTTGTGGACTGCACCCCGCCGGCCATGACGTCCGCGGATCTGGAGTGCGAGGGTGATGCCATATCTGCCACAGTCTTGCTCAGTCTTCTGAAGGCGTGCTGTGCGGACAAGGACAAGATCAGATCCGGAGTTTCTGTTCGCTTTGCAAACCGTTGCAGCTATCACAAGCACGCGGAGGGCGCGGTGCTGTGCGGGATGGAGGAGCTGGTGCGCATTCTCATGGAGGAGACAGCGCTGACGTTGAAGGAGCCCAAGGTCTGATGGGCAGGCTCTGCGAATATGCATGTTGTGTTGATATTCTGTGCCCCGGCCTGTGACTACGGCTATGGAACGAGACACGTAAGCCTCGCGGCTTGAGGTCCTCCGACTGCCTTGCAGCGGTTGAAAGAGTGAGTAGCATTGCAATAGCCGAGAATGATTAGCTTACCTTGAGGCCGAAATGTAAGCATTCTCTAAAAGTGAAGACACCCAACCTAGACCAATGCCTGTCTTGATATTGACAGCTCAACGTCAGCCGTTATGGAAGTGCCGAAGACGATGGCGTCTGTCTGTATCGGTATACTGTAGGGAATCTTGTCCGCCTAGATCTGCGCGTTCTCTCTTGACTATGTCATTTGTATGGAATCCTGCCGCAAGGTCCTCACGATCCTTATGTGCTCTTGTGACCACCGCAACCTTGCTATTCCACCCACGAGCGCGAAACGCTCGCATGCAAGTGGTACTAGTCGTCTGTTCGCTCAATCATTCTAGCATGTGAAGCTCCAAGCACCGTCACATGCGTCTGCAGTGTGAAGTGAGCTTTTGTTAGTGAGTCTTGGCCCGCTATACTTAATTTTCTTTGTGCTACTTCCGATTCGTGATTATCAGTCACATCGAAATACCAACTATAACTCCTAGTCAACGCCTGACAAGCATGGCGACGGCAACGCCTACTACAAGCAAACACAAGCGCAGCGATACAGATGAGAAAGATGCTAAGCGCCTCAAGTGCGTATTGTCCCGCTCTCAAACAAAACCCTAAATGCTAACTCAAAGCTCCAGATCTACCTACACCGACATCCTCACCGTAATCATAGGATCGAACGAAGAGCGCTGCACCGTCCACCGAGATCTCATATGCGGCAGGTCCGAGTTGATCGAGGTCGCCTGTTCTGGTAGTTGGAATAAGTCCAGCGAAGGCATCGTTCGTCTGAGCAACCACCAAGGCTACCTGATCAGGCTCTATATCGAAGCTCTGTACGACAGAAGTACCGATATCAGCGCCCTAGCGACCGCTGCTGTCGCAGCCACCAGGCCATCTCTTCTCGAGTCCGCGAAGACCAAGACGAAGATCGACGCGACCACCCACCTACTCTGTGAGTTATGGGTACTGAGCAACTTTCTCGGCGACAGCTCCTCCAAGAACAGCGTCATTGACGCATTGATCCACTCTCGTGAGTATCACAAAACTGTCCTGAGGCTTCCTGCGGTGCAATATCATCGAGCATGCGCCTGCCAAATCAGCTCTGGCCCGGTGGCTGATCAGTCACTTACTCACGAAGCTGAAGGTGAAAACGGTAGACACTATGGACAGATTCCTTCCGCACGCGTTCATGATGGAGTTGTTCAGGGCGACGGTCGTGCAGACTGAGGGCTTGCCGATGCGCTCGGCGGCGACGTGGGCGGATCGATGCAAGTATCATGAGCACAAAGAAGGCTCGCTGAAGTGTGGTTGAGAGGCCGAGATTAGCAGGTATGCTCCAATGGACACGAATAGGTATATCAGAAAGAAGGCCGGAGTCAATATTACAGGCTTCGTGACGCCGCTGCTGGAGCTGAGTGTTACTGCTATCATCCGTGTGCATATATCAGCATGCGGCATGCAGGAGTGACAACGTGTCACTCACATATGCACTGCCCGTGCCCGCCAGAGTCTTGGAATCGAGCCTGGCTTTCCGCGGCTATTCATACATTAGGTACTGTACAGTCATGTTTCAGCTCTTATCAATCTTCCCCTTCCAATCCGCAATATGATCGTTAATAACCTTCGCTGCCGCCTCCACCGTAAAGTTCCGCCCAATCGCCTCCACGAAGTCGCCCTCTGGGTCCATCAAGTAGAAGTATATGCTGTGGTCAACCAGATAGTCCTGCCCAGGCTGCACATCCGGCGGTGTCGAGAAATACACCCGATACGCCTTACACACATCTTTAACCTCCTGCCAACTCCCCGTCATCCCCAATATATCCTCATGAAACTCCGCAAGATACCTCCTGATGACCTCAGGTGTGTCCCGCGCCGGGTCACAGCTGATGAACACTGGCCTCATCGCCTCCCCATGCTTCTCCTTCACCCGGTCAATCATCCCCGCCATCTTATCCAATTCCTCCGGGCAAATATCCGGACAATGCGTAAACCCAAAATACACCAGACTATACTTCCCCTTCAAATGCTCGTGCGTGAAAGTCGCACCATTGTGGTCTGTGAGATGGAAGGGTCCACCAACGAGGGGCTTGCCGATACCTTTGTTGGCTTCGGCGATGCGGGCGCGGGCCATGCGGGCTTTTTCGTAGCGGAAGTAGAGGGTTAGGCCGGCGCCGGCGAGGAGGAATAGGAGGCCTGCTTGCCAGGAGAAGGGCTGCATACATTAGTATAGATCGGATGGTGGTGGAGGGTTGATGTGCTTACGCCTGACTTGTGGCGGGCTTTGGCTTCTTGGACGGTCTTGTAGGTGCGCTTGCTGGTGAAGGAGTAGGCCTTGCCATCACGCTGTATTGTTTGCGCAAAAATATTCGGCCGCACGAATGTCTGAGGTGTGACAGTGGATGTGGATGGTCTTGAGCGAATCTCACGCTTGGGGTTCTGGACGGAGATGGATGCGAACGTCCTTCTGGCGGGCAGTGCTGCGCATTGTTTGCACAGTCCTGGCTCTGCGACACGCAGGGCTTTTGGTAATGGAAGCGCCATGGTGTAATGTGTTGTGTATCAAAGAGTGTGAGGCAGGCGATCTTTAAGGCGCATTTGAGGACGGCGAGCTCGATGATCAGACGAGCTTCACTTTCTAGAGCACGGACCGCTCGGGAGTGCCACAGCGCCACACTCTTCGCCGAGCGTTTCCCCGTCCCCGTCCCCTTCCCTTGTTCCCAAGTTCCCTCGTTCTGGTCTCTGCATGCCACGACACACCCTTGCCATCAGTCTCACATTGATTTTAAGAAAATGATACGTAACCATTGACTACCTACCCCAAATTATAGGTCCATGAAGGTCGCCCTTCTGCGACCGCCAATCTCCTCACGAACAAAATGCTCACCAGGCCTCAAGCATGGCACTACCCCTCTACAATGCCCAGCAGTGGTCAACAACACCTTCATGACCCCTGCGTCCGCCGTGGCTAATCGATCAACGCGTCTACAAATCACCGTAACTAGTTGCTCGGTTCTGCTACTCGTGTACTGACTGTCGAGCCGATCCAAGCCGTCTAGGACAACCAGCAGATCTGGCGGTGCAAGGCTCAAAAGGTCCGCAAACACCTGCAGCATCTCCTCCCAAGTTCTGAGTGTGCCATCCAAGCGACCGAACCTAATGGCGCTGAGGTCTGGTGCATCATCAGGCAGCTCTTCGGGCAGTAACGTCATCAGCTGCCGCACCAAAGAAGCCATCATCTCGCATAGGCCTACGGTCTCCGGTTTCCTGGGCTCAGGTACCCTTTCCTTCGGCGGATGGGAGCAAAACCACGAGATTATTGGAACGCCCCACTTCGATGTCACATCCACTATACTACCCGCAGTGTAAGTGCCCAGTGGATCATCCCCTCCAGCGTGCTGAAGCTAAAGACACATGATGTGCGATCCTTGTCGCGTAAGCCAGTTTGTCAGCTTGCTTGCAATGAACTGGTCCAGGAATGGTCTGTCCGTGGGATTGAGAGAAAACATTATGTGGCCATTGGGATACCAATCTTCCAGGCTCATAGAATCTCGCTGGATCTCATTCTTTAGTTGTCTTCTGGCATGAAACAACTGTGCATCCGGTCGAGGTGTTAACATCTCAGTGTCTGGTTGTACCTCAGCAGCGCTTCTTTGCATTCCCTCAACAGCAGCGATTCTGGTTAGTCCTCGACCGGTAGATAAAAGACCCAAACACACACCACTGTCTTCGAACCGGACGTCAACCACCGTGTCCGTCATTTCATACATCATCGTATACTGATTCTGGCCCATCAAGCAGAAGCAATCACGGAAAGTCTCCATCAGCAAGCCCTTCCATTCGTTCCTCGACATCCCGGCGCCAGCCGCACTCAACTTTTTCTGCTCAGCTTCGACACTCTGTGACTTTTCCTCCGCTCCTATCTCGTCATAGTAACTTGCAGCTCGTGGTGCCATGGCCAGAAGCTTGTCTAATTTCTCGGCCATCTTTGCTTGCTCGGAGACAAGCTCAGACACTGCAGCCAAGCAAACTTGTATGGTCCATGCTCGGATGTCTTGGAGCTTCTTCATAGATCTGGCAAAGCAATCATCTCGCATCGACCTCAGCGCACGAGACAGTGAGTTCGTCGCGCACCACTCCATGGTCTCTGCTAACACCTCAAATATCCGGGTAAATAGCTGTATGATCACTCTAACGAGCGGATCCTCCGGCTTCTCAAAGCGTCGAAAATGCCCGCGGACAACGTCAATGACGAGACTGATCTCTCCAATCACATCCGGAAGCCTTTGCGCCATGATTTGGTAGTTGACAGATGCCTATCGATGTTAGTGGAACACGCGGGCACCAATGTTGTGCGTCTCACCAGGATTACGGTTTTCAGTGCTCCGGAGAACAGTGAGACGTATTCACTGGAATCCGGCAGCATCTTGAACAGCACCGAGTACTGATCTAAGCCATCACAGCACTTATGAAAGCGCGCCTTCACAAAACTAGCTGTACGATTGCCTTTCTCCGATTTCTGTGTCCACGTAAAGGTCATATGGTCGACTATATCAAGACATGCCTCGGGCGTACTACCCGAGCGCTCAACCTCCTTCCTCTGGTCTGGGTTCAAAGTTGAGTACAGCCTCTTTCGGGCGGCCTCCAGATCTGCCAGCTTTCTCTGAAGCACCGCAGACCTCCTTCGACTGTCGTGGGGTCGACACATTGGGAATGATACAGAGTATGCGTCAACTCACCGGTTGCGGATCTCCTGAGCTTCTTCATCTATTCTGTCGTGGACGGCAGCGCTGAGCAGTCGGCTGTCTGGGTCCCCAGCATATCCCCCGTCCTTCAAGTTGTTCTCGCTATACCTCTTGATTACCTGGAACCTTTCGTCTTCCGATCGTGCCGCACCTGTCTGGGCATCCATGTTGCCCGCAACTGACGTGATAGCACTGCTGTTTCATCGCCTGCTATCGACCGTCAAACTCCGAGGCGCGCAGAAGCGAACTAAGATGAGGCTGAGAGGTTGGCCGAGGTATCGCGTTCATACAATGGCGTTGTCTCTCCGCCTGGACCCCAATATCTGACATATGGCAGTGACACAGCCCGCGTCGATGTCGCACAACAGCCAGCTTCTTGATTCTTCATGCACGAGCACGGAGGCTCAGAAACATTGTTTGCCAGTTCATGGTCGGCACTTGAGCTGATTGGGTGGCTTCGCTTGCCGGTGAAGTGCCAAGGTGCTGCCGGGTCGAATGTGCATATATAAGGAAATGCGGACAGACCCCTTGGACTTTGCATTGCCCCGCAATCCTGCAGACAATGAAGGGAAGCAGGACGTGTGACTACCGCTATACTCATAGTCGAAGTTCAGCTGCGTAAGTCAATATGCATCTTCTACAGGTGTTCTGAAAAGAGGCGAACATGTCGCACCCCAGCCTCTGCTTGCACCCCGTTTGCGAAGGCTGGTATACAGGTAAGCATCTTGAGTTGCGAGTGGCGTTCGAGCTGCTGGGTTTAGCAAATATATGCAGCAAACGTGTGCCACCTTCACAAATGCGTCTGCGTTAGCGTGATACGACAATGCAGCATCCCCGGCGAGGCGCAGCTGAGCGCACTTTGCGCTATCATCGAAGCCTCTCGTCCGTCGGCAGCCTTGTTGCAGGTAGGTACGCGCTATCCGTCGCTAAGTCTTCTTCAAAACGCGCTCTTACCTAGTGGAGGCATCTTGAGCTGCGAAGCTTTCACGCGGAGTACTCATGGCCATCTCGAGCAACGACGACTTTCACGACACAGGGAATGAGCTCGACCCCAGACATGAGACAGAATCCCATGCACAATCGCAAGACCGTGCAACTCAGCAAATCCGAGAGGGAGACTTTGCAACTGCTCAATCTTCTACAACAAGTAATGGAGACAGCCCGGAGAGCCAGTCAAAGGTCGAAGACATTGGACAGGCGCCCAAGCATGGCGGCACAGAGGAAGTCAGTGATGCGTCGCCGCCCAAGGCCGGGAGTTCCATAACCAATTATCTGGCGAGATCGTACACGTGGAAGAGCTAGACAACTTCAACAAGTTCAAGGAGAGAGTGGCGCCCAGGTTCGAGGTTATCGACATCGTGCACACGGATCAGGGCGGCTCAGCTCTAAGTGCCAAAGAAGGCGGCAAGGGCAACGAGAAGTCCAAAAGACCTCGTATCACAGCACGCAGTACCGTGGCAATTGTCATCAACTCATCAGCAGTGCTGAGCGCATTCCGTACCGTCGTGTGATGTCATCCGAATGCAGATCTGTCTGGGGATTTCATCTGCGTGGAAGAGCCGTTCCTCCTCATCTCGTACCATCTCGAGGTGTTGCGTAGCTATGCCAAGCTGTACAGTCCGGAAGTGTCCAGGCCAGATAATTGTTCTGGCTTCGAAGATACATATGACGATATTATATTCCTCATCGAGCTGATCGAGAAGCGGATTGGGAGGTCTATGTCGCAGGAGCTACAACGACATCAGGCACCAAAACCCGTCTGCACGTACAACATGCTCTGGACTTTGTTCAAACCTGGGACTAAGGTGTACTACGACCGCCTGGAGATCAGTGAGTACAACACTGCTGCTGTTGTCAAAGGCGTTACTGTCATCGTCCACGGCGGAAGTGTGACGAACGTTACCATCTCTTACTGGTGGATGAGTTACGACAGCGTATATGTCGGTGCAACTAACGATTGGGCCGTCACTATTGAGCCTTTCATTGGCGAGAAGGAAACCGGCTCCTTATACGTCTTTCCCTGCGAGTACTTGAAAGTTGATATGCACAAGATGTCTCACAAAGACAAGCGGCAAAAGTTAGAGGAGCGTGGTGAAAATTTCTTCGACCTCCTCAAAGGCCCAAAGTGTGTCATGTTTGATGGGCAGTCCACGAATTGGCCTAGACGCCATGTACGTCAAGCGGTCGTTCCAAAGCACGCCAGACGCTGACTTTCGTAGTACAACGGGCTTGCAATGGTAGACGTTACGGAGTATTGCCTCCGAATGGATGTGCCCTTGCCTTTGGCCAACGACCTTGAGCAGACCTCCTCTGCGATCTCTCTATGCACCTGCAGTCGATGTGAGGCAATTAAAACAAAGTGGGCCGCCATCAAAGTTGAGTTCTCGAAATATACGAAGATAAACCCCCTTACAGTCGACAAATTGGATGCTGGGCAGAAGTTTTTGTGCCACGACACTATGAAAGGTTTCATATTCAAGCACCGTGAATGGAGTAAGTCATGTAATGATCACAGCACGGCTCCTGCGTGGCTGATCGTGATGGGTTCGTGCAGAAAATCTCAACGTGGACGGGTTCAGCGAGCCGGAGTGGCAGACGGATTTGATTGACAAGCTCATTATTCCTAACCCAATTCGCCTCGTCTTGCGACAGCTAACACATCGATACACTGGTTCTGGAACTGATATAGCCTGGAGTGCTGACTTGCTGCGTGGGAAAGGCGAAGGTCTAGTGGTCCTCATGCACGGTAAGCCTGGGGTTGGTAAGACGTACACAGCTGGTTCGTGATTGCACTTCCCGACCGGCACCGCTTTCTTGGCTAATAGACATGATAGAATGCGTAGCTCAAGAGGCCAAGCGTCCGCTGCTGTCGCTGACTTGCTCCGACATTGGTACCGAACCCGGCAAGGTAGAGTCTAGTCTGGAGACATGGTTCAAGTTGGCAAAGCACTGGGGAGCAATACTGCTTCTGGACGAGGCCGACGTTTGTATGGAGCGCCGAACGACAGCTGACCTCGTGCGCAACAACCTTGTCGCTGGTTTCCTGCGGGCTCTAGAGTACTATCAAGGAATACTGTTCCTCACAACGAACCGCATCGGCACCTTTGACGAAGCTTTCTTTTCACGAATCGAAATTCCAATCTACTACCCGGACTTCACCGACGATCAGCGATTCCAGATCTGGAACAATTTCTTCGCAAAGTTCGAAGAGGAGAAGGAATCAACTATGCGTATAGCGCAGGCCGCGAAAGACTTCGTACAGGAGAATCCAACTCTTCTGGCGCTGGAGTGGAACGCTCGCGAGATCCGAAGTGGTACGTACTCCTGATCGCTGCGACGATGTGATGTCGTTAACCTCTCAACTTTAGCGTTCCAAACCGCCGTTGCGCTCGCCGAAGTCTAGGGCCCGAAGCGAAAAGGGGAGCGAGCTGTTGTCACCGTTGAACATATCAAAACCGTCGTCAACATGTCCAAGCATTTTAAGGATTACTTGAAGGATATGTTCCAACGAAGCCTCGATGAGCGAGCAGCACACATGCAACTCCGAAATGACCTGTCTAAGGGAGGAACGAGGAGTGCTGCAGGCGCTCAGCCCTACTAGGATCAGGTGTCAGCCTGATCTTAGACTGTGGCGACGGTTGGCTGGAAGAAGCAGCGGGAGGTATTGCAGGCGCACAACCTTGCTCGCACAAGTTGACAGTCTTGTTCCCAACCATCGCAGCTGAGATAGTCAGACAGACGACATTGCATTTCCAGCAAACAGCAACAACGTACATTGCCATAGCGAATGGCCACCGCGGGATAGACAGATCGTTGCAAACGTATTAACACTGTACTCAAACCCTCTCAATATCCTACAGAAAGATAGCTGCGTCTCAGTCCCCTTGCAATAATTAAACACCAAACCATTACTACTCCAACATATGCCGACGCACACCAATGCTGCTCCTCCAACACCATCGCTCGAACAATGTCGCGGAAACCGAGTAGTCCACGCTCCGAATATGCACACAGCCATCGCCCATTTCTCCAACGCTTACCTATGCCCAGTTGACCCGCAAAACGCCTGCCCATATAAGGTAACACTACGAGAAAGCTCGCTCTCTGCGACGCTACACAAGCTCAGTCACCTGTCCGCCGACTGCTCCTCTCCTCCTCCTCCTCAAGCACATCGCTCAACCGTGTCGGATGATGATGCCTTGTCGACGACCCGTCCCACCCCCCATAGCCTTGCCCCTCATAGTCCGGCCTACCAGCACCGGAGGTGGGTGTGTACGTCGCCATGGCCTGCGCGCTCGTCGCCGGTACAGAAGGCGCTTCGGGCATGCCTTGTCCGTCATCGTAGCCTCTGCCTGCTTGTGAGCCACCGCCACCGCCGTATCTGGCAGCGTGCTCACGTTCCTGTCGAATAGCTTCTTCGTCGTAGTCATCGCTGGCTTCGCTTCTTCTGTGGCGGCCGCCACGTGGGTAGACGATGGGACGGCCCTGGGCGTCGTGCTGGATGTTGCCTGCGGCGTCGATGGCGTACTCGGTATCGCCTTCGCTAAGGGTGTCGACGTAGCTGACTTCAGAGCGGACATCCTCCCGCCTTTCGGGTGGTGCTTGGCTTGTGGCGGCAATTGGCCCATGCGACGACGACTGCGGAGAGTGCAGGAAGGTCTCGGCAGGCGCATGCTGGTAGAAATGCTGCGCCTCCTCGGCAGAGATGGGCACTGCTTGTCGAGCGCGAGGCGTTGTAGCATTCTGCTGATCGACCTCGTCAGGTATTGGTGATCTGCCAGCTGACCTGTATGTCCCAGCAGCCAGCGACGGCTTGTCGGACTCGTGATGCAGGGGTGGGTGTTGCTGCTGTTCCGTAAACGGATCGGTATTCGTCGGCGATGGCTCCTCTCGATAGTAGTCCCGTTCATCACCTGGACTCGCCAGCCCAGCGGCACCGGGTCCTGCTGACGGCGGATAATGCTGCGGACCTTCTCGTGTACCTGGCCGCTGGCTGCCACCCGTGCCGCTGCGACTAGGACCGCTGTAGTACGGCACGACGGTCATGCCCGAGACCAATGTAGGCCGTCCTGCTTTCAAGCTTTCGGCTTGTAACTGCGCTTCGTTACTCTGTCTTCCTAACTCCTCCCACGCACGACGTGCCTCCTCCTTAGAGATCATGAGCTCGCGTCGCATTTCGGCGACTTCGCGTTTGGCGACAGCGGCAGCTTCTTCGGCTTCAGCTCGTTTGGTGGCAGCTTCTTCTCTTGCACTTCGTTCTAGTCGTAGTTGTCGTTCCATCTGAGCCTGAGTCTCTGAACTGCGCTCTGTATCTGCTCGTGTCTCGAAGAACCAGCGCTGGAACTTCCGCTCACTGCTTGCGCGTAGCCGTTGAAGCTCAACAACGGCATGGAAGAGGTTGGCTCCGGCAGCAGAGAGATCAGTGATCTGCCGATTGAGGGTTGATGCGTTGGGTATGGTGTTCCGTATCTCTTCG
>Ga0058704_10001525_pt1 | contig 10794 bp, 8 predicted proteins | sample AgamicMgSfe_FD_71363 | JGI IMG/M metagenome (GOLD analysis project Ga0058704, IMG submission 71363) | Agave microbial communities from Guanajuato, Mexico - Mg.Sf.e | ecosystem: Host-associated > Plants > Phyllosphere > Phylloplane/Leaf | place: Guanajuato, Mexico | collected 2012-05-30 | reverse complement strand
GTGTTTGTGTTGCGTTTCCGATAGGCGCAAGCTTTAAACATGGTTTTTGCTGGACCGGGGTAGATCTTGACGCGGCCCCACAGAGCGTTTGCGTGAATATTTGCTCGAGATCGGGCTTTGTCGGCAATAGCGCGGCACCGGGTTGCGCCTGCTGTATCTCGCTGTCCGACCGCTGCTTCTTACTTGGCTGTATCCAAACCGGTGCAAATGGTTCCGGGCTGTCAGTTCGTTTGCGCTTCAGCTTGTTCAACATCGAGGTCTCGAAGACGGGCGAAGTACGCATTGATTCCAACGTAGCTTTGCCCGTCTGCATCTTCGGCGCAAGCTGATCGGTGCACCACGGAAGCCGGAAAATAGTCTGCATGGCGTTTGAAGTAGGCCTCAACAAGCCGTACGGTGTTGCCTACAGTCCTTGCGTGCCATCCAACACTTCTCTATCTCGAAGGCGACAGAGGCCGTTCTATGTCCGGCGCATATGTCCGCTTTGGGCAAGAATCGCTCCCAAGGCCCCGAGGGGGCTTACGACGAACGGGCAACGAGACGTATAGCGCTCATAAACGTAGGATGTTGGATGTAGGTAGAATGTCAATTCGTGGTCGAAGATTGGTCGGCTTAGAGAGCGTGTAGAACAATCCAGAAACACGGCGATACGGTTGGAGCCTGGAGTGGTGGTCGCCGTGAGGCAAAAGTGTATTAGAAGTCGTCTAGTAAAATAAAACACGCTCGAAAGGTAAGAAAGAAGTCCAGAAAAGCCGTATCGCGCAAAGTCGCAAATGTGAGGATCCTTGGGTCGTCTGGCTGAGGATGGAAAGAACAACGAGGTGGGAGATACAGGCAGCATACAAGGAGTGGAGCTTAACCCGATACGATATCCTGACGACACAAGTCCGCCGCTAGATACCGATTATGCAGCTGGTTCCACGCTATCGGTTTCGTTCCTATTGGCCGCGGCGGATGGGGCGATGATGAGCCAGTATCTCCAGAAGCGCGGGATGACTCCCCTGAAACCCGAGGAATGCTCTGGCCTGTTCGAGTCTCGTTGAGTTGATTACATAGAAGGCATGTAGCTTGCGCGGCCGTAGAACACAAGCTGGAATGTTTGCATTCAGCGGCTTGCCGAGGAACCCGCTCGTCGTTTGGTACGAAAGTGTCACGTGCACCACTTCCGAACGCCACGTATCTCGAATTGAGGAGCCAGTTCCGTGACAAGCCGCTCGTAAGTCGTGACACCGGTTACTACCCGACGTGACGGGAGCACCTAACCGACCAATCACGTGTCTAGACTGCAGGTTGCCGAATCTTGCGACCTTCTCCCAATCAGTGGTGCTTCAGCAAGGCGTCAGCAAGATGGCGCAGGATGAGTCGCGGCTTTCCAAGTACGAGCCTTTTCAGCTGAGCGTGCTCTCATCGACTCAGATCTCGACCCGTACTGCTTCCATCATCGCACATCTCACGGCCGAGCGTGGAGTTGGCGAGAAGCCGGTCGTTGTGAGCCTTAGCGCAAAGGCGAAAGTGGCGAGCAAACTAGTCAGTATCGTCGAGATTGCGAAGAGGGAGTTGGCATCGAAAGGTGTCAAGTGCTATCAGTACAATGCATTGGCCTCGGAGATGATTGATGTTCCGCGTGAGCCAAGGAAGCGAGCGACAGTGCGTCGAAAGGCGAGCGAAGGAGCAGAGGACGAGTCCGACGATGCATTCGAGACGATGGGAGCTCCGCCGGGCACTGTGAAGAAGAGGAATGTCCCTATGGTGACGATCTACCTCTCCAAGACGCCGGTGAAAGAATTGAGAGCGGAGTACGGGTATGTGTGTTGTCAGTTTTGGAGAGGGGTACACCGCTTAACGTGTTGCAGGGAGCAAAGATGAGGTATCGATCAGCCGATTAACATGGGCTTCGGTTCATACAGCGGTAGAAATAATACAGCTGAGGTTATCAACTCCGCGAGGAGTGCAATATGTAGATTTACTCTTTAAAATGAAGGTAAAACAACCGCACCAACGCCCAGAGACTCTTTTCCGTAATCCAACAGACGCCCAGCCAGCCACCCACTACACCTTCTCGTGAACCACGATACCCCACTCATGGGACACCCTACCATACATGATATCCATCAACCACTTCTTGAACACGCGCGCATAGACACCGCTGTCGCCATCCATCGGAACCTCAGTATCCTCATTCCGGTAATGGATGAGTCCAACAGGAGCGATGAAGAAAGCAGTGCCAGCCGCGAAGGCCTCAATCAGCCTGCCTTCCTTATGTGCCTCGATCAGCTCAGACATGGTGAAGCGCCTCTCCACAACCTCGACCGCTTCAATGCCGTCTTGGGTAGTCCCCAGACGTTGCTTCGCAAGCTCAAGAACCGAAGCTCGAGTCACGCCTTCCAGAATGATTCGCTCGCCCAATGGCGCAGTGATGAGCTGCAATTTGCCACTGTTCTTCTCGCGCATGACAACGAAGAAGTTGCTCGCGCCGGCTTCCGTAACGTAACACTCGTCACCGAAGAGCCAGAGAACCTGATCGAACCCTCTGGCCCTCGCCTCGCCTTGCGCGACCAGAGACGGACCGTAGTTTGCGCCTACTTTTGCGTAGCCAAAACCGCCGGGCCAGGCACGAATGGTGTCTTCGCTTGAAGCGAGCAGCCTTAGACCGCTGGACTGCTTCTTGGCCGTACCGTTCGCTACGCCAGTCAATGCTGGTGGCGCTGGAGTGGCCAGGCTCACGCTCATGTCCGGGAAGCACGCAACGATCACGTACAGGAGTGCTTCTTTTGGCCTTTGCACGCCAAGAGCGTCATCTGTAGCAATCATCGTCGGACGCACATACAGAAAGCCACCAGCGCGCTCCTTTGGTAGCCATTTGTCTCCATCCCGTGCGCATAGCGCGATGATGAGCTTCTCGAGCTCTTTCGGCTCAAAGTCGGGTAGTGCTATCCTCGCAGCAGACTTTCGCATGCGCTCGCAGTTCCTAGATATTCTGAAGAGCCTCAGGCGGCCATCGTAGCCTCTGTACAGCTTCAAGCCTTCGAAGCATTCCGTAGCGTAGTGCAGCACGCTTGCGCTAGGCATAATAGAGAACGGACCGTAAGGTTTGAGCTCCGGTGCCTCCCAGCCTTGTTCGACGGTCCAGCGGGCGGTAACCATGTGGTCTGTACATGTCTTCTGTGCTTTCGTCTCCTCGCTAGTAGGCTCCGGTACAGATCTGGGCGACTTCGTGAGTGTTGTGGTCATCAATGAAGCACTGAGAGGTGCAAGTTCCGCTGTAGGGCCATTGCTGTTTGGTTGCATATGCTTGATGCCCGCTTTGGTGAGCGAAGTAGCTGTGGAGTCTACCGGCGTAGTCGTGCCTGACGCCTCGGGTGTGAGCATCGCGGGAGCCATTATGTGCCTGGTTCTTGACCGCAGTACAGATACTCAACTCGAAGACTCCTGTCGACCGTAAAAACAAGGTGCGGAAGTATGGTTGGTATCTTCTAAAAGTTGTGGTGGAGAGCTTTGAGACAGGTTGGAAGTAAAGATGGAGGACATTGGCAAACTCGGATGAAAATGTTTCCCTTACCTTTTATAGCAAGCGGTCAGGATGACTCTTGAAATTTATTCCCCGGCTGTATGGTGCATCGAGCGTACATCTGCCTTCCCCGCCGCTTCCACATACCCAAACATATCATGGCAGGCGCTGACGCGTTATCGCACCGAGTATTGAGCTTTTTCTGAAGAGAACAGGGCTGAATGCAGGTACAAAACGAACTTTTTCTTGCTAAGCCGGCCGGTGAGGCGGCAATTCTCGGTCGAAGAGTCGGTGGCGCTTGCCGAACCATCCGCACTTTTCTTAAGCCGAGCAGGAAGGAAGGTGTGAGGTGAGGTTCAAGTGGGGTGCAGTTCAGGACATTTTTACTGTGGCATTGACTAGCATTATCCTGTTGGACATCGATTTGAAAAGAGGAAGAGGTTGCTACATCCACTCTGTACAGCGGCACTGTCTGTCCTCCTACTGAACCGATCCAAAAGTCAGAAGCCGTGGGCAGCTACCATTGAGACAGAAGGATCGTTGGCGTAACTCTACATTGGTAATACATCTCGACATGCCTCAGAGTCTTGGCGAACAGCGTGCTTTGCTCTCAGTAAGACTCGTTTCTGCTTATGGCTTGGCGGGTTCAATCTCATGGAATGAGAAGCTGCTCAGTTCGCCAGATGAGGACGAAGTCTTCTATACTCTGTATGAACAAGAGCGCATATCGCTCTAGAACACGCTTATTGCTATAGATATGTACGTCCAAGATGTCGTTGCACCACCTATTGATCGGTAAATGCCAAAACGCCGTCGATGCTTGGGTATCATTGCCGCCTCATCCAATATCACCTTCATACGCCGTCATACAATGCAACGCCACCCTTTTGAGGTCCATTTCGCGCATAAGTTGTCGCCTGCGGCTCACCAGTATCTCGATGGTTCACTTTCTACAGGAGACCGCCGAGCACGAGCTTGCCTAGACCAGCCACCTCACCTTTCAAGCTCTGCCTCGTACTGTCCTCGAACTCGCGCATGAGGTTCGAAATCAGTATCTTCCGCACAGCCTTGTCCGCTTTCGCGAAGGCTTCGCCGATGGTCGGACTGCACACATCCGGGCCGGAAATCAGAGATAGGAGGTTCGCGTACATGTCGATTAGCGTTTCGCATAGTGTGGCAAATGTCATGCTGAAGTCTGGCTCGAATGGCAGATGTGGCGTTAATAGATAGTGGAACTCGTGCCCACTTGCCATGGGCGACGGCACGTCCTGCGGGCTCCCGGCGTCCATCGAGCCCGAGTGTCCTGGTAGGTTGAGTAGGCCGGCTTTTGAAGCCTCCAGCGCGATACTGTCAGTTGCTGCGCTTGATCTTCGTCCCGTCCGCATACCGCTACGTGCACCAAGACCCATTCCAGACTTCAACATCTGGCCCATACGCGCCCGGCTGAGAGCGCTGTGATTTTCGAAGCCGGAGAGGGTCAAGTAGGTCTCAAACTCTGACAGTAAAGCCGTGATCGCTTTGAGATATTCGATTGGGGAGCTGGAGTTCGTGTCAAGTAGCAAAGGAAGGCTATAGCCAAGTATGAGATGGGTTGCTGCTCTTCGTCCGAGCTTGTGAGCATGTAGGGATGGTATGGTCGCCTTCAGGGACTCTGGGGTGTAGTGCAGTGTACTGAAGTAGAAGATGTTGCCCTCGTGCACTTTGCGTACGTAGTCTATCGTGGCCATTCGCTTTGATGATGTCTCGTAGATGCTTTGGTAAATCGCATTCGGGTTGCCTGCCGCCGCCGCCGAGAGAGTTGGTGCGGGTGGTAAGGATACGCCATTGCTTGTGCTTCCATGCGAACTTGAGACGTCACGCACAGAGCTGGCTTGCTGGCTCAGGCTGGGTCGGTCTGAAGTAGCCCTTCTGGGTAAGGGAGTGGCTGCCAGCATGGAGTAGACTGTCCTGGGCGTCTCAACAGCCGGTACAGGCGGTGCTTTGGCCGGAGAATTGTTTAGCTGGTCTGCCCACGGCGGCGAATCTGTGCCTTTGAACCTCTGCGAAAGCGATCTGGAAGATACCGACAATTTCGCTCGTGACCGTGGCGGCTGCGCAATAGACTCTCGCTTCGGTAGCGCCTTCAACGAGTCTGCCTCCAGGGTTTCTGTCTGCTGCGGTTCTTGCGCCTCAACCGGCGAAATCAACGTTGGTGACTTGGTGAGAAGGTTGCCAGGTGACGGATACCGCGGCCTATGTGCAATGCTACTCGACGACACTGAGCCTTGTGTGCGATGTGACCGCAATGACACACTCCTCCTCACGTTATGCCCCAAATCCGACACACTGCTCGGTAGACTCAATAAGCTGCTCTCCCTCCTGTGCCCATGCGGCGACCTGCTCTTGCTCTGATCGCTTTCGGCAGGTACGTCCAGCAGTGGTGGTCCCTGTTCCCAACCCGCGCTGTTGATCTCTTGCGGCTGTTTCTTTCCTGTTAGGCGCTGAAACACACTGGAACTGCGGTCGGAGATGGTGGGCATTCCAGCCAGGAGTTAGAGGTGGGGCTTGTACCACGCCCGTGGGTAGGATCGCGCAGCCACGCAGAAAGTGCAGCCACCAGTGCAGGTGCCGGTCAGCCTTCCGAGTCGGTATGCCGGTGTAACATCCGCTCTTCCGACACCGTGAAGTGTAACGCGAAACGTCGCGAAGGTCACGACTTACGAAGAGAACGCGTCGGCCTCCGGCTGGCGCAGGGGTAGATATTGGCTTGGCATAGAATGCCCTAGACAAACTTCACTTCGCTGTTTGCAAACCTCGCTTGTATGTGAACATCTTCCTTGTTACTATCAATGATAAGCACGAGATGTGAAGCGGTCTTACAGATTCAACTCTTATCTTGACGGATTATGGGAAGACGACGCTGGGAACATTGAGATCGTGTAGAGTATTTTTCGTGGTCGATTTCCTGGCTACCGACCAGCATATGTGCAACAGGCAATAATAGAAGCACGAGAACAAGCGCAGCAATAATCTGAACGCTGAGAGAAGCACGCTTTTGGGGTATATCCATCCGACTCCAACACCAATAACCAACGCGTAGCGAAAACCAACTTGCATAATCCTTCGAAGTGAGCGAGCTAGAGTGAGCTGAATGACCGTCGAGATGAGCGAGAGTGAGAGCGGTTGAGAGCAGAGCAGCGATAGTATGAGCCGTAAGGTCGAGAGGTGGTCGAGGTCGTGGAGGAAGTGCGGTTGGCCCGTGGATCGCGCATGTGCTGAGGTGGCGGCGCTGTCGAAGTGAGAGCTGCTGCTGAGTCGAGGTGATGCGGCTTTTGATGAATTCGAGGATTTAGCTTGTGTCAGCATGTGCCCTGTCAGACAGCTGTACACTGAAGAAGAGTCTTACCTGCTCGCCAGCCTTCCGTCACCATCTTCACGATAAGCAGCATAGTATATACGACAGACCCACTAGCGATGCCCTGCACCGACTTACGAGCGGCCCATCTACAAGAAGCATTCATTCCGTCTCAGAGTCACACCAAGATCTCCGAGCACGGCACGCTGGTAGGTTTGGCTGGACCACCGCATCAACTCAGGCATAAGCCCAAGCGACGCTCCGCAAACGTGCCTTATCGCTCAAAAGGAGACCTACACCCACCTCCTCTAAGAGGCTGCCGCAATGGCTTGGGGCGCTAAGGTGGATCAACGCATTGCATACTCACAACGGTTCACTCTCGCCAGCCCGGTACGAGTGAGATTGTCGCAGCAATATCCGCACGTTCGCCCCTGCCAATCCGCACCTTAGAAGGAGGGTGGCGTATATTCAACGTCGGATTCCTGGATGCAAATGCGCCGCAGGATGAAACACCCTGCGCTGACGGGACCCTCATTGGAGGTTCGCCGGCGTTTAGCGGCTGGTCCTGCTCCGTCGCTCCCCCTCACCGGCGAGGGGGAGTTAGAGGGAGGGTGCCCAGCCTACGCGACCATATGACGACGACGAGCGCCCTTTGACGCTCGTCTTCGGTGAGTTTCGGACTCACGTGTGCTTCAGGGCCTGTTGTTATACTGTCGGCGGCAGTGTCGATGCTGCTGTTATACGGTTAGTGTGGCGAGCAGATCCTCGGTTTGGCTAGACCTGGGTTGGCGCAGCTGGTGCGGCTTGACGGCTCGGTCAGGTGTCATGGGTGGATGTGTTTGCCGTGCTCATGCTCTGGTCGGACTCGCTGCTCTGCTCTCGTCGACTCTTCGCAGCGAATACGCCACATCGCTCGCTTGCTCGGCTACTCTTCCATCTCCCCATCAGCCGGCTTGCCTATAACGCGATTAGTCATGGAAGTCTTTTTGGCTCTCTTTGGAAGCGCACTTACGACCCCATTTCGCCAAGGCGTCCAGCATGTCTTCATCCGCTGGCTCGAAGCCACTCTTCTGCTCGAACTGGCCCATCAAAGCGCCCAACGCCTCACCCTTCAGCTTGTTGCTCTTGCTGTAGTCTCTCATGTCCTGCGGGACTTCCTTCTCACGCTGTATCGAGGTGTCGTAGATGATCCTCGGGTCCCTGAACCGAGCCGGCCATGCGCCAGCGTTCGCCATCCTCGGTTTGTTGGCGAGGTATGCACCACAAGCATAGCCGAATTCTTCCATCTCTGCCAGCTGCGCGACAGTACTCTCCCACAACTCTGGGAACTTCGCCTTCTCCTCGCAGACGGTACAAGCACCGTATTGCTTCAACAGCCGCTGGCGGAAGATTGAGATGAGCTGCGGCCTAGCCACAAAGCTTCTCTCCGCCGCCTCGATCTGAGCCTCCGGCAGTTGCGCAAAAATGCACATGCACTTGTATTGCTCCAGCTCAGCAGCGGTCGCGTTCTCTTCCGGCTCCCGCAAGAAGCGCTTCCTGTAGCCCGGCGTCAAGTCTCCACTTGTCACCTCGGCTCTGAACAGCCTGTTGTTGTCGCGCCTCTGGTACCAGGCGATCACGGTACCATCCATGTTCTTGACCTCGGTACAAGTCCACTCCCTCTCGATGATCTTCTTGAAGCCCTCAACCCTTTGCATCTTCCAACAAGCATCTGCGACCTCGAACGCGCTCACAAGCTTAATCGCTCCACCCTCCGCCTCTTCAACTGCTTTTCGCAGAGCCTCCTGTTCGCGCAGGGACTTGTGCTTGTCGGTGTTGCCGGTCTTGGATTTCGAGCTGTTCTTGACGATGCGGGTCTGGGCTTGCGCGCTGTTCTTGGCGATGCCGATGGCTTGCGTCTTGCTCTGCGGCGCTGGCCTGTTGCTTGCCAGTCTATTGCGGAGGTTCCTTATGCCGCTTGACTCGGTCTTCTCGGCTGCCTGCATGACCGTCTCCAAATCCTCCATGACATTCTCCGGCTGCTGGTCTGGTGCTGTGGATGTCTCCGAGCCCTGCGCGGCGCTCTCCAGCTGCGGTGTCGCTGCTGTGAGCGTCTCCAAGCCCTCCATAGCAATGTTTGGCTGCCCTGCTGACGAGGAGATGTGTGTCGACGAGCCCGGTGCTGCTGGCTTGGCAATGCTCTCCTCTTTCGGCGGGGTGTTCGGCGGCGTTTGACTCGGAACACCATTGCTCTGCTGTTCAGCGAGGCGAGTCCTGAGGTCCTCGTTCTCCTTCTGCAATGCCTCATAGTGCTTCTGGATGTTTTGCAGCTGGAATTGGTGCTGCTGATCCTTGGCGGACAAGTCGATGTGGTACTGTTCGGTCATTGCTGCCCTCTGCCGCTCGAGCTCTTGGTTCGCCTCCTGCTGGTGCTGCATCCTGGTCGTCACCTGTTCTTGCTCGTGCTGCGACTTCATTGTCACCTTCTCTTGCTCGAAGCCCGCCTCGCGGTTGGTCTATTGCGTCGTGGCGATGGTCTTGGCGGCGTTGAACTCCTGCTGCGTCTTCTTATGAGCATCGCGCTCATCACTCAAGGCGTTCTCGGCGCTGCGCTTGTCGTTCTCCAGGCCTTCGACAGTGGTGTGGTGGACAATACTCTGGCTCTTGAACGCTTCGTCCTGATGAGATATCGTGTTCTGAAGGCTCTTGATCTGCTTACCGTCAGTACAGGGTCCTATACGCTCAACGGGATGACAAACGGTTGCGTCGCAGTCCTGATGAGCAGTTTCCGCCGCCTGCCGCGCTTTACGCTCGCGCTCAACCTCATCGACGACCTTGAGATGACCGTAGATGTCTTGCAGCAGTGGGTCGGCATGGCAGATCTTAGTGCGCTTTGCCGGAGGGAGGAGCGAGTCGAAGCCAGTTTCGGTCATGCCGCGCTTCTCTAGAACTGTTGTGCTCAGCATGCCATCGACAGCAAGTACATGCGCGCAATGCGCTACTAATGGAGGAGAGAAGCGCTTACTGCTGCCGATGATGGGCTGGTAGTTGGGGCTGGCGGTGTAAGCCTTGACCTTCATGAGAATCTTGTCCATGTTGGGCTGGAAGTACCCGAAGTGGTGGAGGGACGGCGCCACCTTTCTGTTGTTCAGAATGTCGGTATGGTTGTTTGTTGCTATGAGAGCGCAATGAGGGAGTGTTATGGTTCTGTGTGTACGAGGTCAATGGTGGTCGTCACTCGTTGGCGTTGGTGGTAGGTGGAAGTTGGACAAAGAAGGACTAATTCCAATACGTATCTTCGTGCGGTGGGGTCCAATCTATGCGGTGGGGGACAATCGATAAGGTTTTTTGCGGCAATGAGCGTCATTGCACACTTTGATACGAAGCCTCGCGCCTCAGGCTGGAAGCTTTGGAGGCCGACCAATGAGCGCAAAGCGGGGCTCCCGCTAGTCTGGCTAAGCCAACTTTCAAGCGACCGCACTCTTCACACCTCAACCTCAACCTTACTACACGACGGCACGCCATTGGGAAAGGAGCTGTCACAGTCACTAGTATGGAGCGCAAAATTTCAGCATTGGCTTGTCATCATCGTATTACGGAAAGCTATAATACATGCAACAGTGCGTAAGCAAATTCGTCAATCGCCAACCATCCAGCCGCCGGTCATCTCAGCCATCCAAACCGAAATGCCTGCACGGAGCCTTCCAGCAGCAGCAGTAGCATCATCGTCTATGCATCCACATTCTCATCTTCAGCTCTGTCTAACGCCAAGCACCAAGCAACATTGCATCAACTCCTGTACCCCTCTGAGATCCTCCGCAGCGCCAGGCTAAGCGCAAACAACAACAAGCAACACACCCGATCACGCAGCAAAACTTCCAAATCCGCCCAAACGCGCAGCAGCAACGAGCCGTCAGCCTCTTCAATCGAGGGTACTTGATGTTGTCATCCTTCCAATGGTGATTGAGGTTGC
>Ga0058704_10001524_pt1 | contig 10802 bp, 9 predicted proteins | sample AgamicMgSfe_FD_71363 | JGI IMG/M metagenome (GOLD analysis project Ga0058704, IMG submission 71363) | Agave microbial communities from Guanajuato, Mexico - Mg.Sf.e | ecosystem: Host-associated > Plants > Phyllosphere > Phylloplane/Leaf | place: Guanajuato, Mexico | collected 2012-05-30 | reverse complement strand
CTGTCAAAGTACCTGTATCTTCTCGCTTGTCTCGATGGCATGTGATTCTAATGCCTCAGGCTCGTTGGATCACGATAGCGTTGTTGCCTTATCCCTGGATCGGCGAAGGTTCGGGAAGAGATGACATAACTGCCTCATGCATGTCAAACGCGACTCTCGCGCTTAGGAACTCCTCATCAACTTGCATCAAGCTGACCTTTGCTTTGCACCACTCTCTTCCTCTTCGACCAAAGACCTTGATACCGTCGCTCCTTTTACATAGCTTTCGTCAATCACATCACCTTTAGTACGCTGTGGACCGCCACAACGGCGAAACGACGTCTCTCCGGAGAGGAGGCTGTGGCCATATCAAACAAGAAAATCATGACGCAAACCAACGGCACCAAGATGGAGCTCGACGGTGCGCCTGCCGATGTCGAGCAGCTCAAGCAGGCGCAGGACTCCAATGGCGAGATCGACGAGTCTCTGTACAGCAGGCAGCTGTATGTGCTCGGGCATGAGGCGATGAAGCGCATGGGCTCGTCGAATGTACTGGTCGTGGGTCTACGTGGTCTGGGCGTGGAGATTGCGAAGAACATTGCGCTGGCGGGTGTGAAGAGCTTGACACTCTACGACCCGAAGCCGGCGAGGATAGAGGACCTCTCATCACAATTCTTCCTGCACCCGGACGACGTTGGCAAGCCTCGTGCGGCCGTCACGGCACCGCGCGTCTCAGAGCTCAACCCTTACACACCAGTCGGCGTGCACGACTCTGACGACCTCACAGGCGATTTGAGCCAGCTCAAGCGCTACCAGAGCATTGTGCTCACAGACACTCCACTCAAAGACCAGCTCGCCATCGCCGACTACTGCCATGAGCACGGCATCTTCGTCACCATCACCGACACCTTCGGCCTCTTTGGCAGCATCTTCACCGACTTCGGCAAGAACTTCACAGTCGGCGACCCGACTGGCGAGAATCCGCTCAATGGCATCGTGGCCGGCATCGACGAGGAGGGCTTGGTGTCTGCATTGGAGGAGACCAGACATGGTCTAGACGATGGCGACTACGTGACGTTCACAGAGGTGAAGGGCATGGAAGCGTTGAACGACGGCACACCACGCAAGATTACGGTCAAGGGACCATATAACTTCTCCATTGGCGATGTGTCAGGGCTAGGGCAGTACCAACGCGGTGGACTATACACGCAGGTGAAGATGCCGAAGATCCTCGACTTCGAGCCTCTCAGCAAGCAGTTGAAGGAGCCAGAATTGATGATGTCGGACTTCGCAAAGTTTGACCGCCCAGCACAATTGCACGCCGGCTTCCAAGCGCTACATGCGTTCGCCGAGAAGCATGGCGGCGACTTCCCGCGTCCGCACAACGAAGAGGATGCGACTGAGGTCTTGAAGCTCGCGCGGGACATTGCGGGCAAGAGCGTGGACAAGCCGGAGCTGGACGAGAAGATCATCAAAGAGCTGTCATATCAAGCGCGTGGTGATATATCACCCATGGCTGCCTTCTATGGTGGATTGGCTGCGCAAGAGGTACTCAAGTCGGTATCTGGCAAATTCCATCCGATCAAGCAATGGCTGTACATGGACTCATTAGAGTCTCTTCCGACGAACTCCCCTCGTAGTGAGGCGGAGTGCAAGCCTCTCGGCACGCGCTACGATGGACAGATCGCAGTCTTCGGCAAGTCGTACCAGGAAAAGCTCGGGAACGTGAAACAGTTCCTGGTCGGGGCTGGTGCCATTGGCTGCGAGATGCTGAAGAACTGGGCGATGATTGGTCTCGCGACTGGACCCAAGGGCAAAATCTTCGTGACGGACATGGACCAGATCGAGCGCAGTAACCTAAACAGGCAATTTCTCTTCCGGCCGAAGGATGTCGGCAAGCTCAAGAGTGAGTGCGCGGCAGAGGCTGTTGTGGCGATGAACCCAGAGCTCCAAGGCAAGGTTGACGCAATGAAAGACCGTGTGGCTCAAGATACTGAGCATATCTTCAACGAAGACTTCTGGGAAAATCTTGACGGGGTGACCAACGCGCTGGACAACGTGGACGCAAGGACGTATGTTGATAGGCGGTGTGTTTTTTTCCACAAGACGCTTCTGGACAGTGGTACGCTCGGTACGAAGGGCAACGTCCAGGTTGTCATCCCACGGGAGACGGAATCGTACTCGAGCTCTCAGGATCCACCAGAGCAGTCCTTTCCCATGTGTACGCTCCGCTCCTTCCCTAATCGCATTGAGCACACTATTGCTTGGGCTAAGGACCTCTTCCACACCTACTTCGTCGGTCCGCCTGAGGTTGTCAATATGTACCTTACGCAGAAAGACTACCTTGGCTCTGCGCTCAAGCAATCTGGCAACGAGAAGCAGACACTCGAGACGCTGCGCGACTACCTGCAAACCGACAAGCCGGAGTCGTTCGATGACTGCATTGAGTGGGCGCGCATGCAGTTCGAGAAGCAGTACAACAATGCCATTCAGCAGTTGCTGTACAACTTCCCGAAGGACTCTAAGACTTCGACCGGTCAGCCGTTCTGGTCGGGCCCGAAGCGTGCACCCGACCCGCTCAAGTTTGACCCGGAGAACAAGACACACTACACCTTCGTCCTGGCCGGAGCCAACCTACACGCTTTCAACTACCACATCCCAGCCACATCAGACCGCAACCACATCCTCTCCGTACTGGATCGCATGGTCATTCCGGACTTCAAGCCTGACCCAGGTGTCAAGATCCAGGCAGACGAGAAGGAGCCAGATCCCAACGCGAACGCCGGCGCTATGGACGACGGCGACGCATTGGAGATCATCGCCAAGGGTCTACCGCAACCGAAGACTCTGGGCGAGTTCCGCCTGGAGCCGGTGGAGTTCGAAAAGGACGATGATACCAATTTCCACATTGACTTCATCACCGCAACTTCTAATCTACGTGCCGAGAACTACAGCATCGAACGCGCTGACCGTTCCAAGACGAAGTTCATCGCTGGTAAAATCATCCCAGCCATCGCCACCACCACCGCCTTGGTCACAGGTCTAGTAATCCTCGAGCTTTACAAGATGGTGGACGGCAAGACGGACATTGAGCAGTACAAGAACGGCTTCGTTAACCTGGCGCTACCATTCTTCGGCTTCAGTGAGCCGATCGCAAGTCCGAAGGGCAAATACCAGGGTCCGAACGGCGAGGTCACCATCGACAAGCTGTGGGATCGCTTCGAAACCGAGGATGTCACGCTGCAGCAGTTCCTGGATGACTTCAAGAAGAAGGGCCTGACCGTCAGCATGATCAGCTCGGGCGTAAGTCTGCTGTATGCCAGCTTCTATGCAGCGGCCAAGAACAAGGACCGGTTACCGATGAAGTAAGTTGACCTGTATCTCTCGATCTTCGTCATATTTAGCGACTGACAGTATTATAGGATGTCCGAGCTGGTGGAGCATATCTCTAAGAAGAAGATACCTGACCACCAGAAGAATGTCATCTTCGAGATCACCGCCGAAGATGAGACAGAGGAAGACGTCGAGATCCCGTACGTCATGCTAAAGCTCAACAAGTAAGCTTGAGGCACTTCGGCGTATTATCGCAAGTGGCGGCCTGGTTACACCTCAAGCGAAGTATGGCGAAGCATTGCATCATCGGCGTTCTGGCAAACTCACTGGGAGGAGGACATGCCAGACACCAATCATGGTGTAGGCATGGGCAAAAGATGGCATAAGCCTGAAGATATAGAAGGCTTCCAAAGTAGATAGCGCATATAGCTGCTCATCATGAACATGCTGCATAGACTGTAGCATTGTATTATTTCAGAACGACTATCTCAAATGTGGGTATCTCAAATCGAAGCTTTTCGCCAAACGCCCGAATCCCTGTTACCTGAGCCTCCAGTAGCACTCCCAATGCATTTTAGATGAATCCAATGTGTTCCTGCCCGGCTGTTGTCCGTCCTGTTCGCCTCTACCAGGCTCATAGTATACCCATGTTCTGCATCTCCAGCGCCTGCTTCAGCGAGAACGGCGCGCCATTCCCTTCCATCACCACCTCTGGGTTCAGACCAGTCTGCCTGACTAGCTCCTCTATCATGTCCACGGCGTCTTTGTTCGACCGGCCTTCCTTCTGCGCAAGAGCGAAGGGCGCGTTCTTCGCCTCCCATGCCCTCTCAGCAGCCTTAGCCTTCTCCTCTTTCGCGGCCTTCCTGCGCTTGCGCTCTTCGGCTTCCTCTTGCTTCCGCTTCCTGTGTGCCTCGAAGTCGCCGTGCACGATCTTGGCTAATGCTCTTACGTCTGCTTCGAGGAACATGGTTGTGACGACGTTCGAGGTGACGTACGTGCCGTATCGCGGCCGGCCAATGTTGTCTGGCTGCCTCGGCGTCCCAACGCGGGCATTCGCCGGTAGTAGATGGTGGTCCTTCAGATCATACTCATCTTTCGCCTTCGTCTTGGTAATCTTATCGGGCCATTGCTCCTTATCGCACTGCTTGCAGCAGCGGAAGCCATTGACCAGGATCGCCGACCGACTGCTCGCCTTGCCGCAGAAGATGCAGTGTTTCTCCGCCCAAGTCAAAAGACCGCCCTTGCCGCGAAGGAAGTTGCGGTTCGCTTGGAGTTTCGTCGTCTTGAGGTCTTTATACTTGGTAATGGTGGCGTGTTGGCGCAGGAAGTGGGCTGCCCAGCTGTTTACTTCGCCTTGTAGGGTGCGGCATGTGGTGGCGAGGCTGTTGAGATCATGTCGGCGGGTAGTGGGGTCCTCGTTTTGGAATGCGAGATCTGGTTGGTGGGTAGGGAATAGGAAGTCGCAGATGGAGTGGATGAGCTCGGGTGGTAGCACTGTGAGATGGTCCTTGGGCTCGATCGTAAGGTCGATGACTGCCTGCTTGCTGGAGGGTGCCATTGCGGCGATACATGTGGTGCTATTGACTCCAGCAGTGCGGACTCACGGGAAAGATATCATGTTGATCCGTGTGCTGCCGGAGTGGTACAGCAAAAGCAGGGACGCTTTCGAGGCTGGCTTGTGAAAGCGCGGGGCCTGTCCGGAAACCGACGAGACGAAGAGGGTAGTAGCGCAAAAGCGTGGGACGGCTTTCTTGTGTCCTCTCAGACCTTCTCTTCTCTTTCCCTCTCGACGCCTTACCCATCACCAAGAGGAGCCATGTAATTTACACCGTACCTCAGTCCGCTGAGGAGACGGCATGCAAATACTCAAGCTACGAGCGATTGGAGCAACCGCGTACTTTCGCTGAACTCTGCCTCTACAGCATCCATGTCCTGCCCCTCTGCGGCTCGTTCCTGCATATCGCTTCCTCTCGAAATGGCAGGTGCTGAGGCTGATGTAAGCCCTTCTGTAAGTGACCACCGTGGTTCAGCTCTTCCTCCACTCCCAGTCTACAATACCTTTGCGGTCATTTCTTCATTGTTCATCACATCAAGATGCGTGGCAGCCCTTTTCCAGTCGACAGCATGGATCCAGCGTTCAACCTGCCATACAGGACATCCGCGCAGTACGAAGAAGAACCAAAGAAGGACAGCTTCTGCGTAACGGCGGATCTGCTTATTCCAGGCAGAGGCGACCCGATCGAGGATGGCTGCATCGTTGTCCAAGGCAATAAGATTACCAACGTCGGTACGATCAGTGGTCTGGCTAGAGAGTTCTCACACCTCCCCAAGTACCATGTGAAAGTACTCATGCCTGGGATGTGGGACTGCCATGTCCATCTGTGCGGTTTGCAAAAAGTCACTGGAGATGCGTTCATTGAGAGTCAGCAGAACATGGCACTAACCGGTGCGAGGTGTGCTAGAGATGTCATGCTTCTGCTTGACGCAGGATTTACCAGCGTACGAGAGATGGCGGGGTATGGGCTACAGATCGATCAGGCTGTTGAAGAAGGCTCGATTATTGGGCCGAAGATCTACTCTTCGAACTGTATCATCAGGTAGGCCGACCTACGCTATCGCATGTTGAAAGAACTTGAAGCTTATGAGCCTATCAGCCCCACTGGCGGTCATGCAGACCTTCACACAGTCCACAAGCCTTGGTTTGATGACGCCTGCGCCCACGGCATGCCGATGGCTACAGCAGACGGTATCCCGGAGTGCTTAAAGGTAGTCCGCATGCAGCTCCGTGCCGGCGCCAAGGTCATCAAGATCTGCGGCTCCGGCGGTGTGGGCAGTGAGCGCGACAACCCAGTTGACCAGCAGTTCTCGGACGAGGAGATCAAAGCCATGGTCGAGGAGGCCGCTCGTGCTCAACGTATCGTAGGTGCACATTGCCACGGCAAGCCAGGTATTATGGCGGCGCTTAATGCTGGTGTGAAGACGATCGAGCATGGCAGCTACCTCGATGAGGAAGCAGTAGATTTGATGAAGGAGAAAGGCGCAATCTTAGTCACAACAAGGTTGATTGTTGAGAACGGTTTGGCATTGGGCACAGACTTTCTCACACCTGTCGGTTATGCCAAGCTCGAAGCTGTCGCGAAGGCGCAGTGGCATGCTATGCAGCTAGCTATCGAGAAGGGCGTAACCTGTGCCATTGGAACTGATAGCTGTGGCACGGTGCCGGGCAGTAAGCTTGTCAGGCAAGGTCTCAATGGGAAAGAGCTGTACTACCATGTCAAGGCTGGTATGACGCCTTTGCAGGCGATTGAGGCGGCGACTGCAAATGCGCCTTTGACTTTGGGGCCGCAGGCGCCGAAGGCAGGCCAGCTGAAGGAAGGCTTCGATGCTGACTTTATTGGTCTTGATGAGAATCCGTTGGATGATATTAGGGTGCTGAGTGGGCCGACGCATGTCACTCATGTATGGCGGCAAGGCAAGTGCTATAAGAGCCCTGGACATCCCGTCAGCTGGCGATAGGCTTGTAAACACGTCCATGATACTACAAGACAGCAAGGCCACCGCGTAAAGCTTCAAGGGAAGGGCCCTGCAGCAACGTAATTAAAGTGTGGAAAGCTTATCTAGTTTCAACGGAGCGTTCGTATCCTTAAAAAGGTTAAGCTTTGGACATCATCCCGACATATCGTTCCTTAGTCTTTAACCATTGCTTTTATGTATCGATCTCATGACCTAAGCCATCTCGAATGCGCCCATATATATGTCGACAGTGAGGCTCACAAACTAATCGAAGTGAAGGTCAATTTCTGTAACCCTAATTTCGGCATTCACTTGAGCCTCATCCGGGGCCGGAAGCGGATCGCCAACACAGCCGCAGAGCGCTCTTGCTTGGCCTTGCTTGATACTAGAGACACCGACTGCCTTCACTTGCGGGTTCAATACATCTTTGTCGCTGCTTGCTTGACTAATCGGCAGGCAAAAGCCATGTCGCACCAACTACGTACCGATCGATCGAACCATCACCGCACGAAGTCAGCCAACGATTGCATTGCCGTGGGCTAGAGTGCCGACAACACGCCTTTGACTCAACTGTCAAAGGACTGCATGTCTGAGACATCTCCAATCATGGAGTCTACGCTTGCATCAAATGCATCACTCATACCTTCTGCGATGGACTTACTCCTCGTCTTCCCACGACTGGCGCAAAGAGCAGGATCGTTCGCGTTCTCCATGCCAGAAGCAATGGACAGCATCGCTGGGAAGATATGGAATGGTGGAAGTGTGATCGCGGATGTGACGGGACAGCAGACGGTCAACTCGACCATCACTAATACCAGTGCGGCTCTTGCGGAGAGTACATCAGCCGTCGCAGATGCTGCTTTCACTCAAGCATGGAGAGAAGGAGGAGATGAGGCGACGTCTTCTCTCGTTGGGCTTGCTATGTCGGCTATTGGCAAGCTGAAGAACTTTGGAGGGATCTTCTCGTACCTCACTTCGAGGTGGGCTTTGGCGACATTCACTGTAGCCATCGTTCTTAACCGGACTCAATTCTATGCTTCCTCGCGCGAGCATCTGCGACTACGATGGTACATGCGGTTGGCATTGTACATGGTTCCGATCGCTGCTTTCCTGGTCCAATTGCTACATGTCCTCCAGGCTATGAGATGCCAGACTTCTCCCGACTTCGCCCGACTTCGGTATGGCGACCCTCTCAAACATCTCGCAATCGACTTTGGCGCAGACGGAGGTTTTCTTTACAAGCTCAGCTCTACACTGCTTTTCTGGCAAGACGACAAGACTTGCTGCGACGCCCGCCACATGTCGCTCGTATCTGTAGATGACGACAGAAGCCAACTACGCGGGACGATGTCGCTACCCTTCAAGTTCTTTCTCACCCTTTGCGCAGGCCAGCTCTTCGAGACTCTGGCTTCCGCTTTGCAAGGGAGGAAGCCGAAGCCGGAGACTGGAATGACCATCTTCGAACACTCGCTCGCATTTGCAGAGTGCGAGGCTATGATCGGAAGCGCTCTCGGTCTAGGCTTCTTTGGCTTGCGGAGGTTGAATGAAGGCTCTGGCAGTGAGACCAGCGGACCTCTAGTCTCACGGTCGGAGATCATGCAACGGCTGAACGTGCCGCCAGAGGTGCTGTTGGTCTGTTTAATATCATGCGTCAGTAACTTGAGCAGTGCGACCCTTGCAGTCTTGGGTATCCGACACAGGGTGCGCCTTGTTAACACAGGTGTCTGGGCGTGCTGCTACATGTCGGCCTTCCTTTGGACCTTCATGAGGGTATTCACACGTCCGATCGAGAATGTCACGGATCTCGGGGTCCTTCGCTTTCCGACTGTCTGCATTGTGGGCTTCATTCCGCACCTGCTCATCCTTGTCGGCATCATCGTCTGTGGCAGCATCTACGGCATTGCATTGCTAGTGACGGCGCTCTCTGTGCCCGACGATGCAGCTGCTGGGATGTCTTTTCGTGAACGGCTGGCTTGGGGATACCAGAATCTGCAAGCCAACGTGCAATTCTCATCGACATCCTCCATTCGCGTCAAGATGTCTGAGGACTTTTACACTACGCTCCTCAAGATCGGCTTCAACGTGCTGCTAGCGGCAAGCGAGGCGGTCTATCTGAACGAAGGAAGCCGTATCCGAGTTGCACAGATGACATGGCTGGAACAGAAGCGCATTGATGAGTTGGCCAACACTATGGAGAGGCGGAAGCTGCCAACTGTGCCCTCAGAGCTGTTAGACAAAGGCATTGCGCGTGGCGTCGGATTCGCCGATCATCAAAACTCTGCTATCAGTCCCTCGCCGTACGCTCGTGAGCGCAGGTCGAAGCCAGTAAACGGGAATGCAGACTTACCACAGTCTGATGAGGCGGACAGTGGGCTCGGAATAGCGCAGAGACGGTCTAGGATGCAGATGACGTTCGACTTCATAGTCGGCATCTTTGGGTTGGTGGCCAGCCTGCAGGCCCAGTTACTTCTTCGGATGTTGAACAGGGTAGGCATCGAAAAGAGACCTGCTTGGCTGCTGAAGGCTGCTGGTATCACCGAGGGAAAGCGCAGAGCGTCAATGCAAGTTGATGACCGTACCAACAGGGACCAGCGTAACTTCTTGATGGTTGGCCAGGACGGTCATTTGACCACTGCGCTCAACGACGACGTTGATGTCGAGACCGAGACACGCCGAAGGCTGCAGAACGCCGGCAACTACCATGGAGAAGAGAGCTTAGGCGATCATCTTTACGGCTGGTGGCGAAGTGGCGGCTGGTTCGGCAACGTCGATAACAGCGGCGAGTACCAGGAAAGAGAAATAGATGACGATGTGACGAGTATGATATCGATGAGTACTAATGCGAGCATGATGGACGAGGCTTCAGATACTGAAGAAAGCGGACGCCGCACACCGACGCAGCGCGATCCATATGGTGATAGGAGCCGAGAGGCTACGCCAGCACCTGACGGTGCGCTCGACATGAGCTCGTTGTCGCGCTTGCTCAACCCGCAGTCAGCCGCTGAACGCGAAGAAGCCAGGCTTTTGTCCTACAGCCTACAGTCATCACGTCCCATGACAAGAAGTCAGTATCGCAGGAGTAACGAACGTAGCCGTGCGCAACTCCTCAGCGGCCTTCGCGGGTCGACTACTCTAGCTTCGACGGAGGAAGAGGAGCAGCGCGACCTCGAGCAGTTCATTCTTGGGCAGCGTGCAAAGGCCAGAGCAAGGGCTGCCAGAGGCGGTACCTGGGAGTCGGGCGCGGAAGGCATGGGTGAGAGCGGGCCGCAGTGTGTCGTCTGTCAGTCAAGCCCGCGAACCATCTTAGTATGGCCTTGTGGATGTCTCAGCATGTGCGATGATTGTAGGGTTGGACTGGCGGCGCGCAACTACACGAAATGTATTTGCTGTCGGACGGATATTGCGGCCTACTCTAGGCTTTACGTGCCCTGAGCGCACTCTTGTAGATGTATGTATATAGCATGACACGAAGTACTCCGTGATGATACCAAGGATGCACATTGTCAAATTTCAAACGTTACCTGAGCTTTCGGAATCAATCTCGTACCAATTGCGGTACAGAGTACTTTCACGTGAATGACTGCGGGCTCTTGGCGCGCTTTTTCCGCATCAAAGCCGAACTTCGTCACTGACTCTTCCTCCTTTCTCGACAACGAACCCACGCCACGCAACCTCGCAAGCCCCAGCGCTTACTGACTGACCCATCTGGCTCAGTCGCACGAACGTCTCCAGCTCACCTACAGACATTATATGCAACCCGAGCCTTCTGCGATATCCCAACCCACGATCATAGAAAGCCCCACCAAGCGAACCGACACCCCGTCTTCCCAGCATGGACTCCCCGCTCACGAGCTGCCAGTCTCCCTGTCATCAGCAGACGACGCTGGAACAGGGCAGACATCAATCGCGTCCGAGGAGCAGCTCTCTCTCGACGCGGCGCTCGCGGCTTCTCTGCAAGAGGAGTCCGCTGGGAAGCC
>Ga0058704_10001523_pt1 | contig 10809 bp, 12 predicted proteins | sample AgamicMgSfe_FD_71363 | JGI IMG/M metagenome (GOLD analysis project Ga0058704, IMG submission 71363) | Agave microbial communities from Guanajuato, Mexico - Mg.Sf.e | ecosystem: Host-associated > Plants > Phyllosphere > Phylloplane/Leaf | place: Guanajuato, Mexico | collected 2012-05-30 | reverse complement strand
AGTGAAGGCTTCGAATTCAGTATAAGACCATGCGCAGAGAAGCTGTTTCTTGATGTAGCACTCAACTACAAAGACATACTTGTTGGACCTCTGCTGCAAGTCTTTGCCAACGTGGCGAGTAAGTACAGCCATCTCCAGCCCAACTTGAGTACCATACTAATCAATACCAGCAACCAACAACGAAGACATACTCTTCAAGGACTCGGTATACTCTGCCATTGGTCTATCGGCCGCTGTCGTGTATCAACAACTCGACTTTGACAACTTCCTCACTACCACACTCGCGAGTGAAATACAAAAACAAACTCCTGGCTATAACATCCTTCGACGTCGTGCTGCGATTTTGATTGGGCAATGGATCACCATCAAGGTTGCGGCGGAGAATCGACCTCTGGTCTGTCACATATTCGATCACTTACTCAACCCCAACGATCCCCTCAACGACCTTGTCGTGCGCATCACCGCAGGACGTCATTTCCAAAAAGTGGCAGATGATTGGGATTTTGACGCCAGCCACTTCATGCCATATGCCGAATCAGTCATGACGAGGCTCATGAAACTCATTGAAGAGGTAGAATCGACTGAGACCAAGATGGCACTTCTCAACACCATTAGCGTCCTGGTTGAGCGACTGGAGCATAACGTAGCCCCTTTCGCAAACAGGATTGTTGAATTACTACCACCTTTATGGGAACAGTCTGCAGAAGAACACCTTATGAAACAAGCCATCCTTGCCATTCTGTCACGCTTGGTGAATGCGCTGAAAGCACAATCAGCACCATTCCATCCAATGCTCATACCAATCATTCAAGGAGCTGTTGAGCCGGACTCAGAGTCGCAACTCTACCTACTAGAGGATGCATTAGATTTATGGCATGCCATATTGACACAAGCAGAGCGGCCGGCATCACCCGAGGTACTATCGTTGACCACATATCTTTTCCCGATTTTTGAGCTGGGATCAGAGAGCTTGAGGAAATCGCTCGAAATCACAACATCGTACGTCCTGCTGGCTCCTGAGCATGCCTTGTCAGACTCTGTGCGCAAGCAGCTTCTCACTTCTTTCTCCTCTCTCTATGCAACCGTCAAGCCAGAATTCAGCGGCCTGCTCAATAACATTATCGAGATCATGATTCAGAGCGCACAATCTCTCGGCGGTGAAGCAGCCGTCCATCAGATCACATCCGACCTCATCGAGACCCGTCTTCTCCCACAACAGCTCGAAGGTCTTCACAGCGCCTGGACAGCGCATTGCACAACCGGTCCAAACAGGGAAGTAGCAGCAGTAGACGGCGTCGTCGAGACAGACTATTACTCTGTCCTAGCACGCCTGGTCCTCGCTTCTCCAAGCATGTTCCTCTCCGCCATAACTGCCGCTTCATCATCACCACTTGAAGACACCTTAAAATGGCTTCTCGAAGAATGGTTCTCACACCTCGAAAACATCGGCGACCCTGGCCGACGCAAACTCATGGCCTTGGCTATCACTAAGCTCCTGGAAAGCAATAACGCTACCATCCTGCAGAACCTTCAACTCGTCATGACAATGTGGACGGACGTCGTCACGGAGCTCAGAATCGACGCTAATGGGGAGATGCTTGGCCCCATGGTGGATTCGCTTGTCTTTGAGAACTCGGAGCAGCTAAGACAGGTCGAAGAAGGCGCTCAGGAGGCGCCAGAGGATATTAGGAGGAGAGAGCTGAGTTTTGCGGACCCGGTGCATAGGATTGGATTGCCGGGTTGGGTGCAGGGATACTTGAAGTTGGCAATACAGAATGCCGGTGGTGAACAGGCGTTTCAGAATGAGTGGTTGGTCAACGTTGATCGCGAGGTGATTGATGCGTTTGGGAAGCTGGGAATTATGTGATACATGGTTTGCTATGGAGGAATTGGCTTGGAAGAAGAGCGGGTTTGGACGGAATCTCAACCATTTCGGTGCATAACACTGCTAGCGTGGCAACTCATAGTGGAAACGATTACAGCACCTCACTTCACTTCACTTCGCCCAGCCCCTGCAAAAAGCACGTCACTCATCACCTAGCTAGCCACCTCTCGAGCAAAACAAACCCCCCGATCGCGCGGAGGTAACCAAACTCACCGGACAAGCCGGCTGGTTCGCGTTTCGGGTATTGGCGGCGTTAAATGATCGTCTTTGTCGTGTTTTATCGCGTTTAATCGCCGTTGTATTCTGTCGAGATCGGGATTCGAACCCATGGAGCCGGCGTTGATTTCTCCACGAGAAGTGTTGTTGTGTAGTCGTTCGCTCGCCGAAACTAATCGGGTGTTGCATTTTGAGGCAAAGGCAGGACTCGGGGACCCACACTAACTGAGCCAAAGCTCTTTAGTCGTTTGTGAGTGTGTGGATACGGCTGCTGAGGATTGGAGGGATTGGAGGGGTAGTTATTGCTTGTTAGCTCTGGCGGACACATGAGTCGAGACGAGACCAGAGGTGGCCTTTGTATTTTAATGGGAAGAGTCGTCAGGACTGGTTGTTGTTCGCTCAGTGTTTTGATCTTCCTAGGCTGATATATGGCGTTTCGCTCTCGCACCTTTGTCACCTATCCTGTATCTATAAGATACCGACATGTCGTGATTAGGACGGTCATAGATAAAGCAGCAGCCCATCAGCATTTCGAAAGACCCATACAGTGCTTTTGTCAGTCGTGTGTGATATGCAAGTTTTCATTCTGCCAAAAAGTCAATATCTTTCCAGCCTCAGGCAGTGACGAGCATACATACCTGTACGTCTCAAATCTCGGGTAACGGCCTTGAAGACCGGCACGGGCGCATCAGCGCAACCCGCGATAATACCTCTTCTGCGCTCTTCGCGCCCCTTGCTCCTCTCCTCGTCCTCGATATCACGCTTGGCCAGAAGCTCTTTCCAAGGCACTCATCACTCAACAGCACTACCGGCCTCCACAGCGCCCTCCTCTTCTTCCCTCGGCGCCTTCTCACCCGGACTCCTACTCCTCTGCCGTCCCTTCTGGTTCCCCCTAGCACCCGTTCCCTGCGCCCTATTGTTACCGCCCTTCTGCGGCGGCGGACGCACGAATGCAAAATCAACACTGATAGTCTGATCAAGTAATTTCGTTCCATGCGCGCCTTCGATCGCAGCGCGCGCTTCCGTGAGGGTGGGGAATTCGATCAGGACGTAGCCCTGTACAGTAATTGTCAGCGCTGCTCCTCCTGCTCGAGTGAAAGGTATCTATTTCTGCTCTTGCTCCCGACACAGTACTTGTCCCTCGAATACATGATGGAAGATCGCACTCACCTTGACGTACCCACTCCTCCGATCCAAATTCATGTGCATATTCTTGATCTCGCCGTACTCGCCAAAGACGTCCTGCAGATCCTCTTCGCTGGCTTCTTCGTGTACGTTTGTCGCGATTATGATCCAGCCCTCGATACTACGGACTGCCGCGGCGCCGGTCGATGTGCGTGTGTCCGAGGCCGAATTGCCGTTGCCGTTGTTGTTGGCGGTGCTGTCGCGGGCGGTGTTGGGCGATTCGTCGCGCGTGTCGAGGTCCATTTCTGCGGTTTCGGCCATTGTGGAATCGAGTGGAGGAATTGGTGAGTCGCGGGTCGTGGTTATTGTGGACAAGTGTGATGGTGCGGTGCGGTGTGTAGTAGAGTCAGTCGGAGCTGGAACTTTTGGTTGGAGAAGCTGGGCGGGATTTGCCGGGTTTGCTCCATTTCATTCGGAATCGCATGCATTGGAAGATATATGTTAAGAAGGAAGATGAATTGAATGGCTGGTACATATATGAACAGAGCAATCTTCAAAGGTCTATCTAGAGTGGTGATTGCCTCCGCGCTATCAGTGCTGTCGAGCTCCCTTCGAAGTCCACACAGCCAGCTCACGCCTGACACTATACAATACAATTTCAAGGAGAGAAAGAGGAGAAGGATGCATCAAGATGATGTGGCAAACAATCTTGAACCTCGCATTCGAGGGCGCATGGCACAGATGTCTAGGGAGAAGGCCATCGAGTGCCGCGAAAGGGCCAAACGTAAGGTCCATCGATGGGAGACAGGCAAAAGCCAGCACCCTACAAGGTCAATGTTCTAAGAGATGGAACTGAGTGAACAGACCGGGTGCTTACACTTACATTCAGAAAGCTACCTAGTCGTTCTGACTTCCTTCTCACCTCTCCTTTCGCGCATTCGATGTCGCCCTCCCAGGAGCGTTTCGCTTCGCCAACTGTCATCTTTCACCAATGGTGCTGAAACTTTAATCGACCTCTCATGTCATTCCTCCATGTATCTTCGGCAGCTTCCTGTGAATATACTGCGTATCACGCAATTGCGCAAAGTCAGGTCGACAGATGTTGTGCTGGATCGACGACAAAGAACTTGACCAACCAATATGACTGACCTTTCCTTTCTCTCTCTTTCATCCCTGAGCATCACCAAGCGCATCCTCAGCACCATGGACTGGTCCGGTGACAGCGGCTTCAACAGGAGCAAGAAAGGTCTCACCTCCCTTCTTAGGCCTGAAGGCATACCGCTTCATTCCTGCCATCTTCTCTTCAGGAGACATGGCATCATCAGAATACGCCATACGAGTCGCCTTCTTTTGTTTTTTGCCGTGACCCGCTTCTGGAGCTGGAGTAGCAACCTTGGGCGTACCGTTGGTCTTTGCAGGTGTCTCTGGAGTCTCTACCCTAGGAGTGGTTCCAGGAACGGGAGTAGAAGTGTTCTGTTGAGCGGTGGAGATCAAGTCATCGATGCTAGAAGACATATTCTGTGCTTCAGGTTGTGAATGAGCGGATGGAGCATGATGCTCGGAAAATTGTGTACGATGCATCTCTTGCAATTGAGACCGACTTACTTGTGGGGCATCAAATGAAGGACGGGCTGGTAGACCAGGAGCAGGTGGTAGACCCACGGCAGCTGGTAGACCTGGAGCATCTGGAAGGCTGTTCTGACGCTGAGGTGGAGAGTATTGTGGTGGCGCTGGAGACTGTACTGCAGGCGGACCGGTTGGTGGGCCATAATGATGACCTTGAGGGTGTGGGCTAGGACGAGATGGCATGTGCATTGGATGGCCCGGCATATATGGAGTGCCAGGATGAAAGCCAGGCATGCCAGGTGGAGGACCAAAACCTGGTGGATGACTAAAACCTGGCGGAGGACCAAAACCTGGTGGAGGTGAAGAAGCAAATGGAGCCATGGGCATACCAAACTGACCTGGTGCGCCATAAGGGGCTTGCTGTGGAGGCATACCGTATGCAGGCTGCATATGCTGTGGGTTGTACTCGAAAGAGGGTGGTGCTTGTGCAACAGCAGGTGGCTGGCCATAAGGGTGAGTGAAGCCGTTCTGTGGTGGAGTAGGCTGAGCTGGAGGAGCACCAGATAATTGTGCTGTCGAAGGGGACGCGGTCTGCAACGTCATTCTGTCAGCATGACTCGGTGCGATCGTGTAAGAGTTACTTACAGCAGAAGCAGGTGATCCTCCAGCCGCAGCAGCAGCCTTTTGAGCAGCTCTCGCAGCCCTGTGTTCAGCCAGACGCTTCTTTAATTCTTCGGGTGTCTCCTTCACCTTTGGTTTCTTTGCTTCACGCTGTGCGTTGTCGTCACCAGGGAGTGGATTGCCGGTAGAGGCACTGTGATAACCTTGTTGCGCAAAAAACTCCTGCTTGACGCGTTCGTTGTGCATTTCTGTGACATCTTCGGGGATTCCTTCCATGCCAAAAACTTCTTGATCGATACCCGAGCGGGTGGGAAGAGCATTTTCAATCTGAGTCAGAGTCTCTTTATGAACTTGCGACATGTGGACGGATAGACCTATGTCGAGTTAGTGATTGTCAAGCCAGCAAAGCTGTGCAATGAACTTACCACCTGCAGTTTGAAGGCGACGACCGCATCGTTCGCACTTGTAATGCTTTGCCTTTTGATGAGAGATGAGAATCTTGAGATCGTCAAAGTCGCGCTCACAGTAGTAACACCAAGGTCGGCCGAGGACGTCGTCGATGGACGGTTGCTTTCTCTTTCCCTTTGCCATATCTGCTAAAAATGTGTACCGATGGCCCTTTGCCTGTTAGTTAGAGCCGTCAAATAGTTGTCTCTCAATGTTAGTGTCCAGAGAAGCAGCGCGGCCGGTCAGCCAGTCGATTGTCAGTCTTGTTGCCGAAGTAGTGGACGAATTGCAGCTTCAACAGTGGGTGAGGTTCGATACCAAGTCAAGTGATGGCCTGAGCGTTGCCGGTTGCCCGCTGAGTCAGCTGAACAATCCAAAACTTCAAAGGCTTCTGTTCTCCGCAGACCTTGACATGAGACTTCATCTGCGAACTGCTGTGTTTTTTATCAAGTCGAAACAATCGGTTCGGTTTGGTCTTTCCAGAGGCGTATATATCCAGAGACCTAGATTCAAGGTAGGAAGAAAAGGTGATTACCATTTCCCATCAAGCAATCACCCAAACCAGCTACTTGCACCCGACGGACTCCGTCAAGGTCTCTCACGAGAGCAGCATGTACATTTCGCGTTTTGTGTGTGTACATGTCTGTGGGCTGGATCAGGGGGTACTTCGCCTTCGGGCGAAGCATTCAACGGTTGCGATACGAAAAAGGGCCTTCATAGTTCATATCATTTCTCTCCTTCGCGGACAGCAGTGGGGGGTATGACTCCGTGTGCACCAACATGAAAAAAGAATAGTAATGTTCTCATTGCTTGTATATGTAGACAGAATTGACCGCTAAATTGAAAAAAGATTGCCTCGAAAAACGCCTTCATATCATGCTGAGCACTGGTGAATGCGATTATGCTACAAGCGTTCTCATACTGGCTGGCGAATTGATGGGTTCTCTGTCTGCCATCGAGAGTCCTGATACGGGCGCAGTATGGGCAGATGTATCTACTGTGCCCGCTGATGGAAAGGGCCGAGCGGCCACAGCGGCGTCTGCTTCTTTGCTCGAGTCGTAGCCGTATAACCACGGTTGGACTTCCGGACATGTCCTGTCACCAGTCAATATCATGAGGTTAAGAACAGTAGACGTGAGACTTACCATCTGCTAGGGAACTTTGTCGAGACCGGTTTGCCGAGTTGAGCTGCGAACAGTGCATCTCTGTCTTCCTGCTCAGGTCCGTTCTGCATGTGAAAAGCGTCACGCTGGTGGAAAGTCTCGCGAACGATCTTCTCGCTTCTCGACTTGCGTACACTCTCGTATAGCTTGATAGCATGGCTCAATTGCGACTTGTCGGTAACGTAGCTCAGTATACGACCAAGTACTGCACCGTCCTCAAGAGAGGAGTTCGCGCCTTGTGCCAGGTACGGAAGCATTGGATGGCAAGAATCTCCGATGAGAACGAATGAGCCCTCATCGTTGGTCCATCTTTCAACCTCGCCACGATGCATGAGTCTCCATTTGTCAACCGTGTCAACTAGATCGAGGAAGCGAGTCAAGATCGGGTCCCAGTCGACAAAGAGCTCCTTCATCTCCTGTGTCGATGCTGCTTGTTTCGAGACGTGTTCCGGCAAATCGTCAGGACAGAGAAGGACGATGTTATACATGGTACCAGCGCGAAGAGAGTAGCCAACAGCATGAGCACCAGGTCCGATCCAGAAGTGACAAGCCGGTTTCTCTACCCACTCCCGGAGTTCTGGATCCTTGATCTGGTCCAGAGTGAGTACGATCCTGTACGCCAGATCGCCAGTCGGTAGAGGAGCATCTTGCTTTCCAAGGAAAGATTCGCGACATTTGGACCACAGGCCATCTGCACCAACAATCAGATCGCACGAGTACAGCTTCCCCGATTCCAACCGCACTTCTGGCTGAGCTGTGTCGTAGCTGACACTTGCAACCCTGGCGCCGAGCTCAACAGAAACACCGAGTTCGAGAGCACGAGCGTACATCATCTTCTGAAGGTCGACTCTGTGCATATCTACAAAGGGCGCTCCGTACTTTGATCGCATCTGCTTGTGAAAATCATCCTCGTGGGCCAGAACCTTGCCGTCGGAGTATCTGTGTACAGAAAGTCGAGTCGGCTCTGCTCCGAGTCTGTCGACTTCTTGCTCGAGACCCCATTCCTTGAGTAATCGTGAAGCATTAGGTGTGATCTGAAGACCTGCTCCAATCTGTTGGGCTATTAGTATTGATCCTCCATTGCAGAGGCGCATGACAATCAAACCTCTGCTAGTTGCCTCGCGCCCTCCAATACAATGACTTTGTGACCAGCAATCGCACATGAAATCGAAGCAGCCAGTCCGGCAAGTCCAGCGCCGACAATGACGATATCTAGCTGCGACTTGGTGGCCATTACGGAGTCTTAGGTCTCAAGCCGGACAGTGAACGAAAAGAGAGATCTGCAACTTGTATTGCTAAAAGCTCAAAGACAGAAAACAGGGAAGGACCTGACGAGAAATAAAGACAGTCTGTTGTACGGGAGCCATCTCAATTGCCGACCGTGAAATCGTTATTTATCCGATGGCGACTGGGGTCATCTCTCCACAGTGGACGTTGATCCAAACAATAACTTTAGGGCGAATCCTTCGCCTGGGGTAAAGCGTCTGGGCCACCCGGATATCCCGATGCTTCACAGGGACTCGTCCGATCCGTTCGGTGCCGAGGCCTGCTCGTCAAAGTTGCTTGGGATTTTATTGATGCATGGTCCAACATCTATTCGCGAGAATCGATGTAGCCGAGACCGAAGATATTGCCGAGCTTGAATGGCAATGGACAGCTTATTTTGACAGGATAGTTGATGATATTTATGCAGTGATGATTTTTATGCATTGAAACAGTGTAGCGGAGCAAAGCGCCGACTAGTACAATACAGTTCGATGTCAATCATGCCATGCTGTACCCAAATTCACTACCCAGATGCTCCAGCTCGGAAACATCCCACGATGCCTCCTTCTCAGGAATGATGTCCACATCATATGGCTTACCGAGCTTGATAAGTGTCTCCATAAGACCACCACCATTGGAGAAAACATAAGCCTTTGCGAATCTGCTTGCGTAGTTGAATTTGAAAGATGTGGCAGCTGGAATGTAGCAAAGCTCTCCAGCGTTGAGTCGTGATACTCCATCCTTGCCGATCTGAATGTCGATGGCGCCCTCCACGACCTGGAAACAGTGGTGTACGGTGGAGAACTTGATGGCTTGATCTGAAGGGAACAGTCCCTTGTGCATTGCAGAGCCCTCAATGCTGGCAATAGTGAAACGTCCATTCGATTCTGCGGTCGTGGCAAGAGGGCGAATGACTGATCCAGAAACGAGATATTTTGGACCGCTGCCGTTCTTGAGGAAATACTCCTGCGGCGCCCCAGGCAGCTTGTTCTCATCTTGTTGCCATTGAGATGGTGGAAAGTACGCCTGGTCTCTCACTGGGACCATGTCGAACTTTTCTGTAGCGGCCTTGAGCTTTGGAATGAGTACTTCGAATGGGTTTCGGTCGTCCTTCATCGGCCACATAGGTCCACTGTAAGGCTCGCCGATGAAGCGGAAGAACTCCTCCCATCCGCCTGGTACAATGAGGCCAACGAATTCGGAATGATCTCCCAAGATCTGATACTGATGAACAACATTCTATGAGATGTTAGTGGTGGTACGTACTCCTCGGGCGACTGTCGACTCACAGGAGGAACACTGGCAAAATCTCCTGGCGTCATAGTCCTGCACTTCTTGCCAGCCCAAACATTCACCGCTCCCTTCAGGCACAAAAAGACATCATGGGCTTCTTTGTGAAAGTGAAAGCCGATAGGGTCGCCCTGACTACCACCTGATCCGACGACGGCGAATGCGTTGTCTGTTTCCTTTCCGGTGACGAGCAACCTTGTGGCGGATTTTGAACATGGGATGTAGATGATTTCGCCATTCAGGGATGACATGACATATGGTTGACCTGGATGTCCGGGAGGGACCTCCACAACCTCTGTCTGTGATGTACCGTTCATGCTTGCTGTTGTTATGTGGTCCAATTGATTGATGATTTATGTCCAGTAGAAAGATTTGAGCAACGTACGCGCCGCTCTATAATGATGTGTATCAAAGACTGACTGCTGTAGCGCGATGTTGGAGAAGAGCGGGGAATGGGATACGGGATGTCCGCGAGGCGCTCCTGTTCTCTTATGAAGCCTTGCTGGTAGAATGCAATCTAGTTCTAACGGACAAGTACTTGACAATTGTGATTCGGATCTCGGCGAATGGGCTCTCCGTGGGCGACGAAAGTGACGGTCATTCGCCATGGTTTCCTGGGAAATCCCCAAGCTCAAACGGTACGGAGTAGCCAAATCGTCTGCGGTATTAAACTTAGTCTTCGGAATTGCCGACAGGCGGTCGAGTACCCATAGTGCAGTCGTCCAGACACGCATTGAAAGCAGACTTTGGGAGGAACGTGTTCAATGTGCTTGAATGGCCAGAACTAAACCTAGTTTAAAATAGTTTATGCGAAGAGTTATCAGCAACCCGGCGAATCCGCCTAAGAGAAGAGCTGTCGATGTGCTGCCAGCAGTGGGGACGAACGTATGACCTATTCGGCAGCGCTTGGCTCTCTCTTCAAAGGCTAAGCAGGTCTTAAGAAATGACTAGACGTAAAACATCATGTTGTTGCTGTCGTGGAACCAAGTGTCAAGTAGAATTGGTGACACCGCACGTCCCGAAGCACCGGACTGGAAGACCCGACGATGGGGAGCAAAAGTCAGGAACCGGGCCCGGGTTTAGCCAACCGAGGATACCCGTGTTCGTACGAAGCTCAACCCCCACCTCGTGTCAAGACATATACTGTATTGCTATTCGGTAGGCAATTATATCGTGCAAGCTAAACAAAAAACAGAACATCAATTCACCGGACAGTGACACCTTTGCATA
>Ga0058704_10001522_pt1 | contig 10822 bp, 9 predicted proteins | sample AgamicMgSfe_FD_71363 | JGI IMG/M metagenome (GOLD analysis project Ga0058704, IMG submission 71363) | Agave microbial communities from Guanajuato, Mexico - Mg.Sf.e | ecosystem: Host-associated > Plants > Phyllosphere > Phylloplane/Leaf | place: Guanajuato, Mexico | collected 2012-05-30 | reverse complement strand
ATCGGGTGAAGGGACTGAACGCCGGGGCAGACGACTATCTGCCAAAACCGTTTGAGCTGGAGGAGCTTGACGCACGTCTGCGCGCCCTGTTGCGCCGAAGCGAGGGGCGGACGCAGGAGCGCCAGCGCCTTGGGGAGCTGGAGTATGACGACGAGGGCTTTTTCCTGCTGCGCGATGAACCGCTTTCCCTGACGCCGCGCGAGCTCTCCCTGCTGAAAGTGCTGATGCACCGCCGGACCCGTCCGGTTTCACGTCAGCAGCTTTTCGACCAGGTATTCAGCCTTAACGACGACGTCAGCCCTGAAAGCATCGATCTCTATATTCACCGCCTGCGTAAGAAACTGGCCGGCAGCGGCGTGCGGATCACCACCCTGCGGGGGCTTGGGTACGTGCTGGAGTGCGGCGATGAGGTGGGTTAAGCCGCAGTCGCTCTACCTGCAGCTGCTGCTTTTCCTTGGCCTGCCGCTGCTGCTGCTATGGGGATTGTCGGCCTTTAACAGCTACGTCAGCGCGCTGCAGGCGGCCACGCAGGCTTACGACCGCACGCTGTTATCTTCTGCCCGCACCATCTCGGAGCGGCTGGAGGTGCACAACGGCAGGCTGGCGGTGGACGTGCCCTGGGTGGTGCTCGACAGCTTTGAGCTCAACATGAACGACCGGCTCTACTATAAGGTGGTCGACCCCGACGGCCGGGTGATCTCCGGCTATGACGATCTGCCGAAGATGCCGCCTGCGACGTCGCGCACCACCCTCTACCCGGCGCTGGCGTGGTTTTACCACACTGAATATCGCGGCCAGGCGATTCGGGTGGCGCGTCTGCTGCAGCCCGTAAATGAAGATAATATTTTTGGCATGGCGGAGATTTACGTCGCGGAGACGCTCCAGTCCCGCCGCTATCTTGCCAGCCAGCTGCTCTTTTCATCCTGGGTCTCGCAGGGGCTGCTGGTGCTGCTGACGCTGGTGCTGACCGCGTGGCTGCTGCGCCGCGTGCTGCGCCCAATGCGCCAGCTTTCGTCCCTGATGGTGCGGCGCGAACCGGGCCTGCTCGCGCCCCTGCCGGAGCTGCTGCCCTGGTCGGAGACCCGGCTGCTGATTGTTGCCTTTAACCGCTATATCGACAGGTTGCGCGGCGTGCTTTCGCGGCAGGAACGCTTTAACGCGGATGCGTCGCACCAGCTCAAAACCCCGCTGGCGGTGCTTAAAACGCAGGTCTCCGTCGCCCTCACTCGCCAGGATCCTGCTCTGTGGCAGGAGAGCCTGCGGGCAATGAATGCCACCCTGGACGACACTATCGTGCTCACCGAGCGGCTGTTGCAGCTTTCAGCGGTGAAGGGCAAAGAGCAGGGGGAGCGTCAGTTTACGCCCGTGGATCTGGTTCAGGTGGTGCAGAACTGCTGCTTCTCCCGGCTGGCGCAGGCGCGGAGCAAGGCGATCGATTTAGGGTATGACGGTGTACAGCAGCCGGTGATGATCGAAGGCGATGACGTTCTGCTGGGTGAGCTGTGCGCCAACCTGCTGGAGAACGCGATTAAATATACGCCTGCAGGCGGGACCGTGACCGTTTTCCTGCACGTGGGCGGCGGTGCCGTTGAGCTGAGCGTTGAGGACAGCGGACCCGGCATCGAAGAGGATCAGATCTACCAGGCGATGCTGCCGTTCCACCGGCTGGACAACGTCGGGGACGCCTCTGGTTCCGGGATTGGACTGGCGCTGGCGGGGGACATCGCCCGGCTTCACCGCAGCCATTTGCAGCTGACCCGCAGCGGAACGCTGGGCGGCCTGTGCGTCAAAATGCGCTTTCTGCTGCTTACGTAAAAAAGCCGCAGGTTTCAAATCGTTACAATCTTCCTGTCCGCCGCACGCAGAGTGCTTGATCCCCGGGAGACTCAGGTTAAAATCTCGCGGTTTTGGGACTTCTCTATAATAATTATGCGGGATCGCGACAATGAAAAAAGTGGCATTACTGGGCCTCGGCCTGATGGTTGTATCTGCGGCGGCTAACGCCATTAGCGTTAATGGTTCGGCGGGTCAGGACTATACCCACCTCGGTTTTGGCATGGGTACTGAAACCTCCGGTCTGGCGATGACCGGCGGCTGGACCCACAATGACGACGACGGCGATGCGGCCAGCCTCGGCCTCGGTCTGAACATTCCTCTTGGCCCATTCCTGGCCACCGTGGGTGGTAAAGGTATCTATACCAACCCGAACGACGGTGATGAAGGGTATGCGGCGGCTGTGGGCGGCGGCCTGCAGTGGAAAATTGGCGACAGCTTTGGCCTGTTTGGTGAGTACTACTACTCTCCGGACTCTCTCTCCAGCGGCATCGACAGCTATGAAGAAGCCAACGCCGGCGCGCGCTGGACCATCATGCGTCCGATTACCCTCGAAGCGGGCTATCGTTATCTGAACCTGGCCGGTAAAGACGGTAACCGCGATAACGCGCTGGCTGATGGCCCGTATGTGGGCGTGAGCGCAGGCTTCTAATCGTTCCGGCGCGGCGTTCCGTCGCGCCAGTTTCTCTCATCTCCCTTCCACGTTTGCGCTATAGTGTTTTGACCAAATAAGCGGGAGAACACAATGATTAACGTGGAGATGTTATCCACCGGCGACGAAGTGCTGCATGGACAGATTATCGATACCAATGCTGCCTGGCTTGCCGATCTTTTCTTTGAGCAAGGATTACCGTTAACGCGCCGCAATACCGTGGGCGACAATCTTGAGTCGCTGGTCGCTATTCTGCGCGAGCGCAGCGAACAGTGCGACGTGCTGATCGTGAACGGCGGGCTTGGCCCCACCGGTGACGATCTCAGCGCGCTGGCCGCCGCGACCGCAAAAGGCGAAGGGCTGGTGCTGCACGAGGCGTGGCTTTCGCAGATGGAGCACTTCTTCTCCGAACGTGGCCGCGTCATGGCCCCCAGCAACCGCAAACAGGCTGAAATTCCCGCCAGCGCCGAGCTGGTTGATAACCCGGTCGGTACCGCATGCGGGTTCGCCATGCAGCTGAACCGCTGCCTGATGTTCTTCACGCCGGGCGTACCTTCCGAATTTAAGGTGATGGTCGAACAGCAGATTCTGCCGCGCCTTCGCGCTCGTTTTACCCTGCCAGAACCTCCGCTGTGCCTGCGCCTGACGACCTTTGGCCGCTCGGAAAGCGATCTGGCCCAGAGCCTCGATCGCCTCCCGCTGCCGCCGGGCGTGTCCATGGGCTATCGCTCCTCTATGCCGATCATTGAACTCAAATTAACAGGACCTGCTACGCAGAAAGAGGCGATGCTGGCCCTGTGGCCCGAGGTGCAGCGCGTGGCGGGCGAAAGCCTGATTTTTGAAGGGACGGAAGGGTTACCCGTTCAGATTGCAAAACATCTCCAGACTCGCCAGCTCAGCGTGACCCTAAGCGAGCAGTTCACCGGTGGCCTGCTGGCGCTGCAGCTGTCGCGGGTCAACGCGCCGCTGCTCGCCAGCGAAGTGGTGCCGTTCCAGCAGGAGACCCTGGCGCAAACCGCCCGCTGGGCTTCCGAGAGAAGGGTGAAGCATTTTGCCGGTCTGGCGCTGTTTGTCGGCGGGCTGGATGAGGAATACCTCAACTTCGCGCTGGCGACGCCGGAAGGCACCTGGGCGCTGCGGGTGAAAATGAGCATCACCCGCCACAGCCTGGCGGTGCGTCAGGAGGTGTGCGCCATGATGGCGCTGAACATGCTGCGCCGCTGGCTCAACGGCAAAGAGGTTGCCAGCGAGCACGGCTGGATTAACGTTGTCGAGTCCTTGTTCGTTGAGTAACGCCTGTGCCGGGGCCTTTCGCCCCGGCTACGTTCAGCCCAGCGCTTTCGCCAGCAGGCTAATCGGATGTTCGCAGCGCTTGCTGGTGGACATCTCAATTTGCCATTTACAGGTTTCGCAGTCCGTCACCACGATATCCGCGCCGCTCTCTTCAATCTGGCGGAACAGCGGGGCGCCAATCGCCTGCGAGGTTTCGTAGTTTTCACGCTTAAAGCCGTAGGTTCCCGCGATGCCGCAGCAGCGCGAATCCAGCACCGTCAGCTCCAGGCCCGGAATAAGCCGCAGCAGCTCAAGCGTATAGAGCGACCAGCCCATTTTCTCCATATGACACGGCGTGTGATAGACCACTTTCAGTGGCAATGTCCCCAGCGGCAACGTCTGCCCGCCGTCCAGCTTGCGCCACAGGAAGCGCGTCGCCAGCTCGATGTGCTCGCGCAGTCCGGCGTTATCCACGTCCAGCAGGTGCGGATACTCATCGCGCAGGGTGAAGGTACAGGTGGACGAGGTCGCCAACACCGGCATGCCTTTGTCGACGATGGCTTCACGCAGGGAGGTGACATTGCTTTTGGCCTGCTTGCGCGCTTTATCGGTGAACCCGTTGGCAATCAGCGGGACGCCGCAGCACTTCTCCTTGCTGAGGAGCTGTACGCCGGTTCCCATGGCGTTAAGCACCTTCAGCAGGTCTTTACCCAGCTGCGGGTGGTTGTAATTCACATAGCAGCCGTGGAAAAAAGCCACCTGGTCGGCGTACTGCGCCTGTTCCGCCGCAACGGATTTGTACCAGCGGCGGAAGGTGCCGTGAGAATATTTCGGCAGGCTGCGGTGATGGTCAATCCTGAGCGTGGCATCCAGCAGCTGGCGCACCGGTTTGAGCGAGGTCGCGGCATTCACCAGCGGGGCAAAAGGCGTTGAGACGCTGCCCATCAGATCGGTATGGCTCAGAATGGCATCGCGAAGCGACGGCTTTTGCGTGCTGTAGCGCGCCCGGGCGCGCTGGATGATATCGCCGATTTTCACGTCCGACGGGCAGGCCACTTCGCAGCGTTTACAGTTGATGCAGTATTTCAGTGCCTCGTCGTACAGCTTGCCGTCCTTCAGGCGCAGGCGTTCACCGTCCGGCCCGGCCTGCTTTGGTCCAGGGTAGCGCGGATTCACGCCGCTGACCGGGCAGACGGTGGTACACACCGTGCATTTAATGCAGCTTTCAAAACGGGTGTCGTTCATTGTTCAGCCTCCACGCGCTGGCGAATCTGCTCGGCCACATACAGCGCCGTGACGGCGCAGACCCCGCCACCGCATCCCTGAGCGATGGGATCGTACCCGCCCAGCAGCGAGCCGATGGCAAAGAGATTGCTGACGGGCTTACCGGAAAGCTGCGGGTGCAGCCGGTTATCGACAATCACGCCAAACTGCTGCCAGGGCTGTGGCGTGAAGAAATCACTCTGATACCAGTCCGCGCGGGAGGCGATCTGCCGAACATCCAGCCCCATGATGGCTTCCCGGATGCCCTCCCGGCTGCTCAGCAGCCCGTTGCTGAAGAAGCTGCCGCTCGCCAGCACCGTATAGCGGGCACGAAGGGGGATATCATCGTGGTTGCGCGTCCAGATTTCGCTCACCGCACCGTCGGTCAGGGTGATTTTTTTCACCTCGTCACCCGCCATCCACACGCCGCCCTGCGCCACAAACTGGCGCTGAAGCTGGGTGTGCAGGCGAATGCCGGGTACGGAAGGGGGCAGCGTGGGCAGTAGGCCGAGCGTGCAGGGCAGACGGTCCGACAGCCAGCGCCACAGGCGGTTGTCGTTTAAACCAAAGCAGGCGGGCATTAACAGAGCATCGCAGGTTTCGCCGAGTGGTCTGAGCGCGTCATACAGCAGCGGCCATTTGTCCTCGTTATCCAGAAAACGGGCGATATTCACCGCGCGAAACTCGCTCGGGTTGTCGCGCAGGACATCAAGCTCGGGCAGCTCTATTTCTGCCGTGTCGGCGTTAACGCCCTGGCGACAGAGCGATGCCGCCGCGAGATGGGGCTGAAAATCCAGAAAGCCGCTAATACCCACCACCCGCACTCGTCCCGCGCTGACGGGGGCAACGGGAACCTCCTCCGGGCTGAGCCACGCGGAGCGCAGGGTGCCGAGCGGCGTAACGCGCAGATGGTTTTGCCTGGCGCTCCCCTTCAGACGCGCGCCGCTGTCCGCCAGCAGCGCTTCGGCTTCCAGCGCCAGGCGGTCAATATGCTGCGCGCCAATCAGGTGATAGGGGTGCTCCGGCGGCAGCTTATCGCGGTACGCTTCGTCCAGCAGATCCAGCGAGCCCGACGAGAAGTGCAGGGCGCTCTGGCCGCGGGTGATAATGGCGCAGCGCAGCCCCTGCTTCGTGAGTTTGATGCCGCAAAGCAAGCCTGCCAGCCCGCCGCCGACAATCACGGTATCAAATTTCATCGTGTTGCTCCTTCTCCAGGCCGCAAAGCCCCTGATAGACCCAGCGGGTAAATTCGCTTTCGCGCAGGGCATCCCCCCAGGCGACGGGCTGAATGCCTTTCCAGCGCTCGTTCAAAAACGCGCTGAGCTGATCGAGCGACTGGGTGGCGGTGGTGGTATGAAAACGCTGCAGCAGCCCGGCCGCACGGCAGGCGCACAGCTCGCCCTGGCAGGTGCCCATTCCGACGCGGGTGCGGCGGCGGAGATCGAGCAGGCTGTTGACCGTCAGGTTCTCTACCGCGTACTGCACTTCGCCTGCGGTAACGGCTTCGCACTCGCACACCAGGCTGCGGCTCAATCTTCCTTCACCGAGCCACTGTGGCGTTCTGTCGCCGTGGCGGTAGATGGCCGAACCGCGCAGCGGCGCCGGCAGGGAGATGATTTTTTGCAGCGTTTTTTCGGTAGACTGGCGCGATCCCGGTAGAGGCTGTTCTGCCGTGACGCACGGCTCGGTATTGCCGAGCTTGCGGCAGACGGCATCGGTCGCCCACTCCGCCATCAGACGGTAGGTCATGAGCTTGCCGCCGGTGATGGTGATAAACCCGTCCATGCCGTCGCGCTCGGCGTGATCGAGCAGCACGATGCCCCGGCTGACGTTCCGTCCGCTTGGATCGTTGTCGCTGGCGACAAGGGGACGCACGCCCGCGTAGGCGCGGAGAATACGCGTCTGCGCCATCACCGGGGCCAGTTTTTCTCCTTCGCGCAGCAGGATGTCGACCTCTTCGGCGGTCACGCGGTTGTAGTCAATCTCGCTGTAGTCCACGTGGGTGGAGGTCGTGCCGATTAACGAAATGGTGTCGCCCGGCACGAGGATATCGGCGTCAGACGGCTTGCGGCAGCGGTTGATCACGTGGTTATTGATGCGGTGGTCGAGGATCAGCAGCGAGCCTTTCGCCGGGAACATGCGCACCGACAGGTCGGCATACTCCGCAATGCGCTGGCCCCAGATCCCCGCCGCGTTGACCACCACGGCGGCATACAGCTCGCTGTGCTCGTTGTACTGCGTATCAAACACCCGCACGCCGCAGATGCGATGCCCCTCGCGAATAAGCCCGGTCACTTTATGTCCGGTCAGAATGTGCGCGCCATGCTCGCGGGCATCCAGCATGTTGGCGGCGGTCAGGCGGAACGGATCGACGGTGCCGTCAGGCACTTTCACCGCGCCGATAAGCGCCGGGTTCACCGACGGCTCCAGCCGCCGCGCCAGCGCCGGGTCGACGGCCTCGGCCTGAATACCCGCTGCAGTGCAGGCGGTTATAAAGGTTGACTGAAAGGCGAGGTCATCTTCGGGAAGCGTAATAAAGAGGCCGTCGGTCGGCTCAATGCAGTGGCGGGCGATGCGCTTGAGGATCTGGTTTTCAGCGATACATTCGCGCGCGGATTCACCGTCGGTAACCGCATACCGCGCGCCGCTGTGGAGCAGGCCGTGGTTTCGTCCGGTTGCGCCCGTGGCAATATCGTGGCGCTCCAGTAGCGTGACGCTTAAGCCGCGAAGGGCGCAATCGCGTGCGATGCCGGCGCCGGTTGCGCCACCGCCAATGATAATCACATCGCTGTAGCGTGGATCGTGAATTGTCATTGCCTTTCCTCTATGTTCGTTTTTTAGCATTTAGCCACATAGATCGTGTGGTTTGTTTGATTTCGAACATAAACGCGCGAAATTCGAAACTGAAACGTGATTTCATGCGCTTTTTTGCGCATTCTGTCATATTTCTGTAACAATCTGTGCGTTGATTCACAGTAACAAACCGCATGTTTTTTTAACATCCCCGCCTCTGTAACCGGGCACGAGATGCCTGGTCATTTTTTGAAAGGCCACGGAGGCTGTTATGCTCAGTATCTTCAAACCTGCGCCACACCGGGCGCGTCTGCCAGAGGCAGAAATTGATCCGCTATACCGTCGTCTGCGTTGGCAAATTTTCCTGGGGATCTTCTTCGGGTACGCGGCGTACTACCTTGTACGTAAAAACTTTGCGCTCGCCATGCCGTATCTGGTGGAGCAGGGCTTTTCACGCGGCGATCTGGGATTCGCGCTGTCGGGGATCTCTATCGCCTACGGTTTTTCTAAATTCATCATGGGTTCCGTGTCGGATCGCTCGAATCCGCGCGTGTTCCTGCCCGCCGGTCTGATCCTGGCGGCAGCGGTCATGCTGTTCATGGGCTTTGTGCCGTGGGCGACGTCCAGCATTGCCATTATGTTTGTCCTGCTGTTCATCTGCGGCTGGTTCCAGGGGATGGGGTGGCCGCCGTGCGGACGTACCATGGTCCACTGGTGGTCGCAGAAAGAGCGTGGCGGCATTGTATCGGTGTGGAACTGCGCGCATAACGTCGGGGGCGGGCTTCCACCTCTGCTGTTCCTGCTGGGGATGGCCTGGTTCAACGACTGGCACGCCGCGCTTTATATGCCTGCCTTTGGCGCCATTCTGGTGGCGATTATTGCCTTCGCCCTGATGCGCGATACGCCGCAGTCCTGCGGGCTGCCGCCGATTGAAGAGTACAAAAACGACTATCCGGACGATTACAGCGAGAAGCACGAAGAAGAGCTGACCGCAAAACAGATCTTCATGAAGTACGTGCTGCCGAACAAGCTGCTGTGGTACATCGCGGTAGCGAACGTGTTTGTTTACCTGCTGCGCTACGGCATTCTGGACTGGTCTCCGACCTACCTGAAAGAGGTGAAGCACTTCGCGCTGGATAAATCCTCCTGGGCCTACTTCCTGTATGAATATGCCGGGATCCCGGGCACGCTGATTTGCGGCTGGATGTCGGACAAAGTGTTTAAAGGCAACCGCGGCGCGACGGGCGTGTTCTTTATGACCCTCGTGACCATCGCCACCGTGGTGTACTGGCTTAACCACCGGGTAATCCTGGCGTGGATATGGCCTGTATGATCGTTATCGGCTTCCTGATCTACGGTCCGGTGATGTTGATCGGCCTGCACGCGCTGGAGCTGGCGCCGAAAAAAGCGGCGGGCACGGCGGCAGGTTTTACCGGTCTGTTTGGTTATCTGGGTGGCTCGGTCGCGGCGAGCGCTATTGTGGGCTATACCGTTGACTTCTTCGGCTGGGACGGCGGCTTTATGGTGATGATCGGCGGTAGCGTGCTGGCGGTTCTGCTGCTGGTTATTGTGATGATCGGCGAGAAACGTCACCACGCGGAAGTGCTGGCGCGTCGTCAATAAGGAGCATTGCGATGAAATTAACTCAACTAGCAACCGGTCTGCTGCTGGCAGGCCTGATGACAGGCTCCGCGCTGGCGGCGGATAAAATCGTTATTGCTCACCGCGGTGCCAGCGGCTATCTGCCGGAGCATACGCTGCCGGCGAAAGCGATGGCCTACGCGCAGGGCGCGGATTACCTGGAGCAGGATCTGGTGATGACCAAGGACGACCAGTTGGTCGTCCTGCATGACCACTATCTTGACCGCGTGACGGACGTGGCGGAGCGTTTCCCGGACCGCGCCCGCAAGGATGGCCGTTTCTACGCCATAGATTTCACCCTGGCAGAGATCCGCTCCCTGAAGTTTACCGAAGGCTTCGAGATTGAAAACGGCAAGAAGGTGCAGGTCTACCCGGGACGTTTCCCGATGGGCAAATCCGACTTCCGAATCCATACCTTCCAGGAAGAGATTGAGTTTGTTCAGGGGCTGAACCACTCCACCGGTAAAAATATCGGCATCTACCCGGAAATCAAAGCGCCGTGGTTCCATCATCAGGAAGGAAAAGACATTGCCGCGAAGACGCTGGAGGTGCTGAAACAGTACGGCTACACCAGCAAGAAGGACAAAGTTTACCTGCAATGTTTTGACGCCGCCGAGCTGAAGCGCATCAAAACCGAGCTGGAGCCGAAGATGGGGATGGATCTCAATCTGGTACAGCTGATTGCCTATACCGACTGGAACGAAACTCAGGAGAAGCAGCCGGACGGGAAGTGGGTGAACTACAGCTACGACTGGATGTTCAAGCCGGGCGCAATGAAGCAGATTGCCCAGTACGCCGATGGCATCGGGCCGGATTACCACATGCTGGTGGCGGAAGGCTCAACGCCGGGCCACGTGAAGCTGACGGCGATGGTGAAAGAGGCGCACGCCAGCAAGATGCAGGTGCATCCGTACACGGTGCGTGCAGACCAACTGCCGCCGTACGCCACGGATGTGAATCAGCTCTATGAGGTGTTGTATAAGCAGGCGGACGTGGACGGACTGTTTACGGATTTCCCGGATAAAGCGGTTGAATTCATTCACCGGAAGTAGGTTTTGTAGGTCGGGTAAGGTGAAAGCCGCCACCCGACAATCAGGCTCTGCGGCCTGATGCTCTCACCCTAACCCTCTCCCACAGGGCTGAGGGATCCCCACAAAATAATGTTTGCATGGACGACCCCCTCTCCCTTGAGGGAGAGGGCTGGGGTGAGGGGGAACATACGGCTCCGGTGGTCATTCCGTTCACTTTATGTTCCTTGCTACTCTGTAAGGACATGACCGGTGAACGTGCCAGGGCGGCTCAATCGCCACCGCCCTGGCGACCCGGGCTCCCGGCGGTAAATCGCCGCTTCGCGGTACCCTCAGCTTA
>Ga0058704_10001521_pt1 | contig 10822 bp, 4 predicted proteins | sample AgamicMgSfe_FD_71363 | JGI IMG/M metagenome (GOLD analysis project Ga0058704, IMG submission 71363) | Agave microbial communities from Guanajuato, Mexico - Mg.Sf.e | ecosystem: Host-associated > Plants > Phyllosphere > Phylloplane/Leaf | place: Guanajuato, Mexico | collected 2012-05-30 | reverse complement strand
GAATTGACCTTGTCTGTTCATTTGTTTTCCTCTCTCACCGTACTTCTTCGTTGTAATCAGCAGCCGGTCCACCGTGCGCCCATCTGCGAACCCGCTCTTCCATGGCCATGTGGCGCGCGACGCGTATATGCCGTTATATATGAGAGCGGTACTATTACGGCCAACACGACACGAAAGACTCGCGATCAGCACCAAAATCCGACGCCGACCGAGTGCACCGGGTCGCCATCTCCACAGGCTGCCGCTCCGGGTCGCGGCAACAATCAACTCCGTTGTTCTCTTTTGCTATCTTTTTTGCTATACTAGAACGGGATCGTCAAGCAGTGGCTCCTGGGCTTGTGATTGGACGTGTGCCTCCATCCGTGTATATTAACGACGCCTATATCGAGCCGCCATCGATCCATTCGAGACTTAGAAGCCTCTGGTTACAGTATCGCCAAAGGTGGGAGAACTCGAAGATAGGCCGGACGGCGGTCGGCTCATTCGTATATCTAGAGACTAGACGTGCGACCACCACGCTGGTGCTGACGATCATGCTGGCCATTCCTTGTCAGGGAAGCCGCTTGTCTTTACGCAGCGGCAGAGGTAATCTAGACGACAATTCTTGGTTTGAGCATGATCGCCCCTTGTCCCACTCTTGATTGCTGACTGCCGTGTCTGTGTCGACGGGTCAAGTTCTATCTACTCTGTCGGTGAGACCGCATTTGCTGGCCATTGGGGCGGTTCAAGACGTCACGGCCAACTTGGCCAGTGCCCTGACGATACAAACGTTTAGCGGCCTCTTCTCGTCACCACGTGCGACGTCTGCGTTGTTTTCGAACATGCGTTTGCGCGATGTGTGAAATACCTCACCGTATCGCAGTGTCATTTCACTAATGAAGGATCTAGGATAGACTCCACAGTGACATGACAGGCGAACAGTAACGGTTCCATCGAGCAGAGGCACGAAGACGGCCATGTTCATCATGCCCACGAGGTTTGAGATGTGCAGTGTACGTTTGTTGTGTGGTATCATCAAGCGAGCCGAATCGCGATGCAAGAGTCGACGAAGCTTTGCTTTTTGTCTCCTTCGAACTGCCGTCGCGTCGACGCGCCCACTCTACTCTAGTGCGTGTTGTGGTTCGGCGCGTGGCCAATGTCTGGCTCTATCTGACGTTTGAGCTTTTGCACGCATGTCTTGCCCTCGGTACGGGGTCCGCAGTGAATAATACTGTACCATCAAGACCAAACACACAGCACATGGACTGGCCAAAACGGAGATATAGCCATACTATGCATGAATCGTGAGCCGGACGCGAGAAACCTAACCAAAAAGAGGGGAAAAGGGCACGAGTCGGAGCCGGCCGTCCATCAGCCACGATTCTTGAGCCTAATCGACAACACGGGCGCCAGAAGACGCCTGGAAGGTTTCTGGATGGTGTGGCGGTCTTGGTAAGGCAGGCAAGCGTCGTCGTCGTCGTCCGCCGCCGTCGCCGTCGCTGTCGCCGGCGCTTCCCATCCACCTCATCGAAGCACAGGGCTTTGGGGGGCTGGGGCGACCAATATGGGAAGTCTATTATCGATGACACGATGAAACCCGCTGCTGGGTGTTTTCTTTTGACGTCGGTGGTGAGTGCGTGAGAGGGGGGGGGCGGTTTTCTGGTCAATGAACCACGGGAATCTGGGTGTCTTCCCATATGAGCAAAATATTCTTGACACGACCAGACTTGGATTCATGGCCGTTGATCACATGGTTGATCAAACTGTTTGAGAACCCGTCGTTAGTTCTTCTAGAAGCGCAAGGAAGGGGAAATTCCCCGTTTCACCTCATCGGATATAGTAGAATGCGCTTCGTTGTTCCCTCGTCTTTCTAGAAGACAGAGTCAGTCAGATGATTTTCCAAATATATTGGACCGTGTTGGTGCGTTATTGGCAAGTGCGTCGGTGACTCTCTCACCCGAGTCCGGACGTCGTTGCTTCTGTCGTGCTACAACGATTCATCTCTGTCAGACATGGCAATCAGACACGGCAAACGTCGTCGTCGTCGTCGTCGTCGTATCACAGTGACACGACATGATATCTCTGCGCACCCATGCAGCCACGCTCTGCCACGCGAGTTACGACCAAAACGATTTTGGGGTGCACTAAGCCGAGCGCCCGCATGCGGGGCATCAGGCATGCATGATGCAGCAAATCTCGAAACCTGCGAGTCGAGCATGCCCATCCCCTTTTTCCTTTTTTCCCACGTGGCCGATTCGTGTCATTGCTTGATGAAAGATCCGTATTCTTGTGGTCCTGACAGGCTAACGGGCGAGACGGTGATCTCTCGTGACTTTTCCACCGCCTTTTTTCTCTTCTTTCGAATTACGAGTTCTTGACTCTTGATGCACGGAGGGTTTATCTCTGCCAAGAACAAGACTCAGACTTCCGGATGCTCTGCAGCTCTGCCACGTGGTTGTCGGCACGCCACAGCGGAGACAGGGCATGCCTACTGTGGTTACTGTTTCCGGATAGTCTACCTGACACTCGGAGAAGTTGATTGCTGCAAGACTCGTGTCTGCGAGGCAGCCGTGATGATCACAGAGTCATGCTTTTGGCCTTTTGCAAGCACAACACATCCAATTGCTCGGGTACAGTTTCGTAGAGAAAGTTACTGTAGCAAAACTCGGCTAGTCCAAACACGAACGGTACGGCCGGACTCTTCGTTTGTTTTTCGAAATCATCCGTTTAGACGGCAAGACTGATGACGTAGACGTGGTCAACATGTTCCCTTTTGTCGATTGTGCCTGTTTCGTATTTCATGGACCGCCTGGCAGTCTAGAGGTGATCTAGACGCGCCAGCGCCTGCCTCACAAGGCTGATGCTCTCATGCTCTGGCTGACGCCAAGGCTGAGAAAAGAAAGAAAGAAGAAAAAAAGCGTCAACTCCGCGGAATCTGTGCGGAACGTTCGCTGCACGACTCGACTCTGGGATGGTTTTGTCATTGAGCGGAAAAGAGCCCTCATCTCCTGAGCCAGGGGATTCTCGGACCGGTCCAAGTACTCAGTACATGCACACGGTTTGCCACGAGGTTTCGGTACCGTCTGGCTCATCTCAAAACAATGGTAGATCTGGATTTTCAAGAATAAGCGAGCGAGCAAGCAGATCCCCGCTGTCAATCTGTAATATCTTGCCGCCCCCTGCGAGAGGTTGCTGGGTGTGGCATGTGGCGATCCAACCAGTTGACCAACGTACGCAATCACAAACGTAGACTCATGCAACAGCCCAAGAGGGCTAATCTGTAGAGATCACAATGATCTTCTTCATGAGATCAGCATCAGAATCTGCGTGAGAAGGAAAGTCTATGAGAATGCCCCTCCTTCAATCTGCCTCGTTGGTTCGATCGTGAGCATGGTTTTCCTTCCAAGCTCTCGGAAAACCCCCATATCTCTTGTCCATCATCGGCAACAGGGGTGCTTTGTATACAGTAGTACGATCGAGTGATGGTTCGATGTCAGGGGTGTGGGTGAAGCTCCCACTGCACTGCCAGCACCTTTGTTGCCCCCGTTTCCAGTGACTATGCACGAGCGGCAGGATCCGTGCAGAAGGTTTGGTAAGGAAAAACGAACAAAAAAAGATGTCAGGGGGCTGACCCGCCCCTGATACCGAACCATTACTCGTCTGTACAGTAAAGTAACTTATACCGACACCCAGAAGCTTGGGGTGACATGATCGCGGATGCACGGGTGCGAATACATCTGCCCGTGAGAGTTTCTGGCCACGAACCTTGCCCGGAGATCGGATGACTACTCAGTACAGCGGTTAGGGATCGCCCATTTATCGAACAGCCTCCGAAGGACCATGTACGAGTACGGAGTACTGTACTGCGTCTCCTTTTATACAGTAATCGAAAGAGGATTGTCTCCCCAGCAGAGTGACGCTCTGACACCGACAGGTCTGACAACGTGCGCTAGCATGCAAAATACCGGATGAAGAGAAAATGGACCGGTCGAAGAATGATACAATTGGTGACCTTCTACACTCTACAACGCGACGCAAAACGCTGCCGTCGCGGCGATGTGAAGCGTTTTAGTGCGAAAAGACAAGCCTCGGCACAGTCGTTTAATCGACAAACACTTGGATATGCCTTCGTTTCGTTCAAGATCGACGAAGCGGTGTGGGGAGTTTATGTTTCAGCTCCGAGTCGCGATAGAGGATACGGAGTAAGCTCGAAGGTAACTCCCGTGCAAGAGATGATTTCTTGTTAGGGAGAACGAAGGCGGCCTGTTCTCACAGTGCAATATAGCATTGCTGAGCCAGTACATCGATGCAGATACTAATAATGCGCCGTTTGTCTCGTCTGACGGTTTCTATTACAGTACTTTGATCAAGCAAGAGGACAATCGTGTGGTTGCCTTCCAGATCTGGCCCGAAGAAGACTAGCCAGTGTTTGTCTTTGACTGGCTTCCTGCCGAGTCAGGGCATCTGGCATCATGTCCATGTGACGGTCATGTGGCTGACAACAAAACACATCATTGAGGGCACGTTCTCCGAAAGGCAGTGCCCCACGTACCCTGAGCAGTGGGTAGACAGCGAGTGCCAACAGATCCCTGACAGTACCAAATGGAAACCGAGTAAGCAAGGGGAAGACAAACAATACAAATCAGGCCCTCACGGACGTCTCAAGGGCTGACGCTGCTAATGTTGTAACCAAAATACCTACCTCTACCAGTGGTCAGAGCAGAGTGACAGGATCTAGTCTGCCACGTGCTAAAACATCACACACCTACACCCAGAAACACCCGCACCCACACACGCACATGTGCATGACGTGCAGATGTCAGGACAAAAACTTGTGACAGCCATGGACGGGATTCCGGAGTCGAGTACTGTAGCATCCAAAACAAAAGGCTGCAAAAACACGGAAAAGCTGGGTATGCAGAAACAGACGTGTTACGGTGGAATGACTCGAGGCTCCAATGAGCAGAAGATATGCGGATCGGAAAGCGTGTGCGGCAATTAATGACAAAAAGTGAAGCGTGTACTGTACGAAATGGCTGACTGTTGGAATGATGCAGTCGAGCAGAACTGGCAAACTCTGGTCTGGTACGAGTCACGTAAAGCGCCCATGCGGTCAGCTCTTACAGGTCAGCGCAATTAAAGTGCGTGCATGCGCGTGGCAGCCAGCAAGCCACGGGAACCCCTGTCACCACATGGTTTTGATGCCACGGTAGGCGTGCGTAGGTCATAGCGTTTCCCGCTGGTTAAAACTCCACCTAGCGTGCTCCACTTTGTTTCGCAGATTGTACAGATGCCTCATCTGACTTGCCTGCTAAACCCGTACCCGCCGGTGTTCCTTTGCTCACGTTTCTGTATCTCTCACACACACATCCTACACCGGTGTCTTTCCTCTCGTTCGACCTGCAAGCCATCAGGAACTACCCCAAGTCGCCGCATTGCTGTTGCTGTTGCTGTTGTTGCTGCTGCTGTTGCTGTCATTATTACCCACTGCTACTGCTGCAGCCGACTCTGACATATCTCAAATCCGCCCCGATCTAGCGTCATCAATCTCCCCCCTCCTCCCCCGGCTGCAACCGACGACCAAACGCCCGCGAAAGTCGTCTCTGCACCCATAATCTTCAAGTCTCACCCTCCACGTTGATTCGGACTGCGAAGCATTGGATCGACACATCCCATCACAATCACCACATCTTGGCTGTCTCTTGGTCTCACGTGTATCCCTGCTCTCGGTACGACAGTCTTGGATAGTACAGAACAGGTCTCGATTGAGCGCCTTGCATATTCCTTCTATCCATCGACCCTGAGATCGTATCACACTTGGACATATCTATAAGAGCCCTTGCCCGGTAATCCTTTGCCATAACGATTATTGCTCGAGGCCATCACATACTCGACGCTGCCAAGGGATCTCCAGATCGTTACCGACAGTCCTTTTCGATCAATTTTCCACGATAGCGTCAGGCAAATCGCTCGACTGGGAGGAACTGTTGCAAGAGCAACGACGCAAAATGCATCAAACTTCGTCGAGGTTATTGCGTCAAACAGACGATGATCGACCTTTTACAAGGGTGAGTACGTTGGTCGGTTGTGCTACTGCTTCTCAGCTGTGGTGTTCCCGTGCCACCTCGTTTTCACGAATATTGCCCGGTTATCCCCTCTTGTTCCTTTTGCTTGTTTTATCTGCCATTCCACTCACGTGTGGATCGATTGACTCTGCGGAGCGGGTCTTTGGTTTCGCATCTTGGTTTGAGAAGACATGAATTCTTCTTCGATTGTATACTAATGATTTCTCTGCCACAGGATCTCAAGGATCTCTTCTCTACACTGGTAGTATCGCTTCCCCTTACGCCACATAGGGTCAGGTTTACCAAGGTTGAGCACACATTCACAACCGAGGAAGCCCTCACAAATCTCGGCTCTCTTAAATTCTCCCAATCCAACCGCATGCCGGATCCCAAGGACCCCTCTCGGATAGTGACTACCACGACAACCACAACCTTTTCAATGGCGAGAGAAATGGCGCGCACGGTCTGCAACCGGTTCGTGGAGGCCAGATTTGTCGAATCCTTGGACGGAAAGGTAGACTTTAGCTCGAGGAGTTCAGTGTGGCAACTCACACCCAAGGGCATGCGGGTTCTGACCCGTTTCTGTCAAAGGAATGGCATACACCAGCGTCACGTCAATGAGCTGCTAGACTCGCCCAGGAACATGATGCAGCTCGTCATTCTCGAACGCGAAACCGACTCGGACTCGCCAAACTTCGAACGTGGCACCATCGAAGTCGTCTTCCGTAGGTTCGTTGGCGAGACGGGTCCCAACCTCAAGAGCACCGCAACTGCCGATTCGGACAGTGTCCACGAGTATGCTACAGGGTTGGTAGGAGTCCGCATGATAAGAGCGCGGAAGCAGATTGAGAAAGACACGCCTTATATTTTTACCGGCAAGTCCGCCGTGGACTGGATCATGGACTGCTGTATGGTTGTTAACAAAAAGGAGGGGTATGACCTTGCACAGCAATTTCTGACTCAGGGCTTCATCACGCCCGTAACCGACGACCGTGCCACCCCAGGGAGATTTCAACCTGTCAAGAACGCCCATTATGGCGTTACAGAGAAGGGCATGAAGGTGGCTGGCTGGGTTAGAAGCCCCAACGGATCCATTAACGGTGAGGCCACAAGCGCTACAAAACTCCCCCCGGGCATTGCTCGTGACTCCAACACCAGCAGAATGTCGACCATCATTCATGATGCGGCGCTCCGATTACTCTTCAGAGAGTTCCTGCAGGAAACTCATTGTGAAGAGAATCTCACATTCTACCTGGAGGTTAGGAGCTTCCTGCTAGACTACGGTGTTGCGAAAAGAGCAACGCCAGCGCCGAGATTGGATCTGATTCGGGAGACATTGGCTTCGGCATACAGTAAGTCTGTCCGTTTCTCATGATCACTCCGCAGCGCTCATTCACATTGCAGGCTTGTACAACGCCTTCTTGGCTCCCGGCTCCCCGTGTGAGCTCAATATCGATCACAACCTCCGTAATGCACTCGCTGGGCGCATGACTCGTGCCGTCGGCGAAGATGGGGAGATGATTACAAGCCTCGACGAAGTTGCTGTGCTCTTCGATCAGGCCCAGACAAGCGTTTTTAAGCTCATGGCAAGCGTATGTATCTGCGTGTCTCCCCCTCCCCCTTTACGTGAGCGAGTTGAGTGGCTTACAATCCAACCAGGACTCGGTGCCCAAATTCTGCAGAGATCCCAAGTACGCAAAGGTCATCGACAGCCGTAACTACGAAACACTCCTCAGCAACGCGTTTGCCTCTACGTCTGTTTCATAAGCCGACCACGGGTCTGTTGCGGCTCAGACTTGCAGCACATAGATTTGCTACGAGCATACCTACCTCAAGAGCAGTTTCGAAGACCCTCTTTGAGCACCCCACTCCCAGCATGACCCACAAACCAGGCATGTGTGTCCGTGACTCATCCCGGATCACCAAGTTCCTTGGGTGCGTCAATCCGTGGTGCAACGATGCTATCCCTGGACCAAAATGATCCGGTTGGGATCTAGAGCAGCCTTTTACTCAAAAGGACGCTTACTCCCAAACATAGCAAGGCTGTCGAATCACTACAGATACAGCACACGCTGCTGACACATGCTCGATCTGGGATATCTGTACCTAATCTGGACTCCTTGGATACAAACGTCAAAGGGCGTTATTCTGTGCATACGGCCTGGCGTTGATTTCGGCTTCCACAAACCTCAAATCGACAGGAAGAGGTCTTGTTCTCTTAGTCATGTTTTCTTATTGTGTTTCCTATTATCATTAGCGGGGGGTTAATGATTGTCCCTTTTGGTGGCATCTGGCCCGGCGGCGTGTGGTATTGTTGCTGTGACGAGTATCAAGCAACTTGGGTGCTAGCATCCTCAGTCGCCAACAGGGCGGGTGTACGCGAAGGTGGAAAATGGTCATGAAAAGAGGGACCTGACATACACAATGGCATATACAGCGTCGGCAAAGGTCGCGGTGTTGTAACATTACATGGATTATGCCACGGAAGACATGTTTCATTCATGCACGCATGCATGCACAGAACGATTCAGTATCCAGCCCCAGTGCTCGCACATACGCGCCACGAGTACTCGAGTAACAGGAGTGACTCAGAGGTCGGCTTGGACTTCTCTACTCTGGCACTGATCACTGATCACTGATCGCTGATCGTGTATGGCTTGCTTGACGAGTCATATCCAAAAGTCTAAGATAACGGGCTAAAGTATAGCACGGGCGAAGCTCGGCTTTCGGGCTGAACGCCGACATCGATTCCATATTCTCGGATGATGTGCGCGCGCAGGCAACCATCGTCATGAGTCACGCACGCGTTCCACAATTACGAAACACCCTAAGCATTATTGTTTACAGTACAGCAAACATCGGGGCTTGTGTAAATAATCGTCCGTGATGCGCAGGGCATCCTTTCCACCACCTTGATGGCTCTCCGAGCGTGACTGACGCTCAAGAGTCAAGTCAGCGAGCGGGTTCTGTTTGACATCTTCAAACCTCGTCAATCGAAGACGACCGAGTCTGACCATGGGTGCGCCGCCGGGTGTAGGTCACTCCCAACTGCCATCTTATATTGTACGTGCCCACGGTCTGACCTTTTCGCCATAGTCCCAGGTCGCGCCGCTCCCTAGCAATCTGCCCTTCCGCCTCGTCTCAAAGACGATTGGCAGCGGAGCATATGCATCGTTCGTCCCACGGCAGCCAGCGCCCATGACTATGGCTGTGCATGCGTTGTTCATGATACACAAGCAATATACTGACTTGAAACCCGCGATAGCATTCGCAAAGCAGTGCCACAGACGGCGTCCAAGCCCGTCATAGCAGTCAAGTTCATCAACAAAGATCATGCTTTCCGCATCGGCCGTCTCAAGCCCAAACAGGTAGAGCTCGAAATCAATCTTCATGCTCGGACAAGTGGTCATGTAAACATCATCCGACTTCTGTCCAGCGGCACAGACGCATCATGGGTGTGGATTGCCATGGAGTTGGCCGAAGGAGGCGACCTCTTCGACAAGATTGAAGCAGACGAAGGTGTCGGCGAGGATATTGCCCACTTCTACTTCAAACAGCTGCTCGGCGCTGTGGCTTGGTGTCATGGCAGAGGTGTGGCCCATCGCGATATCAAACCGGAGAACATGCTGCTGTCCGAGAGTGGAGACTTGAAGCTCGCCGACTTTGGCCTTGCCACCATGTTCATACATCCGGCCACCGGAGAGCGTAAGCTGCACGGCCTGGTCTGCGGGAGCCCGCCATACATTGCCCCGGAGATTGTCAAAGTCGGCGAGGATAACAGAAAAAGAAGACACGGCGAGGACAAGGTCGGATACCACGCCGATACAGCCGACTTCTGGAGCTGTGCCATTGTCTTGTTTGTCTTGCTAGTCGGAAACACGCCATGGGACATCCCCGATGTCGACAAGAGTGAGGAGTTTTACCACTTTTGCGAGACCATGGGCAGACCACAGGACGATCTCTGGACCAGGATCCCCTCCGACACCATCAGCTTACTAAGAGGCATGCTCAGGGTCGAACCTAGCAAACGCTTCACCCTTGAAGTCGTACGCAACCATCCCTGGTTCACCCGGACGAACACGCACATGAACAGCGAAGGCAAAGCTGCCGACGGCGTCAGCCTCGCCACCAACATGATCGAGCGTCTTCACATCGACTTTGACGCCCCAGAGTTCCAGGCACCCGCTGCCACGGCCACGGTATCCCAACCCCAAGCGCCTCCTCCGGCCTGGGCTGCCGCCTTCGCCTCGACCCAGCCCGAAACCCCCATCGCCGACCAAGCAATGGACTGGGAAGCCCCACCACGCCTCGCCGCGCACCACAACCTCAGCGCCTCGCAACCTACGACGGCCGACGACCGCACGCGCGCCGCCATCACGCACGACGCCATCGCCTCGCTGCTCTCGCAGGAGCCACACATGACGCAGTTCAGCCAGTCACACGCCGTGCCCGTGACGCTGACGCAGCAGGCGCGCGCCTTCAAGGACATATTGCCGCAGAACTCGCTCGCGCGCTTCTACTCGGGCCAGCCCATGCCGCACGTCGTGGCCATGCTGCACAGCGCGCTACACGCGCTCAACGTGCCTGTTTCCCCTGCCACCGCCACCGCCGCCGCAACGGCAGAGGATCAGCGGCCCAGACACGTCTACATCCGCGTGCAGATCCGCGACGGCCGCAAACAAGGGCTCAGCGGGAACATTGTCGTCGAGAGGATCGGCGAGGGAGGGGCCCTGGTCGAGGTGCGCTTCACAAAGGCAAAGGGCGACCCGGTCGAGTGG
>Ga0058704_10001520_pt1 | contig 10823 bp, 11 predicted proteins | sample AgamicMgSfe_FD_71363 | JGI IMG/M metagenome (GOLD analysis project Ga0058704, IMG submission 71363) | Agave microbial communities from Guanajuato, Mexico - Mg.Sf.e | ecosystem: Host-associated > Plants > Phyllosphere > Phylloplane/Leaf | place: Guanajuato, Mexico | collected 2012-05-30 | reverse complement strand
TCATCTATCCCTGATACTTCCTCGACATTCCTTTGTATATCGAGGCGAGTCGTGCTGTGGCTCGATCTTATCTGCATTCAAGCCCGACACCATATGGTCTCTACAAACACTCAGTGCGTGTAATGCCGTATAGAAAGTAGGAAGTAATAGAGGACACGGAGCAGATACTTGATGCCCTTGCGAACTGGTGGCCTGGTGGCCTGGTGGCACGGAAACGAAATGAACATGTGCGGCTGGAGCATTTCTCGCCAAGGATGCAGTGCGCGGCAATCAGGCTTTGCACACGCGGCTGAGGCATGGCTGCGTACACGGTATACAACTCTGTCTACGAAAGTAGCGAGGCATGATCAGAACAGTGTCCGTGAACGTCCGTGTTCAAGGCGTGCGTCGAAGCCTCTTCATCTTCCCCAGGTTGACAACGTGGTGCCAAGATGTTTCAGGCCCGCTTCAGTGTGTTGAAACCGCGGCGACGATCCTGGAGATAGCACTGCCCTCGCTGTAGACGATTAATGAGCACCCTGGTGATCAGTCTCATGCGAATTGGACAACTCTCCTTTTGTCCTTCATAAGCAAAGCCACTCCCTCAGCAAAGTTTCTTTCGGTGTTTGTACAACAGTACTGATCACGTCAACGGCATTACGTCAACTAGCTGCCGTCGCTCTCTCCGAAGCTTGTGAACACAACAAATAATTTTTCGTCGACCAGAATTATTGCTTGGCTTGGTAGACGAATTCCAGATCACAATGGCTAACCCACCTCATGGTAAGCACTTCGATTGATGTTCCAAGCAATTGATCAAGCTTTTGACACCGAACAGGCGGCGTCCTCAAGGACCTCATTGCACGCGATGCACCACGCCGGAAAGAGCTGTCTGCGGAAGCAGAGAACCTCAAAGCAGTCGTCCTTGGTGACCGTCAACTCTGCGATCTGGAGCTGATCCTGAACGGTGGCTTCTCTCCTCTTGAGGGTTTCATGAATGAGAAGGACTACAATGGTGTTGTGGAGAAGAACCGTCTTGCAGACGGTAACCTCTTCTCCATGCCAATTTGCCTAGACTTGAGCAAGGATGAGATCGACGAGCTCGGGATCAAGGCAGGCGCTCGTATTGCTTTACGAGACTCACGCGACGATCGTAACCTGGGTATCATGACAGTGGAGGATGTGTATCAGCCGGACAAGCAGAAAGAGGCTAAGATGGTCTTCGGCGGTGACCCAGACCACCCGGCTGTGAAATACCTGAACAACCAGACCAACGACTACTACGTTGGTGGCAAGATCGAGGCCATTGACCGTCTCATGCACTACGATTACGTTGCACTCCGCTACACGCCCGCGGAGATGCGTCTGCAATTTGACAAGCTCGGCTGGTCCCGAGTCGTCGCTTTCCAGACGAGGAACCCAATGCATCGCGCTCACCGTGAGCTCACAGTCCGCGCTGCCCGTAGCAGGCAAGCCAACGTGCTTATCCACCCTGTCGTGGGTATGACCAAGCCAGGTGACATCGACCACTTCACCCGTGTCCGTGTCTACCAGGCTCTGCTGCCACGCTACCCGAACGGTATGGCTGTTCTTGGTCTACTTCCTCTGGCTATGCGTATGGGTGGTCCTCGTGAGGCCATCTGGCACGCCATCATCCGCAAGAACCATGGTGCGACCCACTTCATCATTGGCCGTGACCACGCCGGTCCGGGTAAGAACAGCAAGGGCGAGGAGATCTACGGCCCATACGACGCGCAATTCGCAGTCGAGAAGTACAGAGATGAGCTCGGCATTGAGGTCGTGCCGTTCCAGCAGATGACCTACCTGCCAGACAGCGACGAGTACAAGCCTAAAGACGAGGTGCCCAAGGAGATCAGGACTCTCGACATCTCCGGCACTGAGCTCAGACGCCGTCTGCGGACCGGCGGTGACATTCCAGAGTGGTTCTCTTACCCAGAGGTCGTCAAGGTTCTGCGAGAGTCGCACCCAGCGCGCAACAAGCAAGGTTTCACCATCTTCCTTACCGGCCTCACCAACTCCGGCAAGGACGCTATTGCTCGCGCTCTAAACGTCACGCTCAACCAGCAAGGTGGCCGCTCTGTCTCCCTGCTCCTGGGTGAGACCGTCCGAAGCGAGTTGTCCGGCGAGCTCGGCTTCTCTCGTGAGGACCGCGACAAGAACATCGCTCGCATTGGCTTCGTCGCCTCCGAGCTCACCAAGGCTGGCGCAGCCGTCATCGCCGCTCCTATCGCGCCTTTCGAGAAGTCGCGTAAGGCTGCTCGTGAGATCGTCGAGAAGCATGGTAGCTTCTACCTGATCCACGTAGCTACTCCTCTCGAGTACTGCGAGAAGACCGACAGACGCGGCATCTATGCCAAGGCTAGACGTGGTGAGATCAAGGGTTTCACCGGTGTTGACGACCCGTACGAGGAACCCGAGGGCAAAGAGGCTGATATGGTCGTCGACATCAGCAAGGAGAATGTCAGGACGGCGGTGCACCAGATTGTGCTCTTGCTCGAGTCCGAGGGTCTGCTTGACCAGCTATAGATCTTCTCTTTTTACTGAAACATCTCGAAAGTGCTATTGCAATGTATATCTAGAGTGAGTAACCAGATACATGCTTCTGGCCAGTAGATAAAGATTTTGGTATACAGACTAGGCGTGCAGTGAACTTGTGTTCCAACTTCCACTACATTGATTCAGCTCTAACGCACATGACTTCCTCCAATTTCTTAACATCTCAATCAGTTGGTGCGTGTATAAATTCTTCCGAATGCCTGCTACTCTGGTGATCATGTTTTACCTGACTAGTGGACAACTTTTCTCGAATCCCATTGTGGCGCACCGAATGGGCAAAGGACACTGCAATATCCGTCACGTACACACTTGGTCTCAAGTCTGGTCACATCTCCCGACGTATCATCCAGCTAGTGCCTATCGATGTACGCTTCCAGCGCGTCCCAGATCTGACTCCATCGAGTGACCGCAAGATCCATTATAGGGTCGAGGTCTTCTCCAGCTGCCTTCGCAAGGATTGACTCGACTTTCCCACAGCAGGCAGTGCGATACTGCCTAAGCAAAGGTCTCATAAAGTCATCGACAGCCTCAGTTTGGTCAGAGGTAAGGTCTTCGCCGTTCGTGACGAAGTACTCCCACTCGTTGCACGTCAATAGTACGGCGCGGACGGCGACTTGTGTCTTGAAGCATAGCTCATTGCTTGAAGGGAGTAGAGCGTAGGCTCCAAGGAAACCGACGTCCTGGAGCTGGCTCTTGACGCTATCACTGAGCTTGGGGAGTAGAAGATGGTCAAGCCGAACGTCGTCATCCAGGTTAGTCTTGGAAGGCGGCAATGTGATGACGAAGCCGTAATGCACGAGGAGCTTATCGTTGGAGTGCGAGCCGTAAGTAGCCAGGACCTCTTCGCCAGCCTCTTTGAAGGAGTCAGCTAGGCATCCGGGCGAAGAGGTCAGGCAAGCTTGGGACTACGTATGACGAGTCAAGACTTCCGAACTTACGCTTAGGTATTAAAGACGCACAAATCGTTCAGAAGTAGAGGCGCAGAAAAGATGGGAATGGCATTGCCACTTACCGTAATCTCGATCCGCAAGCACCTCGTATCCCTGCGGAGTCTGAAAGACATTACAGGTCGTTCCAGTGGGTCCGTGGTTCATATAGTCGATGAAGGGACACATTACCATCGACCCTGGTCTCCCTCTAGGTGGCTTCCAGTGAAAGCTACGGCTATTGATGATCATCCAGTAGTACTTAAAGTCTTCCTCAGACCATGCGCTGTCTTTACACGCTTTCGTGACTGCGCTCCAGTCCTTCTTGTAGTCTTCCAACTGTCGTTCGAGCGGCTGCAATACAGACGGCGGTAGCATCTCTCGCTCGGCCTGCGTCCAGCACAACGGCATGCTCTGCCAGAAGTCGTCCGCCGTCGGCCACGTCGCTTGCCATACTGCCAGTGGTGACTGCTCGGCCTTGCACACAGCCATGGCGCTGATGGCTAGCTGTGCCTGCGGCGACACGCGCTCCAGAGAACGAGACTTGAGAAACCGGGCGTTTGGCTTGAACATGGCCTTCTCCGGCACAAATAGTATGCGCTCGGCGCTTTTGATAGCTCTTGTAGTCAGGAGACCGAGACCGCGGCCAGGCAGCTTTGCCGGTTTAATGCCATTGATGTCAACGCCTCGGTTCTGTGCCCATTCGGTGAACATGGTGTGCTTGTTGTCGCCATTCTGTATGTTTTCCTCTGAGCTGCTGGGCACGGAGAGCTTTGCGCGCTTGGCTGCTCGCAGTGGCATTACTCAGGTACACGAATTGGTACTAATATTACACGCTGCACAGAGTTACACTGGATCAACGCATTGCGCCAAGGTCGCGTTCAGACGAAAAGCGGTTCGCAGTTTGACTTTTGCACTTTTGCAGGCCGGCTGGTCTGTGCGCCGTTCCAGGCCCGCCGATTCCTAAGTTTGAATCAAACTTGGAGACCACGAATTCACGACAATTGCTCTACTACACCAACAACGGAGCATCATGGATACCGAAGACGTGCAATCGCTCGTCGAGGACCTTGGCAGCAACATCGATGACCTTGAGGAAGCACTCGCGCCGATACTCAAAACAGCGCTATCCGCCAGCACAAGTAAACTCCCACTTCTCGACAAGGCCAAGCTCTATGTCCTCGCCACCTATGCCATAGAGTCTGTACTCTTTTCTGCGCTACGGCTCAACGGCGTAGATGCTAAAGCACATCCTGTCTTTCAAGAGTTGAGCAGAGTGAAAGAGTACTTCGGGAAGATCAAGACGGCGGAGACGGCGGGCACGAAGAGAAGCACGACGGTGGACAAGGACGCTGCTGAGAGATTCATCAAGCATGGCTTAGCTGGTAATGAGAAGTATGATCGTGAAAGGGCGGATAGAGTAGCGAGGGAAAAGGCCGGCGCAAAGAGGAAGTTGGAGGATTTGGAGGGTATAGGGACGCACACGAGATTTGATGGTGCGGCGAAGAGAATAAGGGCTGCTGAAGAGGCCGAAAGTGTGGATGTTGAGGCGGAAGATCGTGATCCTGAGCCTATAGCTGCCGAGCCCATGTCGGCAGAGCAGCAGAAGCTGGCAAGGCAGGAAGCCAAGCGGCAGCGCAGACTAAACAGGCTTGCTGAACGAGGTGCTGCAGAGCTTGGTGGCGCCGAAGGTGCAGACGATGGCAGTGCGGAAGCAACGGACGCGAGCGTGGCGAAGTCGCGTTCAAATGCACCCAAGAGTCATAGCGAGACCCTCCAAGCGCTGCTACAAGGCCCGCTGCCCAAGGCTGAGGAGAAGAAGGGCAAGAAGAAGAAGCGGAAGAGTAAAGGGCAGATTAAGCAAGAGCTTGAAGACCAGCGAGCAGATGAGATGCACTGATGAAAGTAATCTCTTCGCAGAGCTACGGAGTGCGCGCATATCCTGCTCACGTCGTTGCAGGAGTCTGAGCAACCTACGCATGTGCTGCGGAAGCATTGTCTCATTTGATATACCCATCCGGTTGCTGCTGTATTACTCTATTGCAAGAACTTACAACCCGACCAAATTGGCCTTGACACTCTGCTGCAGATGCACCGCATCGCTTGTTTCTGTAAAAATCCCTCAAATCACAGTAAACGTGCCGTACGATTGGCTGGTATTTATCTGTCGTCTAAAACACTGGCCAGAAGCTGCATTATCCCATGCATAAACTCCACATGCGACCTCACTAGTCTGGCCATGCAGCTTGGTCTTCTTCCGAAGAAACCTGCGACACACCGCGGCTTTCTGCGCGTGCAACCTCCACGTCTTGAGTAAAGTACAACTTTTCTGGTGCACTTCTCATTGTTCTCACCTTTGTCAAGACCCTTTCGGTTCTAGCCAAGACCCTTGTGTCGCGTGGTTTCGGAGCGTTCCGCCCGCGCCTCTCCAGTCCCCCAACGCCGCTCCACTTTCGCGAGTACCCTGTCTGTCCCTCCCAGCGACGGATAGCATCTCGGAGACGGGCGTGTGAGCTATCGCCATTCATACCAAGGACGCCTACCGGTCACCAAGCACCGCCTTACCGCACCTTTGAGCCGCCATCCTCACACCTCCAGGTCACGATCTCGGCCCGCACGTGAAAGAGCTGGGAGGAGAGGTGCAAGGCGAGAGACGGAGACCGAATTATTCAAGCGGCTAGGTGAGGCTACGACTGCGTACGGGTATTACGAAGTCTTTGAGTCGGACTAGAAGCGTACATACAAGCCCAGGATGGCGACCCAAGCGACGCAGTCGCTGAAGGTGGGCATAACTCTTGTGAGCTCGGTAACGGTGAGACTGACGTAGGGTGATAGTGTGTGGTAACGGGTGACGGTGCTGTTGGCAAGGTACAGCTACGATGAGCCCTTTGCGAAGGTGGAAGGATGCTGACCGTGACAGACATGTCTACTCATATCCTACACGACCAATGCCTTTCCCGGCGAATACATACCTACAGTGTACGCGCCAAGATCCCCTCAAGCCGGCAGCCCCGTCGTGCTGATACTGCAGGCAGGTTCGACAATTACTCCGCGAGTGTGATGGTCGACAACAAACCCATAAGCCTCGGTCTATGGGATACGGCAGGTCAAGAAGACTATGATCGACTGCGGCCTTTGTCATACCCACAAACCGATGTCTTCCTCATATGCTTTTCTATCGTCAGCCCATCGTCCTTTGACAACGTCAAGGCGAAGGTAAGTCTTGTCATACGCTCGCGTATCCGAGACTGTTCGCTAACCCGGTAGCAAAGTGGTATCCTGAGATCGAGCATCATGCACCTGGCGTACCCATCATACTCGTTGGCACCAAGCTCGACCTGCGAGACGACCCCGAAGTCCGGGAACAGCTTCGGCAAAGAAAAATGGCTCCCATATCGTACGAGCAGGCGGTACAGGTCGCGAAGGAGATCAAGGCGATGAAGTACTTGGAGTGCTCGGCGCTCACGCAACGAAATCTGAAGAGTGTGTTCGACGAAGCGATCAAGTACGTGTCTACGGCAGATGGAAGCGGGAGAGATAGCGACTGACATTGTCTACAGAGCTGTCATCAGCCCAAAACCGCCGACCAAGCCTAAGAAGTCGAAGTGCACCATCCTATGAGATGAAGCAGTACCAGAATTTTCCGTAACATCTCGGACATAAGCTATAGACTCATCGAGCGAGAAGGTCCGTCCACACGGCGCGGGAAGGCGTAATTTGGACAGAGGAGCAGTCAGGCGCGAGGACAGGGGAGCTACACCACGGCGCAAGCCGCGCCGCGCATAGCAGGCTGTAGCCGAGCCAACACCAATGATACCACACTTTGCGGCTGACAAAGGCGCTTAGTATCTGCGTTTAGGCAGGGTTTGTAGATAATGGCGTTTTCGCTCACGAATGTGCATTTGATGTGATATGTACTCAACGCAGGTGACCATCCGTTGCTGATCTGGAGCATTGGCTCGCTAGTTGTATCCGCTGATTACATAGTCTCCAGAGCACTTTCGACAAATACACAAGCAGTGATGGTGGTGATATGTTTCCCTAGCCTTTGCAAGGAGCTACGGTTGTGTGGGCTAATGGAGATGAATTCGCTTATGGTAATGACCATTATGACCTGCGCCTTCAAGAACTACTCAGGCGCTCACACATAGAACCCACAGCCCTTAGGTCATCAGAGACACGATATGGCCGGGAGCGAGAAGTCGACGAAAACTTGGATTGCATCGTTGTATTGGTGAGGAGGTTATAATGGTGGTGTGTAGATGCTTCGCGGTTCCTCCACTAGTTTGATCGCAGAGCTGGTTCGTGTGTGTGTGACGCTTGAGTAGGGAAACCAGTTCCAGCATTGATATTGATGTTGTTGTCCTCGCTCTCCTAGAGGCTCTGGTCCAAATGGAAAACGAGGAAATCACGGTGAGTGGGACGAGTCGACCCGAAGAAAGGATGACCGAACGTACAACAGCCTTGAACGGTCTGCCGGAGCGTTTCCTGAACGACATGGTTGGATGCATGGAGATTCGGACCAGTCGTACCGTCGCACATACATGAATACATATCGCCGCTTCTTGTCTCCCGATACGCTAAACTACTATGGCCTTCCATGGGAGTACGATAAGGACGATTTGGACTAAATTATCCTGCTCCGAGAAATGGATCGGCATGAGATGGAGGTGTTGTTTGAGCATACGAGGAGACTCTTGGTTGGTCGCACTGACGTTCCGGGATACTATTCCTCGCAACAGTCGAGCTATGATGACTATGGCAGCCGGCATAAATTCACTGGCACTGACCGTTCGCAACTGCATGATCATCAGCCGGTGCCCGTTGTGCACATCTACAACGATATGGACCAGCGTAGAGAGACAACATTCGTACAACCACCGCCGTCGTATGGTACGCCCTTGGAGGAATTTCACTATCAGCAGCCAACTCGCGACCGTTCATCCAATCGGGCAGCACCAAACTGGTACGAACAGTATCAGCCAGGTCTCAAGCCTACCCGGAAAATCCCTTCCAGCCACATCCGCCTCCTGGTCCGTATCCGTCAGCAATGCGTGCGCAGTCTTTTGAGTCCGTGGCTTATGGACAAAGCAATCAGACACCGCGACTATCCTCACTCCAAGATCCCTTCTGGTCGACCGAACCTGGAAAATATGAGTCATATGGTGCTAGAGGCTACTCCAGCAGTGCATTGAGAGGCAATGACGCAGTGCGCCCACGATCCAGATCATATTCAGTGGATGATACTAGTCGCCGTACGCATGACAGAGTGGCGGAAGATAAGCAGCAAAGAAAGGAGTTGATGGAGAAAGAGCTTGAGCTCAAGCAATTGAGGGAAGAGGCACTAAAAGAACATGCGTTGAGAAAGGATGACGCTGATATCCACCGCATTATCAAGGAGCACAAGGAGAAAGAGGAAGCTCGACGCTTAGATGGTAGAATGAAGGCGGAAAAGCTTGCGGAAATGGCGCTCCGCAGTAGGTCACGGTCACGGTCACGGTCAAAGTCCCGAGTTGACAATATTCAGTGTGACCGAACCCGACCTCAGAGTGCGCGGAGGCTTCTTCTGCCACCCACACGTAGCTCTTGGGGTTCCATGTGAGGTTCGAGACCTCGCTCTCGCAGACCGACATTTGAGTACCCTCGAATCGAGACCATTATGGAAGATCGTGAGCGGTATAGAGAAGACAGTGGGATGACAGGGGCAGAGCGAACCTTTTGCGCGAGTCGTTGAGATTGACAGTAGCCCACCTCCGCGACGTTCAATTGCACGAGCGTCGACGGACAGCTATCGTGGAAAGAGCATACTCAGAGGCAGTATCGACGCCAAGGGTTCCAACAATGCGGCAGAATTTCCGGGCGGAGCAAAGACGCATGAGCGCGAGCGCGAGCGCCACGCTCAGGTAAAAGATGACAGCCCAAGTAGAATGTATCCGAGTCAGGACTCTAACACCGACTCAAGCTCCTAGTCGATTTATGTCACTGGAGAAGTCGAGCAACCTGAAACACAAGAGGGCCGGCAATCACGCCAAGAGTCGCTGCTTGGGGTTAGTAGGACGGTAGGTGGCGAACTACAAGCTCCGGGAGACAAGCCGCTGACGAAGTCTAATAGCTCACCGACTCCCCAACCTCGATGTCGAGCAGTGCAAGTGTTGAAGGAGACGAAGAAAGTGCGACGGCGCCCAAACAAGGCAACGGCAGGCGGGCAAGACTTCGTAGGGTCACTGTGAGTTTGGCTGAGTGACATTGATTTGAAGTTTGCGTCAATGATCACCAAGGGGTCGATAAGCAGCTTCAGCGCGAGGTCTGACGCATCCGTGAGGAGCAACACTGGCAGGACAATATCCGAAGCCCCTCGAACGTCCCAAAGTGCCACTGTGGCAGGTGATCCACCTCCTGAATCTGTGCCAGTTGTTGCAGATGTTGCAGAGGTTTGGTAGACAAAGACCCAAATGAAGATGATGACGTTACCGAGAGCGCTCAAGACCAGCTCTATGAATGACAAAACGAGCTAACCCGTGAGCATCGTTGCTGTTAAGGAAAGCAGCTGAGGTAGCAGTGGGCTTCATAGTGCGGAAACTAAGTGTTTGTCATGCGAATTCTCAAAACGATATGCCAACTCCTCCTCGACATGTGGCAACTAATTTATACCAACATGCTGCTTTCCGCGGGCCCGGGTGTAGTAAACGCAGTCAAAGGGAGATTATATCCCGGCGTTTGTTACGGCATCAGCGAGTCGAAGCGAAGAATGTTGCCTGTTTTGTGAAGCTTTCGAGTAAACGGAAATCAGCCTTATACAAGGAAATGTAGACATTGTGTTCCGGCGTTGATCGTCCGAGACGGACTGATGGCATTGGTTCGCGACTGCAATGGGATAGCGTTATCCATGATCCGGCTTGCGTCGATAGCATATATGATAGTGATGCATTGTAGATGTGCACTTGGTCGACGGCCAATCGGGACGGTCGCTTCGATGCATTGCTCTGACGGTAGATGACATCGTTCTGTTATGAGATCGGACTCATGCGCTGCAGCCGTACTCTGACACAAGCCTGGACTCAACACGCTCCACCGATACTCCCGTTTCAGCATTAAAACAAGGACAAATATCTCATTCTCACAATTGGTCTGCATGATGAAGAGCAGTAGCACAGCCACACGCCTAGGACATAACCGTAACGTAGCAAGCAGCAGCGTCTATTCGAAGTTCGGTTTCGACATGCCGCTGTATTCGTGACCGTGCACTGAGAGTCATCCCACCTCAGCGAGATGGTAGTTTGATTGCCGATGCATATCCTTGCGAAGTGTTTGAAAGATGTCGGCTAATGCCGAAGATGGCTC
>Ga0058704_10001519_pt1 | contig 10825 bp, 6 predicted proteins | sample AgamicMgSfe_FD_71363 | JGI IMG/M metagenome (GOLD analysis project Ga0058704, IMG submission 71363) | Agave microbial communities from Guanajuato, Mexico - Mg.Sf.e | ecosystem: Host-associated > Plants > Phyllosphere > Phylloplane/Leaf | place: Guanajuato, Mexico | collected 2012-05-30 | reverse complement strand
TCATCATCGTACTCGACGTCGCGGTCGCCAGGTTGGTTGTACCTTGGGCAGCCTCCGCTACGAACCCAGTGGTCGTCGTCTCCATCAGCTTCTTTGCCACAGATGAAACAGAAACCTGTACCACATGTGCACGTCATGTGGTTACATGCCTAGAGATGTCAGCTGACAGTCTTCAAGTGGAAGCTCTGCGACTTACCTCCGCGAGCTCAATGCGACGACCGCATTTGCGATTTGGGCACTGCTGCCAGTCTTTACCACGCTTCAGCCCGGCAAATGCTTTGGCGAGCTCCTCGTTGACGCGAGATCTGCCTGGGCACTGGTGGCGAAAGATACCCACAGCGTCCGCGGTGAAGCCGTCGCAGACCATGCAACTCATATTATCGCACTCCTCGCATCGAGCCAATAGCAGCTGGTTCGGCGCCACCTTCCGTCCTCGCACACCCAAGAACTTCCCGCAAGCCTCCGTAGTCGATCGACCCTCCGCGCTGCGCTTCATGAGCATATGCTGGCAGTAGACGCGCTTTACAGGCGGCGTCTTGTACTCGATCTCTTTGCGCTCGTAAGCTGCGATGAAGTCGGGTTGGATGACATGGCTGAACTGACTCGGGTGAAGTTCGTCGCCAGACCATTGCGGAGGGTACTCGTGTTCAAAGTCCAGAGCTTTCTGAAACATCTTCTTGATGCACGGGACGCATATCGTGCATCTGTGGATGTAGACGCTGGTGAAGTCGCGAAACTCATCACAGCAGATGTCGCAGGTCAGCGTGGCATGGTTGCGATGGTCGGTGATCGTCGAGGTGCAGAGAGGGGAGTGAGACCGGCTAATGTCCGGTTGTGTAGATCTGATGGCAGGAAGGCGCTTAATGTGAGCGTGAGAGGTTGAATCTCGAGCGACCAGAGAGTCTTTTGCTGCGGTAGTATCCGAATCCGAGGTGTCGAATATCAAACGCAGGTACCCGGTCGTTCCGTTTGTCGCGTCGTGCAACCGGTCTTGCTGCGCGATTGTTCGGTCAGGTCGTGAGATTGGAACTATGACTTATCAGCAAAGAAGATGCAAGTAGAAGCTTTCGTTCACATGCGCGCAAGGCAAATGTTTGCGTCTTAAAGATGTGTCGACATTTGACGCCGTATCCCAAAGCGAAAATAAAAAAGTGGGCTGTAGGCAGCCACGATCAGCAGTGAGGCAACCAGTGACTCCTTCCGTTGCAAAATGCCAGTGAATCAAAGAATCTGGGCTGAAGATCAACTTGTAGTCACTCACACATCGCGAATCCATTGGACAAGATGTGGCTGTCGTATCAATGAAGTGCAAGGCAGCCTGCGCCTCCCAACTGCGCCTCGTCAAAGTGCTGCGCATGTAGCAAACTCATGAAAAGTCCTCGCCCTTCTCCTCGATACTGTCCTTCACTCTGAGCAGCAACGTCGTCTTCCACTTGTCCAGCTTGCTCATCTGGTCGAATTGAAACAGCTTATCCGCGAACTTCTCTTGGTCGCCTTCCTCCACAGCCTCTGACAAATCAGTCAAGAGCTGGTGTTCCCTTGTCTGCGAGAAGCTCGGGTCGAGATCGCGATATGACTCCAGCGCTCGATTTGTCGCGACCATGTCTGCGGAGGCTAGATGACAGATGCCCGCTTTGAGGAGGTATTCCTTCACCGACCACTTCATAAGGTTGTTGTTTATAGCGGATTTCGAGATGCGCTCGTAGTTTGAGATGGCCTTGTAGTAGTCGCCTTCGAGGGCGGAGATATCGGCGAGCTTGAGGTAGAGCTTGTTTGCGAGTCTAGAGTGCTGCTGTCAGTACCGTATCCCCCGCCAGCATCGCAATCCCAATTGTACTCACGCTTCTGCATTGTCGTTCTCGTACCATCCAGCAGCCGTCTCATACGCCTCCATCGCTCTCTTCAGATCTCCGAGCTCAACCTCATACAGCTCAGCTATGTTCTGCTTGTGTCCTGCCGCTCGTCTGAAGTTGCCCTTCGAGGTGTAGTGGTTGATCGCCTGCTCCAGACATCTTCCCGCGTCCTCAGGCTCGTCTTTTCGATACGACTTGAAGGCTTCTGTGAGAGTGTTCGCAGCATCGTCCGGCTCGTTCAGCTTCTCTGATTGCATCGCTGCGGCCCTTTCGAAACATTGTCCTGCCTCTTTGCCAGCCTTCTGCATGCGGAATGCGTTTGCTGCTTGTGTGTAGAGCTCGACTGCATTCTCGTACTTTTCTGTGCGTCCGCCGAAGAAGGAGAATCCGCCGCCTGCTGATGCCGCAGCCTTGTCGGCCTGTATCACTCTATCAGTATGATATGCTCAACTGGGTAGCGCGTAGGAACCAACCTTCTGGAGTAGTGCCCTCGGATCTTGGGCCATGATCGGTACGAGGATAGAGAGTTTAGCAGAGTCGCAAGATACGCAGGCGTGCTATACAAGTGCTTGCCAATTTTGAGCAGGTTGCAATATCGAAAGCTACGGCCTATTCACTCACAACTTGAAGCTCGTGATCAACACCTTAGCCACAACGTTCAGCGCAAGCGCCACGTTAACATCGGCACTAAGCCCCGCGTCCGCGATACCTGCCCGAAACGCGTGTACTCCGAAGTCGCGTCTTCCTTAGACGGACGTCACTCGAACTTTTGGGACAAGACGAAGCACGCGGCCACTGGAAGCATGGACGCTGCTGGATGCCTGGAACATGAAGGGAAGGACAGATGAAACGCTGGCAAGATCGCGGAGAAGTGCTGGACTCCGATGAGGAAGATTGGAGCTTGGAGGAGGAATGGTCTGCTTTGGAGCCGGTGCGGAAGCGGGCGAGACTGGAAGATGTAGAGAACCACACGCCAACGGAGCAGCCAGAGGAGGGCACGGAGTATCATGACGAGACGGAGCAGACACCAACAGAGGCTGAGCATCACCTGAAGCAGCCACAGAGTGATGCCGAAAGTACCCCGAAGGTTGTCGCGCAGAATGGCCAGGATCATGCGGACGAGGAGGCGGGTCTGGCCGCAGCGACTGACGACGAGGAGCTGCCATGGACGAACGGGAACACGGCTGTCACTTATGCGCGGCGAGGCAAGCTGCCAAAGCGGAGGACCACGCGGGCTCGGGAGCTCATACCAGTCATTGCACAAACGGAACAAGATGAGGCGGTCGCTGGGCATACCAACAATGTTGCAGACCCTGATAGCCATGATGTCTCCCAGGGCCCACGAAATCCAGCTGATACGACCGACACCCTCCAAGTCGAGCCTGGTGAGATCAGTACCCAGGAATCTCATCCGCCTACGTCCGAGCCGCTAGCGTTTGGCGATCTTATCAGTAGGGCGTCAACTCCGCTGAGTGATCCACCTGAGTCACCCCAGGTCTCACCTCGCAAAGGTGCAATGGTTTTGTATAATTCACGGCCAAACATTGAAGCTCCGAGGTCAAGGCGCGCGTCTTCGGTGGACACTGATCTCACGATACACCCCAACAACATCACGATTCCGCCGACTCAAGGAGCTGGAGGCCGCTCTCTACGGATACGAAGCGAGAAGCAAATCCACCCGTACCTACATGAAGCGGCCGTGTACAAGCGTCAGTGCCGCGAACGCGGCCTCAAACCCGTCAAGGCAGTCGTGGACCAGATCATGAACAAGGCTCCAGCTCCGCATAGGCCAGACTCCGGTGTGGAACATCAGTCCGTCAGCTCACAAGCACCGCCAAGCAGCTCATCAGCCTCTATGAGCTCAGCTGATGCCATCAACAACGGTCGCTTGCCAGCTTCGGTTCCGAGCCCAAGGCTGCTACTAGGTGCTCCTGGAAGCGACGAAGAGCTTCCAGATATTGAGACCTTGATCCGACGGGGCCAGGCTGAAGGTCAGCGGTTTGGTACCAAGCGCCGTAAGCTGACCCACCCGGCACACCGTACTCGCGTCTCCTCTTCGGCTCGAGACGAGACCGGCGCAAACCTGGATGACTTCTCTGTACCACCTTCGCCACCCACCAGCTCCCATGATTCGGCAACAAGCACGCAGGCGCCGCAGCGGCCTACCGGCTTTCGATTGCCTCGGGGTGTGTCACCTTTACCGTTGCCAACCCCCCAGATCTCCTCGGACACAAGGCCGTCGCACACAAGGGGATTCAGGGCTGGAGATGATAGTGAACATGACTCTGAGCCCGCGATCCCACCGCGCACCGTCACCAAGTCCGGCGCAAGGCGCCCTACGGTCATTGCGATCCCGGACGAATCCTCATCAGACGCAAGTGAATCAGCCTCTGGAAACGAGGAGGGTCAACTAAAACAGCAGCGACGACGGATCCGCGGCGTGCTCCCTGCTTCGTGGCTGAGAATGGACCAGAAAGCGCAGACTAAAGGCAAACCGAGCACGGATCATCGTCCAGCGGAATCTCCTGTGCGAGCAGCTAGCACACAGAAGGGCGTCGCGCGGAGATTGACAAAGCGACGAGTACCGAGCCCGAGTCGAGCACCTTTGAGGTTCTCGGACGATGAGCAGTCCCAAGACTCGGACGCACAGCCGCCCGAACCGAGAACTAGTATCCACAGCCGCCCTGCTGCTGCAGCGCAGGACCTGAAAGCCTTTCCGACAGCCACGGTGGAAGACGATGACATGGAGGTAGACTTCATCGACCCAATGCTCCCAGGCCCCTCGCGTCACAAGAAGGACGTCATATTCCGAAAACGTCAGCCACGCATCGACGATGCCTTGAGTCGAGTCCGGAACGGATCTAACGACTTATCCGAAGAGCGCAACGCTTTTCGCAAGATGCGTGGTGCCTCGACGGAGAAATCGGTATCGAGGAAACGGAAGAAAGCACGCAATCCAAGGAGCCGCTCGTCGCACGTTCAACTGGGTATTCTGGATGCTCCAGCATCGCCTGACGCACTCACCATAGCGCAACCTCAGTTCGTACGGCTAGCTGCTCGACAAGCCCGTCAAGCCTCAAACCAAGGCAGAGGCTCTCCATCGCACAAGACCATACGTCTTGCTACTCATAATGATACCGAGGATGCCAATCTGCACCTGCGAGCCTGGCGTCAGGGAAAGCTCACGCAGCGGACCGATCGCCCTCGCAAGCGCAACGCGGTATATGAAACAGCACGCACGAGCGCACCACCAAGACAAGCAATGCCAGCTCCTAGTACAGCCGCTCATGATGAGCAGCAAGTGACAAACATGCCACCACAAGATTTCAGCGCAAGGGAGTCTCTGGTCGACGACGCTGCAGCTCCTTCGACTTCAACGAGGACACCTGGCATCCCACAGACTCTTGCTGGTGAACCAACTGGACACATGCAGCATACACTGTCTGACATTAGGCCTCGAGAACGTGCAAACAGATGGCCAATCGTGCAATACCGTGGCGCTCAGCTCGAGTCTCTTGCAAGCGGTCAAGACCAAGCCGACCCAAGTGCCTTGTTCCAGCGTCGTGTACAGTGCTTGACTGAGGCGGTGTCCCGCAGAGCCAAAACGCCCGCACAACCGTCCCTGTCCATGAAACGATTGCTCCAGGACAAGACGCCTGCTGCTCTGCCTGAAGAGCCTCCGGAACGAGCTCAGGCCATTCAAATACAGCAAAACGTCGACCACACGAGCGAGACCAGAGCTAGAGGATATGCGCTTCCCCGTCGGCCCCGAAAACGACCTACCGCAAGAAAGGATGTTGACACCCGCGAGTTCAGACAACCAAGCGAGCCTCTACCTGACTTCAATCACCCTATCAATGTCGAAGAGGATACTGCGCCTACCCAAGCCACGCTCCAGGGCCTTGGTCCGCTAGGTACCCGTTACAGCACAGACTTTGACGTACGCCCACTACCGCAAGGGACGTTCTTCCACCAAAGCACATTCATTGGCAGTGGCGACCTTGCTGCAAGCCTACAGCTGAGCTCTAGAGACCTCGACACAGGAGCTGGCAGCCCACGGATTTACATCAACGGCATCATGCACGAATGGGCCGCTTGGACGGAAGAGGTCAGCTCCGCGGCCGCCAGTATCCCAAGCGCGATCGCATCGGTATTGAAAGACCATATCGCAGCTCCAGCAAGTCAACAGGCCGATCAATCAGCTGGTGTGGTCTCGAACGTTGATCACATGCTCCGCTCGGTAGTGCGCTACCTCTCTAAGTGTGTCCGCTTCTACGACCCGATCGACCGGAAAGGCTGTGCGCAATGCATCAAGGATCTGGTCGATGGCATCCTGGAGCTTGACAGCGAGCACGCCCTGTGGACAGGCCAATGCCAACGATTGCGGCAGCGCGTGCTCCAGTACGCCGTCGTGATGGCCCGCCAATGTTGCATTCTGTGCGAGAGCACGCTCGTCTCGTCGACACTACGCTCTTCGAGTGACGAGACCCTGAGATCGGCGGCTACAAAGCTTGCCTCCTTGCTGATGTCTGGTGGCCTGGACGAGCTACGCAGCCTCTACGACCTCTGCCGTAGCTTGGCAGTCCGCGAGAGTGGGCTGAGGGACGACGATTCGGTCTTGGCTGGTCTGGCGATCTTGAGCCATTGTCTGTCAAACTGTAGAGGTCAGTCACCGTCGTTCTGGGGTGTCATTGGAAACAGCCTTCCCGCCATCACGGCGAGCGCGAATGTCGCTCATATGGAGAAGCGATGGCAGGAGCTGCTCACCCTACTTCCTGTTCTTGACTTCGACGCCTCGGGTCTCATTGGTGGTCATCGAAAGTTACAAGCGCCACACTGCGACTGGACATTAACGAAGCAACTCCTGGACTCGTGTCTCGGGCTCTATCCGGCGACAAGCGTCGTACCTGGATCTTCTGTCAACGACTATGTCCGGGCTCTGTTGAACCGATGCTACAAACTTGTCGTGACCTGGAGATGGTTCGCTTGCGAGGCTACTTTAGGTGCCATCTACGACTTCTTCGCTCGTCGTGGGCTGTGTCTCTTGCAGAGAGAAGAGGGTAGAGGATCCCCGGCTTTTCTCGAGGACATTTCGTTCACTGCATTGGACCGCATCGAGATGTCAGGCGGAGATCACAGCTTCCACGTATTCCTCAAGCTCCTGGCCGTGGCATTGACGAGCATGCACAAGCACCAAGTCTACACTGACAAGAAGATTAGCGGCATCATCTGGAGATTTATACCCAATCATGCCCGCATGTACCGCAGGGATGCTGAGGTGAGACAGACTGATCTGGACGCTCTGCGCAATCATTGTGATCTGCTCTGCACATTATACATCGCCTCGCCGCCGGCACACCGGCTGCGGCTAGACCTCCTGCGCAACCTTGTCGATCACTCGAGTTCACATCGTGAGGCGTGCAGGATAAGTGTTAAAGCCTGGGCGCATGTGGCTAGTTTCCAGTCATCAACCAACGAGTCACTCCAGATGCTGGACACCCCAGCTCAATGGTTCCGTGAGATGTTGCAGACGACCGCCAATCAATACCGAGTGGCACGCACCGAGGCTGAGCAGGAGTATACAAAGGCCAGAGCTGAAGGATCTCTGGGCGTGACCGACGAGCTGCTGGAAAGGACTGTCTCAAGCAATCAGAGGCAGATCGCTGCTACTTTGGTGGACCTCATTGCCGCCCTGAAACGCGCCGTGGCGTCTGCAAGGACCTTGAGCGCCGCAGCTTACCTCCTAGAGCATGCAGATCCCTGGCAAGCCGTGTCTTCTTTCAGCCTGGCTGAAAGGCGTCTGCAGCCAGTGTTCCACGAGCTCCTTGACTTGATCGCTCAGCTGCGGGAAGTACAGAAACATCTTGCCTCGGGCAGCGATAGCCAGGCTGCGAGCGACGACAGCCAAGACTATGGCGACTTTGCTGCCTTCGAGGAGTTCGCTGCAACGCAAGAGGTACCGGCGGCTGACCCGAGCATGGCCGTGCTTATCATTGAGCCTGTTAGTCAGCTGCTATCGAATGCATTCGGCGCGGAGCTCTCCCCTGGTGACGAGCTACTGACTAAGGTCGTCAACGTATGGATCGATTTCGCCTCGGAGCTGGTGAAGAAAGGCCTTCGAACTTGGAGCAATTTCATTGACGACTACAGCGCTGGTGCTTGGCTCCAGCTGCGGGATACAGAACAACGTCGCTCCTACACACCTCATGTTCTTTCACGCATTGCGGCAATCGATCACGACGCGCCCAAGCAGCTGACAGATGTCATCTTCGCTACATGGCTGAGGTCACTGGTAGAGCGCGAGTCCAGGCTGAAGTTTCAGCACGTCCTCACCGCAGCACTCATGAATGCATGCCCGGATGAGCCTGTAATGCGCAATTTGCCGTTCAGCAAGACCTCACATTCGCATGACTATCACATCACGCTTCAAAATCTTCGCGAGAGACGCCTGGCTTTGCTGTCCAGTGTGCTGAGCAACATGCGGGAGGCCTTCGACGACACCTTGTACAACCAGCCACAGATGCTGCCCGCGCTCAAGAGACGATACGGCGATTATCTCAGGCAGCTCATGCAAGCCATGAAGAACAACTACCAGGACGTTCAGGTGGCAGGTGATGATGCAGTCGCCGAGGCTGGTGTGTCCGGCGCATACGTCGGCTTTGTCCAGCAGGTCGTCTCGTTCCTGCAGCAGTACACTACCGGTATCTGCACCATCGACAAGTTCTTCGTCGACTCTTCAGCATTTCCATTGCCTGCAACGGATCCAACATATGTCGTGGGCAGGCTTAAAAGCTACGTGCCAAAGCTAGCAGAGGCGAAGTCTCGGAAACAACTCGCTGTCTTCGTGCATACAGTGTCTGAACGAGCAGCCGTGGCTAGTCAACAGGGTTACTTGGTCGATCAATTCGTTGCTGCTATGTCTGGCGTTCTTGAGCGAGGCGATCCCCACGCGCCCTCGCTGCGACATGTGCTCCTAACCGCCGTCTTTCCAGCATACATCGAGAATGCTTTGTCCACTGCATGCTCCTGGATTCTGGCAGTACCGATACTTGATGCAACCGCAAGGATTATTAGAGACCTACTATACGACACAGCTATGGACAGCAGCGAGAGCGTCACGGCTGCGGTCGAGCAAATGGAAGCGACACTGCGTAGTATACAACGAGCAATTGCGCCGACACTGGTCCACCTAGGCCTCCTCGTCTTGCCTCACGTTCAAAGAGCTCTTGCGGCGATGTTCAACCTCTGCCAAGCTAGCTTGACCGTCGCCGGCCATTTCCAAAGGGCGTCAACTGAGGCTGCATCGCTGAAGCAATGTCTGACTTCCCTAAAGGCCTACGCTAGAGCAAGCAAGACTCGCTTGTCCGATGCGGAGGATGAATTCTTCGAGCCTCCCGCGGACACGCATCCAAGCTGCGACGGCGTATGGCCTGACACACGAGTGTTCAGCAAGAAGCAACTGCAAGATTCGCTGGCGAACAATTGGCACGCAAACGATGGGCAATACTTTCTTCGGCAGGGCAACAGCTCTACAGAAGTCGTGGCACCGCTGATGGAGGATGATGTGGAGCGACGGAAGCTACTGGAAGCGATCGGTGACTTCAGGGCTGGTATGAAACGGCAGAAGCACAGGACGAGGCGGGTGGAAGTAACTAAGATGAGCGGGGTTATGTAGTTCTGGCAAGGTGTATTCGGTAGAAGAGGGGGTTATCTACGTCTTTGATAGCTTTCTGAGCGTTGCATAGCTGGTATTAGCATCAAGATGATCGTGGGATTCAGACAATCTTAGCAATGTTCCGGCGCAGCACGCTCGAGCCGCGACTGGCGTTGTCTCAAAGAAAGTCAACCCGACAAGGAGCCCGTGCAAATTGTTCTGCTGCAATGGACAGCAGCAAACATGGCCTGCTCTCAGGGATACATATGTAGCGCTCGTCGCTCGCTGACTGCGCCAGAGTCAGTGGGAGTACCAGCATTGCCACAGTTCGACATGTCCGACCAAAGCGATGAGGATGACTCAATTCCCGACCAGTTCCAGCTGGACGTTGACGCTGCAGCTACCGTCTATCTCGCCAACCACATGGACAACCTGGCTCACCTCATCCCCGAGATCCCAAATCTCCAGGACCAGGACCTGCCTTCCTACCGCCAATGCTGGGACGACCTCATGCCCCTAATCTTGTACAGCGCTCGCATCTTCGATACGGGGGAGATCTTGTCAGCGTTTCCGCAGGACTTCGTCAACAGCCTTGACGCGACTAACCCGAGGGACGTGCAGCTTCCGCAGGGCCAGGAGGAATACATCGAGATCACGTGTCACAAGGCGCACGCATCTTCCACTGATAGAGTGCATCGTGGCCTGTAATATGGTGTCCAAGCGCCCGGACCCCAAGGATCAGAGTATGCAGAATGCGCGACGGTGTCGGCGGATACTGATGCCTGTCATGCTGTCCGCGGCTCAGCTTCTTGATCGTCCGGATATTAGGGATGCGGTGCTAGCGCAGGTGGGTGGTGGGCTTGAGGAGTATATGATGGATGAGCTGCCATGAGAGGTGGACTGGTGGTTGTGGTAGCAGTGTATTCGTGGTGATGTGAGCGATGCATGCTTCAGTGGCATCTATTATGCAATTCCACGCACAAGCTTCATAATCATTCGTGCTCCATAGCTGCTTCGGTATATTCATCATAGTCGTACATCGTTGCCACTCTAGGCTCACTGGAAGTAATGCCGTACGAACGTCCGTGGGCCGTGACTGTCATGATGGACCATGTCGTCGGCCCAGACACGGATGGACCCCTACACACAAGCAAGGAGGCGCCTTGTCTCAGCATCAAAGAGCCCTTTATCATACTTTCGCTGTGGATGGGTCCAGCAATCGCAGCGATGAGGTGCGTTGTCTCGGCGTCAAAGAGTCCTTCGTTATGCTTTCGCGGTGGACGAGTCCAGCAATCGCAGCCTAAAGACCGCTTTTCGT
>Ga0058704_10001518_pt1 | contig 10828 bp, 12 predicted proteins | sample AgamicMgSfe_FD_71363 | JGI IMG/M metagenome (GOLD analysis project Ga0058704, IMG submission 71363) | Agave microbial communities from Guanajuato, Mexico - Mg.Sf.e | ecosystem: Host-associated > Plants > Phyllosphere > Phylloplane/Leaf | place: Guanajuato, Mexico | collected 2012-05-30 | reverse complement strand
ACTCTACCAACCAGCGTCATCGGCTCATGCTGGATCTTCTTTAGTACTCATTACCCATTCATTCACATCAACACTTCCAGCACCCGCTCGATCAAACGACTCCTCAATCTTGAATACTCGCCCATCGCCATGCGACCTCCCATCTCATAAGCCAAACATTTCGCTTTCCAATCAACGCCATCATCGTCGTAGCGACTGCTATTACCGACCCGAGATGCTACCGCTTGACGCAGCGCCCTGCTCAGAGGGTCGTCGCTAGCATTCTCGTTCCCCACTTCCTTCGCAGCCGCAAAGCATCGCTTCAACATGGTCTCATGACTGTCACCCTCAGCCGGGGATGAATCGCTTAGGGTGAGACCCTTAAGCTCGAAATTGCCGTTGCAGCCGGCCATGGAGACTGTCCACGCCAAATCAAAGACTTCTCTGACTCCATCTATGGTCGCATCTTGAGCCGATACGATCTCTTCGTACCCTTCCGCGTCTGTGCGAAAGCGAGTAACAGAGATTCGTTTGCCTTGACTCGTAGCGGGGCCAAGTGGCACATTGAGCTGCTCGCCAAGACCAAGCCATGATGCAGTAGTCAGTCTCGCAATATCATCATTCGACTCATCCGTCTTCTGTCTTGGCACGCCTAGACGTTGCAACACAGCATCAGCAAGACGCTTTGCTTCGTCACCACTAAGCCGTTGCTGCCGACCTGTAAGCTCCGCACGCAGTAAATCGCTTGCTAGAACCCTCTTCAACACCTCGAACGCAAAGCCGGGTATCTCGCGATCAATTACTTCCATACTACCAACAACACGTTGTCTCGGCGCCTGATCTTGTGCGAGCGAAGGTGCAGCCTCAATCGTAGGTGTGATCGAGGTGTTCCTGCTATCGCTGCTATCGTTCGTCTCGCCATTGACAAGCACCCGTGGAGGTGGAGTAGCCAGGCGTACTGGACCACCTGTGTGCTGTGGAACTTGGAGTGACAGCCTGCCTGTCAGCCTACCGGGTCCCTCGCTCTGCCGCCGGACTGGAGGAGGCATAGGCGGTGCAGGCCTGGTTTCTGCCGTTGGCGCTGGCTCAGGCGTGACTGTCCCCGCTGGTGCACTCCCTCTCGTGGTCAACGGATCGGCTGGGAAAGTACCAAACGGTCCGTCCTGCGTACTACGGTTTGCCGGAGGCCGGCCTCTCGGCTTTGCACCCGGAGCGTTTGTAGAAGGCCATGCGCTCGACACCGCAGGGCCGTGTTTTCGTTTTCTCTTCGTGGCGCGTGTGGTTGCTGATCTCAACTCATTGTCGAACGCCGCATCTATGTGCGTGGCCATCGATCCCGGATGCGCTGTCATTGGATGTGGGTTGCTCACATTCTGCGAGCTCCCATGCAGTTGCCAACGAAGCTGAGACGGAGCGGTAGTCGTGATTGCCGAATGTGACATAGGCTTGCTGGCCCAGGGCGCGTAACTTTGGGGCGTGACAGCGGATGCCATTGCCCAGGGGTCGTTGTAGCTGTCTGGGTGTGCGCTCGCCGGATATGCTGAAAATAACTGGCCAAAGTGGTCCGTACCTTCCAGTCTCGGCTGTTTATTTGCTGGCCCTGCTTCCGCGTCTTCCTGCTCGGTCTCGGAGTTGCGCCGCCTGCCGCGCTTTGGCCTGAAAGAAGGATCAAGCGCCCTGATAGCCAAGTCTTCTTCGGCTGGCACGCCATCTCTGCCACCAGCCGGATACGGGTCGTTGGTGTCTGGTATATCAAGGAAGTACGAGTGTTGCTTGCCCATTAGTAATTCGAAGAAAGCGTCAATGTGCATTGCCCGCATCCACCGCTTTAGTCGAACGGTGTACTGTTGGACCTTCTGCACACTCTGACCCTTACTGGTGTCCGGCGGCTCGACGCCAAGATCCAGTGCGAGTTGACCCCAAGTTTTGATCTCTTTAGCATCGAGTTTCTGTATCAGCTCGAACAGACGGAAGGTCTCGAAGTCCTTGTTGTCGCTTTGGGGTGGACTGGTGAACTTTGTTTGCAACATAGCCGTGTCCACATCGAGCGGGAAGTGAGGGTTGCAATACAGAATGAACCTCACATAAGCGTTTGCAATGGAATCTGCCGTCACATCAAGAGACGGGAGAGACCGGTCTATTGGCCTCATCGACTGTGGTGCACTTCCAGCAGGTAAGCTCCTGTCTCTCGGTTTAGGCGAGACGCTGCTGGGAGGCAGCATTGGTCCTTGACCCTCGCCCGGCGTACGTCGGTCCGGAGAAGGTAGCCTTCCATCTCCGTGTTGTATTCCAGGATGGAGGTGTTGCTGAGGGCTGCTATGCAGACTTGGATCGAGTGCGAATAACGGAGACGGGAACTGCGTTTGCGAGAAAGAAGACAAAGGCGTACTTGCAGACAAGTAGCCATGATGTTGCTGTCCAGCGCCCGCGCTGGCATCTTGTTGTCGGTACATGAGAGAGGAGAAGTCGGCCTGAGCTCGGTTGACACCTGATGAAGATGAGTTGCCAGAGAGGACCAGCCTATCCCTCCCAAGACCCTCGCGCCACTCTCATCAGCAACCGTGCCTTCCTCGTTGAATCATTTGACGGACAATACGGTGGAGAATGCAGCTAATTGATACTTTCAGCAGCGAGTTGCGGTCAATCTCCGCACGTGCCGCATAGCCGGGACTATCCGACGACCGAGGCAGCTGACAGCAATGATGCTGTTTCACAGGTATCGAGGGGTTGAGCGTGACCGCGGTTCATCAGTGTTGACAGCGGCAGTGAGGTGAATTGACTTCTTCGATTTCCTCCTCATCAGCATTAGGTTCAACCTTCCTATTATCTCCTTGCGGTTCATTCTACTCACAAGCTTCATTCCATCTTGGCAACCATGTCCGACAGAGTAGGAGCGCCTACCCCCTCTAACCCCCTCCCGACCGCGACACAACCGCAGAACCAGTCGCAGAACGCTGCCAGCACGTCGTCGGCAGGACAGCAAGTGGCAGCACAGCAGAGCGACAATGTCGCGCACGCGCTGGCTGGAGCAGGCGGCGGGCTGCTGTCAATGGCACTGACGTAGGTTTAAGCCGCTTGGACGTGTGCTGGACGTGTGCTGGACTAGAGACTAAGAAGTGCAGATACCCATTAATTACCTTATCGACGAGGGCACAAATCGAGAAGAAGAAGGCTGGAGGTAACACCGGCACGCTGGCTGCGGCCAAGCGCATCGTTGACCGCGAAGGCATTACTGGCTTGTATGCCGGCATGGAGAGTGCCCTCTTTGGCATCACCGTGACCAACTTCGTCTACTATTACTGTAGGTCGGGTCATAATTTCAATGCTGGGGTGTACTGACGGGACGCGCAGGGTACGAGTTCTCCCGAGCCTTCTTCCAACGAACGACCAACAAGGGCCGACTCAACACTCTCGAGTCCATGGCTGCAGGAGCCCTTGCCGGAAGCGCTACAGTCCTGATCACCAACCCAATCTGGGTTGTCAATACCCGCATGACGACTCGCAAAGAGGAGTCTGCTGACCCGACCCTGCCCGTCGCCGAAGGTGACGAAGCAGCCACGCAGGCGCAGAAGAAGCGCGCACCAAACACCATCTCCACTTTCATGAAGATCATCCGCGAAGATGGCTTCACGCGCCTCTTCGCTGGTGTGCTGCCGGCGTTGGTGCTGGTCATCAACCCGATCTTGCAGTACACTATCTTCGAGCAGTTGAAGCAGGCTTTAGAGAGGAGGAGGAAGGTCACGGCGACGGACAGCTTTTTGTTGGGTGCGTTGGGCAAGTTGGCGGCGACGAGCATCACATACCCTTACATCACGGTCAAGTCGAGGGCGCACGTTGCGAGTGCGGGCAGCAAAGAGGGTATGACGGCGAGCTTGAAGAGGATCGTGAGGGAGGAGGGAGTGAGTGGGCTTTACGGCGGTAGGTTACGGGATGGATTGCTAAAACTGAACCTGTGCTGACTTGCAAGCAGGTATCGGTCCGAAAGTCACGCAGTCGGTGCTCACGGCTGCTTTCCTATTTGCGTTCAAGGACGTGCTTTACGATATGACAGTGAAAGCGAGGCGGAGAGTGGCCAGAAAGGCTTAGAAATGGACCGCATTCGCGAAGGTGGGCATCAGCTGCCAACACGGGCGTTAGCGCTCGAGACTTTCAGTCGGTTGGATAGGAGCTCATTCACCCTCTACGAGACGCTAGTGCGGGCGTTAAAGAGGACACGGCAAATTCAAGCGAGACAGAAGCTGGTCAGCTTTAGGGAGAAAGTGACGAACTGTCAATGTCGATTTGCAATTGCTTATATACTCACAGGTTATTGTACATTACGCTTCGTACAAAGTTTCTTTGCTTCTTACTGCTCGGGCTCGTATGCGAGTAGCCTTGAGCATGTTGCGCTCTGAGTAGGAAAACTGCGCATGCATTCACTTGAAAAGCGGCAATTACCGGAAGGCTAAACACCAAACACCCGCTGACGTAACGACGCGATCTTTGTAAAATCCTCTCCAAAGAGTCGCGACTTCCTGCCTCGCGTCACGCGCAGCATCAACACAACACAGAACACATGGCAACTTCCCCTTTTATCAGAGACACATAAAATGTAGAATCTCGACAACTAGCAGAAAATCTTGATCCACCTACTCCAGACTACGCGGATTGGAGGGTTCACACTGCTCCACAGAAGGTAGCCGCTGCCTCCCGAACATCGATAGGAGGGGAAGATTCCAGCAGAAGTGAGCGAGGATATCAGGCTAGCAAGCTCCCAAGAATACTACCTCAGAAGTTTGCCGCAAGGAGACAATGGCTCCCTCGCTCGAAATGCTGCCGCCTGAGCTGCAAACGATGGTTGTAGACTGACTCTCCCGCAGGGGTGATATGTGGACTCTATGCCTTACAATCAAAGCGTTCAACGTCATCGCTATGCCGCGGCTCTACGAAGATATAACCATCGATCTCACGACCTCAAGGCTCACCAGCTTCTTTCTCACCAACAATACTGGCCATAAGCACGTACGTACGCTCTTTTTTGAGCCCGAACTGAAAGAGCTGTCGGATTCTGTAGGGGCTCTCTCGACAGTCAAGCGTGCTGTACGCTTGCTACCCAAGATGTCGAACTTCGCTGTGCCTGAGAAACTTCCGCCTGATGCAGAATTGCTGCGGTTGCTCAGCGCTTTCGAGCTCGAAAATCTTGAGCTTGGGGGGCCAGTGTATGCTATGCTCTCCGAGAGCCTGAACCCCACATTGTATGCTACGACGTGGTTGAGCTCGCTGAAATCAATGACCGTGCCATCGGGATTTGGCGACATCCGCGATTTACAAGGCTATAACGAAATACTTCGGCGCACACCAAGCTCCATACGCTGCGCATCGAGACCTGCAATGCGAAAGATAAGGCAACGGCGGCCGGTCTGCACGATACCCTTTTCCATGTTGGATCTCTCGCCAATACGTTATTCAAACATATGGTACTCGGGCAGGCTCCAGCATTGAATGTTACACATCTTGAAGATGCAGCGCGTAGCCATATACAATACTGAACGGTCGTACATGAAGGTCATCGACTTCACACATCTGAAAGGTCTCACCTTGATCTGGTGCCCAGGTGATTCCCAGCTGCTCCAGAGCCTGGCTACACTGTTTGAGACGAAAGGCAGTTCACTCAAGACCTTCGACTTCACGGGAAATCTTCCGCGCCATGGTGTCGTGGAGCATTTCCTCAAGGCCTGCGATCCATTTCTCGACTTATTCCTGCTATGCTGGCACGATCGCGACCTCAAATTCGACTATGCAAGCCTCCGCAAACACCTCTCGAGTGTGATGGAGCTTGGTCTGAGCTTCCCAGTTGACAACGAAGAAGAGCACCAGGCTTCATCGCCTTTACCGCATGCTGCGCTCGAGTCGCTAGCACAGCACTGCACAGATCTGGAGGAGATAGCACTTGCAATGCCTGCAACCTCAGACTCGCTCACTGGAGAGTACGAGCAATGTCTGATAGCGCTATGCAAGTGCCCGACCTTGCGAGTGCTTAGAATATTCAATCTACCGACAGCGCCAAGAGGCTAGCTGTATCCAGATGACGGCACCGACTTGGCAGGCATGAAAGAATTACGCGTCTCCCGGTATATGAACTTGCTGGATAACTTCGCTACCAAAGTGCTACGTGTACTAGATGCCTCGCGGAGAGTGCTGAAGCTCAGTCGAGTACAAGTCCTTATCTTCGCCGAAGCCGCTGACAGCACCACCGTACGCGAAGAAGGCTCCAACAAGGGCATCGCCGTTGACGGAATCTGTTATGTGGCAGGATCTCAAATGGACGCTTTTGGCAGATTTGAGATAGTGGCCATAGGGAGGACGTGTGCAGAGGTAAAGGGTGATGGCGATGTCTACATTTTGGCAGATTTCTAAGGCCACTCGCAGTGATGGCTTCGATTTGCATACTGTGACGGTGGTTGAGCACGGCGCAGTGTCAACACAGCGCCCAATATACTGATGAATGCCACATAAATGAAGCATTGCCGAAGACGAATGTCGCGGACCTCAGCCTCACAACGTGCCTGAGCTGTGGAACACTCTGGTTCAGCCGAGCACGGTACTGTTAAAATTCAATGGACTGTCAGAATGCACCTACCCGGATGTAATGGACAAGCTCTTCAAGCCTCCCAAGCTACGCCTATCACGGCTAGCAAGGTGGCCGCTCGCACCTTCGGATTTATCCAAGACCACCGTGCCGGCTCCGGAAGGAGATGAAGGAGCTCAACAAACATCGTTTTCTAGCCCTTATGGACAGATGTACTAGCGCGCTCATACACCATATTGCGGGCAGTCGAGACGAAGTCGGACTGTCCAAGGTTGCCATGCTTTGCTTCGGTAGGGTTACCATCGCAGAGAGCGAGGGGGACGGCAGTATATCCATCTCACCCTGCTGTTACGTGCCCGGGTCGCACATCGATATATTTGGCCGAAAGCAGGTCTACGCTATCCGGATGACAAAGGCTGAGGCCGAGTGGGTTGAGGACGAGGACAATCTGTTCCAAGATGACTGAAAGATGTACCGATTAATGGGTGTCGCTGGATGGTCTTGGCAATCTCTGGCTGATACTACGCGGGTCCATGCCGACTGGATTCTTGACTCTCACGCAAAGGTGATAAAAGGTTCCAAGTGCGATAGGGTAGGGGGTTCCAATATGGAGAAGCACAGTACATTGGCGGCACACATCATTGTTCATTTCTTTGGGCGGGCGTGTCGTGATCGCTGTATCTCTGTGCCGATTGATCGCAATTGCCTGTGCCGTCGTTCCAAATGGATGATAACGCGTGGTAAAGTTTCCGGAAGTCTTAGAGGTCTACGAACACCTTCGTCCTCTATACAAGTACGTTCTCCGTGATATAGAGATATGATAGTGGGGACGCCCCATGCCTGCCCCGCTTTCGTCACCTTGCCTAAGAAGCCTCACTCCATGTCGCCAAGGCGTTGCTATGTTTCAGTGCATTTTTGATACTTGCCACATCACATGCGGAATATAGCCCTGAATCGTCTAACGGCAGCTAAAGCACATCTAAGAACCACTGGAGCATTCCAAAGGCCTACCCTATACCCCTCCAGTCGAGCACTAGCAACCATGGCGAACATCCACACTCCGATCCCGAACCTGAAGTTGAATGATGGCAACAGCATACCAATGGTAAGCCTTCACCGCTATGTCTCACTGAAGTGCACACTGACAACTCTCAAGCTCGGGTATGGTACAGGCACGGCCTGGTACAAGACCGGCGAGGAATCCCAAATCGATCAAGCATGCATTGATAGTACGAAGCTCGCCATTGGGCTTGACTATTACCACCTCGACGGCGCCGAAGTATACAAGACCGAGACCGAGCTCGGGACTGCTATCAAGCAGTCAGGTGTCGCTAGGGAGAAGCTCTTTGTGACCACTAAGGTCATAACCAACATTGGCGACATTCCCACTGCCTTGAAGACGAGCTTGAAGAAGCTGCAAGTGGACTACGTGGATCTGTAAGTGTTGATGAGTTAGCTTACACGGACCAGTCAATAACTTGTTTGTTTCAGCTATCTGATCCACAGCCCCTTCTTCAGCGACAGCAAAGAAGAACACCAGGCCAGATGGAAGCAGATGGAGGAGATGAAGGCACAAGGTCTGACGAAGTCCATCGGTGTCAGCAACTACCTTCCAGAGCACCTCAACTGGATCTTAGAGTCGTGCCAGACGCCACCAGCGATCAACCAGATCGAGTTCCATCCTTACCTGCAGCATGAGGGTATCTTGCAGTATCACAAGGAGAAGGTGCGTTAATTAGGAGCTCCACATGCGGCATCAGCAGATGTTATCTGTCGGGCACGATCTAGAGGCATGCCCAGACCGTACACTAATATCTGTCAGGGCATCGCCACCGAGGCCTACGGTCCGTTAACCGCTATCACGAAGGCTGCAGGCGGTCCAGTCGACGATATTCTTAACTCACTGGCAAGGAAGTACGCCGTGAACCCAGGCGAGATCTGCTTGAGATGGTGCATTGACCAAGACGTTGTACCTATCACCACATCCAGCAAGGAGCAGAGACTGAGCGACTACCTGCGCGCTATGACGTTTAAGCTGACGCCCAAAGAGGTCAATCAGGTAATTACAGCCATTGTAGTGTGGTGAAGTTCGTATTATGGATGCTTAGCTGACGGACTGCAGATTAATGAGGCCGGGAGCAAAAAGCACTTTCGAGGCTTCTGGACGCACAAGTTCGGAGAGAACGACAAAAGGTAGCGGCCTCCACGACACGTGTCTCATGTTGTTTAATACGTACCGAGACCAGATCCGAGCTTATTGTGGCACTTAGCTCTCAGAGTAGGGTTTCAATTTCAAAAGCAGACGTGGCACAACGTGCACCACAGCATGCACTGCTCCTGAAGAGGGAGAAAGCTCTCGCAGCCACACCAGCCCATGCTTTACCAGTTTTGCCCCGTAGCGAACAGTTCCAATGCTCGAAGGTATCTGCAATGCCAATCGCCGGTAAGTTCGAAGGCCTTCAAGCCGACGTATGTTCTTGTAAATTTCCTACGTATCCTTTCTAGGCGTCTGCCTTACAACAATCGCCATTCTTCGCCTAATTGTCTCGTCACACATTGGAGCATGGCTCAACCACTGTGTCCCACCCTCACTCCCATATACCACCATGACCAGTACCCAGCTATCGATCCAATACGATCTGAGCTTGCTGCTTCGGCAAGATCGTCCTGATCACAGGCGCTGGCTCCGGGATAGGGCGAGCCATTGCTCTCGCCTTTGCCAAAGCGCATACCAAGGGCATCGTACTGCTAGGCCGCACACAGTCAACGCTCGATGATACAGCTTCTGACATCAAGTACCTCAATGCAGGGACACACACAGATGTGATGACCTGCGTCACCGAAATCACCGTCCAAGACCAGGTCGAGCACGCCTTGGAAGCAGTAGTCTCACATTACGGCGCCATACCGGATGTACTTGTCAACAACGCAGGCGGTCTCTTCGATATCGGTCCCTTGATTGACGTTAATATCTCCGACTTCTGTAAAGCCTCTAAGCTCAATGTGAAGGGTCCTGTGATCATGACTCAAGCCTACCTTCGTGCAAATAGGAAGCACTCGCCAGAAGCAGCGAGGACTGTGATCAACATCGCCTCCGGAGCGGCGCATGTGCCATAGCAGCACATCAGCGAGTGTGTCAAACACCTCAAGCACGGTATTACTCGCCGGAGCCACGGTAGCGGAGGCCAGTAGCTCAGCTAGGCGTGCGACTGTTCGTAATCGATCAAGTGTTCTCCAGTTTTTGAAATATCAGTACCTAATTCTTCGCTTACGAGCACCTATCCAAGTTCTCGCGACCCACGGATTGTACGGCCGGTCACAGCCGACTCATTTGCCCCTGACTAGGGAGCCTGCTTCCTTTGACATCTTCTTGCTTCGTTGGAAGGCCCTGTACATGCACATATAAGCAGATTACACGGTCTATATAATACCCACAAAACAACACAAACCCAAATTGACACTCACATGCCCAACTAAAAGCCTATCAACCGACTCGCATATTTGACAAAACTCCGCCGGCGCCCACGCTAATGCTTAGCAGTAACAGCTTCACCGGTCGCCTTCTCCACCAACTCCTTCGCAACATCACCCAGCGCGACCATACACACCGTCTGCCACACACCCAGCCCAATGCGCGGCGCGACACCACGGTAGAGACCCTTCATACCGGATGTGCCGTAGATGTAGCGGAAAGTGTTGCCGACGGTCATTTTCTTGGGACGGTTGGGGTCCTCTTTCTTGGACTGCATTTCCACGCGCACGACTTCGATGGGCTGGTTCCAGGCGGAGAGACCACCTCCGAGGGCTGAGGCGAGGATTTTCTCGGGCACGGAGAGTTTTTGGGTGGAGTCGGTTTTGCCGGTAAAGGAGCGAATGCCATTCTCGCTGCACGGTTCGTCAGCATGTGTTAGGTAGTTGGAGGTTGGAGTAGAGCACTTACGCGACTCTGCTCAAACCGAACCGCGAACCCCAGTTCGTAACTTGGCGCACAGCAACAGCGTTCACGCCTTTGTTGATACCCGCAATACCCTCCTTCCTGTAGATATCCATGAACGTCGACATCGTACCCGGCACTTTCGCGCCAGTCACGGCAGCCTTGTGCTTGGTCATCTCCACCGTCTTCATGCACGTGCAGAAACCCATGGTCGCGTAGGCCTGCGCGAGACCACCGGCCATACCACCCGTGATGCCAGCAGTGAAATTACCGGCACCTAAGCTCTTGGCGTAGTACTCGCCCTCAGAAGCGACGAAGAGGAGAACGGCGCCCTTGGTGGAGGCTTC
>Ga0058704_10001517_pt1 | contig 10836 bp, 8 predicted proteins | sample AgamicMgSfe_FD_71363 | JGI IMG/M metagenome (GOLD analysis project Ga0058704, IMG submission 71363) | Agave microbial communities from Guanajuato, Mexico - Mg.Sf.e | ecosystem: Host-associated > Plants > Phyllosphere > Phylloplane/Leaf | place: Guanajuato, Mexico | collected 2012-05-30 | reverse complement strand
TGTGCCAGGAAGTCGAGATGTGAGTTCTTGCCTTCTTTCCCACCTGCCTTCCCCACCCCACTCGATATTGACCTGCTAACAACATTTCCAGTTTCGGTAATACAGCGCAGCGAAGCGCATCCGCGTCCACCTCCGACGACGGCACAACGCACTACTGGAACGCCCTCTGCACCGACGGCGGTCCCGTGCTTGCGCATGCCTGGACATATTTGCATGCTACGTCGCGGATGCACGACGTCACTGGCGCGAAAGTCGTGGGGGATTGTATGAGCGAAGAAGGGTGGAAGGGGTATTGTATTTAATGGTAGTGATGGAATTGCTCTCTTGTAATTCTAGAGCTGGTATAGTGGCTTTGTCCCCTATTTCCTGTACGCGTATGCGATAGCGGTGGTGGTGAAAGACCCGAGCAGTCCGACAACAAGCGCTTTGAACAGACGCTTAATTAAGCCTAAGAATGTACGCGTATGCGATAGCGGTGGTGGTGAAAGACCCGAGCAGTCCGACAACAAGCGCTCTGAACAGACGCTTGAGCAAGCCTGAGAATGTACGCCGGTCCCACCAGCCAATCTTCTTCCCGTCCTCTAGGGAACCAGTCTCTAGCTTGACGACGTCACTTTCACTCGACATCCTGTTGATCTACGTGTTTCGAGCTTGCTAGTAGCGAGCTGAGTGGGGTGAAGGCATGAGCAGGTGTACCCCATCTTGTCATTGCCTTATAGCTTAGTGTCGTGGTAGCTCGGAGGACTATGTTCCTGTGGCTCCCGCCCATGACCATTCACCCTCCATACAGTCACACACCTCTGCTCTCGATCTACGTCCTTGCCTCTTCTTGCATCGCAGATCATCCAACCTAGCTCATCCATCGCAACTCATCCACACAGCTTATCCATCTTAGCTAGACCCCTCATCCATCCTAGCCACACCTCTCATCCATCCTAGCCACACCTCTCATCCATCCTAGCCACACCTCTCATCCACATCCGACCCCACATCACGCGTCCAGCCCAATATCTCCATACCTCCTCCCCACAGTCTTCTCCCTATCGACAATCTGTTCCATCGCCCTTCCCATCTCCTCCTGCGCCTTCTTGGTCCGCCACGAGTAGCCAGGGGCGTCTTCGTCGCGCGTCCAGGTGTAGCCCGTAGGTTGGTGGATGTGTGGGCGAGTTTGTTGGGCCGGTGCGGGGGGTTGAGATTGTGTTTGAGGTTGAACTTCGATTCCGGGCTGTGGTCGAGTGAGGGATTGAGATTGAGATTGGGAGGGTATGGTAGGCTCAATTTCGGATTGAGGCGCAGCGGAAGAGGACGGTTGAGCGTCAGGAATTGGTGCGGATGTGGATGTCGAGGCTTTGGGGGTGCGGATGGCGGAGGTGGATGCTGTGGAATATATTAGTAAGGAGTAATCAGAACTCAAGAGTTCTCTGTGATGTGGCAAATATAGAGCCGAAGTCCATGACTTGAGTGATTGTAACGAACCTTTTGCAGGGACTGGCTTGTCTGCTGAGGACGTCGAGGTCGTATCGACAGCGTCGGGAATGGTCACGTCGCTCATGATGTTGTTCTCGGCGTTGTCTCTGTACTGCCAGGTGTCTTGGTCGGTGCTGTTGGTTGCGTCGACTGAGAAGGCTTGTTTGGTGAGGTTGCTCGCGTCGACGAGGGAAGCGTTTCTAGTGGAGCGACGTGGAACTGCTATGGCAGTGTTGGCTACGGGAACTAGAAGTGGATAATATTAGTGAAGAGCTGCTATTGTATCACGCTTTACATGATGTGTGAAGAACAACATAAGAAGAAGGCGATAACAAGGAGAGGAGAGGAAAGGAACGAGAGTGCAGCCGTGAGATAGTTGGCGGATTTGAAAGTTTGTATTGACTACCTTCTTTGCCAGAGGTAGCTGGAACTGAAGCAGACGAGGGAGTCATTGAAAATTCCAGACTAGGAGACTGGAGTTGTGTGGAAGTCAGGGCTTGCACGTCAGAGCTTGATCTTTCATGAGAGAGCTTTCGGCTCTTGTTTGCTTGGTTGAGACTGCCGGAGTCATTTGACTTGAAGATCTTCTTCATCCTTGTGGTTGCGAATGAGGTAGGTGCCGTGGCACAGGTGTGGGGATGAGGACGAATACAAAGTGACCGTACAGAAGGTCGAAGAGAGGGAATAGAAGAAGCGTGAAAGGACTGGATGAATAGAAGAGAAAAGAAGAAGTGGGCACTCGAGTCAGAGGACCTGAAACAAATAGGCGCAACTTGCTGAAACACGCAAGGACGAGAGGGCTGATGACGACCTACTTTATTGTTTGTTTGTCGAGTGCCGATAGTTTTAGTGGAGGTTCACCGTCCGAGTCGTTAGTTAGCAAGCAATCGTTTGTTGAGTATGATTTGAATGTCGGTGTCTCTGTTCACTGATACTACAGAGCAGTGATGGCGATACCATGAGGGAGGGCGAGAGGTGGGGAAGTCATCCAAAGTACGGTAGTGCTTCGATATCTTTCCCCAGATTTGGCAGAACAGCCCCCCGTCAAGGGCCATGTCATCAACAATAGAGCGCAACACAGCACGATATTTCTGCCGGTCAGTGATATAGCATACACGAGTCCGATCGAGTCCATTCTACGCTCCAGCCCCTACTCCAGTTGATCTCGATAATAATAGAAATGCTCTCACATTCCGACGTTCTGTTGCAGCTCATTATCTTACACGTGCTGTAACGGTGACGCAAGCGAGCAACCATAAACCAGTATCGCTTCGTAGCTAGACAACACATTCATCGCGCATGAAAGCAGCATCCCTCTTTGCGCCGTGTAGCAGAGACAATAGGTCCTTCGCCCAGATGCTAGCGAATGCAACCCCTTAATCCGTTCTTGCGGGCCTTCTTCTCCAGCAAGCTTTCCACACAATGTCAACCGTCCTCGCATTTCGTTCGTCTTTCTCTTCTCCACGCAAGTATCGTTCAGCTAACCGTCCGAGTAGATTCTCCTTGTTCCTCCAAGCGACTTCCTCTTTACTGCCCGTGACCAAGAAATTGGAACCTCCTATCTTGACCTTGTCGAAACTGAGGACTTCCAGGCCAGCCATGTCATTCGCATTCCTGGTGGGCTGGGCCCGGTTGCGAACTCCAGAGACATTCTTAGCCTACGCGAGAACAAGACGAAGGCAAGACAGTATTACACATTCGATGGCAAGACTATAGTCATAAAAGAGAGCTTCGCATACAGCAACAAAGGGTTCAAACGATTCGCGCAAGCACAGTTGACCACTGATGAGGTTCTGTACACGGACGCCGGGGAAACACCGCAATGGGTGCTTTATTACATCTCCAAACCTTTGGTCGGTTTTCCGGACCCAGCGTCGATTCCTAAGGTCACACCTCTTAAGGCGCTTGCTCTGGCCGCGCAGGATGGGCCGAAGATACCAGCTTTCGCATCAAGTTATGATCAACCTACGGGAGACGGTTCTCTGACGCTCAGCGAACTGTTCAATCGATTCCCGGCCATTGCGCGTCATATGCAGCCAGGTCTCGAAAGGCTCTTTCAACAATTCAATGCAGACATTGGTCGCAAAGAGTCCGATCGAAGCCGACAGAGCCTTGACGACATGCAAGACGTAGACAGCAGTCTTGAGCGAACTGTAAGCGTCAGGTCCGCGCTGTCACGAACCAATTCCTACATGAGTAGGACATTGACAAGGACCTCCACTATCCTAGACCAGGAAGAGAACTATCTGCGTGGTCTGGCGGAGACTCTGGTAATGTCCGCCATCGACATATTCCAGAGTGTGGACAAGCAACAGCTCGCGTCGCTAGCAGCTGTAACCAATCTTTCAGGACCTGTCATCGAGCGAATGATCGAACGACACGTGATGGAGCACGTTCACGACCACCTACTTTTCCCGAAGATATGCGCGCTCATGGCAAGAGAAGATCAGGAACTGGATCACAGTATCAGGGGGATGAGAGATGTCGATATATCTCAGGTCGGAATAGTCGAGGGTGACAAAGAGGATCATTCTCGTAGGGTCCTGGCAGCTATGGCAGCCTTTAAGAAGATGGGTATTGCTGGAAGTCCTTCGGAAATGGTGGACGTCGTCTTGCAAACCGAGAAATGTCTAGCGACGAGAGCACCATCCCCGATGGCCGAAGAGAATTCCGACACTACTGGCCAATCGGATACAGCACAAATCTCCTCGGTGGTAGCGACCAATGCTGATACACTTGTCTCCTTACTCCTAATGGTAGTCATACGTACGCCAATACGTAGTCTACATGCCAGGTTGGTATATATGCGAGACTTTTCATTCATCGAAGACGTTGAATCTGGTGAACTTGGCTACGCATTGAGCACATTCGAGGCGGTCCTTAGCTACCTATCCAGCAATTCAAAGGCCCTTCGAAAGGTCAGCAAAACGAATCGGAGCTTGTGGCAAGCTATCAAGCAAGGCAAGCTGGCTGCTGTGCGGAAAGCGCTTGAACCTAGCTTCGAAGGCGATGACTCGACAGCGGATGGCGAACTGAGTTCAGCGGAGACTGCAAGCTTGAACGGACATGTGACGTTCAAGGACGAGAACGAGGTCAATCCATTGGAGGTCTTCACTTCTCCGATGGAGGACTCATCTCTAGCACATGTATTTCCGTGGAATGCGCAGGAAGAGCCCTCAGGTGATGACAAGCCAAAGAAGAAGAAGCGAGTATCAATGGATGTCAGGCGTCTGTCCAGTGCTTCTATACACTCTACTAGATCGACCAAGTCGAGAACTTCGACCATCGGATCTATGGCAGGATCCATCGTCGGTGCTTTCATTATTGACACGTCTCCGCAGCAGCTTTGTCAGACGACTGATGATCTCGGACATTCTCTATTCATGATGGCAGTCGAACATAATCAGGTTCGTGTGCTGGACTATCTTCTGCAACTGAGTGACCTCTTTACGGTCGAGCAGGTCTTGAGTGACCAAGACCATGATCACACTACACTCCTCAGTGCAGCTGTACAAGCAGGGCGAAAGCCTATAGTCGTGTCTTTACTGCGATGGCTCGCGCAACTCAAGAGAGATTCTGACAATCACCCCATACTAGAGGACTATCTGTCCCGGAAAGACTCGAAAGGACGCTGTGTTGCACATTATATCTCTGATGCGCCATATTTGATTCGACAATACACACACTCGCTTCCGTGGCAGCTCAAGGACAATAACGGTCAGACACCGCTGTTCTCACTTTGTCGAAGCTACGATGTGGAATCCTACTTTGAGCTTGTCGTTGACGCTATCGATGCAGCTATAATGTGGGATCGAAAACATGGTGGTGATGGTGTACTGCATCTTGACGATCACGTAGACAAGAAGGGCAATACTCTGTTACATATTGTCACTGATCAAAGACTTATCAGGAGGTTGCTATACCAGTGCGATTCTGATCCGAATGCATGCAACGATAAACACTTCACACCGCTGATGCTCGCAAGCAAGTTCGCCAGAACTGATCTTGTTCGCATACTATTTGGCGACGACCGGGTTGACCTCCAAGCTCGAGACTTCCGGGGTCTGACTGCCATTGAGCTCGCAAAAGATGATGAGATAAGAAATCGTATTGACGATATGGCACTCCTTCTAGCCATGCCTGCGTCGGTCAATCAGAAGACGACCATAGTCCGGTCTTTCTTCGTCGAGGATGGCTCTATCCGTCTCGTTTTGAAATCAGGTTCCCGAAATGCCAACAACACCATAACTGTCACGACCTGTCGACGCTCTCTGCTGGATTTTGAAAACCTAGCTCAATGGCTGGCCCTTGAACATCCTGCATCTTGGATGCCATCCATCTTCAATGCTCGATCTCCATTCCAGATTCCGTCCAAGCCGTCACGCCAGATGCTGCGCGACCTGCAGCTACGGCTAGATGCATTTCTCCAATCTCTACTATCACATTCGACCTTCGCTACTCACGAGACTTTATGGGAATTCATACTCATTCCCGACATCGATTCGTCGATGCTTGTGGATCGAGCCCATCGAAAAGCGCAACTTCGACTCGAGAATCTGCGTGATGGTGCTTTCGATCCAATGGTCGTCAGAGACGAGGTGCAAGCATTTGAAATATTCCTGCAACATGCTCGCTCGCAACTCGTTTCTTGTCACAACGCTTACCGCGCTGTCTTCCGCAGTGCTGCTAGCATTCGTACTATCCTAGCAGATCTTGCGGAAGCTAACCAGCTCGCAGCACAAGAAGCCAGCAGGACACTATCAGAATACATGCCGGACTGCTACATCGAAGCACTTACCCGGGCAGCCAAGGCACATGCGCAGACTGAGGCGAGCCCGATCACGCAGATGATGTACGGCGTGCTCAGGTCTACCTCTGCAACTTCTGCATTAGTTAATGCATTCGCACGTCCGACTAGTCTCGTCAGGTCGCTCCGGCTTGCACAAGCAGATTTCCGAGGCCTTATGTCCAACCTGCCACCATCAACTCCTTCCAAGAACCGTGACACAAACCCGGCAACACGATTTCTTGCTCTTCTAGATGGTTCAACCGGCTCTACAAAGCGAGAGAACGAGATACGCAATCAAGCAGCTGCTGCCAGATCAGAAGTTGGCCGTATTGGCGCAGAGTTGCGATATTCGCAGATGACTGTTGCCTCAGAGTTGGCTGGCTGGCAGAGTGTTCATGAGAGGGACGGAAGACAGCTGTTGAGGGAGACAGCCAGGAAGATGGTCGTGGTGGAAAAGGAAAGGCTCAGAGGTCTGGAGAGGGTTATTAGAGACTTGGGCAAGGCCAAGCAGCGGTTATAGGTCAGGCTTCATGATAGGAAGTAGGCTTTGTAGGGACGGCGCAATATGAGAGTGAGCTATTTGGCGTTTATCAAGATAGGATTGTGAGGATACCGCATATAGAGCATGACTGGCAGAGTATGAATACCCAATTCTTCCAAATTAGCATCAAGCATCAGTCGCGCCTCCTTTTCCATATCCAGAAGCGGAAGGTCTACTGTCGGGCGCCGACATGTCGTCAAAGCCGAAGACCACGTCTTCATCTCGATCATCAGGTAGATCTAAATGCGCAATTGCTTTTGTTCGATTACTGGAACCCCGGCGGAGCTCTGAGCGTGAAGACTAATTATATGAGAGTCACATAAGTAGCCATCGACTCTTCAATCTTCTTTCGCAGCCACAGTGGCACACCCGTTCCAAATCCTGGAGTACTCCACATTGTCTCGGGAAACCTCCTTTGCTCAACGACACGTCTCTCATTGACTACTGTCGAACGATCGCACAGATATTGCGACAACCTTCACACCCAGCGACAGCACTTCAGGGCATTTCGACTGTACATTCCGAACGTGAGTAGCTCCTGCTGGTCGTCACCCGCACCAACTAACAGACCAGTCGGAATTAGATCAGCACGCGCTTACGTAGTCGCTAGCTCCCAATCATGGAGCCATGGCAATCGTGGGGATTGGCGCTGGCCATCTCCGGTGGGCTGGCCTACTATTACACTAAAGACAAGGAGCCGAAGGAGCTGGCACGAAGGCTCTCGTCCGTCTCCGAACCACAACAGACAACAACAGCCAAGCGGCGTCAAGAGAAGGCAGCACCACGAGAGAAGCCGGTTGCAGCCAAGGTGGCAGAGAAAGCGAGCGATGCTGCAAATGTAGTGGCAGAGGCCAGCTCCACTGCTGTTTCTTCCGCACAGCAGGCTGTTTCCAAGACGAAGAACAAGGCCGGAAAAGCTTCTGGCCAGCAAAAGAAACAGGCGTCTGCTCCTGCTCAGGCGCAAAAGCCCGCCGCACAACAATCGCCAGCGCCCGCAGTCGAGGGGGACGATGACGACGATGCCGACATGGACACTAGGGAATGGGCTAGACAGCTAGAAGCTCGAAAGACAGGAGTCTCGTTGTCAGCTCCATCAAGCAATGCGCAAGCGACTCGCACAAAGAAAGCGAATGCACGCGATAATGGCGCCACTGCTGGAGACGTTTCCGACATGCTTGAACCTTCTGCACCGGGTCCTTCAGTTATGCGCATTACTGGCGAGCAAAAGGCAAAGAAGCAGAGTGCTCCTCGTGTAGAAGCTGCAGAAGAGACCAAGAAACAACGCCAGAACAAGCGCAAGGTCGAAGAGGCTCGCATTGCAAGAGAAGAAGACGAACGTGTTCGTCAGGGTCTGTTGGAGAAGCAGCGCAAGGCCGCACGCGAGGCTAGAGGTGAGCCGGCCAAGAATGGTCTTACTTCCTCCACGGCACCGGCTAGCAGCGCTTGGTCGGAGTCGATCAAGCCTAGCGCCCAGGCCTCGAATGGCTCTGCAGGACAATCTCAGCCACTTCTGGACACCTTCGACCAAGATGCAGTATCTACTTCTAGCTCCAATGATGCCGCTACAAACGTCACTACACCTGCCACCGTGGCCTCTGCCACAGCGGATCTGCCCTCCGAAGAGGCTCAACTTGAGATGCTGAACGAGATGAATGGATGGAATGAGGTCAGTACCAGCAAGAAGGGCAAGAAGAAGGGTCAAGCTACCGAGGCATCTGCTATCGAGCAGCCCGCTGCTCCGGCCGCAAAGGAGAACAAGAACAGTACATACGGTGCTGTCTCTACCAGCGAGCTCGTCAAGGGTCCTGCACCTAGCAAGCCGGCCGCGGCTCGTTCGACCCCAAGCACCAACGGCTATGCAGCTCTCGAGACACGAGAGCGTGTCCACCCGGAGGATGATGAGTGGTGAGTTCATTTTATTGCATTTGTGCGAGCAAGTCACTGATATAAAACAGGTTGTGAAGATTGAGCTGTAAGGATGGTTCATTTCGACTCGTACTTCTGATTTCACCTTTCGTTTTACACATCGCGCGGTATCTGGAAGACGGGCAACTAGTCTACAATGCATTGGGCATGGAGTTGGAGAGAGAAAACACATTCCGGATACACTTCGAACATGCGCAGCTGAGAGTATCAGCAAGTTCATGTATCATACAAAGCTCGATGAATGGCAGTTGAAGCTCCCGAGTGGGACAAATAGTCTGCTAGAACCAGTCGGGAACACGTATCATCCTAGCATAGTCTGTACCATATCTACTAAATGCCATTGATTGAACTTAACCCACCGTATTGCGAGAGAGCCTGATGAAAGCCTACGACGATTGTGATTGATCATAGAAACTACTCCGCAACACGTGACACCCCTTACAAGACAGTTGTCCCTCCTGTTGCAATTACACTATTATTCCACAATCAACACACTCACTAATACAGCTCCCACGCCTCTCCATTCTTAGCAAACCTGAAAATCGTGTCGCCAGTCATACGTTCCACGTCGACATTCACTACGCCGGTGCACCGCACGTAGAAGAGAGTACAAGATGGCCCAAATAAGAGGAACGGCGGGCTACCACCTAAACAATCAGAATCCCTTTGGCAACTCGAGTCGGCCGGACGCGAGCGCAGACCCCAGCCCGCTGGACGCTATCAGGAAGCAAACGAGCAAGATTGAGGATCTCCTGGATCAAGTGTCGGAACCTATCAAGCCGTGAGTTTGGCACATCCATGTATACGACCTCGAGCTTGGCATGTCAGGCTGGATGCCATGAAGATGTCAGGTGGTTATTGGAGGAGACCGATGTTGCTGGAATTGACTGACGAGGTCTTCCTGCTAGATACCTACCTGCCATCGGCCGCTTCCTCATCATTGTCACTTTCCTCGAGGACGCCCTCCGCATCATCACGCAATGGTCAGATCAGCTAGTCTACCTACGAGAATACAGACATAGTACGTGATGTCCCTTCCTTCCGCGCTCTTCCTTAACCGCAATCTTCGAGCCTCGCACGCCAGCCGCAACCCTCCAGACTAACCCCTCCCACCAGTCCCCTACGGCATAACACACCTTTTCCTCATAACCAACGTCCTCGCCATGACGACCTCCTCCTGCCTCATCGTCGCCCGCAAATACACCCCCTACGCCGTCGGCGGCCTCATCGGCGTCGTCATCACCCAAGCCCTCGGCTACGGCCTAATCTTCGACCTAAACTTCTTCCTGCGAAACCTCTCCGTCATGGGCGGTCTCCTGATGGTGCTCTCCGACTCCTGGGTCCGCAAACGGTTCGCCCCGGCCGGTCTCCCATCGATTGATGAGAAGGATCGGAAAATGTACTTTCAGCTGGCTGGAAGGATATTGCTGATATTCCTATTCTTGGGGTTTGTGGTTGCGGGGGAGTGGAGCTTTTGGAGGGTATCTGTGAGCGTGGTCGGGTTTGTGGCATGTGTGATGGTGGTGGTGGGGTTCAAGGCGAAGATGAGCGCGATTCTGTTGGTGGTTATATTGAGCATCTTCAACTTGCTGGTGAACAACTTTTGGGCTGTAAGTGTGCCGTGTGCGATTTTGGCGATTTCAATGAGAGCGAATGAACAAGAGGACATTGGACTGACTTGTGCAACACTAGCTTCACCGCCATCACCCGCACAAGGACTTTGCGAAATACGACTTCTTCCAGATCTTGTCAATCGTGTAAGTTGTGGTGACAGGAGGCAGAGAAGTAATACTGATCAATCTTAGCGGAGGGTTACTACTACTGGTCAACATGGGTCCCGGACAGTTCAGCGTCGACGAGAAGAAGAAGGTATATTAGTGACCGGCTACCCAGCCATTATGGGACGCCTATCTGGCTCCTCGGGCAGAGTCGTACATGCAAGACGATGCGATGCTATGCGGGCTACTAGAACGGCCAGCAGAACCGTCCCGCCAGCCCGCCAGCAGCCTCTGGGGTCAGATAGACAAGTGAGGGGCCAAGTGAACGGAGAAGAGAGAGAGGAACAAAATGTAACGCATCACTCATGGCATTTCCTGGCGTTCTTCGCCCGCAG
>Ga0058704_10001516_pt1 | contig 10836 bp, 8 predicted proteins | sample AgamicMgSfe_FD_71363 | JGI IMG/M metagenome (GOLD analysis project Ga0058704, IMG submission 71363) | Agave microbial communities from Guanajuato, Mexico - Mg.Sf.e | ecosystem: Host-associated > Plants > Phyllosphere > Phylloplane/Leaf | place: Guanajuato, Mexico | collected 2012-05-30 | reverse complement strand
AGTTGCCCGCCTCATGCCATGAGGAAGGCGTTCGTGTATTCCTGCGCGTGCGACATCCCCACCAACGATCTCCAAAGGCTGTTCTCCTACACCGAGCTCCGTAGTTACTCTTGTGATGCTGTTCTGACTATTTGCGTCCCCCGAGAGCCCTGTCCACTATGACTGCTTCCGAAGTCATGAGTATTGTCAGGCCCAACTGGTCGTGTCTCCTCAATTAGACATTATGAGATCGCCAAGAAAGGCTTGATGCAACCCATCCCTTGCTACCGGTAGTCGCTATGTACATATGACAGTCTATCTCACATACATGCGTGCAAATGCTTCATCAGATGGTCATATCCTCCACCAATTCCTCTACTCCATCGGCCCAAGGTTGTCGGCGACCTTGAACTTAGCGTCCGTCTTCTCTTTGATCTCATCAACAGTCACACCAGGTGCAAGCTCAGTGAGCGTGAGCTCGCCCTTATTCCTGTCCACCTCAAAGACACAGAGGTCGGTGATGATGGTCGAAACGCAGCGAGCGCCAGTCAAGGGCAGAGTGCAGTTCTGTACGATCTTGCTGACACCGTACTTGTCGACATGGTCGGTAGTGACCACGATCTTCGTGGCGTCGGGGTTGGAGACGAGGTCCATGGCACCTCCCATGCCCTTGAAGACCTGAGGGCAACTATTAGCATGCATACAGACGCAACGGATGGGACATCGGCTTACCTTGCCAGGGATCATGTAGTTCGCCAGGTCACCATTTGCACCGACTTGCAGAGCACCAAGGATGGAAACATCGACGTGGCCACCGCGGATCATACCGAAGGACTCGGAGCTGTCGAATGTGCTAGCACCCTTGACGAGCGTAACAGTCTCTTTACCAGCATTGATGATGTCGGCATCGAGCTCCTCCTCGGTCGGGTACGCACCCATGCCCAGGATACCGTTCTCACTCTGAATCCAGACTTTCCTCTCAGCTGGCAAGAAGGACGGAGCGAGTGTAGGCATCCCTACACCGAGATTGACGTAGAACCCCTCTTTGAGCTCCTTCGATGCACGCTTAGCGATGCGATTACGGCGGGCAGTGGCGTCGTCCTTTGGGTTTTCAACGCCAGGCTTGGCATTTGGGTCACGGATCTTCTTGATCTCGATGATCTTCTCCTTGGTAGACTTGACCACACGATCGATGTAGATACCCGGAAGATCGATCTCGTCGGGCTTGAGAGTGCCGGTCGGGACGATGTTCTCGGCTTCGACGATCGAGATACGAGCGGCCTTAGCCATGAGCGGAGCGAAAGACTTGGTGGTGTAGCGGAACTTGACATTGCCGTCCTCGTCCACGGTGTGGGCGCGGAGGATGGCAAAGTCACCCTTGATAGCGGTCTCCATGTTGTAGATACGGCCATCGAATATACGGGTCTCCCTGGGCTTGCCAGGCTCGATGACTTGACCGTCCTTCAGCCGAGCAGGGATCTGACCGCTCTGGATGAAGGTGTTGACGCCAGTGGGTGTGTAGAAAGCCGGAATACCAGAGCCACCACATCGGAGCTTTTCGGCGATGGTGCCTTGAGGCGTGAGTTCGATAGCGATCTGTCCGTTGAGGTACTTTTTCTCCAGAGCCTTGTTATTACCCAAGAAACTGCAGATGGCGCGATCGACCTGACCAGATTCAATCATGGGTGACAGACCGCCACCGATGGCCGTACCCGCGTTGTTCGAGACCGCAGTGATGGAGTGTAGGCTGTCCGCTCCGCGCTTCACCAGAGCTTCGATGATGGTCTCTGCGGTACCGCAGAGTCCGAAACCAGCACTGAGAATGGTAGATCCAGACTTGACATCCGCCACCGCCTCGTCGACGGAGTCGTAGACCTTGGAGCCTCCGCGCGACTTCCCAGGCTGAGTAGCAGCTACTTCTCGCAAAACAGATAAGCTGGTCTGAAAGGCGCGTTTTTGGCAAACATGGTCCTTTGCTCTCCACGCAGCACGAGGCGCCACCCGGACCTGAACCTGTATGCCGCTGCTCAAGGCAGAACCGACGGAGCGTGCGAATTCCATGCTTGACTGGTAGACCGTTCAACTTGCAGTTGAGACGAGGTCTCAAGGCCTCTACGAGATATCAGATAGCCCTGAGGCCAATGCTCACTCGCGTCTAAACGGGAAAGGCGCGACATCGCTGCTGAGGTCATATTCGGTGGATGGATCGGCAGAGACGGCGCGGGGAAAAATGTTCGGCTGTTGCAGTCGCTCAAGATCGTGACTCCAGCCAAATGCGATGAATGCGATGGCCTTGTCTTCTTCATACATGCGGTTGCGGTATACGTGCTGTCTTGCCACTGATGGCCCAGGAGAGAATGCAGCCTACGCTATTCGTACCTCTGACACGAGCCTATTCACCAGGCGCGCAGATGCCTCTCGTAGCGGCTTTGCTGCCTAAAGCGAGCGAATCACAGAATCGCACTTGATCGGGATGACCGACTACAGACAGCATTCGTATTCTACATTGGCACGAGCTGGACTCCACGAAAGGTCCATAAAAGAGCGTGGTAAGTCCTACAATCTCGATATCTCATAGCCACCTTCATCAGCCTCACCGTCATGTCGACCACCATCAGCACACCTAGCATGGCCATTGGAAAGCGCAAGCGCCCAGTCGTTTCGTACGCCGAAGATGATGATCTCGGCGGGTTGTTGGGCGACATGAAGGGGCACGAAGCGAATGGGCTGGACCAGAGCAGCGGCGATGAAAGCGGGAACGACGACCGCACGTACAGCACGCGCAAGGTAAGCTCGTATCCTACGCCACCCCAGGACAAACCATCTGACGCTGCCAAAGAGAGCAACCAAGAAGAAGGCCTCGCCGAGGAAGAGAGCGAAGATGACCTCCGCTCGTACGGCACGCGATACCAAGCCATTCCCGTTCATGGACCTACCGCCTGAGCTACGTGACATGATTTACGACATGGTGCTCACGGACCCCAACGGCGTCTCTCTGGTCTCGAAGACGAAGGCATGTCGCCGCACTGTGCGCCGTGGCCGAATCTACAGTTCAGATGATGGCACCTACTGGTACGGGCGCAGACGGTTGCCGAGCCAGGGTGCTGAAGACAATGCATCTAAGACCACTTCGCTGGTTCCGAATATCCTTGCCCTCAGCAAGCAGATCCGGGACGAAGCGATCAACTACCTGTACAATCAAGACTTCATCTTCGAAGACACGGTCGCCTTGCACCGCTTCCTGGCCACGATTGGCCACCGCAATCAACAACGACTCCTCAACATCGAAATCAAGGCGTTCGCCTCTGGCAGACGCACCATACCAGTCAACCACTGTGCTTTCGCACTCCTAGCCGGTGCCACAAACCTCAAGTCGCTCAAGATCGGTCATCATCAAGGCGGGTACTACCGGAGTCCTGTCAACCATGCTCAAGGCCTGTACCGTACTACTCACTTCTTCCTGGAAGCCTACGGCGATGTTCATGGCCGCAGAGATGCTGGCGTAGACATCATTGAGCTCCCGGACGACGACTTCGATCGCTACTATCGCCGTCGTCTGCCGGCGGCGCACGAGGACTGGTCGGCTGCTCAGAACGAAGAGGCGTTCCAGAAGGAGCTCAGACGCTTGCTCGGTGTCAAATGAGGGTCAGGGATACTTTTGTTAGATGATTCTGCACTGTCGTGGAGTGTTTCAGTTGTGTGGTGCGTGCAGCTTTGCCTCTTATGTTTCCGAGAGCCGTGTCTAAGGTCATTGCAAGATATTTCCATTGGCTACATCACACATATACGCCTCACATCACAGCAGCATAATCAACTTCTCAGCCTCACCTGACCAAGTGTGTGCTCGCGAGCTAACGTAACGTGAGGCATCGGCGGTGCGTGATGTAGCTGATACTATTGGACTTTTCTTCCATTGCTCTTCACTTCGTCATCGTGGGTGGTGATTTGAGTTGCGCAATTTTCATACTCACTAGAACACCCTTTGGCTTGACGGTATAAACAAGAACAGCCTCTCCAAGGCAACCGACTCAACACACCACACAACATCGCATCTAATACCACCAATCTCAACCATCAAGATGTCCAACGCATCAGAGACCACCGCGATGGGAGCCGGCTGGAAACGTAACAAGGACAAGCGTACCACATCCGACATCGAGGAGCCCAACAACATGGGCGACGCGCCCGTAGAGAAAAAGCCAAAAAGGCTCAACCGAAGGCACTGGCCAAGAAGACGAAAGGCTTTCCTCTCCTCGACCTGCCGGCCGAGCTTCGCAACCGTGTCTACGAGCTGGCCTTGACCGACCCTGACAGCATCCACATCGTCTCAAAGCTCAAGATGTACCGCAACATCGCTTATCGAGCACGACCGTCAACCGGCGAGCGGATGCATGCAGATGATCCCAATCACGTGGCGCTCAGCCCTCGCCTGTTGCACATCAACAAGCAAGTACGCAACGAAGCCACCGGCATCCTATACTCCCACACCTTCGACTTCGCCGACACCGAAGCCCTCGCCAACTTTCTGACCATGATTGGTCCGAGTAACAGGCAACGTCTGCGCACTCTGCGGCTCTATGGTGGCTGGTGCGGTGGGACTTCGACCTCGCTGAGGAACCAGAAGGCCATGATGGCTTTGACGGGAGTGACGGATCTTGAATGCTTCCGTTCCGTGTGTAGACTCGACCACGTTGTGGTGCCGCCAGAAGACCTCACACACACGTTCTACAGGCAGGCGCACTTCTTCCTTGATGTGTTCGGCCAGGCAAAGGGCAAGCGCGGCGCTGCGCTGAATATCATTCGTTTCAGCGACGAGAACTTTGATGTCGCCTCTCACTGGAACCACCGCCCCGAGAAGATACCCAAGACTAGTGAAGAGCACAAGGCTAGGTTTCACAGAGAGTTGCGGAGGTTGCTGAACTCTTGATTTCTGCAATGGGTTCGAGCATGATATGTTCCAGAATGGGTTCTGTTGGGTCTTGCAATAGGAGTACCTTTGTGAAGGGCGAGAGTCAGATTCGAACGAGTGTGGCACAGGCGGGCGGGCTGTGAGCCTTGCTTGATGCTTTGATTGCTTTCCATTCATTACGGGCGCTATCTGATACTAAGAATGATATTACACATCGTCATTTCCCTTTGGACTCTCGCCATCATGACTGTCCAGCAATCTGTGAATCCCCCGTCAGCAAGCGCTCTATATGGCCTCAACTTGTGATCGACGAAGAGCTTACCTCCATAAAAGTCGGCCCAGCGACAACAGTAGCATCCGTAAAAGTAGTGTTACAGTCATTCAGAAGCAAATAAGACTGGCCATTAACACCACTCGGCACCGTAACCTGAAAGTTCATCCCATCGCCCTGCTGCGTCAGCACCGCCCACTGCGGCCCAGCAGCCGTCACGAAAGCAGCATAGAGATGCGCATTCGGGTCCGCGGCCTTGAGCACAGTATTGGTCGTGCTGAAGCTAATGAGCTGCCCAGCGGAAATGGTCCCAGCAGTGCTGATCTGCAGCTGCGGGAACGCTTTGACGCCGAACGTCGGGTTGCCAGACGGGCAGGAGACGAAGAAGCTGGAGGCCATGGTGTAGACCTCGTCCGGCGTGAGCGGGTCGTCCTGGGACTGCGGGTAGGGCGGCAGCGACAGCGAAGCGCGAAGGTAGGCAGTGTGCCTCGCTTCGACGGTCAGGATGCTGCCGGCGGCTGTGAGGTAGTCTTTGTTCATGATCTGGCGCGCAGCACCCAGGTAGGCAGAGGTACCGATGCCCTCGAAGATCTTCGCGGTCGCGACGAAAGCTGCCACGCTCGTGATGCCGAAGGCGTAGGTGCATTCTTGCACTGGCGTTGCGCCGGCCGCTTGCAGCGCGGTGGTGAGGAACTTGACGTGGTTCGATTCCTGGGTGGAGATGGCCTTGATGTTGTTGTAGAAGGTGGCTTCGAAGCCGGCAGTGGCGAATTGAGCCTGCGTGAAGTTGGCCAGGCCTTGGCGGTAGAAGGTGTCCTCGAGGTGCTCGAGGGTGAGGGCGTAGTTGATGACGTCGACTGTGTTGGGTTCGTGTTAGCATTGCTTCAAAGAGCTCAGTGGCAGAACTAGGATGCTGCCTACCATCGTTCATCTGCCCCTCGGACTGTCTCTTGCTCATGCGGATGAGACGCGAGAAAGGGAATGCAGAGCCGGTGGCGGCGAGGGCCAGGACGGCGCTCGTGGCGAAGACCTTCATTGTAGCGAGCGTGTGTCTTCTTATGGGTCGGTAAGGACTGTGATCAGATTACAACGATACTAGATGTAGTAATAGTATGGCTTCAGAAAGACAGGTAACCGAGAAGACCTGGGCTGTGATCAGACGAAGCGTCACTGCAACGACCAGGAGAGTAGCACGCCCTTATACAAGACCGGCGCGTGCGCGTTGTCGCATCAACAGAATGCATAATAGACCGCAAGCGGGTATGTGAGTGATGTTGTGAGCGCTGAGAGTGAGGAATGTAATTTGGTCTTCTCCACGGTCATGGCTGATGGGCTGATCAAAATGCATCTCCGCCGCGATCGCGGGGATGCCGTATACATGTTATATCAGTACTGTATGTACAGGCCGCTCTAACGCTGCAAGAACAGTCAAAGGTCGTGATGGTAAGCCGCCCGCCTCTCAGTGGTGGTCATCGTCGGTTGCGGTCGCATACCGGCCAACTGCCAGCTCACCTACGAACAGGCCAGCGAGGGTCGAAAGGAAGTATCCCACATTCATCGTCATGACTGCCAACATGCTGGGGAAGAGTCAGCTTTCTGTTCAGCGAGCACTCCACGCAAGCCGGACTTACAGCAGATAGTTGATACCAGCAAACACCACAAAGACACACGACCTCGGCAAATCCGTGCTAAATCTCCAAGGCACAATATCGAGTCCGGCACGCCCGGGTGTCCGCACAACCCTCACCCTCTCATCCATCCCTCGCACCGTCAAAGTCGCCTCATCGCTCTTCTCGCTACCCGCAAGACCCATCTGCCGCTCCTTATCCGCTTCCGTTCCGCCAGCAATCGTGATATATCTCCGGTTGACGGCCTTGGTATGCCACTTGCGCTCCAGAATGTGTCTATATGCGAGGATCAGGCGGCTCAAGATGGCGAGGAAGACCAGGAAGATGCAGGTGCCTGCATAGCCGCCGGAGGATGAGGGTGTCCAGGCTTTTGAGAAGAGAGGCGAGCTGTGGTTGTTGGTGAAGGTCATCATCATGCCGCCGGACATCATGCTGCTGTCGCCGCTGCTAGAGCTGCTGCCCATATCCATGCCAGACATGCTCATGGTGAATGATTTGACAGGTCAAATGGAAGGTCGAGTGGTTCCAGTCCGAGTCGTGACTATCGTGCTTGTTGCGGCCGTTGCAATGATCGTCCTCTGTCTTGTAGCTTCCCGTACTCGTCCTCTTTGTGCAATTGCCGTAATGATATGCTCTTTCTGCTCTGGTCAATTGTCAAGTCAAATGAGACGCGAGATCAAAGGAAAAGCGAGTATACTCATCCTACCTCCTACGACGAATGATACGGGTACGGGCTCCACGTATGCTGAGCAAGTTTATTAACGGCTTGGAGTATAGCACTGAGCAAGTAAAAATCCTTGGCGGGGTCACGCCGGATAAAGCACAACCGACTGCGCGGATCATCTCGGCAGAGCCAAATCTAGATTTCTTTGATCTGCACGTGAGATGCACGTTGGTGCAAGGGACGTAGCAAAGATTCGTTGCCGATACTGAGATTTGTATCTCTGGCCTGGAGTGCTTACCAGACAGTATACCATCTCTATTATCTTCTCCGTGGTACTGGTACCATCATGAGAGCTAACTTACTTATTGCGTCGAGGTTTTGTAAGCCTATTGACCGCGGAGGATGCTACTATAGTATATACAACATGCTTCCAGTGTCGGTCGGCAAGCCAATATTTCTCTCAGCCTTACAGTACAGAGGTACCGTAGTAGTATAGCATTCACACGACAAACACCTGCATATGATAGCCTGGCGAAGGTACGTGGAAGGCATCGCTCGACTACCAACTATGCTTTTGCTTGTTACCTGATCATCTACGTTACAACAAGACGATGATTACCATTACCGGTCATGCAGACCAATCTATGCAATATCCGCCCAATTGCCGCAGACAGACAGACAATCACAAGTAGTCCAACAAGCAACTAACACACCATAACCTCCGCAACTCCATCGCTATGCCTGATCATCGAACCATGCATGGCAGAAGCGTGTCTCCTGCAGTCTCCAGTGGAAATGCTTGGCTCAAAGCAGTACGTCCAGCAAGGTATCCAGAAGCTCGGCAGGACAGTCGATAGCAGATGCCATATGAATCATGCTCTCTGCAAGCTGACATCCAAGCTTCGGTATCCAATCAGCCTCCAACGACCTCACACAACGCCTTCCATTTCTCCTCGTCTTCGACAAGCCATCCACGCCCTCTCATCACGCCATCAATGACCTCCAACACCTTCTTGAACCCGCTTGCAGCACCCTTGACCTGCACGAAGCGGGCTATAGACAAGCCGACCTTCTTGCCGTGCTCCAAGACCACGAAGATCTCCACGCGGAAGGCTACCGGCTTGATGTCCAGGGAGTTGGTCTTGTCCACGCGGGCAGCGATGGTGTTCTGCTCGCGAGAGTACTCCAGGTCACGGATGCCGTGGCGCTGCCACTCTTTGAGAAGCAGGACAAGTTCCTGCCTAGCGCGTCCACGCGGGATAGAGAAGCACAGGATCTTGCTGGCAGGCTTGATGTTCAGGAAGCGAGCGAACCAAGAGCGCTCGGGCCCGGAGGACGTAGTCGGTCCACTGATCGAGGGTGCAGGCGAGGCGGACGAGAAGAGCGAGTCGAGTGAGTTGTTCGCAATGGCAGTGGTCACTGGAGCAAACGTCAGTATGTCTAGCTTGTGTGGGTAGGTACTTGACTTACCGGTAGTGTCACCATCTTCGTGCTCTCCGCCACCTCGTCCAGCACGACCCAACCACTTCGAAAAGCCCAACTTCCCATTACCGAATCTCTTCTTGCGAATCGGGAACTCACTGCTCAGCGCAGAGCGTGGCGGCTCGACTGGGAGCGGCTTCTCCTGCTTCTGTGGCTTGCTAAGCACATTGGAGCGCCGCTTCGTCCGAGTGTCCACCTCAAGCAACCCAGAGGGTGTGTCTGGTCTGACAGGAGTCAGGTCCGGCTCTGGCGTCTTCCTCGCCAGGCCAAACCAGCCGGACTTCTTCTTGCGCAGCACGTGCTGCACCGGGAGGGTCTTATCCTCCTCGATGGGTGCCAGCGAAGATGGGATGTCGGGTGTTGCCTTCCTAACGATGCGGTCATTTGATTGGCGTGCACGAAGATCACGCCGAGATTCATCACTAGCCTCGCTGCCGTTGCTGCGTTTCCGTACGTTGAGGGGTGCCACCGTACCAGGCGACGAAGGCGGCACGATGCGTACGGTCCTGTCCTCCACCTGCTTGTCAACTCGCTTGCCGTGGCGTGGCGTATGGCCAACAGGTGCTGTGACTGAGCGCCAGTTCCCAGTGCCATCCTTGCTGCTGCGCTGATCACTCTCTTCGGAGATGGCAGGCAGGAAGCCTCCAAGATGGTCTGGAGTGCGTGCCTCCGGCGCCGAGGTGAGTCTTCGCTCAGGCGAACTGGCTGGGACGATGTCCTCTAGCATTCTCATGACCTCGTCGAACCTGGCCGTATTGTCTTCACCGCCGGCCTTGTAGGCTGCAAGCTTCTCGCGAGCTTCTCCGAGGGTGCGTTGCAGGTAGGTGTTAGGCGTGTCGTCTGGCAGATCTGGCAGCGGACGAGGTGGAGGCATTTGTGGCAGTTTGTCGAAGGTAGCAGAGTGACGGGAAATGGAAGATGGCGGTGTATCGTACGGCGCTTGCTTGTCAGTCATGTTGCTGTGCGCAGTCAGGCTTGAGCCAACTGAGTCGCGGAAGAATGCTTCCTGACAGGCCTTCTCTAGCTCGATACTGTGCTTTCTTATGTCGCTGCGCATGAGGTAGCCAGGCGTCTCGGCCGCTTTCCGCACTTTGATGCGCGGCGTCTCCAGCAAGGTAGGCTTCTCCTTCCGCGAGCGGACGACCTGCTGGACATGAGTCGTTGGACTAGCAGTCGTTGCTTGAAGGTTCTTCGCTGCTCCCTTCGAACGCTGCTGCGGCACTGAATTCGGCAGCTGAGGAGTCTCCGGAGTCGTCACTTTGACAGAGCTCTGCGAGGTCAGGGCGCTCATGGTCGAGGTGCGTCTAACGTGGCCGAAGCTGACGCCGCGCTTGTGCATGTCCGAAGGGCGCACAGCAATGACGGGTGGGCTGCTTGGCCAGTTGGAACTCGTCAACGAGTGGCGGGAGATCGAAGAGCGACGAGTTGAGTGCCTGCTGGTACCAGATCGGGTCAAGCTGGAACTCGAGTAGGTGGATGACCCTCGGCGGCTGCCTTGCTTGAGCATCTCAACACGGAGAGAGTTCGGCTGCTTCACGCTGCGGTTCCGGCTAGCCCTGCGTCCACCACCGCTACTGTTACGATGAACAATTACATTGACATACTCCCCTTGATGGGTAATGGGATCCCGAGAAGCTCTGTAAGGGTCGTAGCTGCTGACGGAAGGCGGCGGTGCGGTGAAGCTGTGGCTCGGGTGAAGGTGTTCATCATTCATGATGGAGTACTGAGACTGCGAGCGCTGATCTTTGTTGAGCGGCAGTGGTGGTGCGTCATGCTTGTTGGGTACGTGGCTGTGATGATAGTCGCTTGCAGAGCAGCTCATATTGTCAGGGTCGCCGACGTAGTTCTCCAAGTTCTCTTCTCGGTGCTTCAGCAGGGCAGCGTAGAAGATCTTCTCCTGGTT
>Ga0058704_10001514_pt1 | contig 10837 bp, 9 predicted proteins | sample AgamicMgSfe_FD_71363 | JGI IMG/M metagenome (GOLD analysis project Ga0058704, IMG submission 71363) | Agave microbial communities from Guanajuato, Mexico - Mg.Sf.e | ecosystem: Host-associated > Plants > Phyllosphere > Phylloplane/Leaf | place: Guanajuato, Mexico | collected 2012-05-30 | reverse complement strand
CGCATCTGGTACAGCTGATGAGGAAGCCATCCTGTTCAGTGAAATGACTTTGTTGATGAGTGTATTGAAGTGCATGTAACAATTAGAAGGTTGGGAAAAGAGAAGCCTCGATTTGGGAAGGCATGGCGGTGTCCGAGAAAGGAGCATATGAGTCAAAGCCGCTGAATGTTTGCTCACCCTTCCGGTGAACCACGTGTGAGAAATAGTACTACCTCTTTGCCTGCCTGCTGTGACATGAGAATGATACCTGCAGGTTGCCGGTGGCACAGTCTCCATGATTCGGATCGGGAAGTTGCAGGATGTGGGGGCGGAGGCGGCCCGCTCGGAACAGGTCGAGTGAACGCATCCGAGCAAGGGAGGTCCTGTTTCGTCTTATCATCGCCATGAAGAGGAGAGTGTTGCCCTCGTTGCGAGCGGCGTCACGACCAGTGCCGAAGTTTCGTAGTAGACCTGCTTTTCTACAACCATGCTGCGCCAAGAGAGGGTTGGTTTCTGCAGCGGAGATACAATTTGGGCAGCCGCTGCATGAGACGCATCCACATATTGTCAAGGCAGGGGATCGTATGCTATGTGCCTTCTGTATTGGCGAGAGTGGCTCTGATATGTCGCTGTAGTAACACCTGGCATCTCCTCCCTGGAGTACCATCACCGCCGAGCCGCGCTCGCCCGCAAGCTTCCCAAGAACAGCGTCGCCGTGCTCGCCGCAGCAGACACGAAGTTCCGCTCGGGCGCAGTCTTCTACGAGTTCCACCAGGAGCCCAACTTCTTCTACTTGACTGGTACGGCAATGCCTTCGCACAGCGATTGTACGGATAAGCTTCAGCTAACGGGACACGGCAGGCTTCAACGAGCCCGAAGCAGTCGCAGTAATCGGTAGGTGAGTTGTCCATTCGACAATCATCACCGCGCACATGCTGATACTCGCGAAGAGAAGGGCACGTCTGAAGTCGAGTACACCTTCCACCTCTACGTCCGACCCAAAGACGCCAAAGCCGAGCTCTGGGACGGCGCGCGCTCAGGCGTACAAGCTGCGCAAGATGTCTTCAACGCGGATGAGACGGGCGACATCAACAATATCGGAAGTTTGTTACCGGACGTAATACAGAGCGCGAACGCGGTGTATACCGACATTGGGTATGGAGCGAAGAGAAACGCGTTCCAGAGATTCGTTGCGGGCAGTGAGCCGAAGGTTGACGGATTGGCGAAAGTGCTGCAGAATGCGACAGTCAAGGCGCTGCGGCCGCTGATGAATGAATTGAGGGTGCAGAAGTCGGAGGCGGAGCTGGACTGTATGCGGAGAGCAGGAGCGATATCAGGCGCTGTCTTTACGGAGGCGATGCGCAATGGCTATAAGACGGAGAAGCAGCTCTGGGCTGATCTCGCATACGGCTTCAAGACGCAGGGTCTCGACAATGACGCCTACGTACCTGTCATAGCGGGCGGGAAGAACGCGCTAAGCATTCACTACGTCCGCAACGACGACCGCCTGCACGACGGCGAGCTGGTATTAGTAGACGCCGGAGGCGAGTACGGCGGCTACATCACAGACATCACGCGCACCTGGCCCGTCAATGGCAAGTTCACAGACGCACAGAGGGACATGTACGACATGCTCCTCCGCGTGCAACAATCCTGCATCAGCCTCTGTCGCGAAGACGCCGACATGTCGCTCGATAAACTCCACCGCGTGGCCGAAGACAACCTGCGCTCTGGCCTGAAAGACCTAGGCTTCGACATGAGCCGGGATGGGCTAGACGTGCTCTTCCCGCACCATGTAGGGCACTATATCGGACTCGATGTGCACGATGCGCCTGGCTATCCGCGCGTGGATCGCCTGAAAGAGAACCACTGTATCACTATTGAGCCTGGCGTCTATGTGCCGTATGATGACAGGTGGCCGCAGCATTTCCGCGGGCTTGGGATCAGGATAGAGGATTCTGTACGCATAGGCAAGGAGAAGGTCGAGGTGTTGACGAAAAATGCTGTGAAGGATGCAAGGGAGATGGAGGAGCTGAGGAGATAGGCGAGCTACTGTGTGATATACTGTGAAATACACGAATCCATCCGTCGTAACTCCTTTACGCACCTCCACTACACATTAGCCAGGCTTGACCCTCCACCACGCTACCTCCACCTCTCCTTACCAACCCGCTTGAAGCACATTTCCCTTACTTCTGCTCTCCCTCAACCACCACCTCGCCAGCCTGCTTACGGCTACAGCACGTATTCGCCCGCCCACACTCGCCACAAGTTGGAACAACGACTCCCGGTTTGCAAAACTGCATCATACCAATGCAGACAGCGATGAGGATTACTTGCACCTTGTAAATGAAAAACCCGTCGGGGAGGAGGAAAGAAAGGGCGATCCCTGATATAATCGGCCATGCGAAGACGGCGATCATTTCGGCGGATTTGCAGAATAGGGTCGGCGGGTTGGGGATGTAGCTGTACACACGTGTCTGTCAGCTGGTGTTTAGGAGGGATGGTGTAATATTGGGCTGCAGAGGATGAGGGTCTGAGGATGGATGTACAGTTGAAAGGCTAGGTAGAGGGCGGAGGTATAACGTACGGCATCATAACTTCAGGAAGGCGCTCGTCAATACCTTTAATACGGTCATTGTAGGCTACGAGGTTCTATTCATTGTTACGCGTAAGGTATGTCGCCAAGTCGCGCAGCCTTTCGTCGTCGTAATCATCATCGTCATCGTTGTGAGGTTGAGAGCTAGTTGGCTCAAAAGCCAGTGGCCTCGTGCCGAACAGATACTCTACGAAGGCGATCAGAGTGCCTTGGAAAAGGCACAGGGGTAGAGTCAAGTGGCACAATGTCTTTGAGGAGGACTTGGATGGTGTGGACGATGATGCCGACGTCCGTCACGACTGGAGCTTGCGGTGATGGCGTGGGCGGGTCTGCTGGCTTCGGGTTGGCTGCATTCTCCGGCGCGGTGCTGGAAGCAGTGGTTTGTGATGGTGGATTGTTGTTGTTGTTCGCAGGCGAGGCCACGATCTCGAAATCATCGAGTTCATCCATCGCTGGGACGTCGTGGGTAGGCTGGCTGATCTGCTTGATTTGCATCCTACTCAGGTTGGTTGCCAGACAAGGTAGAGTATCTGAGATTGGACAAGAGAGAGTACGGGAAAGTAGGATAAGCTTGTACAACCTGCCGCAGCATTGAGGTTATCTGGCAACGTGCCACCTGGCCTCAAGTCCATCCGCTTATTGTAGTGTCTGGGTCACTCAAACCGATTTCACAGGGGACCCGCTTTACTGGAGGACGTGTTTATCCTGTGCCAGCGGTATCCACCGCGAGGTTCTTTGGAAGCGTTGCTGCCTGTACCGAAACTTCATGGCTATGCCTGAGGCTCGGTAGCAACACATTGAGCCATCGTGCCGGTCATCAACCACCAGAGTCGTGTGTTACATATATCTGATCGGTCAAGCATTGATTGAACGTGCAGTTATGATTGTATGTCTGCGTAAGGCACCTTGCGCCACGAGCCTCGAAGTCCTATACATTTTTGTTTCACACACAGCCGGCGAGTAGCGTACGCATGTGTTGCCCCATCCAGGTCTATGTCTGTTGTTCAGTAGATGGCTTGAGCATGGCTGGCCTTGCTTCCTGGAGGACATGGAGACCGGGGACAGCGAAGGATACCTGCTCCGTCACCTTCGCCATGGTCATCGTCGCCAGCCGTTGCGACTAGCCAGGCCATATATTGCCTGAGATGTGTTCTTGGCCTGCTCGAGAACTGGTGTGGACGATGAATATGTGCTCGGGATTAGCGAGTTTCGTAAGACTGCTTGTAGCGTTGGTCATCGTTAGGCCAGTGACTCTCTTTCTTCTCTTTTCTCCCTTTTATCACGAGTCGAATTCTGCCCGGTGGCTGCCTGGTCGACTGTAGTGACTGCTTGACTGGTCACGAATTCCAAACGAGCGTCAGTATGCATCACTGGGGCCTGTACATCGAGCAGTAATCTCCTCAGTGCAACAACTAGCGGACACCCGGCGCCCGCCCAATATCCTCTTTCTTACGTGCCGGCAGTGGTACCGATAGCAGATGCAGAACCTCGGCCAGCAATAATGCGAAGCAACGGAGGTAGGTGAAAGACTCTCAACTCACGCCGGTCTCGATCTGAGGGCCCGAAGAAGTTAGAAAGCCTGGAGTACCCCTGCCCTTCTCCGCAAAATGCTCGTATGCAATCACCACAAGCAGCAGGTGCGAGCTGCATGCGGACCATGATGCTTTTGGTGCTCTGGCGCTGCGAACACCTGAAGCAATGCAGGCGAAGCCGTCTTATTACCTGACACCTTATGATCACCCCGCAGTATGGCATTGAATGGCGTAAGGTGACCTCATCAGTGCTAATGGAAACTCATTTGCCTAGGTATATGTGGTGCATGCCATCTCAGATCCGTTGCTCCGTCGTCAGCGTCCCATTTCTCTCATATATTGTCAAGACCAGCGCTCAAAAAGGACGCATCTAGAGCATCATTCTATTCCGCACAGTGCCCGGCGAAAACAACTGCCATTCTCCAAGCCGACCTTTTCCGACCTCCGACTTCTCCCGCACGCAGACAAGCAAGCGTCTGGGAATCGCAGAACGTACCAATAGCGAGCCGTGTTACCTTTAGAGGCAAGCATAGCTTCACAGCTATCAAACACGTCCCTGTGGGGCAAAGAGCAAATAGACAGAGGTCCGTTCCGAAGGCAATGGCAGACTTAAACACCCGGCCTGCTCCTCCAGTTCGAGCATACACTCCTGGTCTCCCAGACACCTCGAACAACTTTCTCAACGAGCAAATTTCCAAGCAGCAAAAGAGCAACTTCCACTCTTCTTCATTGAACAAGGCTGTCAACATGGTCGCCAACAGCGTCAACAAGACTGCCCTCCACCCTGGCGGTGTCGAGTAAGTCAGACCAAGCCATTGATCATAGGCTCCACGAAGACTCTCATCGCTGACACGTCCTTCAGGCCTCAGGTCGAGCACACTGAGATTGAGGAAGAGTTGCACACGAGAGCGCACATCGACTATGACCGCGTTGCAATTGTACGCCTTCTGCCTTCCTACTCCACTGGCTATGAGAGTCGCTGACACCACAATCAGATTGCCAACCCTTCAGTACCAGCGCTTTACGAAGATGCTCTTGTCTACGAGACCGGCTCTGCCATCACCTCCTCCGGTGCCCTGTCAGCATACTCTGGTGCGAAGACCGGACGATCACCTTCCGACAAGCGTGTTGTCAAAGAGGAGAGCTCAGAGAAGGATATCTGGTGGGGACCAGTCAACAAGCCCATGTCTCCAGATGTGAGTACGCCTCCATCCCAGCTGGATCTTTGCCGCTTCACTCATTCGATGTCATCTTTTGCAATATGCGAACTGCAGTACGCGTTAGCGGGGCATCATTTCACGTCATTGCTATTGCATTGCGGAGCTGTGTTGCCCCACTGCCCCGCGATTTCGGGAGATATCGGCATTAAGATCGTTTCACGTATCGTGCTTCCGTTACAATAGTGGAAGAGACACTGACCAACAATTGCAGGTCTGGCGTATCAACAGAGAGCGTGCTGTCGACTACTTGAACACCCGTAACCGCATCTACGTTATCGATGGCTACGCCGGCTGGGACGAGCGTTACCGGATCAACGTGCGCGTCGTCTGCGCTCGTGCCTACCATGCACTCTTCATGCGTAACATGCTCATCCGCCCATCGCGGAAAGAGCTCGAGCACTTCCACCCAGACTACGTGATCTACAACGCTGGTGCGTTCCCGGCCAACAGATTCACTACTGGTATGACCTCATCTACCTCCGTGGCTATCAACTTTGCCGAAAAGGAGATGGTTATTCTCGGTACCGAATATGCTGGTGAGATGAAGAAGGGTGTCTTCACTGTCCTCTTCTACGAGATGCCAGTCAAGCACAACGTCCTGACTCTGCACTCTTCTGCAAACGAGGGCAAGGATGGCGATGTTTCCGTTTTCTTCGGTCTTTCTGGTACCGGCAAAACCACTCTATCCGCTGACCCGAAGCGTGCTTTGATCGGTGACGACGAGCACTGCTGGAGCGACAAGGGCGTCTTCAACATCGAAGGTGGCTGCTATGCCAAGTGCATTGGGTTGTCCGCCGAGAAGGAGCCGGACATCTTCAACGCCATCAAGTTCGGTTCCATTTTGGAGAACACCGTGTTCGACCCAAGCACCCGCATTGTCGACTACGACGACACGACATTGACGGAGAACACCCGTTGCGCGTACCCGATCGAGTACATCGAGAACACAAAGATTCCTTGCGTATCTACCAACCACCCGTCGAACATCATCCTGCTCACTTGCGACGCTCGTGGTGTTCTTCCACCAATCTCCAAGCTCAACACCGAGCAGACCATGTTCCACTTCATCAGCGGTTACACCTCCAAGATGGCGGGTACTGAAGTTGGTGTCACTGAACCACAAGCAACCTTCTCCTCTTGCTTCGCGCAGCCTTTCCTGGCTTTGCACCCAATGCGCTACGCTAAGATGCTCGCGGAAAAGATCTCTCACCACAACGCCAATGCCTGGCTGCTCAACACCGGTTGGGTCGGCGCTGGCGCAACCACTGGTGAGTACATCCACGAGCGATGATCCTGTTATGAGGTATCTGCTAACCTTTGGCAATCTAGGCGGCAAGCGTTGCCCACTTAAGTACACTCGTGCTATCCTGGACGCCATCCACAGTGGTGAGTTGGCGAACGTCGAGTACGAGACTTACGAGACCTTCAACCTGTCTGTGCCAAAGACCTGCAGTGGTGTGCCCGACGATCTCCTCAACCCGGCGAAGAGCTGGACCGGTAGTGCAGACTTCAAGGAGGAGGTTACCAAGCTTGGTCAGCTGTTCAACGACAACTTCAAGAAGTATTCAGATGAGGCCACGGAGGAAGTCATCAAGGCTGGCCCGACGGTCTAAGATGGGTTTGGTAGGTGTAGACTCTGCACTGGTCCCAAGTTAGCCATGACTGTGCGCGCGAGCGCAATGTACAGAAGAGCCGTTGTGGTTGACAATTGGGACTCATTATGGTTGTCCACGTGTACATAGACTGTATATGACATTAACGTGTTCAGCAATCGTTCTCGAGCTATGTGTTCTTATCATCAACTATGTTAATGGACTCCCGAAATCGGATCTCGCAGGCGTACTAATTCTGGCCACGCTCATTGGTTGGCGAAGAGGTGTGCTCGGAGCGCTCGTCCTCGGTGTCTCCAGCCGTCTGCTTTCTGGCACGGGTACCTTAAACTCAGTCCGCCTACCTCTTCGCCATATCTCGTCTTTCACGTCCTCGAGGCAGCCTTCATCTTCGTACTCCAGGTACCTTCGCCATAGCTTCAGTGCAGTGCGAGCATCCTCAATACTGTCATGACCAACGGTAGAATTCTGCTGAATATCTTCCTGCAATAAAAGCCATGCCAAGAAGCGAAGAGATAGCTTGCGCTGGCTGCGGCTGCCTAGCGAAAACAGATCTTGAGTGTCGATGACCTGACTCTCCGGCACGTGCATATTGATTGTGCGGAAGTCGCTAGATAGGCCATGACCAATGAATTTGCAGCCTAGGTTCAGTAGCACCCACAGTTTCTTGTAAACTTCCTTCAGGTTGACCAAAGTAAACCGGCTCATGCCAAGCGTCAGGTCGCCCGGATGGAGACCGGACCACTGAGTAAGATAGTCGTCGACAGGCTCGTCAACGGCGATGTAATCGTCAATGAAAGGCAGCTCTTGGTCTGTGCCGTCGCCTCGGAGAACTGACACTCTTGCGAGACCCGACCGCGCCGGCCTCGTGATGGTGCGTGAGCCATCTGCGCCCATGTCTATCTCCTCTCGTAGCAAGCGGACAAACTCTGCGTCGATAGCACAGTGAGTGTTGCTGTCAGGCAGTGGATCAGACTCGAAGAACGGCCGGAAGCTGTAAGAGTCGGTAAAGGCTGGCTGTGGAACGCTGCGGTACAATATGCTCGTGTCAAGAGCCGCTTTCCAGCTGTCGTCGATGACATGCGACTTGGACTTGGCTTGATATGTGATGATAGACGGTAGCTTCCAGCGAGCATCGAAGTGCAGGGCTTCTTCTTGTGCGATCGGACGGATTAGGAAGTCGTTGACAAGGTGCCAGTTCGATGTCCGAGCTTGGCCCGAGCTTGCAACACTGGTATCTACGACGGAGACTAAGTGCGACTTCTGGCCTTCACCAGCGGTGACCTCTGCGACTAGGCCAACAAGCTCATGAATCGTAATGGCATGTGGTCTTTTAGACAAATGCCACTGCAAATCCTGACCCTCGTAGCAGTACACTTGGCCGTTGGCGTTGATGGTGCCGATCTCGCGTGGCAGAAAGCCAGGGGCGGTCCAAAGTTGCTGTGCTTCCGGTGTTTGGATCGCAGCATTGATCATTAGTACGTCTGGAGTGGCGTAGACGGCTCGGCGCGAGGTGATAGCTTTATAGCCTTGACATCTCATGCACCACCCTCGCTGTTGTTCCTGCCGGTGGATGGAATCTTGCAGCAGTCGAGTAAAGGTCGGTCCTACCGACCTTGGAGAGTGCTTCGGAGGCTTTAGCGGATACACCAAATCATGGCTGAACCATACTTGCTCCTTTGCTTCCTGGAGGTAGTTGCAAGTGTTACATTTGATAAAGCTGCTTCCTTTCATGCCAAAAGCTGCTTGGACTCCACCAGTGTTGCCAGCGCCTAGCTTGTAGCTGTCATCTAGTTTGTGAAGGATGAATCGGTTGAGGTTCTGTACCATGACCGTAAGTGGTGTGTTTACGGTTTGATCTTCCAGTATAGCAAGCGTCGCTGCTCCTCGTTGCTTGCTCAAAACTTTCAAAAAGTTCGTGGCTTGGCAATTTTGTCCCTGTGCCTTCTCCAGCATGTCCACGAGAAAGCCGAGTTCGCAGAGAAGACAGCAATTGTACCCGCAGTCGCTTGCTGTATGTTGCAGAGCAAGGTTGCGGGCGACATTGGAGAAGCGGAATAACTGCAACAGCGGATTGGCATAGGAGTTGACGATGTGAGTTTCTAAGCCAGAGTAGCTCGTCTTGTTGTAGTATCGAAAGTCAAAGTCGTCGATGCCGAATTTGCTGTACTTGATTTCAATTGGCCGATAGTACGCCAAAGCGTCCGAAACGCCGTTGAGGGCCAGGCCGTTCAACGTCTTACCAATGTCTTCACTTAGCCTTCGATCCAGATCACGCTGTCCATCATCATCCCGAGGCTTTTCGCTAAGAAATTTGGGAGCTGCAAGCGAGTTCGGGCCTTTGTGGGACAAACGAGTATCATCCGCTTGGTACCGCCGTGTTTTGCGCGGGTTGGTGCCAACCATGCCATAGTCGGTCTTCCTTAACGTGTTCAGAACAGCAGGCTCAAGCTTAGGTGGCGGCGCTCCAACTTCATGAACCAGACTATTAGGCCAGCCTGAAAGGAGCGCTTCCCTGTAGTAGGGCATCCCGATAAGGTTGAGCGGAGCCTCAGAAGACCAATCAAGGTGTTTACTCTGCGTTGGCGAGTCTGGAAACTCGGTCGGGCGGCTGTACTCTGTGAATTGCATCTTCGACTGTGAGCCCCATAGCACGATCTGACAATGAGTATCTGTCATGGCGAAGCCTCTGCCAGATGGCATAAGCTCCAGCCCAGTAAGCTGCGCTTCGAAAGTGGGCGCATATCGCATGGTAGGCACGTCAGGATTCTGCACATCGATGGAGTTGATGGCTCCAGACTGGGAAATTACCATGCATGTCGAGGATAGCCTCGGATGCAGCCGCACAAAAGCAGCACCTTGCTGAAAGGCTACAGGAGCAGCAGGCCTTAGGTTCTTAAGATTGAACACCCGCACCAGCCGCTCGAGGCCAAGACCTCCATATTGCTGCTGCGCCCAGCCGCATGTCAATAGATAGTCGCCTCTAGCGTCCATATCGTTGACTTGGCCGGCATACGCATTCCAGCTGTGGACAACATTAAGCGTTCTCGAGTCGAGTAGCTGAATTGACCCGTTGTGAGCGGCTGCACATATGTACTGGCCTGCGCGTCGCATCATGGTGTACAGAATGGGAGTCGGTCGGATCAGGGTCTCGAGCATGGTGCCCTTCTCAACATCAATCCGGTACATTTGCGGCTGGCATCCCGCCACGACCAATTCATCCATGCCTTTACCCGAGAAGCTCATGCAGCGCAAATCGATCATGTCGTTCTGCCCGACATGCCATTGTGCCATTCCTCGCCGTGACGCACAGTGCACGCTGCGCGATGAAACGGAGATGACGCCCTTGTCGCAGAAGAGCAGCTGCTTGACTGGCGAATTCCCGGGAGCGCCTCGCGGCGCGCTGCTGACATGACCGCGGTAGGATGTGTATCGCTGAAGCTCAGTACCGTAGAACGACGTAACACGTCCCTGACCAATGTCAGAAGGCTGGTCATGCTGCACTCAAGGCTCCTCCTAGCGGCAGGTTGATGTGCACGTTTGCCACCGCATAACCAGATCAGCTGGAGACTCACTCACATACTCATTCCCAGTCCACAGCAGCTCCTGCGCCGTGTCAAAGGCAAACGCCGTAACCGGGCTCGACGGCGCGGTGGAAGAAGGACCGGGAAAGGCTATCCGGGTTGTCTCGCTCCAATCTGCCTCCATTGCGCCACATCAAGCACTCTGCGAAGAGGCAGCATAGCGCATAGCCCTAGCGAAATGCTGTACAGAACATGCGTACCATCACTATTTGTGTGGGGGAGGAAGATGGGAGCGTGAGATGGATGGAAGTCGCTTCTTGTTGACAACTGCGCCTCACACTTCCAATCGGCTTAGCTGCCGGCAACTCTCCGC
>Ga0058704_10001513_pt1 | contig 10853 bp, 12 predicted proteins | sample AgamicMgSfe_FD_71363 | JGI IMG/M metagenome (GOLD analysis project Ga0058704, IMG submission 71363) | Agave microbial communities from Guanajuato, Mexico - Mg.Sf.e | ecosystem: Host-associated > Plants > Phyllosphere > Phylloplane/Leaf | place: Guanajuato, Mexico | collected 2012-05-30 | reverse complement strand
GGAGAAGGTCTCAATGTAGAGCAGCGAAAGCTTCTCACAATTGGTGTCGAGCTTGCAGCCAAGCCAAAGTTACTATTGTTTTTGGACGAGCCCACCAGGTTAGTGATCAAATCGGATTCCTTGATGACCATTGCTAACAACATCACAGTGGTCTCGACTCGCAGTCCGCCTGGGCTATTTGTGCATTCCTCCGCAAGCTCGCCGACAATGGTCAAGCTGTTCTCTGTACCATTCACCAACCTAGCGCTATCCTCTTTCAGACATTCGATCGTCTTCTCTTCCTTGCGAAGGGTGGCAAGACCGTCTACTTCGGAAACATTGGCAAGAACTCTCGCACCATGTTGGACTACTTCGAGGCCAATGGCGGAAGGCACTGTGATGATGAGGAGAACCCTGCAGAATATATGTTGGAGATTGTAAACCACACCAAGGGCAGAGAAGACATGGACTGGCCAACACTCTGGAACCAGAGCGAACAGGCGCAAACTGTCGTCCGCGAGATTGAGGATATCCACCGCGAAAAGGAAGGCGTCCAAGGCGAGTCCGACGACACTGGACATTCCGAGTTCGCCATGCCATTCAGCTCTCAGCTCTACTGGGTCACCCTGAGAACTTTCCAGCAATACTGGAGAACACCATCATACATCCTGGCCAAGTGGGTACTCGGTATTGCCGCAGGTCTCTTCATCGGTTTTTCCTTCTTCCAAGCGGACAGCTCCACCCAAGGTCTCCAGAACATCATCTTCTCGGTCTTCATGGTGTGTACCATTTTCTCGACTCTTGTGCAGCAGATCATGCCTCTCTTTGTCACACAACGTGAGTTGTACGAGGTTCGCGAGAAGCCCAGCAAAGCCTACTCCTGGAAGGCCTTCATGTTTGCCAATATCGTCGTTGAGATTCCTTACAACATCATAATGGGTATTCTGGTCTTCGCATGCTACTACTACGCAGTCACCGGCATTCAGGACTCGCAGAGTCAGGTCTTGGTACTGCTCCTCTGCATTCAGTTCTTCATCTACGCCGGTACATTCGCCCATCTGTGTATCGCAGCGATGCCAGACGCACAGACGGCTTCGACCATTGTCACTCTTATCTTCTCCCTGAGCTTGACATTCAACGGTGTCATGCAATCGCCCACTGCCCTTCCCGGCTTCTGGATCTTCATGTACCGTGTCTCTCCTTTCACCTACTGGGTCGCAGCCATGGTCAGTCCTCAGGTCCACGGAAGACCTATCGTGTGCTCCCAGACCGAGTTGTCAATCTTCAACCCACCAACCGGCGAGACGTGCCAGAGATACCTCGCTTCTTTCCTGGCTTCGGCACCCGGCTACCTTCAGAACCCCACCGCTACCTCGAACTGCGCTTACTGCCAATTGAGCGTCGGTGACCAGTTCCTCGCTGGCGCTAACATCTATTACAGCGAGCGATGGAGGAACTTCGGTATCTTCTGGGCCTACATTTTCTTCAACGTCTTTGCCGCCACCGTTCTTTACTACGGCTTCCGTGTTCAGCAGTGGAACATTGCTTCGATCCCAAAGAGTATCGGTGGCTTGTTCCACAAGTTCTCCAAGCCTAAGCCAATGGCCAAGGACCGCGCTGGTCACAAGGAGATGACGACGGCGCATCCTTATTAGATTTCATTTGATGTGGTTTTATATATTTAGACTGTTTTAATTCATGAATGAATGTTCGAATCTGTAATTTGTCATCTACTATTTTGATACGTGACCATATATTATCACATGGATGAACATCCTTGCCAAGGCTCGAGAGAAGGTGTGACATGCCGAATGGTGACTTTCATCTTCAAACGGATATTTACCATCGCGACTTTCCTCAATCATGCAGATCATATTATCCATTCGAATATTTGGATATCTGACATGACACCTCTCTAATGAAATCAAATATGTCCCAGAGCGTACATGATCGATCCGTTCTTTTATTTCACAATTAGGCAACAATCTCAATGGATGGTCAAACCGAAGACAGCAGTCGGCGCGCTCAGCGACAGAGAAATTATCAAGCTTGCCTTGGATGTCAGAAACAAAAGATACGATGTCATTTGGGTTCACCGGTCAATCCGAAGCCGCCATGCACCAGATGTCAGCGTTTGAGGCAACAATGCGTCTTTGGGCCACCGCGTCGAGGCAAGACTGAGACGACTGGCGATCACTCAGCACCTCATACCAGTCCTGTGGAAACCAGTGGTCAGTCGAGTGTGCATTCAACCCCTCCTGCTGTAACCCCATCGACCACTACCAATACCGCTCCGACCGAAGTTACCAACATTTTGCAAAGTCATTGGTCTACGTTCAGACCATGTCAGAGCGGACTCTTGACACACCAACAAGCAGAGCTACTGCTATCATTGTAGGTCCAGAACGTGTCTTCAATCGTAAGTGCGGTATTGACCATATTACTTCGCAGTTTCTTCACCCATGTTCACCCTCAGTGGCCGTTGATCAGTGAAGAGTGGATGTATCCGCAACGACGCCAGTATTTTCACATCCAAGAGCCTCTTCTTTGCACCATTGTCTTATCTATAGCCGCACGATACGCCTGGTCGACAACCCAGATTTCCCGACAGGAATCTTTGGATATTTCTAAACGACTCTTGAGGTCTGCACAGACGATCATCCAGGACTTTATCTTTGGACTCGACACGCAAGAAAGCCAGAAGCGTGTCCCTTTCGGCGTCATTGAAAGCTTACTCTACCTCGTACAATGGGTATGTGTACGGATATCGAGACTGTATCCATTACTAAATCCTCACTTGTAGCCTCAATACTCGTATACAGCGGGCAAAGGTATCGCTACATCTCTCCGTCGACAAGAGTGTGAAGGCGATCCTTCAAGTACGATCTTCGGCGAACCATCTAGCGGTATGGTTCATGCTCGGTATCGATTGTCATGAAAGCTCATCAAACACAGGTGCTGACGCCGGAGCCGTCTACGAATCTATTACACAGCTAGGCAGATCGGGCTGGTATGCTTTTGCGATCCCACGACCGCTTTTTTCAACAAAGCCCTCGCTAACCCTGACTAGGCGACTCACCCAGACCGCGCTGAATCTTGCAGAGGAGTGGCAATTGATACCCGTCAACATGGAAAACTTCACACTGCCGACATTCGAATTGGCAGACGAACGACGACGGAAACGTCTTGTTTTGTTTCTCTGGCCCAAAGTGTTTGAAGTTTCGATGGAATCACAACGTGTTGGCTTGCAATACTACGACGTCTCGTCGGCGGAGCAGCCAGACCCGCCTGATATAGCATATTCGAACTTTCTGCTCTTGAGAACGCATAAAGTTTTGAGCTCATCACTAAAGGCAGCACCCGAGCTGGCCAACCACTTTCTGGTCTCGGGATCATATATGCAGATGATATCGACAGCAAAAGACATCAGCTCACAATGGATGAATGATTTCAAGGCCCAACATGGTCACTCCGGTAAGTAGGAGAGACGAGAAGAGCTTGACACTGAGACAGATACTGACCGAACGTCAGCCGCGTCGCCTTTCAAGACCTGTACAGAGATGCACCATCATTTCTCAACAGCACTGCCGGGTATGGTATCGTTGCACGCCTTGACACGACGTCTAAAGACTGCTTCCGAGTCGGGCTCAAACGAGACGACTCAAGGCTACCTCAAATATCTGGATCTGATCAGCCTCGAGCAATCACAGCGTGATCTGCAAAACATCGCAGAGGTGAGAGGTGACAAAAGTCAAATCGATGTATTCCTTTTAACATGGCTAGGTTCCTCAAGCAGTCGGAAAGGTGATGGAGCTTGCACTTGGCCTGCACGACTGCGGGCAACTGAGATATCTGCCGAGAGATGCTTGTTTACGCATTGTCGTTGGTATCGTATTCTGTTTGAGGGTAAGTAGTCTCAATTGTTCGAATAGAAGACGACGCCATCTAACCTGTGTTGCAGACTGTTGGCCTCACGACCATACCTACCATGACACTTGCATTGATGAGGACGCTTGTGGTAGTACTCGGCGAATTGGACGTGGAACCCCTGAGCATGTTAACGAGCTTTGCAGGCCAGCTGCTCCCACTGATAGAGAGGGCAGAGGCGTACAACAAGTCTCAAAACCAGACACTGGCGAAATCGATGGCGTCGCAGCTGCAACAATCACAACCACAGCCACAGCCCAGTGCCAATATGGGACTGGCACCTCCCATCAGTAACACGAGCATGATACCGTCGTCGTCGTCGTCGTCGTCCGTATTGCCGGAGCAAAGACAGCCCCAGTCGTCAATGGAGACAAGCTACAATGCGATGAATGCTGGAACACCTGCCAATTATGGCACGAACAATAACTGGATGGAACATTGGGACAAGTGGCTCGATTTCCAGATGGACGGCTCATTCCCGTTAGACGCGCCCGACTATTTCTTCTTCTGAAGAGGCCTAGCCGTTGTATTGGTAAAATATGCCAAACTACGGTGTGCAGCTCAGGCCGGAAGAAGGATCGGAAGAGGGAGTGCTAGCTAGTCGTGTCCTATTGTCGTGCAGATAGTCTCCCCATGACGTCGGAAGCGAAGTGCATGCAGGTCCAAGGACAGTACGGGACCAAGCCCAAGCGGAATCACCACAGCAAACAAACGTGTCAGGTTGTTTGTCGTCGCGTCGTGCAGCGGTGTCGCAAACACGAGGCCAGATGACCTCGACGGCTCCCCATATCACGGTCCGCAGTGGCAACCGAACCGCAAGCCATGGCTGACCGGTCGTACCGACAGAGCGCAAGGCACACATGCAGCCTTTCACGAAACGAAATGAGAAGAATCTAATATTGTTGAAGAGCGAGTGTTATGTATTGGGTACTGTATCACATTCATCTTCCAGTAAACAAGAGACACGAATGTGGTCGAGCCATTCCAGGTCAAGATCGGCACTGATTATTGGATCCAGGCAGGACAGGCAGGGCAGACAGCAAGCAGGCAGGCGCAGATCAGATTAGATCAGCTCGCCCCTCGTAGGGCTAGTTTGCAGTAGCCTGTCGCGCTAGAATGTTCTTTGTGCAGCTTTATGCGGGGACCGAGCATATCTCGACGCTTTGGAAGGCGCACTCCGCGTTTAGCCGTGCTCACCGACCACAAAAAACACCGGATTGGAACGAGGCTTTGTGCTGGGATCGCCGGAATTAATGCCACTTGCGTCGTCTTGCGGCGTTGTGTCTCGCGACTGGTGCCGGCTGGACTGTGTCGCTCTTTCCCTTTCTGCTGACCGCCCACAATAATAACAATAATAGCTGGAACTTGTTTTACGGAGCACAGGCTGCCTGGACTCTGCCAATAATCTGGATTGTGCATCGCTGCTTCCGCTTTCCGACACTCACCCGTCATTCGTGCCTGGCCTGACGCTCTCTGACGGGAGTTGGGTTGTGCTTGCTAATCGTCGCACCTGCATCCACTCTTCTGTCTTCCTCCACACGGAACCCGTTCACACAATATTTCTTCTTCTTCTCTCGTCACATTTACACTCCAAGAAGTCAATTGCCTCTTTACCATTTTACCTCGACAGTTGCAGAGTCAATAACCTCACATTTGCAGCAAGATATCGCAACAAGATCGTCATCCACACACTCGCTTGCAGTAATATTGTTTCTGAAAAGCATCCGCGGCTCGAAAATCAAACGACATCATTCTCAGATTGCGACGTTAGAACCTACGCAGGAGAAAATCAACATCGGACCACTCGCCCGACTCCTTTACGAAGAAGCAACAAAAGACTTCTTAAATATTCAATTGTCGAACGCTTGTCGACTTTTAATAATTGCACATCCATCACCTTTCGAACTTCAACCCCAAATCAATCCATCACGCACAAAAACCCGACAATCACAATGTTTGCCGTCGACGCCTGCCCAGCAGCGTACCTAGACGCAAAGCTCAACGAGCACGAAGCCAAGCGCCGCGCCGAGCAGAAGAAACAAAACGCAGCCAACAAGAGAAACGCCGCCGAGAACAAGGACAGCCTCAAGCCAAAGAACATCCCTCTGCCCACATCAACAGCGAACAGCGCCGCTAATTCCCCCATGCCTTCTCCATGCGCCACACCACAGCCGGGCGCTAACAACAGCGGCATGTTTGGATACTTTTCAGGCTGGCAGCGAAAGACCGAGGGCTGTGCTATTCCCGGCGCACGCTTCGGTGCCGACGGTAACAGGTGCCCTGCTCCTGCCTCGGACAAGTCGTCCTCGAATTGAATGGCCTTTGATTACGATGACGAATGAGACAGTCATAACCGCATAATGAGACCACGACAAATCAGACAGCTCATGACCACCACAAATGATAGATACCTCGAAAGCATTCACCGCATAGATTATCATAATGGGTACGAGATAGAGCAGTCAAGCATAGCAACCAAGCAAGCAACAGCTTCACGACACGGCGTTAGAAAAGGACAAAAGTGCGCCACGGATCATTTAATTCCACCTTGGGTTTTCATTGGGTTTCAATCAGGGTTTCGAACGGAGCATGGATACCATATCATATCACATTGAGCAGGATCTCTACACGAGGCTTAATGAATGAATCAGGCGAGGTGCTTTGCCTTTTGACTCTACCGCTTGTGTACTTGTTGTTACGTGATGTGACAGCTGCCGGCTGAGTGTCTTGAATGACCGGTCTCGACAGTATGACGTCGTCTTCGCTCGCGTTTGACGAGCATCGTTGTCATCTGCTGTCTCCCCAGACAGTGACCGGAAACAGCACTTGTCGTATCACATGCTGGATTTTATCGAAGGCTTCGACTGCAGCCGCGCCATTGCCCAAGTCTTGCAACACGAGAGGTCCTGTTTTTACATCCTCGTGGTATAGATATGCCAGTAAAGGTACGGTGGTCGATTAGTGTCGAGGCTGTTTGGTTGTGAGCACTTCTTGATGCCGGGCAGAATTGCAGACTAAAGAGTACGAGAAGATATGGGGAATTTGATATCAGACTGTGCTTCGTCATTGACGGTGGTGACTAACATGGAATGATGGGGTTCGTAGTCGTTGTATCAATGATTCGTGTCACAGAAGGCGTTCATAATCTCGGTCCGTCAGTTTCTTGTTCATCGCAGTAGATACTAGTGAAGCGACGAAGTTGCTCAAGACCCTCCTTCCATAGATGTTGATCTGGTGGAGCACACCACTACACGGTATACATGTCATAACACAATACAAATCAAGAATTTGAAGTGAGAATCTGCTTGTTTCATTAGCTAGCTAATAATGCAGCAAGCCACAAGCAACCATTCCCTCACGTGAACCATGAATGACCATTTCTTTTCTCGATCCGTCCGATGATCCGCTAATAAAAGTGCAAAAAGCAACGCCCCTGTCATACCTCAAGAGAGCCCACTCTAGTTCTCGTGGAGAAGGCCCTTGAAGGAACCATCGGCCTCGACGGGCTTGCCACCCTCTCTCTTCTGGTGACCGAGTCCCTCCTTGGCGTATGTGGCGGCGTATGGGTTCAAGCGGAGCATGACCTGCTTGTTGACGAGCGGGTTCTTCTTCTGCACAACGCCGCGCTTGCTGACGGCGCCACCCTTGGCTGGGCGGAGCACGCTCTGGACCTCGGTAGAGTTGATGAGCTTGGTGATGTCGGCCTGGGCGACGATGTTGGATGGGAGGAGGAAGTCACGCTTGAGCGCGGCTGGCTCGGTGGTGGAGCCGTAGACCTTGTCGAGGGCGGAGAAGGCGGACGAGGTCCAGACGATGAAGCGGCCGAGGTGACCACCTGGGGCGAGCTGGAGGAGGTTCAGGGCGAAGACGGATGAAGTCTCGACACCTGGAATGTTGCGGAAAGCGCGGACGAGGTCCTTGCCATCCTCCTCTGGGTTGTAGACAACGAGAGGTCCACGGCGCTGCTTGTGGCGGCGGTTTCTCAGCTTACCGTGACCGGCGCGGAGCTTGCGGGAGGACTTGACCTTCTCGACATCGGCACCAGCGCCAACGGCCTTGAGAAGGTTGACGGCGGCAGAGGTCTTGGTGATGGCGGCGCCGGAGAAGGCGGTCGAGGAAACGACAAGTGGGACCTCTGGGACGGTGGAGACGCGGTGACCGCGGGCGAGGAGGAGAGCGGCGGACGAGGATGCGGCAAGAGCAGAGGCAGTAGCGAAGCGCTTCTGTCCGAGGTTGATCTTCTGGTGCCACTTTCTCCAGACCTTGGTTGGGGCGAACATGCGACCGGAACGGCACTGGTTACCGAAGGCGGCCTGACCAGCACGGTGGGTACCACCACCAGAGACACGAGGAATACGTGCGACGGCACGACCTGAGAGCCATTGTCAGAATTGGCTCGAAAAATGATATGCGTGTGTGTCTGTTCGCGCTCCCAGCTCTTTGAATGTTATAGATGTCGCCTAGACAGCCTCCAAATCCCTTCGATTGAAAATCACATACCAGTTCCCCAAGACTCAGCAGAGGTCTGGTGACCAGCCTTCTCGCTTACAGCGTATGGCTGTCTCTTGTTCTTGGCCATACCGGTGTGGACGGACCTGAGGTTCAATTAGCGACTTTTTCTTCCTCCTCATTTGCGCAGAGTCGTGGATTCGTACTGGACAATGTCTGGGCGAATTGGTGCCCTGAAGACATTTGGCAGAGGGTGAGTGGCATCGCTGGCCTTGCCATCGGCAGAGATGATGGTGACGGTTGGTCGGGTGGTCATTTTGTCGGCGGTTGTCGTGTGTCGAGTGTCGTCGTGCAAGTCGTCTCAAAATCCTGAGCTTGAAGTTGGAGATGGCGCTTTTCGAAAACCGCACTGTGGGCGCAGACTTTTCCGCGGTTCTGCCGGGCTTGGCGACACTACACCTCTGATGTGTGACGCTTCAACACATCTTGACAATGTTGACCATTACTGTCAAACACGCATGATGATTTCACGTGTCGCAATATAATCTGTTCCTCTTTCGTCTAGAATGCGTCTCGATTCGTTGCCCTCTTGTATGGACTCAGTTGACGCTCAAGAATTGGGCATCTCATTCCCCGGGCATCCCTAGCACACCCCTCGAACGACATGTGCAATGACACGGACAGACCTACATCATATCTATCTCGCTCATAATATTCCATAGACTCGAGGTAATGCATGACAACGATCTTGATAGTAAGTGTAGCGGGTTGACAAGTCCATGACCATGTCAGAGACCTCCTACTGATCCATTAGACTTTGGTCTACGCTCCTCAACATCAGCCAGAACCATCTACATGGCGACTACAAGTGCACTATCACCTCTCGTCTGCTAGACTTGAGACAAGAGAAATGAATGTGAGATATCGCATTGCCAGACAGGAGATCGCTACATTTGACCACGCGTTTTTGACGGCACCTCCGGCACAACAACTACCAGCCTACGGACGAAGTTCAAGCAATAGCATCCATGCGAGCATGCACTGCCTTGAAAATCTATCGCGTTCCCAGGCCATCATTTCTCTTCGATGACTGTTGCTGTGGCTTCGCGAGCAGTCTGGCGTACTTCAACGGTTCCGCTACGGCTGACCGTTATACCGTATCTCCCTGTGGTGGCCACATGGAAACCCACACCATCTCGACCAGTTTTGTCTACGACCATCGAAGGACAGGAATCCATATGAACAAGATGAAAGTGTGAGTATCATTGGTAAGATGTCGCGAGCCAATCACTCCTTAATCCATTGATAGTCCATGGAATGTGAACACACAGTATGTCGTTGCAAGGGGCTAGGCCTCTGCCCACTCAAGATTCTCCTGTCCTCTGCATCACTTATCCTACAGTCGTTCAAACGACGTACTTTCAGTTGTCTGGTGCGGCTTGTCCAATTCCTCTATCGACAAGAGAACCGCCGTTATTGCTTAAGCCTCTTGCCGGCAATCCGTACGCGTCGACTGACCACGGGTGTTCGAGTCCAACGGCCGTTGCTTTAGGAACGGTCTGGATTTGCTCGAGGATGAAGAAGATTTATAAGGACCAAATCGCCCAGTTGTCTTGGCTCATATCCATCATCAATCATCATCATCATCTTCTCATACTCATCCCTTCCACTATTAGCAAGCTTGTATCACAAAGCTTGTGACATCTTCCAACCCGCTACCACTCTACAAACACTTCTTCCCCTTCTGACCGGTCAGAAACCTACCTCATACATCGCATAGCAGGTCTTGCGATCCCTCCGAAAACCTCTGCATCATTTTATCACTCTCGGCCGTCTAGTACAACCAACACCTCACGATGCCATACGTAAGGTCCACTCTCGCGGTGGCTGCTGCCATCTCCGCCGCCAATGCACACATGTTCATCAGCTCGCCAAACCCAATCCCTGGTTCCGCGCCAAAGGATCCATTGAGCGGTGATGGTTCCAACTTTCCATGCCACGGTGTAAGTCTTCCTGGAGCCGGTGGGCAAGTCATGCCAGTTGGATCACAGCAGCTCCTGTCCTTCAACACTGGTGGCGGTTACAACACAGCTGTGCACGGAGGTGGATCTTGTCAGCTCAGTTTGACCTATGAGACAGACCCAGTCGCGATCAAAGATCCATCGAATTGGAGAGTCATCTACAGTATCGAGGAGGGATGTCCCACAAATTCTCCCTTGAACCTGGACGGAGGGTACACCGGTCCAAGTGGCACTTACTCTGGCTCTTACCTCTGCAACGACACACGCACAAACGGGTTTGACTGCGTCAACCAGTTTGACTTTTCGATTCCAGAAGGTGTTGCAAACGGCCAAGCGACTCTCGCCTGGACCTGGTTTAACGCTGTTGGCAACAGAGAAATGTACATGAACTGCGTTGCCGTCGACATCACTGGTGGTGAAGACGATGTCAGTGTCATGGACGAATTTCCAAGCATGTTTGTTGCCAACTTGAACGCC
>Ga0058704_10001512_pt1 | contig 10856 bp, 7 predicted proteins | sample AgamicMgSfe_FD_71363 | JGI IMG/M metagenome (GOLD analysis project Ga0058704, IMG submission 71363) | Agave microbial communities from Guanajuato, Mexico - Mg.Sf.e | ecosystem: Host-associated > Plants > Phyllosphere > Phylloplane/Leaf | place: Guanajuato, Mexico | collected 2012-05-30 | reverse complement strand
CATCGGTGCGCGCTCCTCAGCTCTCGACACCTAACTAGTACATACTCGGCCTTCAGTCTCTCCCTCCGTCCTCCGCCGCTCTCGAAAACTCTGCACAACTACGGCTATGACCATGAAGATGAAGGGACTTCACACCCACAACAGAAGCAACAGTAGGTGGACGGCTGTCAATGTGATGGGTGTATGCATGCAGAACTTGTGTCAACAAGCAGCGGCTGCGTATATTGCGTAGAGATAGGCAGCTATGGATTCTGCCATTGCCACCGCGAGCTCGGCGCGCAGCCGGCAAGCAGGGTGAAACACAGGCGGAGCAGATGCAGTATCGGATGGCAGATGAACCGAACCTGACGCGAAAGGGAACTCACGACGTCGAAGGAGTTAGCCAAGCTAAGACGGCGACCGTCACACGCAGCAGCACTGATTGCTGAGTCGAAGGAGATGAGAGCTAAAACAAGCAACTGAACGACGGCGTCATCCGGTGGTGGAGACCAGGTTGCTGGTATGTAAACGACTCGAGTGCTTCCTGTTTGTACCATCGGCAGATTGACATAGATGCGCAAACATCCAAGGCACCTCGAACTCGAAAGACATCTCTCTTCCGTCGCCCTTCCATCTTACCTTTCTTCAGGCTCGCCGAAGCGACAATCCGTCTTTCGATTCCCGCCCAGCATACAACTTCCGTCCGCATAATAGACCGGTCCGCATTGCAGACCACCTCTGATGCGCCGACTAACCCGTGCGCTCACGCTGCAAGTACTCTACGGCGCTCTCAGACGTGCACCAGCATCCCGACCCATTGCAGTTAGTGCCCACAGGCCCATCCACCAGCGTCGGCACAAGCAAAGACCAACCTCCACCGTCGCTCTAGGTGGGATAAGCGTCATCCTCTTCCCTTGACTGAACGACAGTGGGGATCCTCAGCCTCTCAAGTTACGCCTCATTCGGCTTTTCAGATTACGCCTCATTCAGCTTTGCCGTCCATATCATCCAGTGGAATATCTTGGCTTGTCCTAGCTTTATCTCTCGCCTTTCCTCCTCCTCTTCCGCTCTCGACGAGTGTGCCGTCCTCCCACCGGTCATCAGGCACTCCTGCTACCCTGACCATCTTTTCTATACCGGCGCTGTCTGGGTTGTCTCTTACCACGGGAAATGGACGGCACGTGCCTTTCAGCGTGGATGGATGAGGCTTGGTGTTGCTGCAGCAACCGTCAAGGACTGTTCATGATTGGAGTGAGGGGGATGGAATAGTGGCGCAGGCGAACTCAAAGAGATTGGGTAGCCATGGTAGACGCGGGGAAGGACTGCATGGACATGTGCGGGACGACTGCAGCGGCGTGTGAGCAGCCTTGTCGTAGGTCAAGGCAATCGTGAGGTTGCTTGTTGAGACGTGCATGAGATGTAATGCTGTAGGCAAATACTATAAGGCGTTTCGCTGTGCGCGGGTCAGCAATATGCTCGGTCCTTATGTGTCTTGCATGTCAACCGTCACTGGCTCAATGCCGGACTATGTACTCGTAAGTTCTCCCCATCAGGCACAAGGCAACGGCGGCTCGGCCCGGTAGCAGTGACAGTCATCAAGCAACAAAATCACAAGTCACGCAATGGAAAGGACGAGACTTTTCTCCAGGCTCGAGTAGAAGGCTCAAGATATGATGAAAAGAGGGAGCGAGCACGCGGTAAAGACTTGGTGCAGCTCAGTTGGACATCAAAAAGTAGACCAGAAGCCCCAGGGCAGGCACGGTCGCCCTCGGGTGTGCAAAAGGGATGACCAGGACATCGAAGTTCGTGAGCGTCAATACTCTCGACCGTTTAGCACGGGTAACACACATACGGGGCTAGATGTTCATGTCAGCGAGTGCTCTTATCAAGTGGTGAAGGTAGGCAGTAAGTTCGTACCTATGTAACCCGTCGAAGGAAAAAAGGGAAGAAGGTTCCAAGTCGAAGTCGAGCTTGTTTTTATCGTTGTGAGATCGGTCTGTGCGTACCGGTCGCCTGAGTGCCTTACAGTGTGTGACAGAAATTGCAGCAGTGCTGTCGTGTACTACGAAAGATGCACTGGCCACGTGCAAGAGATCAGAAGCTCGCTGCGTTTCAAGCGGGACCTTCTCTTCTTCACATTCAGCGGCGACAGTGGTCGTTGCAGCGGTGTTCACGATCACGAAGGTGTTACACCACTCATTGCACATTGAGTATTTCCTTGGACGTCTAGGAGTTGCTGCTTAACTTTTGCTTTCCCCAGTTGATGCAGGTTCGCCATGCTTCGGCATGCGCTCAGCCGCTCAATCTTTACTTTTCATCAGATATTGAGCCTTACGCTTGAGCCTGGAGAAGGGTCGTGTCCTACCTATTGAGCTATGTTTGGAGATTCGTAACCTACACTGAGACATATCGCTTTTATATTCACTTCTCCTTTCATTCTTCTCTTCTCGAGCTTATTAGGCCGCAGCGAGGAGTGCAGTGACGTATGCCGTCGATGTTGATGAGATGTGAGCGTGAAATAGTAGCCTAGCGTTTGAAAGTAATAAAACTCGCTTCTGTTGGGCTTTGGGGTTGCTTGGACATCCAGCGACATCACAATGGCACACCTCTTCGCCTCGCTCTGTGCCTTTGTGCGCCACCTAATTGGCCTCCAGACCATCAATGAGCCGTGAGTTGCCCATGCTGTTGCCCGATAGTCAAGGCTAATAAGCGATAGAAACACAAATCCACTGTCACCGCCGCCAATACCACCAGTGACGCCGGAGATCCCAGCGCAAGAGCTGGAAGATCCTGTGGTGCCGTTGTCGCTCGGACCGGTTGGGAGCAGAGGATGTTGAATTACGCGAGGAGTTGGAGAGCTTTTAGCTAATAGCATACAGGAGGCTTGCGAAACGCCGCCGTCCGCAATGCAGTTAGGCGACTATTGGTTCAAATGGTAGGATCGCTGTTTGATAGTTCGCAGTTGGAGTTGAGGCGTTTTTGGGATGGGTACATAGCTGCTGGACAGCTCAAAACGTTGAATGATACAAAATTGCAAGATCCGTACGAGGCAAATCTGAACTAATGGCTAGAAGCAGTAGCTTCAGGCATTACCGATAGCAAGAACTCACCCTGAGGCACCTTCCATGTCTGGAGAGTCATGTCTAGTAACGAAGACAAAGCAGATCACCCACGGTAGTCGCGAATGCAATGGAGCAAAGTATAGAGACGCATCTCAGCATGGAAGCTTCAAGTTGAAACATACTACGTCAACGGACGACCCGTTGGAACAGGTTCTTGCAGGACTGAGAACAAGCATCATACTCACCCCGGACGGTTACGGCAGTTCCATCACGAACAGAACTTATCCGGAACGACAGTGACCATAATCCCCATATCGCCAGAACTCATCCAACGTAGGACAATGCCATGGCTGGGGAGGAGCGAATGCACCAATTTCAAAAGGTCGCAAGCAAAAATTGCATAGCTGCCGGGCTACACTAGCAAATCCCGGCATGGTTACACTCAGCCTGCAAAGTCGAGCTGTGAGGGCATGAGCCTGGCTCCTCTTTCGTCGTCGTCTGACATATCGCCTCCAACGCAAGCCAGCATCCCGATTCTGGGGCTTGCCCGAGGTACCGGCAGACTATTACGCCATACTCTCAGGTAAGATTGGCATGAGTCCAGTCCACTGTGCCTAAAGAGAGCGCCGAGCTCGAGGCCTGCGGCAACTACATCAAGCACTCCACCTGCGCCGAAGCCCACCACGGAGAGTAGCCATGCAGATTCGGTATTGATCTGCCTTCAGCGCAGCGGTAACGCAGCGAGAATGAAGAAGAAGACGATACGCAGCGTCCGCTGTAAGCTGGTCACCAAGCGGACTACCACAACCCTTCTCGGCAAGCCATCATCGACGATTGGGTTGCTTGGCTCTGGAACTCTTCAACACCGCCTACCAACGCGACATCCATGCATACCGTCGCCTCAACTCTGATCTTCTCGAAGAAAACTCCATGTCAGCAAAGCTTCCTGTCCCTGAATATTACTTGTAGTCCGGAAGCACTCGAAGAACCACGTGAGCGGGCGGCGTAAAGAGCATACCAGGCAGCATCATGCCGGCACGGGTGACAAGAAGGTTCCGCAGCCTCCGGCAAGATTCTAGAACCTCGAAGCAATGTCAACAGCTGTGCAAGATATTCAGCAATAGGTCAGGTGAGCATCAGACTGTCTGGTCACGGGCGTCAACGCGAGTCCTCGTGAAACTATCATGGAGCTTTCGTTCGGATTCTATAGCCCATCCAAACATCATAAGTTGCAGCATCGAGCGACTACTTGTCGCATGAAATCCTACTTCGCACTTCTGCGCGCTCCTTAGAGAATCGCTACGGCTTCAGGCGCCGTATCGCTCAATGCTTCCACAACGCAATATCCAACATCCATGGCGCTCTTCCCAAGGTAACATGGTCTTTGTAGCAGGACACGCCGATGTACGTTAGACGAAGGGCGCCACAAATCTAGAGAGAGCCAGTAAACTACGGTTGAGGAATTTATCCGACCACCTTAATGCACTGGGTGGACAACAGGGCTACCCGAAGCTGTTGAACGCCGTCTTGGCTGGCGCTGGATTGCAGTGCGCTGTTGCTGCGTCTGCTGACGGTCCGAGACCCGCAAGAGCGCCAGGGCAATCATGGACAGGAGCAAGCAGGAGTCCCATGCCTTAGCATTGATCATGCACACGAAGTTGGATGCTGAGACTCATTGTGCCCGTTGAGCGCGCGCAGCGACCCTTTCGACCTCTAGATTGGTGGCGAACATTCCGAGCAACTCAACCTCTTGAACGGTGTGACTGCTTCTGGTTAGAGCGATTGTGGGACCCGGCAACAACTGTGTCCAGACTATCTAAGGCGCAGGGTGCACGATGTAAAGTGAAACTACGGTAGATGCGGCAAGATTTACGCGAGCACAGTTACAAGTCTACGACTCTGGAGGTCGCGGAAGGCGGTAGCGACAGGCAAGATATGCGACTTGCAGCGAACGCATTAATGCTGAGTTGGTGGATCGTAAGCGGAAGCGGCATTCTTCATTGCAACGATCGCTAGGCGTACGTGATGGAAGGCGTATGTTGCTTCGCGACGGCGCGGATGCAAGACGATGGTTACGAGTCATGTCCACCAGCGTAGGCTAGGGCGAGCGTGAGCGCGCTGAAGGCGAGAGGCACGTACCATTCCTGGAATGAGATGATCGAGTAAACACGCTATTGGCGGGATACACGTTCTGGCTTAGCGTGTCTGATCGCCTACCGGGGTTGGAGCAGAGTCACAACCAGAGCGCTCAAGAGCTGGTGAGGGCGCTGTCTTTGGCCGGCTCCATCACAATCCGCTTTCCCTTGCCTTGAGTGAGCAAACCTTAACAGGAGACTGTATCTTGGTCCGCTGGACAGTGCTTGAAGAATCCGACGTGGCTGTGTGATATCATTGTGCTCTTGCTACTTGACTGCATGTTCCTGAAGGAGTCAACATTCGAGGGTCGAGATCAAGGATTCTCCCATCTATAGAGCGTTTTCCGGTGCTACGGGGTACAATGCACAATCGCATACTTTCAGAAGGCATTCCGAAGAGTGCAAAGCATTTTTCGTGATCTGTTTACGACAACGACAAGCTACATTCCTCATGCAACTGCTCCGCACAGCGCCTCTGTTTGTCATGGTTGGCATGGCAGGCTGATCTCACACTGCGCCGTCCTCCGCTCTCGCCGACGCCTGGTCGTACTCGGCTAGCTCTGCGATGGAACATGACGGAAGCGGACGAGTGTATGGTTCGGGATACGACAGCCACAGTAGGCTCAGAGGTGAGCCCAAAGGCTACAGACCAAATGGTCCTCCACATGGGTACCTAGGTGAACGCACAATCATTTGGGGTCACCCATGTCGTTGTTCGTGAATCATATTCTCCGCGCAGTTGAGAAGCGTGGCGTTTCAAAGACCGAGATTACTACAAGGCCTGACAGGAATGATCACGTTGCTGGAATCTTGCCAAAGTGTGAATACAGTCCTGTGAGGATCAGGCTTGCGATTTTGCTACTGACGCTTTCTCGGGTTGCACGTGGCCTCGTTTGCGTCTTTGCTCGGGTTGCTCGTTCGGTCAAAAGTCCAGTCTGGGACCCCGACTCTTGAGACTAGCAATGCTGGTTCGCAGCGATCGCCATCCAGCACTCACATGCACGACAATGTTGAGCCAAGCGAAGAAGCTTCAGACAAGATTCCACTAATTCCACGACTCGCCGAATTCTCCGATATTGAAGAGGCTCGCACCTTGCTGCAGAGCTAAGCCACCATCATTGTTGTGAGAAGACGAGAAGACTCAACCAGGTATGGGCCGCGTCAACTATAGTCGTCCAGGGCGCGAACGAGGTGCGGTTCGCTTGGGGAAGCACACAGAGGCAGGACGTGGTCGTCAGGTAGCCAGAGGCGAAGATTAAGATAGAAGGGAGAATGTGGGGGAACGGATGAAAGTGGGCATGTCAATGGACATGACAAAAACAGTGAAGGAAAGGGTAATGGCGAAGTAGAGGGTAAGAAAGACAATCAAGTTGCGTGTCGCCCTAGCGGGGTGGACTGAACGGAGGATGAAGATGCTAGCGAAGCAGCTTTGCGACGCTCATGGCCTTGGTGAGAGCGGAGGCGAGACTGAAGATCGTAGCTAGATCGAGGGTCAGTGTCAGGAAGGGCTGTGTTCTCGTGTGCGGAGAGGTGGAGTTGAAGTAGGAGGCGAGTTACCCCGTAAGATGGATTGCAGGAATAGCCGGCATTGTCTTTGACCGGCTAGATTGGCCTTCACCGCCCGGCCTTTGAGTGGTTAAGTGAGTGATGGCCTGTAGGTCACAGTAGCGTACAACAGGCAAGGGACATGGCTTACCTTTCAGGTAACGTCCAGGGCCTTGGTTGAGTCCTTCCTGACATCCCGAGTGGCCTGCGTGAAGGCAAAAATGTCCAGATTCCCGGATGTTGATATCCTTGTCGCTCTTTTTGTAGATCCATGGTGAAGATCTCCAGGTCCAGTGAAGGTTGCCATCGGATAGAAGGAGCTGCGACTGCGGCTGCTGCTGCTGCTGCTGCTGTACAATAGATATCATTAACGACTGGATCAACATACCTCTCAGCAAAACATCGCCAAGAAGGCGTCCTTCTTCGTCTTGATGTAGGCACAAAAGCCCTGCCACTTGGCGGTGATGTGGCCACACCGGCCGGTGAGCACTGGCGTTGGTTGTTGGGCCATGCTGGTGGTGTCGAAGTCGAGGTGTGAGAGAAGGTGGAAGGTTTGAATAGAGTAGAGTGCGGCATGGCGGAAAGTTCACTTCACTTTACTTCCGCGCCGACCAGGAGTCTATGGGCGTTGTAGCAGGCCTGAATCGACGAAGAAAAGCTCACGTGAGGTAGCTTTAGGAGATGATGCGCTTCATGAGATAGACGGGACTTTGAAAGCTAGGCAAGCGGCATGATGGAACGGTGTGAGCTCGGTAGCGGGTAAGGTATTGTGCTAGTAGAGCGAGAATATGGCGTTTCTAGCGTTTTCCAGTGGTAAGGAGGTCGTTGTAGGTGTCGAACAGCGTCTCGGTGGTGAAGTACCTGCGTAATGAGAAGGAAAAGCGGGTCATTAGCTGTACATCGTTGATATAAGGACTTCCTACCGCTGCATAGAAGTCCAGAAGAAGGGGAATGTACGCCAACCATCATAGCCTCACGCCATAGTGTGGTGAACACCGGCGTGAAGCAGAAAGATAGCTGGCATTGCAAGACCAACGGTGTGTAAACAAGGACGCCGGCCCTGCCCCTATGTGCCCACTGTGTACAGGTAAGTGCGTTAAAGGAGCTAGTACGTGTCTATTGGGCGAAAACCGCGTGCAGGGAGAAGCTTGAGATATATGCGAGTGGAGGGAGCTGAAAGTCACAGACGAAAAGGAAGCTTTGCGGAAGACCCTTTTGGCGCTAGAGCTGCAGGGACCGGTTCACTCGGGTGCAGCCGTCTGGCAGCTTGTGTGATGGAATACACTGATTGAGAGAAGGCATTTGTTGACGTTGAGTTGGAGATGCGCCTCTGCACCGAGAAGCTCTTAAGACTTCCCCACTCATCGCGTACACATTCGTATCGTCCAGACCACAAGATTCCAGACACGTGTCTAACCATCTACATGTACTTTTACGCCACCCACCACCCCATCAGTAATTTTGCACGAACGATCTCCACGAGTGCAAACGGCTACTCACTCTCACTACGGCTGCAGCAAGAGGCGCGGAGGCCGAGCGGGGCATACGTTGGATAGATATTAAGCCACCTAGGCCTTCACATTCGCTATCTGCCGAGGCAATTCGAGAGCTCGGAGACTTAGAGAGCGAGTAAAGGGTCCGGTTTAGAACGCCAGGTCAGGTGGAGGAAAATGACTCAATCTAAATGGAGAACTAGGCATCAGACGCAACAGGAATGAGCAGAGACTGCAGTACAACGACGAGCCGACGAGCCTAGCCTGCGACAAGTCACTCCCGATTTGAGCTTTGCGCACCACGATGACTCCTGACTTCTGTGGAAGACATTGGAAGCCGGCAACTTCAACGTCCACGTCCTGCAGAAGGGCGGGGTGACGCGTGCAACCGTACGACGAAACTCCGTGAGCTTGGTGGCAATATCTCCAGACGCAGTACGAAGTGACGACTTCTACACATAACTGACATCAAGCGGAGAAATCGGAGAGTCATGATCTGGAAGTCAAGCGTGGTTTCAATCTGCGCAGTCGCAGTGCGCTAGAGGTGATTGTCGGCCTTCGTTGCCGGGTACTGCTCGCATTAGAACCCGCCGCTCATGTGCCGCGGTGGCAATCCGGATGTCTATGACCTGCGTGCATCTGGTGCTTCGGCGTGCGTCATTGCACCACTCGACTTCGAGGCCACATGCTCCCCGTCCGAAGAGACACCGTACCTCAGCGACAAAGATGCAGGCCAGAGGCGACAATAAGCGACATGACACAAAGAATGTGAAAGACTTAATTCAGAGCCTGAACAACGAGGTGACGTTGCAGAAGCCGCCGGAACCCTAGTCTTACATCAGTTGTGAAGGCGTATATGAGCCAGAGGTACGCTCCGAACTATCTAGCGCAACACGCACTGCCTCCAGCCGCCATGAAGAACGACACGGCCCGTTCTCCTCCACCTGCGTTCCGCGCCAGTTCTCATGCCCACGAAAACGACGTACAGTCAGCATCACGCGACCCAGAACAGCGGTGCAGCAGTAGCAAAATCACCTTATGAAGATGGACCTTCCTCACTCAGCTATACCGTCTGCATTACTGCCAATAATAATGGCCTCCCGGAGGCCAGACAGTTCTGGCTGTGGACAGACGGCGTAGGTGTAGAGAAGGTTGACTGGGACAAGACTGCCGTTATCATCACGGACGGAGCACGCGGCTTCATGGCTTGAGGCGGGATGTAGAGTTTCAGGAGCATAGACAAGGCATAGACAAGGGTCATCTGAAGACTCGGAACTCCAGTCGTCGTTGGAAAGGGCAAGAGAGGACCGCGATGTTCGGTCGCAGAGAGCAAGCCTCGCCTGATTAGAGGGTGCGCGGCGCGCTACTCGATGCTAAATACAGTGTGATGATACCACCTCAAGGCAATTGGCGCTCACTTCAGTCTTCTCGACCCGAGATCTCAAGTCCTGAAGCTAGAGAGGAGTTGTGACGCGGCAAGGTGAGAGATCTGGCTGCTGCAGCGACGAAACAGAGCTGGCCGGAAGAGGAAGCCTGGGAGGTGATGACAGCATGGACGCGTGTCTTGCGTGGATACAGTGGACGGCGTTGTAGTACAACGGAAGAGAGGAGGAGAAGACATGAGACGCGAGTGAGTCGGAGAAGGTGAGAAAGAACATTGCGCAAGAGTACGAGGAGCAACGACCTGCAGAGCTGGATTTCACGAATCTGATCGACAGGTGTGGTGCCGACAGTGACCGCTGTCGCAGCTTCCATCAGCGCACTACCTATACTGACGCCACAAGTCTCGACGCTGCATGAGTCAATACATACAGTCCACACGATCGATTCTGCCTGCTCTTCCAACCTCAGCTCTTTTCTTCGAACATCGCCTCCGAGGCTTTGGCTTTTGGCACAGCATCCGGCGCACAGAAATACAAGTTGCAAGAATATAGCGATGCGTGTATGCTAATGTACCCCTCTTCGATATTGCTGGCCTCGGCTGCGGTGAACTCGGCGCAAGCTTATCGACCACCAATCTGGAGAAAGCAACTTTGACGGCGCGCTGAAATGCTTTCTCTTCCACGCTCGCACCTTTTCTCTAGGACTTGGAGCCAATGCATAGTGCAGCGCAACCATCGCCCGCCGCCGAAGTGCTGGCGTAGCTGCTGAGGACTTGTCTGGACGCCCGGCTGTGATCAGCAAGGCACCAATCAAGATCTCAGCGACTTGACTACAGTCAGACTTAGATTCTTCGTGTTTGATCGACCGGGATCATACGCCTGCGCGCAGGAGCAATACCAGCGCTTGGCACAAAGGGTCTGAGCGTAACCGCTGCTTTGTAGATCGAGATCGAAAGTCTCAGCAGATGGAGGTGCTCTCACAATGTATGGTGCACACATCGTCTGAATCTTTGAGTCACATACACCCTACAACGACGGCAGTCGGCGGACGTGATATCGGAGTAGGTAGCGGTAAGGGCTACGGCTGCTTCATTGGGTATCATGCCCTATGCCTTCTTGTACTCATTATGCACGGCAACGTTGGGATTCGTATGACTGATCAGGTCGAGCGAATAAATCTGAGACTGGCACTCAAGTGGATGTGTTGTGGGCGTGATACACTTGCTGTTCTTGGTGTGCTTGGTCGTCACTTCGGCGCCG
>Ga0058704_10001511_pt1 | contig 10858 bp, 13 predicted proteins | sample AgamicMgSfe_FD_71363 | JGI IMG/M metagenome (GOLD analysis project Ga0058704, IMG submission 71363) | Agave microbial communities from Guanajuato, Mexico - Mg.Sf.e | ecosystem: Host-associated > Plants > Phyllosphere > Phylloplane/Leaf | place: Guanajuato, Mexico | collected 2012-05-30 | reverse complement strand
GGTATGTGGACTTACTCCAGTCGGAAAGACCCCAGGTTATGGGCGTGCCGATGTAGTCCAGATCCGTGACGGGACCGGCGAAAGGTAAGCCGAGCTCTTGCATTTGAGAGAGATACCACGTCGATTGCATGTCCCATGCGGAAGAAGGAAAGGTCTTCAGACCGAGTAGTACGTCTGAGAATGCGGAGAAGACGGTGTTCCAGGTGCTTGATTTTCCGTAGTTGTAGGTGAAATGCGTGCTGGATGCGAGAGTGGCGCCATCGAGACCTAATGCGTTGTTGTAGATGGTGTTCGCATATTGAGCGGCAGCTGCTGAGTACGAAGCGTTGCCGGTGATAATGCTGGCCGCTTGGAGACCGATAGCTGACTGAATCGCAAGAGCAGTCTGATTGGCAGTACCTGGAATGGCGTCGACACTGATGAGCTGGCTAGCTGGGTACAGCGAGTTGGGTACCAGATACTGGGCGTAGCTTTCCAGAAGACCGTGATACTGCTGGATCCATTTGCTGTTGCCGCTGTACTTCTGATAGGCCAGTAGAAGTATGAAGAGCGAGGACGTTTCGAACAGGGGCATCTGCTCGGCATTGCCGTCATGGTGTCCAGGCGCAACTGGATAATCTAACAAAAATATCAGCGACTATGTTCTGTGCTGTATACACATAAGAGGACCCACGGAATCCGATATCATGGATGACCCATGGCTGTGGCCAGCCTTGAGATTTAGGCAAGGCCGAGTACGCAAGGAGCGGCTGAAGGAGCATCCTGATATACTCGGGGTTGAGACTGACGAATATTGGCCAAGACTGATAGATGAGATCTATTGTATTGACGTTGCCGTCACTAGATATCTCTTTCAGAAAGACTTGAGGCTTCGCGGACAATTGGTCGATCGGGACCTGAAAACATGTCAGTATTGTATTGTTCTCATTTACGAATGAGTCCTACATACCGTCAACTCGAAAGCGCCGAACGTTTGTCGAACACTGGCCTCAATGATATCGGCATACTGTTCACCAAAATCATCTGATACTGCCTCTGCTCGTGAACGGACGGTGTTGTCGAACGACCAAGAATAAGCTGCGGCGGAGCTGTAATCTCCAAAGAAGAAATCGATGACTCTGGGAATCGTGGCCCATTTCGATCGATAGTAGCCTGTTTGTGTCTTTCCAAGGTAGTTGATGGCGTTCGTTCTGTCGAATCCTACAGCGAAAGTGACGTTGGAGGTACCGGTTACGGTTCCGAGATCCTGTGATAGAGCGGCCAAGTCGCTACCTTTACAGGTCTGCGTCGATAATAAGGCACCTGACTGGGTGAATCGTTTGAAGATGTTGGCAGGTGTATCACAAGCGTTCGAAGCGTTGAAGCCTTTAGTCTGGGTGGCGAAGAGTACTGTTCCATAACTCGCCATGTCATTGTTCTCGGTGAAAAGGGCTTCCTTGGGATTCTGAAACGTAAAGAAGCCGGAGTTGCTGGTGGTGCTATAGACGAGGTTTGCAGCTCCGTTCTGAGCTGTCCAGGTCTGGTCTATCGCTGTAAGGATCTCGACCCGGAGGGGTTGAGCCCGTCGGGATCGCTTCTTCCCGGATTGATTCTTTCGGCTCGTGACTGATACAGTGAGGTATGACAGTGGAACAGATTGTCGAGCATAGTCCGCACGGCCAGGAAATACGGGGGAGAAAAAGTCGAGCGTAATAGCGGCCGGTCCTGCCGCCAGCTGGAAGAGGGTATGAGTTGCACTATACGAAGCGCTGAGACTACGCGCAGCAGTGATGCCGGATGCTGAACCAGGTACTCCGAGCAACGAGTAGGTTTTGCCATTGATACGAGCCAGGATTGGCCAAGTCAGATTCTGTCCAGCCCAGAACTGAGGTTGGGCTGTCGCCAGATTCGAGATCTGGTTACCAGGAAGCCATGTGGATAGGTAAGGGTTCTTGACGGCCAGAGGGTACGAAGGTAGAGAGACGCTCGCAGCATTGATCAAGGATATCTGTAGCAATACTGCAATGAATGGTACCCAGCCCATGCCGATAAACGAGCGGAATGCCATGTCGAATGTAGCGAATACTGTACAGAAAATGATTGAGAGTTTATGGGGAAGACCAAAGAATAATAAACCCAAAATCCATCTCAAAAACTGAATTACATGGTCTCAAGGTCTATTTCAGTGTATCTCAGCGTATTCCAGAGCAAGACCTACCTTGCCGTTGTCAACGGCGAACACGGGGTTCAGCTGGATGGCAGTATTGCGGTAATATACGGCTTCGCCGACTGCATCCTTCAATCTGCCGCTAGAGATGCGTACCGAAGAACATGGTGGGTGCTGTCGATGCGAACTGTGCAACGGTCAAAAAGAAATGACCAAGAACGCTGTCCTCAGGGATCATTTTCAGGCAGCTGTGCTTCGTTTTGTGCTGACCAAATCTGCCCGTTGCATCGTGTGAGTCAAGCCGAGCACACGTGCCTACAGTATTCACGGCACGGTACTCGTGCTGCAAGGTGCTGCAAGGTACGTCCATGACCTCTGCCAGAAATCTCGTATAGCTACCAGAAGGGAGATGGGTATGGAAAACGCTTTGCGTTGGATGATGATGATTGATGAAGGACTCGCCGTGCGGTGTGATATATATGAAGGTAGATGAGTCGCTTGGCGTGGCTTTTGACCCCTGAAGCTCGACTCCACGCGACGCGGAGATGGCTTCAACCTCCGCGAATGCCAAGACATGTTACAAACCTCATATCATTTTAGCGTGATGTTGATCAACCAAGGTGACCTCCGGGGTCTTTCTTGATTCCCGACTTCTTCTCCTACCTCGGTCCTCAAAACTCTTTGTTCTATTGCTTCGAACACTATACAGCGCTGAGAGGAACAGCCCAGCTTTATCTTACATCCATTTTGTGCCTTCTGCAGGCACAAGCGGCACAGTCACACATTACTCGACTCAGCTCTGCCGGATACATGCACGATACTGGTCGTCACTCTTCACTTTGGACATGGTATACAAATCGCACATTGCTTCACTTATCCACTTCTCGGCTACGACGAGGCTGTTCATAGATTGCGCCCACTTTTCGTCTATCCTGACGAGACAGGTAGGTATCCACCTTACGGTAAGTCATACCCTACACTGATAGTATTCTCGATGTATCGATGGCATTGTACCTCATCGAGCATTCGACTTTGGTGAAGCATCCACACTGAAAGGATTTTACAAATGATTCAGCATTGCATCATCCTCGTCGGTGCTATACCGGTCAAATAGAATGCTACAATTTCTGTTCTGTTCGCACCACATCTTTCGACCTTTTCAAACACTTCATTTCACCAATGGAATCACCATCTTCGTTTCAGACGCTCACGTCTGCACACGATCAAGCTTCCAATGCTCCTCCGCAGCGGCCGAAACTTCTATATGCGCCCACAAACGACCCAGATCCTTCGTTTTCGACTCGGAAGAACAAGAGGAAATGGCTTGGACTCGATTACAACAGGCCTTTCAAGGCGCATGAGGAGGGAGCAGAGTACTTGTTCTGGCCATATATCAGGACCATAGCACAAGAGCCGTTTTCGGAATTTCTGGGTACAATGATATTGACTTTGATATACGAAGGAAGTCTGGCACAAGCAACGCTTGGTGCAGCTATACAGACTGCACCTGGTGGATCAGGTTACGGCAACTACATGTCGGTCCCTTGGGGGTGAGTGTGGCAAGACAACGATCATAAGAGCTTCACTGATCAGAAATTTACAGTCTGGGTATTGGTGTCATGATGGGTATCTACATCGCTGGAGATTCTGGCGCATATCTAAATCCCGCCGTCACCTTCGCCAACTGCTTGTTTCGTGGCTTGCCCTGGCGGCAATTTCCAGTCACCGTCTTTGCGCAATTCTTGGGCGCTTTTGTCGGTACCGGTCTGATATATGCCAACTACATTCCGTCGATCGATAACTTCTCCGGCCATGGCGTCCGCGCAGTCGCCCCAGCTCCACAAGCTACTGCATCTATCTTTGCCACTTATCCTCAGACATTTGTACCTCGGACATCTCAAGTCTTTTCTATCATCATTCCTTCGGCCATCGTCACCACTGTCATCTCTGCTTTGAAGGACGATTACAACAACGGTGTCTCCAAAGCTGGCGGCAACTTCTTTCCGCTCTTGACGTTCTTCCTCTTCTATGGTATCGCCATCGCCTTTGGATTCGAAACGGGGTACGTAACTTTTGATCACATTATATGGCGACCGAAAATACTAACAGGCTCCACTAGTGGCGCCACCAACCCAGCATTAGACTTTGCCGGCCGACTGATGTCAAACATTGTCGGCTATCCAAGTGAAGTTTGGTCAGCAGGCGGATACTACTTCTGGGTGAGTAATCATATGATTGGATCGCTCGTATAACATCGGACATTGCTAACCTTTGTCGCAGATGCCATTAGTTCTTCCTTTCATTGGCACAACTTTTGGAAGCTTCATGTATGATATGCTCGTGTACACTGGTCCCAGCCCTGTCAACAGCCCCTACGTCGGATTCAAGGCTCTGTTCAAGCCTGCGATGCTTCGTAGCAACAAAGACAGAAGAGAGGAAATCAGGGACAATCCACAGAGCGACGCTGTTTGAGGTTGTCAAGATCTCATGTGAGACGCATGATGGGAGATCTGAACGGCAGGTTTTTGGGAATACAAGTTAGAAGACCGCATGTAGATAGATTGTGACTGATGAAGATTTTTTGGATACTTCACTATCGTCTTACTCCGAGGACTTTCATAAAGGTTGCCCAAGTAGTATCACTAGCGAACTTCGTCTAGGAATCAAAAACTATATTCTGACACACAACACTCTTACAGCAACCTTCTAGGTGGTATCTCCAATTCAGTAAGTTCATAAACGTGATGTCAATATATACAGTTCGTATCTAGAGACACAGCCGTCTAAATCCGTCCACGAAGACATCAAGTTCCAGTCCTCATCATCGTCGACAGGCACTAAACAGTGTAGCGGAAAAAGCTGGCATTGTCACCGCGGTCCCGCTCAGCAGTCTTCTCGGCAACAGTGTACTGCTCCGGACGCTTGTACTCGGCGTCACGACGGGCGTTCTCGCGGCGGTAGTAGAGGGTCATGCAGGCCTGGAGACACAAGCTCATAGACAAGAGACCGATGAGGATGCTGTGGCCCTTGACGAAGCGGGGTGCATACTTTGGGAGGTAGATGAAGGATGCGAGGATACCGCCGAGGTTACCGAAGCCGACGTGCATGGCGATGCCGACGCCGCGCTTGACGGTGCCGCCCATGTTGTTGCCGTTCCAGGCGAGTCCTTGTGGGACGTTGGGGTAGACTCCGCAGGCGAATAGGAAGGTGCCGGCGTATTTGGTGTGGTGATCGTTGCTTGCGATTTGTAGGACGAGACCGAGGATGGCCACGACGGTGAAGCCCATCATTGGAAGACCACGAGTCTGGAAACGATCGGCGAGGTAACCTCCAGTGATACAACAGAAGCAAGCTACGATGTATGGCGGCACGGACATGAGTTGGGCGGTGTTGTTTGTGTAGCCGAGAGTCTTGATGATGGTTGGCAAGAAGAGCGAGAAACTGTACAATGGGGTGTAGATGCTAAGAGGATATTAGCGGCGACTCGTTTGTGTAATCGGATTCATGCCTTACCCAATAGTGATGAACATGTGGACCCAGATCTTCCAGTCTTTGATAGCTTGCCAGAAGTACTGCATGCCAAACTCGTCGGCGAGCGAGCTGCGGTCATCTTCCAAGCGACGACTGATTTCCCTCTTCTCATCCTCGTTGAGGAACTTGGCAGTGGCTGGGTAATCATTGAGGTAGAAGAAAGCGACAATGGCTGGAGAGACGGTCAGAACTGAGCTGTTTCATCAGACGGAGTCAACTCACCAATGATAAGAGTTAGAAGTCCTTCGAGGATGAAGATCCATTGCCAACCAGATAGTTTGCCCAGCCCGTTCATCTCGATGATACCGCGAGCAAGCAGACCACCAAAGGCACCGGCGGCAGTAGCTGCAGAGAAGAAGATGGCCAGTCTCAAACCACATTCGTGGCGTCGGTACCACATGGTAATGTAAAAGGAAACACCAGGGAAGAGACCACCTTCGGCAATACCTAGAGCTGCACGAGCGGCAAGAAGGCCATGGTAGCTCTTGACCAATCCCATGAGGGTGCAAGTGATACCCCAGGCAACCATGATGGTAGGAATCCAGATGGAAGGACGGGTCTTCTTCATCATCATGTTGGATGGAATCTCGGCAAGGACGTAGAAGGGAAAGAAGATGGCAAGTGCGGTCTGTTTGGGTCAGCTCGGTGTTGTGGTATCTTCGAAGACGAAAATGCCACATACATTGTAGTTGAGGCCCTCCATGTGGAGCGACTTTTCGAGTCCTGCCAGACGGGCGTTACCAATGTTGGTCCTGTCAAGGAAACTCAAGAGGTAGAGCAAGGCCAGGAACGGAAGCAGGCGCATGTCTATCTTCCGTACTAAACGTCGTGTTGCCTTTTCGTCAAAGACTGGACCGATCGAGGTCTGAGAGTCTGTCGAAACAGTCTCATAGAGCTCGACGCGGCCGCCCTTCTCATCGATAGTGGAGACTGGAGCGAGTGACTCTGCCATTGTTGGAGCTCAGCGAGAGTAGATGGAGATGATCTGATGTGAAGACGGGAAAGAAAGAATCCAATGGTGTGGTTCAACGAACAGGGAGAATAAAGAGAATGGTTGATCAGCGCTGTCAGTCGATCACCCACCGTGCAAGGACTCATGTCTTTATAGCACAGAACTGGTTCATGAGCTACCCCGTACCCCATACCCCAGGATCACCCCGGATCCGCTATTTGATATTGAACTTACATGGCGTTGACGGTTCCAAGACAGATTTGATATACGCTAGTCATTCGGATGAAAGGCCAAGAGAGCCAGATTATATGGGAAACACCGTGATCCAACGGGATCGAGACAATTTGGCGTGGCGTTCCATGCGATCACAACGTGTAGACTGCGTCGGAAGCATCTGGAACGCAAGGTCTAACTGACCGCATGAAGGGGACGATATGCCAAGCAGCTGGTGGCTGATGGTAAGTTTCTTGGTACTCTGGAGGTCGCTGAAGAATTGACGCTGGCGGTTCGTGGCTGATGGCAATACAATTGTGGCCAAGGACGATTGGTAATCTTTGCCGGTTCAACTGGTACTTTCGACTGAAATCTGTCTCGAGGAAACGCGATTTGAGGGACCAGTATGAAGGCACTCATCGGGGTCATGCTTTGTTGCGTCTTGCCAAGGATGGCCAGATCGCGATGCTGCTTGGACCAACACGTTACAGATACCTAACTTACCGTACGCTTCATGAATCCCGTCACGTGCGTCGGATCTTGCACTTAACATGTCTCGGTTTAGGTAGAAGCATGAGAGGGAGAAAATTGTCGATTGACGATGGGAGAAGACGAGGTGGTAGAGTAGGTCTTGATGGCCCATTGATCCCTGTGGTTTTCTTGCTGCGATACGAGTACTGTCAGAGGAAGCTTGTGGAGTGTTGGGCGCTGTACTATAAATTAGTTATCAATGGCACCCGACCCAGCTCAGCTCTCCGTTGTGGGTGATTGTTTGATACGCTGCGTGAGATGGATCTCTTTGCATATCTGGCGTCCGAGTTTTCCTTGAGGCCGTGGACGCGTTGCAAGAGATCATGGATCTTCTTGGTCCTGCGGTACGGCACCCCGCCATGTACCGCAGATGAAGAAACGTGCCGAGGCGGTTGATTTCACTGCTACGTGACTTTCTGGCGCTTAAACCGTTGTTCGCTGCGACCATTCATCACTCATCCTTGCTCGTTCTTTGTGTTCTAGCTTTTGCTGGAAGGGGTAGTGCGTGTATCGGTTCTGGATGGTGCGACGGACTTGGTCGTCGATTCACAATGTCAAGAGGCTTTACAGCTATTGAAACCAAGAGTTGAAGGCGTTCTTGGAGACCAGAAAAAGCGCATTCTGCTGGACTTGGCGATTTGGCCGCGGCGCAACACGTGCGATCGCTGGTGCATCGTCGAAGACGCGCTGCCCGCCTCTTTTGTTTTTATTCTCTGTGCCTTCCTTGATTTTTGGGATTTCGGTGTCCCCTTCACGGATGTGGAAAGCACCAACCAACATCGATCTAATCGTTCCTGGCAGGTGTGACGTAGGACAAGCACGACTAGCATGACAAGTCTCCAATTCGAGGCTGCGACTTTCCAATCAATCATATCAGCGTCGACATGTGCTCCTCCAACATCTTGGATCACCATCCACAGACTCGACACACAGACACAGCCATATGAAAAGAAAATCTTGAAGACATGGTATATGTAAGTCGAGGTATCACCACCGTTAGGTCGTGAAGCACCGTCCCGTAAGTCTTTCGCAATGCTGTCTATCGTCCTTTCTCTTTTGGCCTCTGGTGCCGCAGCCTCGCTCTATGGTGAGAGCAACTTGAACCACACTTGTCAGATCAGTAAGTCTGAGCTACATTACGATTGCTCACTCAGCTATTGACTCTGTTAGCCAACGACAATGCTGTTCTCTCTTGTTCCGCCCAAGCCAATGCTTCTCTTGTCGACTCGTGCTGCGCCGAGACATTTGGCGGTCTGTTCCTGAGCACCCAATACTGGGACACCTACACTGGATTGGAGTCTCAAGGCCAAGTCTTGCCAGCCAACACATGGACCCTTCATGGTCTGTGGCCAGACTTTTGCAATGGTAGCTACACTCAATACTGCGACTTGAACCGCCAGTACGACCCTTCTCCATCACCCAACACCACCAACGGTCTCGCAAATGGTTAGTATCATGGAATGAGATGGGATCACCCGAAAATGTACAAACTGACCATTGTCCAGGAACCGTCGTTCCAGCGTACAAGGGTTCAAACATCGGAACCTTTTTGAACCCATTCGGCAAGCTTGATCTGCTCAACTACATGAACACATACTGGATCAACCAAGGTGGTCCAAACTACGACTTCTGGGGACACGAGTTTTCCAAGCACGCAACCTGTTTCTCTACTTTCGACGTTCCTTGCTACGGTCCACAGTATGTTCAGCACCAAGAGGTTGTGGAGTTTTTCGAGACCGCCATCATGTACTACCGTCGTCTTCCTACCTTTGGCTTTTTGAACGCAGCTGGTATCAAGCCAAGCAACACCACCACATACTCTCTGAGCGCCATGCAATCCGCACTCACCAGAGGTTACGGTGCAGTCCCATACATTGGATGCTCTGGACCACGATACAACACCACTGCTGCTGGTGCAGGTTCTTCCGACAATGGCTACACTGTCGTCTCCGAGATGTGGTACTACTTCCACGTAAGTATCAATAATTGCTGTTGACTACACCTTGTACTGACTGCTATAGGCTTACGGTCGTCCTCAGGCCGGTACTTGGGTTCCAGTGAACGCGACTGGCTCCAACAGCAACTGCGCCAAGGCTCCAAATGCGCTCCACTACTACCAACGTAGCAATGGTTCTGAACGCGCGGTCAACGGCATGTAAAGTGGAAAAGGCATATGCAATGTTGATGTGACATGATCGTTACTTACTACTTATACATATACGCGATAATATGAAACTATGTCAAGTATAATTATTGCCAAAAATCATTCATGCTGGCATTCTTCGAAGACATCACGGTATTAGATCATCCACAAGTCGGTACCACTAAAACAACGACGAATACCATCCTTCAATGTGTGCCGAAGTGCTGTCAAAACACTGTTAATAGTTTTGAACGTTCCATTCATAGAAGCATTCGGTGCGTCTAAGCGGACAATGATTTCCTCGAGTCCCTGCAGGGGAATGAATGCCGCGCTAGACCGGGCAACGTTACCGAAGGATGACATTGATTTTCTACAAAGAGCATGTGGTCGCGTGCTGCCTTATCAGTGTCGCCTTTGATCGTCTTGCAAAAGACTGGAAACAAGTGCGGAGACTCGAGGTGGGTAAACCTTGCATTGCCATCGCGGATCCGAGGCCGTCTAAACGGTCCCCCGATTCATGATTTTGTTTTTAATCCACTTGAGCGACTCGTCTTTACTTGGCAACTACCTGACCTGACCGTATCACTTTGGAAGCATTATGCACAATCTCTTCTGATCTCTTGCCGATGCGAAGTTACATTCTGCTCTACATTGCCTCCGCTAGCTGCATCTCTTTCTGTCGCGTCCAGAGTACCTGTTGTACCCGCTGGTAAGCGCCTCTGCTCATGATACGGGACTACGAGTGAAGCAAGCCGATCTTCCTCTCGGTCCACAAAACTGACATTTTGACCCAAATCTGGACTCCATCGACGGGGCCGAGTATTATCGGCAATCATCATTACCAGACGATCACCAACTCGCCTCGAAGCATGTTTCCATCGCGAAAGCAGCGTCTTTCTTCACAGTGATGCTATACAGCAATAGACCTACCTCGAACTTCCGCTTGTATAACACGCAAAAGCTCGTCGGTTGAAACAGGTCAGCCACATACAGGTCCGACCACCATCCGGGCCGATAATTTACACCCCAAGGCGGAGTTTTGTGCCCGGAGGGCTCCGAATAATGCCACCAAAATTGCGCTTCGACCCGTCGGCAAGAAACGGTTCGCAGTAAAATTCGAGTCCATCTCCAGATATCGCGAAGCCAGATGGAAAAAATACGCAGAATTATTGGGGCAAGGGTCCCACTAAATGCAGGTTGGGATAAATTGTCGCTCTCAGATTGGCCGAAATGGTCCAACCGCTCATTAGTGCTGCAAATGTTTCTCGCGCCTTCAAGCGCGATTTCTAGTAAGCTACCATCCATCCACTTTACCCTAGCTTCCTTCCCTTCTTCCAGGGAC
>Ga0058704_10001510_pt1 | contig 10859 bp, 10 predicted proteins | sample AgamicMgSfe_FD_71363 | JGI IMG/M metagenome (GOLD analysis project Ga0058704, IMG submission 71363) | Agave microbial communities from Guanajuato, Mexico - Mg.Sf.e | ecosystem: Host-associated > Plants > Phyllosphere > Phylloplane/Leaf | place: Guanajuato, Mexico | collected 2012-05-30 | reverse complement strand
CCTCCCGGTCAGAGTTCGGCTCGGCTTGGCGCGTGACGGGGCTCGACGCTATGCCAAGACGCCAAGGCAGCGGACTCGCGGTGGATGATTAGTGGCTCAGATACGCGGGCATTCAATACGTCCACCTGCCTCCCCCTTCAAATCCTGCCTCGTCCCTTTCGTTTTATCATCCAACACGCTCACTGAACGTGTCGTTTTTTTTTTAATTCCACGACCACGACAATTTTTTGTTGCATTTCTGCGAGCACTGTGAAGCTTGATATCCCGCTTTCACGTAGATTCGCGTTTACTGAATTCAGTCGGGCTTTGTAAAGTCCAAGTCTTGGTACTCTGCCAAGAGAATTCTTTCGCCCTCACGACCAAGAGCAAGCGCCCTTGTCCAGCAAAATGGCATCCGAAGACCTCCAAGCTCCTCCTCCTCCTCCTCCTCCTCCACAAGAGGTCGCGCAACCACAAGATGATCTCAGCCGTGGCATGCAGCCATTGGCGCCTCAGCCCGTCCAGCAGCAGCAGGCACCAGTCGACTCACTCACTTGTCAGTGGGTTGGCTGCGGCGAGCGATGCACTTCGCCGGAAACCCTCTATGTACGCGACATCAATATTTTCTATGCGACACGCTACTAACACACAAACTAGGACCACGTCTGCGAGCGTCACATCGGCCGCAAGTCGACAAACAACTTGAACCTCACCTGCCAATGGGGTGCATGCCGTACCACGACTGTCAAGCGCGACCACATCACATCTCACATGCGCGTCCATGTTCCACTCAAGCCACACAAGTGCGACTTCTGTGGCAAATCCTTCAAGCGTCCACAGGATCTCAAGAAGCATGTCAAGACTCACGCCGACGACTCTGTTCTGTTGCGCTCACCAGAGTCCAACATGAACCAGCAGCAAGGTGGTAATGGTGGTTTCGCTCCACAGGACAACAAGAACGCCTACTTCCAGCCTCACGACCCAAACAACCCATACCCTCCTCCAAACCAGACTCTTGGATCAAACAACAACTTTGTCTACCCAACTCCACACCAGTACTCCGGATACGGACAGGTCAACTACCCCGGCACCAACATGGCCGAGCAACAGAGCATGGACACCAGAAGACGTGCTATTGAGGCTCTGAACGACTTTCTTGGTGATGTGAAGCGTCGTGCGCTCGATCCTGGCAACTACTACGACGTCGGTCAGCGCCTCAGCACCCAGTCTCTTCCACTTCCGGTCTCTAGCGGTAACGGATACTCTCTTGGAGGCAATGGCTATGGCGGTAACGGACACAACTCTTTTGGTGGCTCATCAGGCGGCATCGGCAACCTTCTGGACTCTTTCAACAGCAGCTCAAATGGCGGCATGAATATGAACGGCAACGGTGGCGGTGTTCACGCCCCACTCACTCAGAATTACGCTCTGCCACTCTCAAACGCCCGTACCAAGGGTGATCTGCTCGACATTGACAAGTTCTTGGAGCAACTCCAAGCCACCGTCTACGAGAGCTCCAACCAGGCAGCTGCGGCTGGAGTCCAGCAGCACGGCGTGCACACCCACATGCCACACCAACTTCATGGCTTCAACAACTTTGGTCGCAGCAGCCACAGCCCGCCACAATACCAACACCAGTCGCATTCTGGAGCTTCTGCCCAGCCTCTTACTTCGGTTGCTCAAATGGCGAGCATGACTGCGCACGCCCAGAACCTCGACACTCCAGCTCTCACTCCAGCCTCCGTCTCTTCATACACCTCTTCTGGCCAGTCACCCATGTCGAGCCACTCTCGCTCAAGCGGCGATGGTGCATCCATGTACCCACAATTGCCATCCGTCACTGGAATGTCCGACATGGGCTCTGGCTACAGCTCAGCCGCTCCATCCGGTCTCGCTTCCGGCTTCGACGGCTTCGAGGGTCGCAGATACAGCGGCGGACGCCTTCAAAGAGAGGCTCCTGCCCGCAGTGAGACCGCGGTCGACTCCGAGGCAATGGATCTCGACTCCGAGGGTGGAAAGACTCCTCGCAATGGAGATCAAGACACCGACCGCAAGCGTCAAGGTTCTTCATCAAACGTCGACCCAGCGCTTCGCGGAACTCCAGATGCCAACACCCCAACCCGTAGCGAGGGCAGTGAAGACCGCGCACAAGAGTCATGGGTCGAGAACGTCCGTGTCATCGAGACACTCCGTAACTGGATCAAGGAGAGACTCTCACAAGGCGAATTCGAGCGCGATGGCGACTCCACACCTGAGCCAGCCGACCACCAGCGTAGCACTAGTGACAACTACGAGCCAGACTTTAGCGAAGCCGACAACCTCAAGCAGGAAAACGTCGTCGACCCAAACCTGGACTCGAACATGGACCCGCAACTCGAGTCCGAGTCAAAGCCTGAGCAGCAAGAAGAAGAAGCGATCGCTTATCCTACGCTCAAGACCGAGGCTTAGACGTGCTTTACTTGATGATCGACTTAACGCATGGGAAAGACAAAGGCGCACTTGGCGTTGTGGATGGCTAACGGCCGGCTTGTAATCAAATGCCCGTGCATGTGGTTCATGGGAGGATGGGAAAGGAAATCGAAAGACGCAACTCTTGAAACAATTGCTTGTCTTGGTCGTCTCGTTTACATTACTCATGAGAGGTCTTTTGTAGCTCTTTTTTTCTCTCGTATTTGGCCGAAAAGGCTTTTCTTGGTTCCTTGAATTTGTATTTCACTGCTTTTCTTTTTATCGTGACTTGTGACAAGTGACAAGTGACAAGTGGGACAATATCACGCTGGGAAATAATGCGTTCTCTGTCAGTAGTGAATATGGTGCATATGCGTTCCGACTTGTCCGGATATTGGAGATCCTCTCCCGTTTCGTATCTCCAAACGGCAAAGGTCATGATCCTATCAACACACTCGAGGGAGAACTCCTTCATTTCAGTCACTTAGGATAACCCAGCAAGAAGAATGTTGTGATGCTTTAGATCTCATTTCACTGATATATGGCCATCGCTATCTCATGTATCTATCCAGACAATCAACATGCCCGGCGGCTCTGATCTGCCATACCACAAGCCAATCCTCAGCCCCTCTCAACGACGACAGAGACCTTGGTAGTGCCCCTGACACCCATATTGTAATTCCCCTCGACCTCGCCATCGCCATCCGCGGTCCGCGTGTCCTCGACATCGTCAGCACGCGGTTTATCCGTTTTCTCGGCACCGAAACTCAGCGGGTCCATACATGCGTCGTAGCGCACTAATAGCTTGTCCAGATGGGATAAATGCTCGTGGCCCGGCTTGTTCTTGAGCGCGGCTTTGGCTTCCAGGACGGTGCGGACGGGTATCCAGCGATTTGGTTCGAGGATGTTGAAGAGGTGGCGTTCGGCGAGGACGGCGGCGCGGGTGGCTGCGTTGCGCGCTTTCATCTCGTCGAAGGTTTCGTTTTCGGTGGCGTTCCTGATCGAGACGAGGTCGTGTACGAAATTTGTGGATCGAAGAACAGTGTGCATGGCGATGCGGTCGTCTGTTGTCGCGGGAAGAAAGGAGGTTGATGAGAAGAGAGATTGATTTGTTTCAGGCGAAGGTGTCGGCGGTGAGGGTAAGGAGAGGAGGTGATGCGATTCAGGTCCGGCCAGGATGCCGGCAGCTTGGTAGGTCAACATGAAAGGTGTTCTTGCTAGCAGTGGGTCTGATGTGACTTCCGAGCCTCTGGCTGCTTGAATCGGAGTGAAGTGACGCGTGATGTATGCTGCCTTGTCGGTCGGTTCGAGGCTCGTCGTTAGGACGTGTCGCAGTGCGCTCGGTAGCTTGGCCATCTCTTGCTCCATCTGCAAGCGATATCGTTCTGCTGCTTCCTGCTCACGCGCCAGTCTCTCGGCTTCTTCGCGCTTCTTGATCTCTTCCTTTCTCCGCACGGCTTCCGCCTTGGCTTCTTTTTCATTTCGATCAGCCTTTATCTTGTCTGCTTTCTCTGCTTCCAGTTTCGCAGTATCGACCTCCATTGCATTCGACTTATCGTTTTCCTTGTCGGCCTCCTCTTCGATAGCATCTTGAGGAATCGCGGATTTGCGATTCTTGACAGAACCATGCGGTGAATCGAATAATTCAGGTTTTTCCTGGCTCGAAGAGGCTTTCAGAGATCTAACTTTCGACTCCGCTTGCGATAGACTCTTTGTTCGTGGCCTGCCGGGCTTCCTCCGCGGTTTCTGCTCATTATCCACTTGCGAGGAAGCAGTTTGAGGTGGTTTTCGCAACGGTTCTGGTGATGAGGCCACCCGAGAGGATCCGGATGATGGAGACCTTCTTCTACTAGCTGCGCGCATGTCTTTCTTTGGTACTAGCCTGCGCTTAGTCCTAGCGAGTTCTGGCGAATCTGCATCATCCATCTCGGCATCGGAATCTTTGGATCGCGCCGGGCTACGAGGTCTTCGTGAACCATTTTCCCGTCTATGCACTGGACTGGAGCTGAGTCTGTTATGTGAACCGGCCTCTGAATACAGTCGATGTAGCAACTCTCGTTCTTGCTGCCAATGAGGACCCTGTCGTTGTTCTGCATATTCATACCAAGCCATTCCATTAGCTTTTGACCTCCACGTGGGGTTGAACTGATCAAGCTCTGTCAGAGCTTTGACCACATCAAAATGGGAGGTGCCAAGTACTGCCAGCATTGGCTTTTCTGCTTTCGATCTCGCCTTCTTAGGGCTCATCTCTGCAAGTAACATGTTGAGGAGATAAATATCGCCAGTCTTGGCGGCTGCGGCAACGATGTTGTTGTCCACGGGAACTCTGGCCGCCAGAAACTCGGCCACGCCCGCTCTGTTGTTGTCAGCAACGAGTTTGAGTAGATTCTCCGGGGTAAGGGGCATAAAATGCAATACGTGTTTCGGTCCAGGCCGATTATTGCTTCTAGCTTCTTCTTCACGCTGGCGCTCCCGTTGTATTTCAGCCACGCGGCCTTCTGCCTTCCACTTTTCTATAGCGTCGCGGAGAATGGTGCGTAGTTCAGGGCCTTCCTCGGCATCCTCCGAAATGACGTCCATTGCTTGTTGGCCTTTTCTGTTCTGCCAGGTGGGGTCGACACCAGCCTTCAACAAAAGATTGACGACGTCGATATGACCGTTTTCGGCAGCATCAATGAGAGGAGTATCTTTGTCGCCGTTGGCGCAATGTGGGTCGCAACCTTGTTCCAGAAGATATTCGACAATCTCGGGGTATCCGTTCAGGGAAGCGACTTGCAGAGGTGTGTTTCCTGCGAACTCTGGCTGTTTCAATTGCTCAGGATCTTTTTGCCGCCACTCCCGAACAGCATCCAGATCACCATTTTCGCACGCCTCGGCTAGCCGGGTGAATCCATATTTGTTAACATGTCGTTTGTGATCGCGTCCCATCGGTCGTCCCGGAGTCGATACTGATCTACCAATACTTCGAGTAAGTCTGTTCTGTGGATGTTTATGCGAAGTTTCTGAAGATGTGTCTGACTCCCACTGAGTGCGTGAGCTTTTGATGCTTTCGTGAAGAGGAAACTGCGAGGCGGCCCGTCGAGACCTGCCGTTACCTCTGTTCGATGCGTCCGCCTCTGCACCATCATCGTAGCTGTTAATTTGAGCAGAAGCCGTACGCCTGTCATTCTTCGGCCTAGATGGTGGGGACGCATCTTCAGAGGTATTTTCGTCACTGTTATCGTCATCGGAATCAGTCTCGGCTCTTCGTTTACGTCGTGGCGGCTCCAGACTGTTGCGTTTCTGGCCTGCAGAAGACTCGCGATGTTTTCGTTTCCGAGGGTTATGCTGCGGATCGGCCGCGCGATCTCTCTTGGACTTGGATGGGCCATCTGACGCGTCCGATTCGATTTCTTCTGAAAGGGAACGAACCGAGCTCATCTCACTGGTGTCGCCATCTCCATTCTGGTCATGATGAGCATTGGCCTGCCTTTCCTGCTTCAGTCGTACGGTCGCATAAGCTGATTTCACCTCACGAGTATTTCCGGGTGAGTCGCGTGGACTTCCCTCGGAGCGAGGATCTCGCAGAGCAATTTTGACATTTGTATGCTCAGGTTCTTCTTCTTCTTCCTTGATGCCGTTGGCCTTCTTCAAGGCTTCTCTCCTCTTAACAGGAGAAGTCAGCACCGTTTCGGCCTCGGAATCGTCCTGCGCGTCGATTTCGCCATTCTGCGTGGTCTCCTTTTTCGTCGGTGATAGTTCAGGCCGCGGCTGGTCTGTAGAAACCAGACCGGGCGAGGTTTTGGGCGCAGGCGCTGTTTCCCGCGAAGGAGAAATGCTTTTCGAAGTGGTTCCGTTGGTCAAAGACAAGTCAGGACCGGCCTTGACGTCTGCATCTGGGACTGCAGTGTCCTTGGTGCTATCGTTCATGCCGCCAAAGTAGAATTTGAAACTTTCACGGTCATCATAGCCTGGCCTCGATACGTCGACAGTCGAAAACCCAGCAGGAAGATGCCAGCGGGCAGATATGGTGTCGCGAAGAACACTCGTCGTCGAGGCAGAAAGACCAGGACGGCCAGAAGTGGTTTTGGCCTTGTAAGTGGTCGAAAGATTGAAACGGCGCGGTTTGGGGGAAGAGAGATTGGAGAGTCATGAGTTCGAGGGAGAATCGAATGGCAGTACGGGTAAAGTAGAGCACCAATCAGAAACACATTGGCAGGGGAAAACCAGAAACGGAAAGGCCAACTTCCTTCTCCGCACAAGACATAGTGGGGACTTTCCAAACTTTATTTCACTCTTATCATCTTGTTCTGTTCTGTTAAGTCGCAAACCGTCATGGTCAGCATTTCTCGGCAAACAATTATCTGATTCATTGTTCAAGGCACTGGATTGCGAATAGCATTCATCGACTTTGCAATCGTGCTCAATCCTGTACACATCGGTGGTCATCAGTGGGCAACGAAACGTCAACCGGCGCCGTGTACGAAGCGACACCTTCCGTCCTAAACATCCAGCACACCCACAAAAGAAAATAGCTTCTCACTCTACGATCGGCAGTAGAAGTGCAGTCGAGAAATTTGACGCTGCCAGACAATTATAGTCTTCGTACAAAGTCACCACCAGCTATCATCATGGACCTGCGAGTAGCCATTCAAGCTTGTTTTATCGCCTTTGCATCGTCGGTGTGTAATACCGAGATGGTACGAGATAAGCACCAGTAGGTTGACTCTTCTTGTCAGATTCTCTTTGTGCGATTGTTTCCTCCACTGGCAAATCGTTTTCTTGCATATGGGTCTCGTACAGCGACCGATCAGCCTTCAAACTCTTCGGGAAAGTCGGTTGGAAAAGATCGAGACACCGCCAGGATCCAAGAATCAAATATCTTGGACAAATTCGCGAATCTCAGAGTCCCACACGGCTGGTTTGCTTCTTTCTACGTTTTCTCGGTTCTTGCCTCTTGCTTTTGGGCTCCTCAAATATTATTCAGCTTTGGACTCGTTCCGTACATCACGACTTCATGTTCGCAAGCAGGTTCGAGCATGACTCTGCAACAGGTCATGGTAGCTTGGGCATTGATGCTCGTGCAAGGTGCAAGAAGGCTGTATGAATGTTTGGCATTTACAAAGCCTTCTTCCTCACAAATGTGGATTGGTCACTGGGCGGTGGGCGTGTGGTTCTACGCCACCATGAGCGTGGCCGTCTGGATTGAAGGATCACGTAAGTCAGATTTCTCCTTTTGTTGCCAACTGCATTCGCTGACTGTTCTTTAGCTGCACTCGAGCAGAGCACCTTCACTTTCAATCATTTCTTGTTTACCGCACCCTCACCGCGGACCTTTGTCGGTATGCTGTTGTTCATGTTGGCGTCTGGTCTTCAGCATGATTGTCATGCGTATCTGGCCTCGTTGAAGAAGTACACACTACCCGAGCATCCGGCATTCTTGCTTACGCTGTGTCCACACTACTTTGCCGAGTGCTTGATCTATCTTGCTCTGTCATTGATAACGGCGCCGAAGGGCCACCTAGTCAACAGGACCATATTCTGCACTCTGGTCTTTGTGACGGTAATACTTGGCGTTACAGCTGATGGTACAAAGAAGTGGTACGAGCAGAAGTTTGGCAAGGACAAGGTTGCTTCGAGAGCAAGGATGATACCCTTTATATTCTGAGCAAAAGTCGAATAAAAATGCCTTCATTCTTGCTGGGTATCTCAAGTAATCAAAAGCCGTCGTTGAGCATCCGTAACGCCTATTGCAATGCACAGCTGTACTTTCTTCGCTCCCTCTACTTTTATTCCTCCACTCTACCGCCGGTGCTCTCCACCACCCGTCTGACGTCGTTCCTGCACTCAGGCAAGGCGCTCATCATCTCCCTAGCAAGCACATCTCTGAAATCAGCATATGCCTGACTGCGACCTTTGAGCTGTTGATTCAGCTTCTGCACGAGCTCAACAAATTCCCTAGTGTAGATATCCGGATTTCGCGAGCTTTCGACATATGAGATGACTTCTGGTGGCAGTCCAATTGGCAGGCGCTCAGTTCTTCTGCATAATTCTGTGAGATTTTTGATCAAATCATTGCTGTTCCTTTGTTAAATGACATTCCGGTACTGCTGTATACTCTCGTACATTTCGTTCGTCATGGTTTGTGCTGTTGATGCGCCATGGTACTCGTAGGACTGCACAATCAAAGCATAAAGGTTGTTGATGATGTCTCGGAGAGAGGCTACATGATGTTAAAACGCACACAATCGGGCGGAGATATATTACCCACTATCGACCTCATCTAAAGTCGTGGCTGCCATGGTTGTATGAGCAATGAATGGTGTTGATCGGCTTGATGTGATGCTGCTCGTCAAACGCTGGTGAAGCCTGAGATGTGTCGGTCTTGGCATGTCCGTTGTGTACGTCGAACGACCTCAACCCACCGCTTCTCGACTTACTGATTGTCACGGCATACGAGCGGCGCTTTTATACAAAGAAGAGTCAAGGACTGAGGTGTTTGCTAGTTAGCTGCGTCCGCGATTGATACAGAAGATGGCGACGACCGCATCACAATTCTCGTCATGACACAACAACTGAAGCCTCCATTACGACCGCAGCGAACAAGATCTACCCACAGGGTGAACTCTGGCAGTTCTAATCAAGATCAACATGATTCTCCAGACACAGACTCGGCTCAAAAACAGCAGAAAGCTCGATCGGAGGCCAGGTCCGCAGCAGACGAAGCGACAGCTGCATTTGTGAGGCGTACATTATGCGCTAGTCACCTGCGTACCGGCGCCGGCGATGCTCCAAAAGGACATACAACTCCTCAACCTCTGGAGGATCTGCTACCTCCTCTTACAAGCTCCAATGATGTCGACCTTCAATTATATGCCATCATTTCGGTTATTGTCAAGGACTTTGTTCAGACCTGGTACACCAAAATCACGCCTGACCATGAGTTCGTGGATGAAGTGATACAAATCATTGCTCATTGTACACGAGGTCTCGAACAAAGACTTCGTAGAGTTGACCTGGAATCTCTCCTGTTGGACGAGATACCGGCTCTACTCCATGCGCATATCGAAAGTAGGTCGACCTTCTTCGCCAACGAAGGGATGTACTAATCATCACTCAGCATATCAGGCTGCTCACAGCCAAGGCGACCACTTCCATCTGATTGGCGTCAGTCCACGAGAGATATATCATACCCTACAACCACACCCTGCCTTGTCTCCTGTACCAATCGAATCTGATCCGCTCACTGCTCAGAACCAAGCGGTCAACGAAGCGGCATGGCGTCAACTGCTCTTCCAGGGCATCTTAGCATTACTGCTTCCCCCAGAAGATCTCCAAAACCCGTGTTTGGAAGTACTGGTAAACGAAATCTTTGCTGAAATGATTATGGGCAACGGAGTGAGCGGAAAGGCTTGCGAAGGCTGGTTGATCTGGGATGGTATCGCCAAAGCTCTTACTAAAGCTCAGCGCAAAAGTGAAGAAGTCATCGAGCAGTTGGAACCTCCAGCGATCAACCGTCTCGAACAGTTTGGACTTCTCTCTGCAAAGCAGGATCCCGTTAACAACACTCCGGTCAAACCCACCAACAACATCTTCCAAAAGCTCACTCGACTTCTGTTGGAGCTGCTAAGAATACTTGTCATGGGTTACGTATTCCTACGATTGACTGTCGTGACCTTTATGGATTCTGCATCGTTACCTTCTCGATCGAGCGACGAACACCATACGCAAGTCAACGGAACGTCGATGCACAGTAGCAATGCATCCATTACATCCGCACTATCACAGTTGGATACGGCTCCCAAGCGTCCAATACTCGAGATGATGGTGTGGTCTGTACCATCACGACTACTTTCTTTGGATCTTCGCATGCCTTGGTTTGTAACCAGTCTTTCTTTCGTCCAATACTATCTTGTCAACGGGCCCGGAAAGCTGTGTAGCGCAGACGGCAGAATCGATAGGTGAGTACACATCCAATTTTATCCTTCTGCATATTTGATTTCTTTGTCGCAACACTCGAACCACCTCCAGTTGGCCACTTTCGTCCGTGTCCAGCGACAATACAGCCAGCGGAAACGCAATATATTCTTTTTACTGGATCATGGATAAAATCTACGGCCGCGTGGTCTTGTGGTCCATGCACCCTGTCTGATGAAATATGCATGAGCTACAGGTCACTCGACCCGATCATGGGGCACAAATAAAGCAATCCTAGCTACAGGCCGTCAAGTCTTGGCCTGCATAAGTCATATCCGTTTTGAGCCATGTCGGGCGGCGCAATATAGATTGCAGTATTACAGTGCTTCCTCACATGCAATGCATTACAGACTGGGCTCACACGGACTCCGACTATTCGCCAGAACGCCACCGCAGTACTAGCGAGAGATCGATTTGGACCTTTTTTCAGCAGACTTGAGGCGTATCGAAAGCTGATTGGAAAACACCATGAACGA
>Ga0058704_10001509_pt1 | contig 10861 bp, 9 predicted proteins | sample AgamicMgSfe_FD_71363 | JGI IMG/M metagenome (GOLD analysis project Ga0058704, IMG submission 71363) | Agave microbial communities from Guanajuato, Mexico - Mg.Sf.e | ecosystem: Host-associated > Plants > Phyllosphere > Phylloplane/Leaf | place: Guanajuato, Mexico | collected 2012-05-30 | reverse complement strand
GGGTCGGATGAGCTTCTTGAACACTGTTCCGACCGAGTGTCGTATCCGGGAAGATAAGGATTGGCAGCTGTTACAATCATAGAAGGATGTGCAGGTGGACTTGCTTCCGAATGACATGACCGCAGTCTGAGCAGCCGATGCTCCAAAATTTGCGATAATCGCATACGGACGCGACAAGAGTGACGCATTAGTCGACAAGTAAGTGCAGTACATGAATTAGCAAACACGGCGGCTGATCCTATCAGGCTCTTGGCGCTTATTGAACGTCACGGCAAGGCGCTTGCATTTGCGCTCGCGACTAGAGAAGCTTCGTTGCCCGCTGTCGAAGACGGAAGACTTGATCGGGAGGTGGCAGTCGCGATGTTCTGCCAGGCGGCATCGTCGATCATTGAAACGTACCATCTCGGCTTCCAAACCTACTCAGAATTGTCGTCGTCGTCATCGTTAGTCTCCCTGACGAACATCGACTTGCTCAGGCTGTATCGGGTATTGCTTGGTCTGAACATGGGTGCCAATGAAGAGACTTTCCTTGCCAAACTGGGGACTGTGAGTACACTGGCACAATCTGGCACCTTCGACCGGATCATTGTGCCATACATTCGCGAGCTTCTCAATCTGATCAAAGCGAAAGACGCCCCGTTGAGCTTTGAGCGCTATCGCCAGACGTTGGCGAGGGTCTTCACGGCATACACGAGATGCTTGATACCGCACAACATCCGCTCGAGCGAAGATCTGACGTCTTTGCACAGCATGCTCTCGCACCTTGGGATGACGCCGGAACTTGACAATTTCCTAGGACGCTTGAAGACACAGTGCGTCTCAATGAGTGCAAGCAAATTGGATACCGTCTTGCTACCTTTTGCGCGAGCCTGTATCATATCCCTGAAGGCCACAGGACTTACCTCGGGTCATGACAGCCACCACGAGCTTCTGGCGACGTTGCTGTTACTTTGTGCACAGAGGTCACTTCCCAAACAGCCACCATTGCCACGCTCCCTAATCGAGAGACGAGGCTGCGGTTGCCCTGATTCTGCCATATTGGACAGTTTTCTGATGGATCCCTGTCGAAAGACGCACAGTTTCCAGGAGAACGACAAAGTGCGGAAGCATCTCCAGGGCCGGATCGATCAGGAAGCTGGCGTCACATCCAGATTCGAGAAGGGCAACAGAAGTGCCTACAAGCCCAGCGCTTTAGTCTCACCAAAAGAAACGGAGAGTATGAGTATGAGCAATGGAGGATGAGCTCCGACGACAAGAAGCACAAAATCCTCTCAGTTGCGCCTCTCGATGAGCTCGCGACCATACCAGGAGGAAGACTCGAGCAGTTTCTGGTGTGTCTGGGAGAGAGCGAGTCGGCGAAGACTATCGACGTCTCCCAAGCTTCAAGCCAGTCGGAGCTGCCAGACCAGGACCAGGATCCAATTCGCATGTTGCTATCTTGCAGCGAACCAGAACGCACTCGCCGGCTGTTATTGATGTATTACGAAGTCTCTCCTGAGGGAGTAGTCTTGCAGGACGAACTCTGGCAGCTCTACGAAAAAATGTTTGCTGGTCACTGCGGCATTGGCCCGCCAAAACTCCCAATCAAAGACTTGATGGCAAACGTGTTCGGTGCATTCCCGAAAGCCATGCCAAGCACTGAAAGCAGGGGCAACCCTATGCTTAGAGGGATCAGTCGGCGAGCCTCCTCCAAGACCCCAGCCGGCCCTCTTGCTAGCAGCCGCACTGCAGTAGCTCAGGATGGATTACTGGAAGACTCGCTTGATGCTAGAAGCATTACGAAGAGCGGCCTGCTATCTAGGTACACAGCGCTAGTAGAGAAGGGCTTAACGGAGACTGATGCGCTCTTTAAGAAGCTGCAAAATGACGACACCTGGGCTGACAGCGCTTCTTTCCAGCATGTACTTCTCTCATTCCTGCAGGATGTTGTGCCACTGATGAAGAAGAACGCCATTCCACTAGACTCTGCCGGGTACCGCAATCTGTTCAGGAATATACTAAACCCGTACATCCTCCACGTGGTCGGGCAAGAATCATTAAGCGCAAGCGGCATGGCACATAGGAAGCAAGGGTATGGCTGCGCAGACAGTCGTCAGCTAGACTTCTTTCTGGTTTCGCCGGATCCGCAAATTGGATGCTTCTCTATGAACAAGGAGCGAAGAGAGCATCTCTCAGAGCGACTGAGCTACCGGCAAGACCATGGTACAGCGGATCTCGATTACACTGTAGACACTGAGCGACCCGAGCATCGTGAGATGTATCAGTGCTTCACGCTGGTGGTGACTAAGAAAGTAAGATCGATTGGTGAAGCTCGTACCGAATGGACCCGGCGATGCAAGGAGGCGAAGCAGTTTCTGCGGAAGCTGGCAACCGCTTCCGAGTTGGGGAAGCTTCTGGGTGAGGATAACAAGCCTGGCCAGTACGAAGTCTACGACCGGAAGGATCCCTCTGGCCTCTCTATCGACACCAAATAATTCGAGTGTCAGAACAGCCGCAGGAGCGAGCCAGGGTCAGAAGCGCAAGGCTGATATTGGGGTGGGGGAGACAGGCTCTGCAAAACGTAGCTCTGCAGTCGAGGTAGTGGAACTCAGCGACTGATCGGACTTCTAGGTACGTATATATACCTCCTATCTGCCGTGGTTCAGTCTGGTAGATCCACGCCTGTTGGGACCTTGGTTCGCGTGTGCGGGCTACCTTGGTCGACACCGCGTGGCCGTAATCTATACCGCAAAGAAGCCTTGTAGAGCTGCCATTATCTACTTCAACGGACTGCTCGGTAACCGGAAATTATGTATAGCAAGGTCGTGGCATTCCTAGATCGTGAAGCGCGAAATGTACCGTCGGATTCCCAAGTACCTTTCTTCCAGATGTACTCATCTTAACATACCGCTCGGCCTCCCATTCACGACTGGTCTCTCAACGTGTATCATTCGTAGACTGCTTCAATTGTGCGTTGTTGCGAAGTTCGAGAGAGAGAAAGGGCCGGGAGAAGGAAGGCTCTTCGGCTGAGACCGGAAACGCCCGGATGTTACCGGGCTGACCACTTCTGCTTTGCATCAACACCAGCGATGTGATGCATATCTATAAATAATCACAGAGGCAGCATCTGACAGAAGAGCACGTCTTAAGTTGTGTGCATGGAGTCTGAAGATGATGATCGAGTGCCTCGTTATGAAGGCGAGGACGTGAGCTCGACCTCCGAACGAGAATTGAAAGGATGGTATTGCATAGGTTTGGCAACTGAGATATTCGCGGTCTGCGGCGTAGGTGAGTCTTCTGCACATCAGAGATAACGTCACCAACTGGAGCTGACGTACGACAGGCTCGTTTGCTCCTGTTGCTCTTGAACAGCTCGCACGTGAACACGGGGTGCTGCGCTCTGATGGCGTAACACCATGTATCCAGCCCTTAGAGCCTCCCACCACTGCTGCCTATTCAGCGAAGGTGCTTGCACGCGTTGCAGAGGCGAGCGATGATGGCGGGCAATGCATCGTCCATCCCTTTGGGCGAGAGACCAGCACAGCCAGCTTCGCCATGTACACCTTCTCGATCGCTGTACTCGTGCAAGCGTTGACTTTAATATCTTTCAGCCCCATGGCTGACTATGGTCAGTGTTGAATCTAATCTGATATTAAAATCTGGGCTGACTCGGATTGATACAGGCGTCTACCGTAAGCGTTTCCTCATGGTTTTCGCCTTCACGGGAGCCTGCGCCACTGCGGCCTTCATCTTCGCATCACCACAAATCTACTTACTTAGCGCCGCACTTGTTATAATCGGTGTCGTCTGTCTCGGCTCTTCATTCGTCCTCCTAAACTCATTCTTACCTTTACTGGCTGCCAACCATCCATCCATTCATTCTCCCGCCAACCAGTCAGAAGATCGCGCGAATCGCGGCGAAGCGAAGAACGACACCCAAGCAACGTCCGCTCAGCTCAAGCTGTCTACTCAGATCTCTTCGAGAGGCGTTGGCGTGGGCTATGCTGCCGCAGTCACCGTCCAGGTCATTAGCATCCTGCTGCTGATGTCACTCAAGAAAGCGCATTTTGCATCTGAATCGACTCCACTCCGATGTGTGCTGCTGATGGTCGGTCTTTGCTGGGGTCTCCTGACAGTACCCGGCGCGCTGTGGCTGAGGAACCGGCCTGGCCCTTCCTTACGACTCGCTGCAACCCGAGCTAGACGTCTGCCTGTCGCCGCTCAATACCTGGTGTTTGCCTGGAGTTCACTCTGGCGGACCATCAAAACGGCTGCCAAGCTGCGGCAGACTTGGATCTTCCTGATCGCTTGGTTCCTGCTATCCGATGCCATTGCGACGGTGTCCGGCACAGCCATCCTCTTTGCCCGAACTGAGTTGCACATGAGCACTGTAGCCGTGGCTCTGCTATCTATCACTGCGACGACTTCCGGGATAGCGGGAGCTTTCGCGTGGCCTATCATATCCAAGCGTCTCGACCTCCCGACCAAGTCCACTATCATCGCATGCATTCTCATGATGGAGATCATCCCACTCTACGGCCTCCTCGGTTTTCTACCCGTTGTCCGAGCATGGGGCGTTGGCGGACTGCAGCAGGCATGGGAGATATACCCTCTTGGCTTTGTGCATGGCTTCGTGATGGGAGGGCTATCTTCCTACTGCCGTGCTTTCTACGGCGAGATCATACCGCCTGGTAGCGAAGCAGCTTTCTACGCTCTCTATGCAGTTACGGATAAAGGGAGCTCGGCGGTGGGACCAGCTATTGTAGGCGCAATCGTGGATTCAGTCGGCATTATCAGACCAGCTTTTGCGTTTCTGGCTGTGCTCATCGTGCTGCCCATGCCGCTCGTGTATATGGTAGATGTCCAGAAAGGCCGCGCTGATGCTGCAGCTATGTCGAACCAACTTGCAAGCCGTCTACGAGAGCACGGCTCGCAGTTGAGCGACTACCATCAGTACAACGAGCGCGAGACTGATGCAGCGGAAGGTCTTCTAGCAGAGACAGTTGAGTCTTCAATAAGATAGCCAATAACGGATTCAGCAACAACTGATGGCAGGTCGTTGAGAAGACCCCCACTCATTTCCAAGTGTCAAGCGGCTGATTGCAAGTTGTGTTTCAATTGATTACAAGTGTTACCGGTACCAGTACATAGGTACATTATGATCAATATGATAGCTTCACAGGAGGAGGGGCCATACACCGGGCGCCAGTACGGCCCCCACGTTTACCTCGAGGGATCTTGGCACGATGTCGCAGCCGAACTGGACGGAAATGTCATGACATTACTACTGGAATCGAGATGACCTGAAGAGTAGCCTTCATCGATCTTCCCACCCCTTCACCTCAACACAACGAGGCGAGCTGCCTGAGCTTCGTCTCTGCCATCTTTATGCATTCCGTCCGTCAGTCACTACGGTCTCCAAAACCCGCCAAAGTCTGGATTTCTTTCGCAATTTCAGTATTTCCATCGAAAGGATAATCTAGTAGTACACCAAGACGGTCGCAAGCTGTTCGTCCTAAAACCGTGTAGACGAGGCGAATTATCGTTGTGGCGGACTCTCAGCGTTGTTGAGGCGTCTGTCTGCTATTAACAAGCTGCGCCAGATAACTGATGTGGATGCAGACTCAAGCGGGAACCGGACTACTATGGCAGGCCCAGCCGAATCCATCGCACGTACATGGTAAGATGGAAGTCTCCATGCTGAAAGCCGAAAGGGATGTTTGAGTGTTACTGCTCATCGTGGGTATGGAGGGAATGGCCGTGAGCAGTGGTGGGTATGGTCATTGCAGAATAGCTATGCATGAGGATGGCGTGGCTCGCCCAACAACCCGAAGTATGGCCCGGCCCATCTGCTTCTGGCACTAAGGGCGGGCAGTACAAGGTATTCTATTGAGTCTAGATCTTCTTGAGTGCTAATCAGAGTATAGCCCAATCAAAGTGCTGACCATGGCCGACTTCTCCTTCCCGTTATATTAAATCAGTCAAGCCATGTGAGCGTCCGCCTTGAACTTCTCGCTTCGGCCTTTGATGTAGCGACTCAAGTCACCGACTGGGAGCATGTACGGAAAATCCACAGCTTCCAGGATCATGGAGAACCACTGGTCTATTCATTAGTAATGCGCTTGTTGACAGGACTCTCGTCTGCAGACTCACCAGATACCATGTAACCATCGTAGCCGCGAATGCAAAAGCCGCCCCGACAACTCTGCAAGTATTGCTCAGCGGAGTCACGCCATCGGCCAAGTAAAAATAACTGGCGGCCAGACATGGAAAGGTGACACAGAAGCAGACCAGAACGAACACCAAGCAGACATTCGTTCTCAGCGCCGCGATAGCGAAGAAGAAGCAAAGGATAGCCATTCCGATCAAGAACATCGCGAATGAATTGTAGAAGCCGGCAGGGTCGTTTCCGTAGCCATTCACGGCGTCGTAGAATGGTGTGAGTGTCGCGCCAAAAGTGCCCCAGAAGCCACCAAAGGTGAAGAAAATCGTTGCCGGGAATCTACAAACCATCAGAACCCATCTATGTCTCAATTACTGGTCATATTCTTCGCTTTGTTTACGTGTTACCGAGTATCCACTCGCCGATACCGCCTGCATACTGCAGGATGGCTCCGCAGTAAAAAAATGCTCCTGTGCCGGCGTTGGTTGCGCCCGTGCCAGCGCCTGCGCCGTGCCAGCCCATCTGCATCATTGTTGCACAGGTGTTTGCCAGCAAGAAGCCACCTAGGGCGATCGGTGCTGGGTTACCGAAGGTGAGGCGGAGCTTGCCGGCAACTGCTCGCTCGGGCTGAAGGTACATCGCCTCGAAGTGAGAGGGAGTCGGTTTGAGGATGTTTTCGTTCATCTCGATCTCGCTCTCCTTGATGGGCATGCTTTCTCGTCTGCTTTCTCGTCGCTCACCCATGGCTGCTGGATACGACAGTGTCCTTCAGGTTGTTATGAAATGAAAGTGCTGCTGTAGAAGATGGATAACAGTGAGGAAAACCAGATGCCGGTGCTAGGAGGTATAATGGGTGAGGCCGGCGTGGTAGCACGGGTGCCCGAGTATCGTGTAGAAGCAGTTGTGATCTTGTACGCTGCTGGGGGACTTGACTGACTCTATATAGCAATGGTACCCAGGCTGTTCTCATTACGGAAATCTTTGGGCTGCGTTTCTCCAACAAAGCAGGCTCCACTTGCTCCGCATATGGTGTCTAGGGCTAGAAGCACTTGAAGCTCAAGCTTGCGCGGATGTCCATTCGACCTACCACCACCACCACGACACATAACGCTATCCATCATAAAGACTTACCTCGACCATGGATGTCCTAAATCCGGTTAACTCACGCCTCGCCCACGTTGACACCTGCGCCATATGCCTATCTGTCAATTATCTCCGCAATACCCTACGTACGACTATGCGAGACTAGACTTGTCGGGACCTTGCTGTCATGAGCGATTGGTTCCCATCCACGTGGAGACCTGCATCCCATCTCTCTTATTCCCGAATTCCGCGGGGACCCCAGACCCCAACCAGACTTGCTCCACATGACGCCGGGCATAAGCTTCATCAGTCTGCCCAAGCAGCCTGAGTCAGCATTATCCAGCATTGAGGGCGCAGTAATCGGCTTGCGAAAGACCCGGGCTTGCACAACACGATACATATATTCCATCCGCATGATACGTACGGGTTCACAATCTAGAAAGCAAAGCAGCTTTAAGAATATCAACCAATGCTACTACGAGGCTAGTTCCAAAGATCCGAGTTACTGCATCGTGGATCTCGGATGCTTCGCAGGGTGCAAGATCCGGTCGAGACTGTGGGCATCAATACAAGGCTAGACGAGAGCTTTGTCAGTCCGCGAGCCGCTTGCCGCGACATGGTCGGCTAAAATCTCTTGTCTCAATATGACGGAAGCTAGACCGACAATGGTTCTGGCTCTGCTTGCGAAGAAGACTGGGCAACATCATAATGAGGGCAACGTGACTCTCACCATGGTAGAGCGTGTTGTGCGGTGGGAAGATGTTCATAGTACGTCTTATACTGCATGTTCACAGCTGACTCCATTCAAGCACAGAACAACCGCCCGCTGTGCCTCAAACGGATGCTTACAGACGTCAACGCCAGCCGCCTCCGAGTCAAGCTCAAACACTCAACCAGTGTAAACGAAGTTCGTCAACGTAGTCCCAATACTCATTGCAGCAGCCACGCTCGTTGCGTTGTCTTGCGCAACACTTCCACCACTCACACCAACAGCGCCAATGAAGTATCCGTCGAAGTCGTAGATCGGCTGTCCACCGCCGAAGACTACTAGCCCGTTATTCGTCTCCTCGATCCCGAAGAGATCGCCACCAGGCTGAGAGCGGTTCAGCAGTCCGTACGATGGGAAAAGGCCGTTGAAGTCAACTACTGTCTTCGCTTTTTTGATACTGATATCGATGCTGCCAAGGAATGCATTGTCCATTCGTAGAAATGCGACTAATCGGGCGGAAGGGTCGAGGACGGCGATGTTATTCGGCACGCTGGAATGGTCGATTCCGGCTTGTATAACTGTCATTGCTTGGGTGGCGTTGACGAAGTGGCGCTGATAAGGCGTGGAACCCCAACCATTGGTGAGAGTGCGATTGACCTGTTGCGCAGTGGTAGCAGCCGCAAGGGCGGATATGGCGTACAAGCAAGAGAACTTCATGTTGGGTGTGAGAGATGCTATGTCAGTTCTGTCGCAGACCCGACAGGACAGACCATGGTATTTGTATAAGATGCATTACCGCAATATGCAAGCCTTCTGCGTCAGAAGCATCCAGGCACCCGGTCTGCCGCTGCGTCACGGCGTCACTGCAGCTGTCGGACAAGCACCACCCAGCTCAGCATACAGCATCGATCAGGTTTGCAAGCAGTGGTATGGCAAGAGCTGCGCTGTGACATATGTATGTGCATTGGCTTTGCGGGGTGCAGAAGGAGGAGGAAGTGGGAGGCGGGTGAAGAAGAGGAGTATGCGGGGTATATATGCCGCTAGGTAATGCCACGGGTTTTGGAAGCAGACTTTTGAGAACAATCAGCAGGAAACATTCCGCGAGAAGTATCCGCGATGTGGATATCCGTTGGCAGGCACAGAAGCCTGACCGGATTACTAGGTGGAGTCGACGTTGGCGTACGACAGGGTGCGCCGTATATCAGTGCAGTATGAGAAGGTGAGTGAAGCTTTTCCACTTGAAGAACCGCGAGTGAGCGTTGCTCAAAGATGGCAATCAAGTTGATGTCCTTCGTGCTCGCGGCGAATTCGTTGCCTCTCGTTGCCTCTCTTGGAACATCTCTCCCTTGTTCCTCTGCGAGCATTCCGTTCCCTTCGGTCTTCGGCACGAAGGTGATCAACGTTACCGCTGTGGAAGTACGCAACTACTCGACAACAGTCCACACAAGCGGCGCCGTGCTAGCAGCCAACCTCACCAACCTCAACTTCTGCAGCGTCAATGTGACTTATACTCACGCAGGCTGGAACGACCTGATCACGGTGACCACGTGGTTGCCGCTAGATGGATGGAATGGCCGTTTTCAGGGCACAGGCGGCGGCGGTTGGGCAACTGGGTCGGATACCGAGTACATTGCCCCGGCTGTGGCCAAGGGGTACTCTGCAGCTACGACTAACGGAGGGCATAATAATTCTCTAGTGCATCCCGACTGGGCACTCACCAGTCCCGGCAACGTTAACTACTTCCTCCTCCAAGACTTCGCCTCCGTCGCGCTCAGCGACATGACATTGATCGGTCAAGCGCTCACCGCAAGCTTCTACGGCCGACCAGCAACGCACAGTTACTGGAACGGCTGTTCCACCGGCGGACGCCAAGGTCTCATGCTTGCCCAGCGGTATCCGGACCTATATGATGGCATTCTGGCTCTGGCACCGGCTATCAATTGGGATAGCTTCATCGTTGCGGAGTACTGGGCTCAGCATGTTATGAATCGTATCGACTATTACCCTCCGGATTGCGAGCTCGAGGCGTTCACTTCAGCTGCTATGGTGGCGTGTGATGGTCTTGATGGTGTTGTTGATGGTGTTATCACGAACGAGAATGCTTGCGGTTTTGATCCTCGTACTGTGGTTGGCCAGTCGTTCTTCTGCAATGGTACGGTGCCAATGCAGTTCACAGCTGCAGGCGCAGAGGTTGTACTTGCCGCTTGGACTGGGCCGGTTGATGCTTCCGGTAAGAAGCAATGGTATGGTCTGAACCGTGACGCCAACTTGACTGCTGGATTGGTAGCCACGACGACTCAGCGCAATGGGACGGTGACCTCGGCGCCTTTCTCCATCGCCACGGACTGGATTAAGTACTTCATCGAGAAAGATGAATCGTTCAACGTCGCCAATATAAGTGACGCTGAGTACTTCCGCATTCTGCACGAATCCCGTAACCAGTACGCGGGTATCATCGACACCTCAGATCCGGACCTGAGTCTGTTCAACGCCCACGGTGGCAAGATGATCACTTGGCACGGGTTGGCCGATCGACTGATCTTTCCCAACGGCAGCGTGAACTACTATGAGCGAGTCTCAGCTCAGTCGCCGAATGCGCCCGACTTTTACCGCTTCTTTGAAGTTCCGGGGACCACACACTGCGCACCCGGTCCCGGTCCATATCCAGTCGATGTCCTCGAGAGTCTGGTGGCATGGGTTGAGCATGGGCAGGCGCCTGATGCCCTTGCCACGGGCAACGTGACACTAAATGGCGGGAGGCTAAGTCACGCTTCATTGAGGAATGTGTGCGCCTGGCCGAAAACCCAGCGGTATGTTGGTGATGATCCGGAGAGTAAAGAGAGTTTCGTGTGCGTTTAACAGCGGACTTTGAAAGTCGACATCACTTACCTCTTTGTATCAGCAGGAGCAGGCTCATACAGCTTGCA
>Ga0058704_10001508_pt1 | contig 10861 bp, 6 predicted proteins | sample AgamicMgSfe_FD_71363 | JGI IMG/M metagenome (GOLD analysis project Ga0058704, IMG submission 71363) | Agave microbial communities from Guanajuato, Mexico - Mg.Sf.e | ecosystem: Host-associated > Plants > Phyllosphere > Phylloplane/Leaf | place: Guanajuato, Mexico | collected 2012-05-30 | reverse complement strand
TCCTTGATCCACTCCAGATAGCTCTTGCCCTGCTTCTGTTCTGTGGGTAGGCTGTCATACGTGTGCTTCTTTTGCTCTTCCGTCATGGCGTTCCATTTCTCAGTGCCAGAGCTGACGCCTTGTTGTGTCTGGTCGCTGGCGCCTTGCGCGGTCTGTTGGAGCTTGTCGGCCATGGTTGTGTGTGTTTGTGAGGCGTTTGACTATCACATGTCAGAATGCGAGCGATGAAGCCCGGGTCGAGCAGACATACAGCAAACGGTACGGTTTCTATGCTTTCGTCTGGAACGATAGAGATGAGAGTGAACTTGACCCTGGCCTACCACAGGAAAGCGCGTCTATTTCATGTTTCCAACTTTCCCATCACGCCGGCGTGAACCTGTGACGTAGTGTTTCAGATTCCAGACGCCACGACCAACCTCGCGCAGATCGCCCGCGTAGCCAGGATTTGGCGCCGAACGAGTGGCTCTAGCGCAAGTGAAGTGCCACGGCCCACCTATGATGTGGCTGTGAGTCGTGACCCCCCGTCAAGGTCGTTCTCATGGAAGCGGCCGTGCGATGGTCACCGCACTCGACTGGCGATAGGCGGCGCTTCTTGATCGTGGATGTCGCAGAATCCAGCCTAATACTGAACGAGATATCCAAATCCGAGCGCGACCAGCTCGAGTACCATGCCGTCTCCCAGTGCAACAGGCTCCCGGCGTTCGGAGCGTTTGCCTGGTCTCCAGTCCAAGAGCAGATAGTAGCTCTTGGGCTCGTCTCTGGCAATGCGTGTCTCGTTAGGCTGGGTGAAGACAAGCAGTCATCGGAGCCCTTCGCGACTTTCAGGACGAAGCAACAGCGCAAATGCAACTCCATAGCCTTCAACACGCAAAACTGGCTAGCTGTCGCCTCGGACAAAACCCGCTCGGACGCGTGTCTCAATATTTACGACGCCAGTGGTGGTGAGTCTACAAGCCTCCAAGAGCCTGTGAGGCGGCTTTGTGCTGGCGAGCTTGTATCGAGTGTGAGGTTCTTTCCAAGCCAGCCACAGGAGCTGGTGGCCAGTATCCAGCGGTCGTACATCAGGACATATGACTTGAGAGGTCGGTACGGTGAGCAGCATGAAAGCATCGCTGCTGCTAATGTTACTATATAGATGGCTACATTTCCGGCGGACACGGTAACCTACAAGCTGCTACGCGGAATGTCCACAACGTCACGATTGACCCGCTAGACGAGAATTACTTCGCTTCGGCGGGACCTTCTGGCGATCCCTCGGTGACCGTATGGGATAGGCGATGGATGACGCAGTCTTCGTCTTCGGGGTCCAACAGTGGTGCAGTCTTCAACTTCTCTCCCGCAGTAGACATACATGCGCCGACCACTGTATGGAGCTTGCGATATTCCGGACAGTGCCGCGGCCGACTGGCCATCCACTCAAGCACAGGAGAACTACGGGTTGTCGATATGGTCGAAGGGTGCTTGTCGTCAACCCATTCCTCAGAGTACGCGCCAGTAAATCCATACGGTGGCACTCCCTGGTCTACTAACCGCTACATCTCCCGGATGAGAAAAGTACAGCAGTCTTCGCATCAGCTCGGCAACGTTCATATTAACGACGACGGCTCCCGTGTCATAGCCTTTGACTGGGTGAGCGAGGAGACTGCAAGCGGCAAACAGGCGATGGTTGCGCTTCGGCCAAACGGTAGAGTACAGACGTTCAAGGTGCCATCGGCGGACACATATGCAGAAGTCACAGCTTGTCAGGACCTCAACATGGTGCTTGAGGACCTTACTGTATGCGAAGCGCGACCATCCAAAGCCATATCAGATATTCCACAAGAACGAACCAGTTTCAGCTATGAAGAAGGTACAGCAGCTGTGCAATGTAGTCGCGACTCTCCGCTCGTTGGCAAGCTGCTGGCTTCATCGACCACGCAGCGTGAGCGATGTCGTCACGGCTACCTCTTCGACTGCCACAAGAACATGCAGATGGTAGCAGGCAATTGGCCGCTTGAGCGTCTATGGGAGATACTGGGCCGCTTCAAGGAGCATGCGGCAGACGAAGGCATGGTGTACGACTCCTTGGACATGAGCTACATTGGCGTCTCCGGACTATGGTCGGAGAAAATAGGAAACAAAGCCCGGCGACAACTGTCACCTTCGCCGACCAGAGTCGAGAAGGCCATTGTAGGCCTCAACAATCGGCGAGAGCTTCCGGCCTTCGAAGGCGAGCGTACTAGCTTCCCTGAACACCGCCAATTATGCTTAGCCGCCTGCGGCTGGAAGTTCACCATAGACGCGTTAGAAGCGGAGTGTCAGGAGATGATCGATCGTGGCCTGTACTACCAAGCCATCATACAAGCTGTGCTCCACGACTACCGTCACTTTGCACTCAACTTGCTGCGGACGCTCATCAGAAGCAAGACTATACCCAATATAGGGCTCGGCGCACTTCTTGCGTCGGATGGCATTAACGACGAGCAGCGCGAGATGTGCTTATGGATGGCTGCAGACACGGAAGACCCAGCTCTAAAAGCATTGCTCACCTTTCTCATTACGGATGATTGGCGTGATGTGATGAAGACGAATTACCTGCATCTCTGTGATCGGGTTGGGTTGGGCTTGAAGTATCTGAACGATACAGAGCTGTCTGGCTTCATACAGACGGAGACTGCTCGAGCGGTGCGAAACGGAGATGTTGAGGGTGTACTGCTGACTGGTCTTGGCGGAGAGGCCATGGATCTGTTCCAGGCATACATTACGAAGACCAACGATCTGCAGACTGCTGTGCTGGCAACGGCATTCACTAACCCGCTCTATGTGGATGACGCGCGGTGGGAGATGTGGAAGGAGACATACTTCATGCAAATGCAGTCGTGGCGTTCTTTCAATGAGCGTACGAAGTTCACAGTTCAGTATAGCCGGATGGCGAGGTGGAAGGATGGCAGCACATGGATCGAGCCTCCAACACGACCGGTCACGTTGCGATGCAATCACTGTAAGGGCTCACTCGCAAGGCGAGACGGCGAGACGAGCGGCAGAGGTATCAAAGTCACAGGCCCGTTAGCGAACGCCGGCACTGTCTGCTCGAGCTGCGGCAGACATATGCCTCGTTGCGCACTCTGCCAGCTATGGCTTGGTACACCAGACCTGACGAAGGCTGGACGCATAAAGGATATGTCAAAGCTTGAGGACACGATGGCAAAGTTCATAAGCTTCTGCGTGAGTTGCGGTCACGGCTTTCACGCTGACCATGCTAAGGCTTGGTTTGGGGAGCATGAGATGTGTCCTGTGCCAGATTGCCAGTGTATGTGCGGCCTCACTTGAATTACCGCAATGGTCACACTCAAGCAGTCTCTGCTTGTTCAGATATGCCTTTGGTGTAGTCTCAAGTGCCCACTTGTAGCCTCATGCAGTCGTGCTATGGCTTTAGATGAGTATAACACGAAATGCGTTTCCTGAACACCTTCGCATAAAAGCCGGTGGCTTGACCAGGTAAATCAATGCCATTCGCAAGAGAGTGGGTGTCTGGCTGGAGGTGGCGATTAAGTCATGGGCGAGAGTCACCTGCATAGTATAGATGAGGCTATACGAACCGCCCCGGAAGTCTTGCCCGCAAGCTAATCTCTTTAGCCACTCCGATACCTTTTGGCCACGTACTTCCACCAGTACTGCGTCGCATAGATTTTTTCCAGATCACTCAGCGCAGGCGCTTGTGCACTCCCACCGGACATCGCACGACAAGTTGCCTGCTGTCACTCCGACTCTCTGTCTCAGGTCTGAGGGTTGGATCAATCCACAACAAAGCAGCATCATTGAACCTTTTCCGACCGGCTTCGTCTAGCTGATCCTGCTCCGGAAATATATCAGGATCGAGTGGCATGATTGCGTTGAACAGAGCCCTTCTTGAGCTGAGGGTGATCTGATGACGTTCGATGTTTAGATTGGCCGTGTGGAGCAACCACTCCGGAGTTTGCACACTGCTCAAATGAGAACAAGAAGTCCAGCGCGAGTTTGCAGAACAGGATCCAGAGTCTGATGACGTAGGCATCCCAACCTTGCTCAGCTGCAGCGTCGACAGCAAGGGCCCGCTGGCTTAGTATCAGTGCCCAGAGGAAGATGAGGAGAGGCCGATGAGCACTGTGGTTGGCCGGTCCTTGTAAAGGCCAAGACGGATAGGCATATAGAACGGAGCAGGTAAGATACCTACGGACGGATGGTGTTAAAACGGGTTGCGTGGCGCCAATTCACGGGTGAGAGTAACTGAGGATCGCTCAACGTGTTGATGTATCATCCCTCAGACCACAAGTAGCAAATCTTCAATAGGTATGGAATACAGTCCTCATTTCCACATCTCGCATCACGGAGCGTCCGAAAGCTCGGCAAAACTGTATCGATCTAAGTAGGTACTACAAAACGTCTCTCTACTATCTACCAACACAGCAAAGCACTATGTAGGATGAACAGATTTTCCATACTGACTGGCCCACAACAAGGAGTGCCAGTCTACACCTCAACCTCCACTCAGACACTCCCGGAACTTCGGCCCCAGCGCACTCAACGTCTTCTCCACACTGGGCGCCTCCGGCGTCTTCTCCTCAACAACCTTCTCCGCCTGCTCCTCACTCACGAACCCCTCCTCATTCCCATCAACATCCTTGCGTCCTTCTTCCTTGACGCTCTTGCTCCCTCCATACCTCACGGGGCCCTTGACCTTGGCGGGCGTTACGACCGTGGTATCCATCAGGTGCTGCCAGCGAGCTAGATAAGCGCCCGGGCCGTAGGGCGTAGTATGTGTCCGTTTAATAACAGCCGCAATACGGGAGGCGGAAGAGGCGTGCAGGTCACCCAGGTACTTCGAGTAAGCCGCAAGCTCGGCTTTGATGGCCTCTTGGTCGCCAGAGGGGAGTTGCGTGAAGGCGGACTCCATAGCCTTCTGCGCCCCACCCGCAACCTTCTCTTCCGGCACGATAGAGGACGTGGGCGGCGGCTTCTCATCCCGCTTGAACTGCGCAGCAGCCATATGAACATACTCGTTCCACCAACCCGTCACCTCCTTCCCGTTCTTAGCCACTTGATGTAGGAACTTGTGAGTACTCCCCTGATGCCTATGCAGTAAATCCACAAAATCCTCCACACTCGGCGCTTTCTCCTGCCCCTTCGAACCCGAAGGTTTAGAAATCTTAAGCATATCCGTGACAAAGCGTTCGGCGTCCCAGATAGTATCGCTGAGATTGACGGCTTGGTGCACGTGCCGGATCATAGGCGTGTAGGCGTCTACGCCATCCCTTATGGCTGCGGTGAGGTGGTCGGGGTTTCGTTGGCAGAGGACTTTGACGATCTTTGAGCGGTCGCGGACGGCGAGGTTGAGGGAGAGGTATTCGAGGGCTTTGGCGTGTTGGGTTTCGTTTAGTTCGATGGAGTGGGGGGACATGGCCATGATGACGGCGACGATGGACATGGATTGTTCTTTGCTTCGTCTGCGGCATTCTTCGTGCTCTTCTCGTGAGCGGTTGATCCAGTCCTTGATCTCTTCGCGGACTTCTTTGGGGGGAGCGGATTTGTCTTTTTCGATCTTTTCGACGCGCTTCTTGAGTTCGCGTTTATCCCAGTTGAGGGTTTGGTAGATGATTCTGCTGAGTGTCAGAACCTCCAAATAAGGTCCAAATTAGTGTAGGACTCACTGTTGCAACAGGTTCATCCCTTCATCAGCGCCACTCGTGAAACCCATCCAGTTCGTCACGCTGCCCATGCTCGCTTTGGCTAACACGACCCTCATAACAGCACTGATCATCGTCGCCACATTGCCGATCTTGACCGTCTGCCGTATGGGCGTATAGGGTATAAGGTTGTGCACGTTCTGGATCATTCGCAGTAATGTCGGACCCTCGGGTGACAGGACGAGCGTGTAATGCATTAACGATGCGATACTGCCGCCAGTCAGCCATGTGTTACGGTGTCGACCTCCTCCTCTGTCTGAGTGGCGACGGCGCTTACCTACTTTACCACGACAAATTCATGCATCCCCTGCACCAGACTCGACTGCTTGCTCAGGTCATCCGTCTCGGCGGCTTTCGTGAACAGCTCGTCGACGAGATCTCCGTACACCAAGCATTGTACAGCATCGTACCAACTCTGCAGTACGTCGTCCGCATTCTTCGTATCGTACGTCCTTTTAGCCGGCAAATCCTTCTCTATCCCCTCCAGACATCCTCTCGCCGGATACTCGATGAGTGCCGAGATAGCTGTAGCCAACGTCTTCCTGATACCCAACACACCTTTGTCGTAACTCTCGCTCAACTCCGCTTGCGATAGCTCTTGAATGATATCCGAGACCTGCGTTTTCCAGAACTCCGGACTGACATCGCGGAGACCGGGCAGTTTGAGGGCGAACTTGGAGAGTAATGTCTGTAGGATAGGTGCTTGCGATTTGCTAATGTCATCTTGAAATGGCGGACCGTAGCTGTTGATTGCGCCAGGCTGTTTGAAGTCCTCAATCTCGTTGTACGTTTCGCGGTGGGTGAGGATGTCGAAGAGGACGTGCGATTCTGAGGGCGTGAGCCCCGCGGTGTCGGCCATGGTTTTGGTAGGTAGGTTCAGATCATTGCATGTTATGGAAGAAATCGTAGTAGCTACATAGGCACTAAGAATTACGTATCGTCTGGTCTTTGAAGATGGAAGAGGTCATCGACCATCATCCCTTCTGTGCACGAGATCGCGGAAAGTGTAAACATAATGACACCCATGACGTAAGCGGGGTAGCAGAGATGAATGTACTGAAGAGGAAAGCGCAGTCACATGTGATCAACACACTCAGAGCAAGATATAGATCTCAAAATAACATTGGAATTCATGGAGTATACAAGCATGAGCCAGCATGCTTCGTCAAGGGGTATCACAGTTGCGCCAAACCACATGATTGTCGTTAATGCTTCTCACCCAACCCCGCCATCCTCCTCCCCATATCCTCATTAACCCAACCCTCAATTCTCTCTGCCACATCGCCAACAAGCCTCTCATACCTCTCATCCACAAAGAACAAACCGCAGTGTGCGCCAACCTCGTCGACATTTTGCATGAACACTCTCACCCAACACGGATCCCGCTGCCCGTTGGAGTCCTTTGGAGGTAGGGTACAGAACTTCCGGTCTTTGGGTGGCTTATCAGGCTTTGACGAGCGAGTCGATCGGAGCGACGCAATAGCCGAGAGATCCTGCTCAGCTGGATCCGGACTATGCTCAGCCATCAAGCGCTGCTCCGCCGGGTCTGGAGAATGTTCGTCTGTCAAGTCCTGCTCAGGCGGATCGGGATGGTCGTCCATTGTATCGTCGTCTTCTACAGCACTCTCTGCCTCCGACACTGCAGGTGGCTCGGGCTCGGGCTCGGGCTCGGGTTCCTTCTCACCCCTCATCCTCCGCCCCTCAGCCTCCACCCGTAGCCTCTCCTTCTCCAACCTCATTGCCTCCTTCTGCGAATGCGTCAATTCCCTCTCGGAGTCCTTCCGCTGCCTCTCCACCTGCTTCAGCCGCTCAGCTTCGGCTTTCTGCGCCGCCTTCTCAGCATCCCTTTTCGCTCCCTCGGCGTCTTTCTTCGACCTCTCGGCATCCTTGCGCGCTTTCTCGGCATCTTTCTTCTCCTGCCGCTCCCGCTTCTCCTGCAACTTGGCACGCTCAGCAACAGCTTTCTGGCGGTCTTTGACAGCCTTGTCATAAGCCTTTACCGCACGCGAATGCTCCTTCTCCACCAACTTGCGTGTATCCGCATCTTGGATGAAGGACACGTTTAGCGGAGGTGGCGGGGCGAGTAAGTCCGGTATAGGTGGCAAGGTGTTCACATGCACGAGCGCGGGCGTAGTTACTGGCGAAGTGACATCACTACCGCCATTTGTCTCTACATTTATCTCTGCTTCGTCTTCGCCCTCACTTTCAATAGGTCGAGGGTCATGGATCGTCAGAGTCTCTGCAGCGTCCTCCCAATCCTCGTCAGCAAGTGCTTCATCGTCGTGATTGACGACATCACCATCATTTCGGTGCTCCTCGACCGAGATGCGCGGGCTGGGAGTACTTGACAGATCAGCTCCTAGAGACTCCGGCTCCGTCTCACGCCTATTGAGGTCGAGCGTAGAAGGAGCGGCGAGACTAGCCGCCTTACTCCCATCGGCACTAGCATTACCAGGCATAGCCGTCTGTTGTCGCGAAGATTGTGCCTCAGAGCGAGGCGACTTGACTCGCTTGAGTCGGCCGGTACTGGCGGTGTAATAATTGATGAATCTCACCCTTGGTGGCGTTTGACTGTCTTTGATCACGGATCTGCGGACTGCGGCATCTTCTTCCTCCAGTGCTCTCACTCTCGCATACCGCGTCTTGAGCTCGCCGTAATTCGCCATCGCGCCGCCAAACTCCATGTGCGAAGACACCAGCTGTTTCGTAGCTTTCGTAAGCTCGCCGGAGTGCTTGTTGACAAAGTGCCATGCGTTCCTCCACCCTTTCCTCATAGGCAAAACCACATCATTCGTAAAGGACGGGTTGAAGTTCGGGTCATTCTGGTTGGGCTGCCACAGCGTATCTGACCGCCTAGGCCCTGGTGATGTGGGCGCGGCATTACTGCTAGAGCTCGTCGCGCCATCGTTGCTCGTCACAGGTGTTAGCCCAGGTGAGTAGCTGTCCGTCGGCTGCTCAGGTGCCGAGAAGATACTAGCCAAACCACTCTTCACAACACCTGGGTGCATGCCCAAAAACGGTACATCGAAGTTAATGATACCCAGGATCCTATGCTTCAACGCCGTGTTCGCAGGTGGCGGCGGCGGCATGAGCACAACCTCCGCCGCCAGCAGCCCACCCATACTATGACCCAATAGTACAACATCCGTCTTAGGATCCTCGTGCGGTTCGAGCCACTTGCTGAGATCATCGCGTGCGAAACTGATATTGCGTTTCGACCTGTACCTCGGGTAGATCTTCGTGTGCACTACATGGCTCTCCGCTAGCAAGATGGTGAGAAGGTTATGCACGTGTGCAGGGAAGGACCGGAAAGAGGTCTCGTTGCCCATGAAGCCATGGATGAAGATGAGTAACAGCTTTCGCCGCTCGTTCTGCTGGTTTGATTCGGAGGGAACGAGAGATTGCGTAGAACTTGAGCGAGAGTCCCGTGAGGTCCATGGTCCGTTCTGAGATGCATCGCCGATAGGTATAGAGTCGTAGGGAGGTGGTGCTTCCTCGTCCTCGTCTTCGAAGGTTGAGAGGGTCAAGACGCTGTTCTGCCGCGGCGGCAGAGTTGGAGGCGGTCTTTTGGCCATTGTATGCAACTCGCAGTCGGTCTGGAATTGATCTCAATAACCACGTAGAGTTTTTGAGACCGCTCACCTTGGGCATCAACATTTCTTATCTCAAGTTCTTTGTTTCGAAGAGACAGCACATCAACGCCTCGGCTAGGGTGCCGAGCTGCGCCACAACCAACGCCTTCCTATCGATCAATCACGAAGTGGTGCGAGCTCTATACATGCATGGGAAACAATAGAGATGACAAAACCGAATCGACTTTATTGTGTTACGTGTATCGTAAGGCGAAGAAGAAGTGTCCGCGAGTCGCATGGAATTTTGGAGCTTCCCTACGAAGTTGGCGAGGATTACGTGGCACCCAGTCCCTTTGTCCAATACTGATGGGTATCGCTACATACAAATGTGCTCCACAGCGCCATCGCTTGCTAACATGCCGTCCAACTGATCCGTCTTCATTGGTCAAGACCATCAAGTGATGTACGAACAAACACGCCGTAAGCCAACGACTTTCAAGGCAACGCCTCAAACATGTGACACCCCTCCCTTCCCCTTCTCACCAACAACCACGCTCTCCCTCCCCGTCCTCGTCCGCTCCAGCGTGTCACCGTCCTCCTCCCTTACGACCCCAGCAGCCACCCCCTCAACCCTCTTCACCTTCTTGCCTTCGAGAAAGCTGACATAGCCGCCAGCACCAGCAATGATGCATCCCAACGCAATAAACAACCCCGTCACCCAAGAAGGCCGGTCATAGCGATTCATACCCCACATGAAGCCACACAAGCAGCATTGGAAGAATGTGTTAAATGCCTGACTCCAGACGAAGAAGTCGAGCTTCCATGGTGCTGTAGGCGGGGCTCTGACGTCTGTTAGGGGGTCGTCTGGGCTTTTGCTCAAAGGCAGCGGAAAGCGCAAGTCATCGCCGCCAGATTCTACGTCTGCGGTATTGATTGGTGGGAAGGCTGAGGTGGCGCTTGTGTCGGTCTTGGTGAGCTGACGCTGGTACTCGGCGGTCGTCATCTGGTCCAGCGTATGGGAGTCCGGAAGCCGAAACCAGTTGCGGTAGATACCTGCTAAGACGCGCATGCCGTAGAGCTTCCTTTCGCGTCCATGCCGTTTCTCGCTCGTCAAACGCCAACGGAGCAGATAGTAAAGGTCGCGAAACCGCCAGGGTATCAGTCCAAAACCGGTCACGCAGAATAACGAGTTCAGAATCTGACTGTCGATCTCAAGCCATATCCGCCTTGGACTGTTGATGTCATTGCAATTGAAGTACGTCGGGTACTTCTTCCCCAGCGCCAATGACGCAGCAGGCGATCTGTGGCCTTCGGTTCCTGGAACGTGTATCGGTGCCCAACACATCGGCCGACTGGCGTTGCAGAGTAGCAGGAATAGCATACCGCCCCAAGCCACGACGTTCAAGCCGTAGATGGTTAACAAGAAGCCGAAGGGTGTGCAGAACCATTTCCCAAAGGCTTTTAGTCCGATCCAACTTGAGGTCGTCCAGGGTATGGCAGGTGGTGGGATGTAGCCGGAAGAGTACACTCGGCGGTCTTTGGTGATGGGTTGCGGTATTCTGCCGTGATCGGTGCGCTCTGAGGTGG
>Ga0058704_10001507_pt1 | contig 10861 bp, 17 predicted proteins | sample AgamicMgSfe_FD_71363 | JGI IMG/M metagenome (GOLD analysis project Ga0058704, IMG submission 71363) | Agave microbial communities from Guanajuato, Mexico - Mg.Sf.e | ecosystem: Host-associated > Plants > Phyllosphere > Phylloplane/Leaf | place: Guanajuato, Mexico | collected 2012-05-30 | reverse complement strand
ATCGTTGCCTACAGGCCAAGCATCACGAGAAGTAGCATTAATGCCCAATGGACGCCTTGTGTGGTCTGCCGGTGGCAACGGGTCGGCAGTCACTGTATAGCGCTTCGGTCCGATCATGCCAATGTCGTGCTGCCAAATCGGCATGAATGGCTGGTCACGACACTTGGTAGCACGTCTCCATCACGATATGCTTAGGACGCTTAATGCTTTTTCTCAGATGTTTGCGCTGTACATGGTGCTGCGAGCGTTTGGTAGTCCATGATCTCATGACAGCGCCACGCCAGCGTCTGCGGCAGCAGGGATGCATTATGAGGGTCCAGTCGTAGTACAACTATGAAGCTAGATCAAGCACCTCACATGAAGGCGTGCTGGCACGCAAAGTGCTTTCGAGAGGCCATGTCGCCTAAGTACCGCGTGTGCTTTGTAGTCTTATTCAGCTTGCTCTCCGCAGACGCGTCTACAACGCGTACAGTGCTCGCACACACCCGCAAGGCAATCTTTCCGTGAGCATGACGCTCGGCGTGGATTGCTGCGCGATTGTACTGCGACGCAGATCCATTGTGGCGACCGGCGTCTTGACGAGCGCAGTATCGAGTCTTCCGGATGGGCCCGACGGGGGTATTACACAATCAGGCAAATGCACCATAAGCATTAGATTTGAGGCTCGGAAAATGCTGAGCGTGGTTGTGACGTTCGTGTCACGGAGGAGACTTATTGAAAGCAAAGCAACTTTACGGAACGCGGCGAAGCTGTCGACATGAGGAGGCGCAGGTGGGAAGTCAGGCAATACCAAGCACTGCTCGAGGACTCGACGCCGCCATCACGACTGCGCATCGAGGCTGACTATGTGCACGAAAGCCTCCGACCTTATCGCACGTTTCGCGCCGTCGTACCACACGTCCCCGCTGTCATAACGACGGCCTGCAACAGGCATGGGAACGTGCTGCGGAGCGAGGGTACGACTTACATCTACACTAGTGGCCGTATATGGACATGACACACCGTTTACAGTCAATATTCGTACTAATTAGGCACCCTCGTTGCTCGCCCCACCCACACCCTCTCGGGCAACGATCTGCCGCTGTCACTAGTCGATAACCGACAGCTACCCAGACTGGTGTAGAATCGCAAGCCCTCCTTCTCTTCCATTGAAGCTTTCGCGTAAGCGTCACGATAGAAACCACTGTCGATTTTTGCACCTCGCGTGAAGTAGGCGCAGCAGGAATCTGTGCTGGCACACACGGTCAAGCGTCGCCCTTCCATTGCTTCGGAGAGCCCAAAGAGAGGCCGCCCGACCAGTCAAAACCTGGTGTCAGGTAAGTCGGTGATGTAGGTATTCCGTAAGTCTCGTCAACGACACCTCAATGCTTGTTCGCGAAAACGCAAGTCCCCTATGACAATCCATCTCCTTGCCAACAGCCATCTCATCTGTTACCAGCTGGGACAACACGACGGAAGTACCGAGCTGGGTGACAACGAGTATCGCGCAACGACCGTAGCACACACATACGTAGCAGACGGCATCCTCAAACACGTTCCAATATGTACGGAGACCAGCAGTATGTGGGAGATACGGCAGGAGCAGGTGCATGGAGTTCAGACCGGCTGGATGACGACCAAACTTACCGCTACACACAACTAGTAAGTCTGGTCACTCTGCAAGCGACAAGCGGACACTGACGGTCATAGTACGGCATCCCAAGGGTGCTGAGCAACAGTCAACAGTACCAACACCACGATCTAGATATCCAGTCGTTCCAACCTCAGCCGACTGGTGCCTCGGCTTCGACGTACGGTTCACCTCCACATAGCTATGCCGCTTCTGTACCGTGTCCCATATTGGAGCAAGCTCCCGGACGGCCACCACAAGGGTCATCGTACGCTCAGGTTGCGCAGCATGCTTCAGGCTCCGCGTGGATTTGCCTGCCTCCATCTCACACCGTACCGGCCTACAGAGCTTCGCAGACTTTGCCGATGAATGCTCATTCACCACAGGTCCCAGGTGATGCTACACATCGTAGACAGCGGTCATACGCTGATGTGGTGCAAGTGCCACGTCCGAACGATCCTGCACCTCTCGGACAAGGCTCGTCTTCTATACCGGCCTTTGGCAGTACCACCTCGTCAGAGCACTTGAGACCGCAGCGGGCTCGCCAGCCGTGGCAATCAGGCCCATACCCGGAGCAGCAGCCGGGTCCGGGTGTGGACATGCGTCGTCCGCCTGATAATGTCATTGTACCCTTGTTGCAATCCAATATCCAGAACATCGACCGTCATATGCAAGGTTACATGAACCCAGTTGCAGGATGGATCCAGGTACCAAGAGCAGCCGGAGAGCGAACTGGCTTCCCAGTCAACCACGCATTGATTTTGCCAGGTGCAACTGCAGCCATGTCGCCGCAGGCCAGTGTAGCTGGTTCGTCGGGAGTGGGCGGCAGCCGTCGGCTCAAAACGGAGATACTGTCAGCCAATAGCGACCACACATGCGAATGTGGCGCCGGTTTTGCCTCTTCCGAGGGTTTAGGGTACGTCGAGGTTCTGTCTGTAGTGGCATGCTGACCAGAGCTAACGTGTTTCTCCTTAGGCATCACATTCGCAACGTGCATGGAGGACGTGCGCACGTCTGCCCAGAATGCGACAGGGGCTTCTGCTACCCAAAGGATCTCCAACGCCATTACGAAGAGAGGCATAGCGATTATCGCCCCCACATGTGCCACCACCCAAACTGCAAATATCATACCAAGGGTTTCAAGAGGCGCGATCAACTAGTGCGTCACCTCCGAAAATGTACAGCAGGTGTTGCTACACCGCAGCCGTCAAATGCCTCCTCTGGAGCATGGCGTTGAGCATTAGTACGACACTAGTCGGGTGGGAGTTCGTTCATCGAGGTGACTACCCTAGAATACACACATGTGGGTGATGATAATGAATATGCTGCATTCAAGCGAGACGCTGGAGGCGTAAATCTTATGGTGGGAGCAACAGGTTGATCTCCTCGGTTTGCGGAAAGCGCTCTGTTGACTTGCTTCAAGAACCTTTGCCTTCGCATGTCGTTCTTTCGGGGAGCTGGTTGTACCTCACACATGCAGGACGCAAGAGCAACGAATTGGATATATCTGCGTCTTTATCATCAAAGGCCGAATGGTCAAGATCCACCCCACACGGGTATTTCGAATTGTATCAGTCGTCTGCTACCTTTTCTCCGACTGCTCACAAACAGCATGGCTTTGCAGACCTCTTTTCAACCACGGTGTTTCTCATCATGTTCTTGCAGCATGGCTATTCTCACTACCCTGCCATAGCCTCCTCTACGAAGCTCACAATCAAGGTGCGGCTCAAGTTGGTTCCCACCATCTTCTTCTTTGTACGGAGTATGGCGCAGAGTTTGCAGCGTCAGCATTTTGTTTCTCAGCTATTGTTGTTGTTGATGTGTGGTTGTGGGTGAACATGTGTTCGCCAAGTGCACTGCCCTCGAACCATTGAGTTCACTTGATTGGCGTCCCGTTGCGCTATCCCGCTAGCTCGGTTAGTGGGCGCTTAGAGCTTCCTTGGTACCTTTATTGCGTCACATACTCACTTCACAGTTTTGCGCGCGAGCGAACACTGAACTCCGGTTCCAACACATGGACTCGGCGAAAGCAGAACACTCTTGAGAACTGGATGCGCGACACACTGACAACTCAAGAAGAAGACGCGCGTGGAAATTGCGTACAGTGGCGGTGAATGCTCATTCATGCGACATGGCCCAAGCTCCTGAAGCTTGTTGATTCGCGTTCCTGGCCTGTAACCACCACCAGGATCGTCGCAAGCTCCAAAACCGCATCTGCTTTCTCCTTTGATCTTGTCTTCTTCCCTCCTGTGCATGGCACACACACTATGGTTTCTTTACCGCTCAACAACGGCCCTGCATGCTTGCGCATTTTGGGCTGTCATTCCAACACCGCTATGTTCGGCTACCTATGCAGCAGGCTGCGCCTCAGGCTCGCGCCTTTTCATGGTATCCCCAAAACGTTACTCCCAGAGGGTGGCCCCTCGAGCGCAGAGTATACAAACTCGCGGTAAGTCAGCCAGATTGTCTCTTTGGCATCGGTGTCTCTCTACTGGAGGTTAATTCTTACCCACTCCTGGTCTGCCATCTGTGCTTTTGTCAACTTCTCGACTGCTATACACTCGTTTGAAAGGCGTGGTCTCCAGCTTCATTGTCTCACAGACTGTCACTCTCCTTATACTCTTTCACATTATCATGTCCAATTCCTTCGACATGTATCAGTATCCTGCAGGCGAAGGCTCACTGGACGGTACCGGATACACTGGCGCGTGGACTGGAGTCCAAGGTAGCGTCGGTCTTGAGCAACTCGATCAGAGAGACCTGGTAAGCAACCTCCATGATGTGTGACCAGAGCCATATACTCATTTGTTGATAGATCCTCGACCCAGACTTCGACACCTTGATTGATTGGCACTCTCCTGAACTCGACATCATCGACGCGACCACTCGAGACTTACAGTTGTGTTCGCAACATCGCTTTGGGCAACAGACTAATCTCCGGGATCAAGAGCAGGACGTCGGACTGCCGCAACAACACACGTCTTGCACTACAACACAGGAAGGTCACTCTCAAGGCCATAACTTCTGCCTGGTCCCTCAGAGTGCGGCAAGCAATGCCAGTCTATCGCAGCAAGAAGTATGGTCAGCGCCTATCACATCAGACGTGCAAAGGGTGGTTCAAGCGACAGATGATGTTCCTTTCGCGATGCCTCCACACTTGTATCAACAAGACACCTTCGGCGCATCCAGAGCCACATATGCGGCAGCACTTACTAGCAGCACCGGGCCCTCGCCTGCAACAGGTTCACGACGAGGTGCCATAGCAGCTCCGCATCTTGGCAATGGCAAGTTGAAACTGGTGCGGCGAGCTACAGGATCTTTACAAGCACACCTGGCTCCAGGTGGATCGACAACATACAAGAGGGCTCGTTGCGACGTCACGAGTGCTCCCGCGCAGCCAGCGTCATTGGAACCTATCGTTGACTCTCAACTTGCTGCAAACCCAAATTTCAACCTAAGCAACTCGAACTCCGCAGGCACGATCGAAGACTGGAACACAGCGCGACGACTTCCTGGCGACCGGTCAACAACGCCTCCGAGCCTAAAGCTCGACACACAACTCCTACAGCTTCCGACCACTCCTTCGCAAGCCTCATCGGCAGTAAGCTCACCAGCGTCGGCATCATCTGCGAGGAGTGCACGACGCTCTCCGATTGAGATGCGGTCGTCGCCGGCTTCCTTCCGGTGCGAGCATGAGGGATGCGGGTTTGGCTTCGATACCATGCAAGATCTGCGACACCATGAGCGCCATCATAAGGAGCACGGCAACCGACCTTACGTTTGCCCTGAGTGCGACAAAGACTTCCTACACCCGAAAGACCTCCGTCGACATGCCAAGGTACACAACAAGGATCCTAGTCTGCGGTACTACTGCCCGCATCTGTTCTGCAAAATGCATAAGCAGGGATTCAATCGAGAGGACCACCTGGAGAGGCATATCGGGAGTCAGCATGCTCGCGCGGACTCGGTCATGCAGCAGGCCAGCAGCACTTCGTCGCAGACATTCTCGGGAGACTTCCACTGAGGAAGGAGTAAATCATGCAAAACGCGCACCCAACGTATTGCCTACCTCCGGGATGGTGTGATGCTTCTTGCTGGATAGGTCACACTCCGCATTGCACTTTATTTGGATCTCATTTGTTCACTATTGCATGGTTTTATATATACTAAGGAGATTGCATGTTGGCGCAAATGCTGTTAGTCGTTTCTATTGGATCATTCACGAACAGGCGTTGGGCTTGATTTGGAGGAGCGAGAAGTATGATACCCGAGCCATGGCGCTGTTTCATCATGATAGACTGCAATGCTACACTACTTCATTTGCCATTCATGTTCTTCTGTTACCCACACCTCGTGATGTGATAGATCCACTGCAATTCATGCGAGGACAGTCACGGACATTCTGACTGCGAAGGAACAGCCGTGTGATCTCCTTAGCGTTGCCAGATTGCGATAGACATGCTGAAGAAGTATGAAGGGAAACATACAGGGATGAAATTCATAACCAAATCAGTGAGTCGAACCAGGTGATTATTCTATGACCCGGCTCTCCGGCCTTGCTTCAAGGCTGTGCAGCTCTTCGCGATGGTTAGCATGTTGCTTGCTATAAACTGTATGCTTTTGAGGCACTAGTGTCTGCCACTCATCGATTGTAAGCCCAACCTATGCATCAACCAAGGCAATGTCTTCTCAAGCCGAAGGCCTTTTGCGGGTCGAATATTCCCGTTCGGCCAAGTCAGCTTCCCCTTCACGGCTTGCCATGCCGAGAAGACTAAATACAACCCAAAGACTGCCATCATGGAACAGCGGTCAGCGGCAGTCCTGTAGCCATGAACAGCCAGACCGTCTCTGTCGCCGCCGAGAAGTTGGAAGACATACTCAGAAGCTAGATGTGAACGACAGAGTCACAGAGGGGCAGATCGTCGCTAGAGCCGTCAGATGGCCCATTTGGTTGTTGGATTGAAACCCCTCAACTGTATGTCTGCTCTCATCAATGCTTGTCGAATCCGCCACCAATTGGTCAATCGTATCAATGCGCCGATCGTGGGCTGCCCTGAGTCACCCATGTCTGAAGTCAGACAGCAAGGTCAAAAGGCCTGTGCTGCACGTAGACGTGGACAAATGATGGATCGAGCTTCGCATTCAACTCGAACGGAAAGAGTCGGTCGATCGCTTCGTTTATCATTGCGTAGTAGTGAGGTAGATTTCGTCGCTATGGCGAAAGTTTCTGCAGAGTGTAGGCAACGTCGCTTGCCGTTTCTTCCCAATGTGGACGTTCCAATTCCCGTGGCATCTTCTCCGGCATAGTGGCCATGTATTCGAGACTGTGCGCCAGTCTGGAAGCACAAGGCATGATACCGGCAGTGCAACACAGTGGGGATGAGTACTAGGTCCTGGATCGTCATCTTGCTACTTCAGTAGACTGTGTGGTCGTGCAGTGACTTTCTGGAAGGTTCTTCTGCTGTTCCTGTTGCATACATAAGGGCTCGTCTTCGAACGGTCGATAGACGCCCGATAGAGGAAACCCCGTTTTGACCGTGGAGTCCACCAGAAACATTACTAATCAATCAGCACTGCAATCACACGTAGCAGACGATGAGCCACTTACCAAGCACAGGCTCATCGCCGGACTCTCTAGGCTTGACCCATAAAGAGGTTTTTCTTCTAGTGAGCGAAAAACGAGCCCCATTCTTTTCCAACAAAGAGTTCTGAAGCCGCTTGTTATTCCTATGCTGTCAAAGCCACGCAGAATGTTGAAAATGCCGCTTTCGCTCTCTGCATCCTTGAACGCTGCCGGAGACTCGAAATACCTTGCCCTTAGGTATTGCAGCGTGAAGTACTGTCGATCCTGCGTTATAACAACCAGCTCTGGAAGCTCGACCCAGAGATCCCGCGTTTTACGGAAAATGTACTCGTTGATGTGGGATAGCAAGAACGAAAGATCGATGTCGAAGCGCCCGCCGAGAAGCTCGACGACATTTCATAAGAAACCCTCGACGACTACAAGCCGGGTCTGCGCTTTCGGGCTCGAGATTGAGGCATCTAGAGCACTCTCGAGGCTCTATGTGTCTTGGCAGCCGGCCTGCTTCGATCTCTCGTCGCCCACGAAGTCGAGTACAAGCGCTCGGCACCGTCGCACGCGCTCCGGCCTGTTCTCGGGCTGCTGCTTGATGGACTTCCACTCGGTGGCGCTGCACTAATTCCAATTCAGCTTGCCAGATACTGCAGATGAGGGAAATTTTGAGAGATTCTTTTCACATACGCCAGCTCAAGTCTGTTCTGTCTATGCATGCATATGTTAGCACATTCCTGTGCAGCCGTACGACATTGTACACGCGTGGGAACAGCCATTCCGCTGCAATACCAGAGGGCTCATAAGTGTCTCCGATATAGTATGCCTCGCCGGCGTCGTCTGTGTGAGGCTGTATGTGCAAGACATCATCTAACTCTCTGGTACTGAGGCCTGTTCCATATCTTTGCGGGCTTGGCCAGCTGATGGGTAGATCGTACTCTTCCTTAGGTCTTTAGGCTTGCCCTGTGAGCTTTCCCTATAGAAGACCGCGCAGGAAACTGTCCTATACTTCGGCTCTTTTCAGTACCAATTTTGAATTAATTCTCACGGACGTTGAGCGATCTGGCTGGCGAAGCCGGTGGGGTTAGAACCTTTTATAGTAAGCCATAGAGCATAAAGTACTGCTGGGCGGCCTCTGGGCTCAACGGAATGTACATTCATCCTCAAGCGCAGTCGCACTCGCAGTCGCATAGTATCGCCGCAGTAGCATGGCCAGCGAGCCAGGGCAGTTTCTTTGCACGACCTGTCATCATCCTGCGCGGCTACCTACACTCGCATGTGCACGCGACGGAGCGAAGTAGCTGCACATACGGGTGGAAATAAGGATGCCTGGGGTGTAATTGCGATCTCGGTTGCTTTGTAGCCCGTGCACTGCCCCTGCAAGCCTCACATCTTTGGGGCTATGCTGGGCATGACCAGGATACCGACAGCACAGCTGTACAGCCTGGTCATGTTTTCACTCAAGGTGCGTGTCCGTGCCAGAGGCCTGGTGTTGGACAACGCTCCTCAGTCAGCAATCAGTGAATGCAAACTTGGGCGACAACACGCAGGCTTGGCCTACTCAATAGTGCTTCGTGCACTTGTATCGAGTTACCTCGTACTGAAAGATCCGATCTATCAAAATGATTTCACACTCTGATCTAGATGGCCCGAACGGCCAGAATAACGATTTCACGACCGCTACTGCAGATAATCAGAGGGCGTGGGACGCGAATGCGGATTGGTGGCAACATAAGCAGAGTGAAGCCGGCGAGGATGGCAATGACATGTTCACTGAATGTCTGCTACCACAAATGCAGCAGCTCGCGGAATGGCGAGAAGGCCAAACCGTCCTGGATCTAGGGGCTGGCAGTGGTATTATATGCCGCCTGTTCGCGAGGATGGGTGCCCGGGTCACGGGGCTTGACTTCTCTGAACCCACGCTCGAGAAGGCTCGCAAGCGCGCCGATCATGACGGTCTGACCATAGACTATGGCTTTATCGACCTGATGGATCCTACGAGCATGGCAGAATATGCCGAAGACCATCCGGAGTACGTCAAGGCTCATTTGGGTCGAACACGTTGCACTAACAGTGTCGCAGACGCTTCGATATCATCACGATTAGCACCACTCTGAAATCGTTGCCCTCCTTGGAGCCGATAGCTGAGGCTCTACCTAAGATTCTCAAGCCGAGCGGACGGTAAAACCTGCTTTGACCACAAAGCCGAAGACTGCCGCTGACTTGAGCAGTATTATCAATATTGATCTCCATCCAGCTTTCTCCAAACCTGCAGGACATCGAGGAATGGAAATTTTCGAAGACCCAGGCACTGGCAAACAGCAGCTTCAGACGTACATCAAGGTCATGCGGTATCTTAATGTTGCACCCTCGATGAGTGAGGCCGTTCGTGGTCAGCCAGAGCCGTTGGTCAGTACATGCGTTATCAGTTTGCTCTTCCAAGCTAACACTATCAAGACCCTCTACCATAGGCCAGTCTGGTCATTGCTGGAGCCTTTTTTCCGAGCCGGGCTTGTGATGGATGCGATGCGGGAGCCAGCATTCAACACGCCAGGTGGCGACCCTGAGCACGCGCAAAGCTACCACAACTTCCCACAGACGCCGATGCTGCTAGCTTTCAGACTGAACCACCGGTAGGGCAGATGACCATGATACGCAGACGATGCATGATCACTATGATGCGATAGCCGGCATTCGCCACGAAGGCGGACTTATTGAGCATGCACAGAACTACCACATCTACTACTGCCATTGCTGCTTGCAGGCTAAAGCAGCGATGAAGCAGATGGCGATACGGCATACTATCGACGAGAGCGGATCCTCGATATCTATGTACCCCAGTGGAGCTGATACTGATATTACTCAACAATTAGGCCACAACTCATTCAAGGCCTTGGCTTAAAGCCGTGCATACTTGCGGTTGTTTGCGGAGAGATGTTCTGTTACTAATGTATGTATTCTTGCTTGTGATAGTACGAATTGAGCAGTCCAGATTGTTACTGCCATTCCGTGCCTTGCAGAAGTAAAGGGCTCCACGGGCCGGTATCCAACCTAGCGTGTACTTTCCCCTCCGTCAATTTCGTTACTTCCTATGATGGCACGTGCGAGGCGATGGGTTGAGTTCCTGCGGGTTTTTGCGGCATCAGCCTCGAGTACGTGCAGCGTCGGAGGCATGGCCGAGGGGGATGGTGTTCTTAGCGTCTCACAAGCAATTGTGTCAAACATGATATAGCGCACTAAGACTGCCAGGCAGGTAAACGACCAAGGTGGCAGTGTGGAGTAGGCAAACCAAAGGAGGCGCAGATGGGACATTGCTGGGGGTGGGGCTTGAGAGCTCTCCGGCAGCTGGGACGCTGCCATTCTTTCGAACGACAGAAACGCTTCCGACAAGCGCCTGGGTTCCTAATATGGCCACACACCAAGCAAAGTGGTTGAGACGTTTCATTAATACGCTGCGAGCGAGTTTGAGGCAGTGTTACGCAGCCTTTGAACCTCGTCGCTCACTGGAGAAGGTCTGTCTGTTTACAGATTACCCAACACCGTAACGATCATCGTTCCGTCATCAGCAGCTTTACGACAGTAAACAATTGCCTACGTTCTTTTGTATCGATTTCTGCCATCCTCTTCCATCTGTCTTCCCTTGCTACGAGATTGCATGGCAAGTGTCGCTGTCAGATCGC
>Ga0058704_10001506_pt1 | contig 10869 bp, 11 predicted proteins | sample AgamicMgSfe_FD_71363 | JGI IMG/M metagenome (GOLD analysis project Ga0058704, IMG submission 71363) | Agave microbial communities from Guanajuato, Mexico - Mg.Sf.e | ecosystem: Host-associated > Plants > Phyllosphere > Phylloplane/Leaf | place: Guanajuato, Mexico | collected 2012-05-30 | reverse complement strand
CGCTGGAATACATCAACCCATCATTGCCGCGCATCCGACGCTTTTGACATTCATTGGCTGGAAAAGGTGGTGATGGTCTTGATCTGTATTTTTGTGAAAACTGCTCTACACATCCGTCCATTTTGAGAGCGCACACTGCTTTTACTACATTGATGAAAGATAAAATGGCAATGCTTTGTTTCCGATTCCACTTTTTCCTGATTTTAATCTACTTGATAGGCATTAATGCGCTTCCAAATTTACATGAGATAAAAGAGGTCATGCTACAGACCGCTAGCCTATTGACATCTATTCAATTCACGTCCTTAAATTCTACAGCTCGAGTTCTAGCCCAAACTTATGCGTTGGATCTATGGGTGACAATGGATAGTGACGACGCTACATTTGAGTCACTTATCAAGAAAGACCTCTCGTACCGCTCTATTTCGTATCTTTCTGCCTTGATGTCACAACATACAGACTTGATACGACAACTTGAAACCCACATGGAAAATGACACAAGACGACTCGTACGTCAGCATGCCAAAATATTGAATGAATCCCTAAATCCTATTGTTTCGTTTCGTGAGTAAGACCCTAAGACGATAAAGAATGGATAACATTGAGTGCTATTGCATTGCGATGCAACATGAGGCAGAGAAAAAAAAGGCAGTTCAGGCAGACTTTGACTCTGCTGGACTGAGGGTCACTTTTCACGATGGTGTGAATGGTCGAGAGCCGCTGAATAAGGAACATGAAGAGCTGTTGAGTGTTTATGGTAAAACAGTGGGTCACCCCTCTGTTGTAGGCTGTAGTCTATCACATTACACACTTTGGTCAAGACTTGCAAGGAGAACAAAGCCCCCCGCTTACACCTTAATCTGTGAATCAGATGTTACGATTTCTTCTGATTTTGTCGCACAAGTAGATGCTTGTCTCAATGAAACGAATGCTCCCTTCGACGTTTTGTATGTCGGGAATAAAAATTTCTTTCCAAATGATCAGAGTGTCTTTCGCCGATTGTGCGCTATGCTCCTGTTCGGAAATAAACCCAGAACAAAGCAGATCAGCGCGACACGTTACATACCTGATATTACCCTCGCAACACATTGCTATATCGTGACACCAGAAGGTATCAACAAACTACTCACTTCTTTGAAGTATAAATTAGGTGAGCACGTGGATCAGCTTATGTTACGTGCTGGTGGATCATTACAATTACAAGCTGTATTTCCACCTCTCGCACATCAACGTAGCCCGGAATCATCTGCATCCAATATTGCCAGTAGTGATACGTTTCCTGTATCTTTGAACTATGCAATGAATAAAGACATGCCAAATGGATTCAGTGCCTCCTATTACATGAATTGTCCAATAGCCGAGATCTGGGGCTTCCCACTCAATTTTTGGACAGCCGTTTTCTTGGTCATTGGTATCATCGCCCTGTGGTATGGTGTTCCGCTATGGCATTTATTTGTCGGCTTTGCCATTTGCGTCTCACTTGATGTCGGTGCCGCATGGGTAATGGGTTTAAATACAAGTCAAAAAAAATTGTATCTCGTGTCTACCCTATTCACTTTATTACTCCCTACGTTAGCTTTTGCCTCATTCCACGAAACACAAGATATAATAGATGAGGATGCTTTATATAACGATAACAATAATTAGATGTCTTTGTCTACTGCCTTAGGGATGCCGCGAAGACTGTAACGGATGTACCCGAGATAAGAGGGTGTATCGGCCAAGGGTACTCCCAAATGTACTTGGCACTCTTCACATGGCTCATATTTTTTTGAAACAGCAGCACCTTCATCTTGTAAGGAGAGGGCATTCATCTCGTCTTCTAATTTGGCGACAGATGCCGATTTCTTTCTCGGTTTAGACATCTCCATAGTATCATAGTTTGGGAAAAGTATCTCAAGAACAAGGGGAAGACCGTCATTTAGATACATATTGATGCGTTCACCAAGTTTGAAATTTTTTGTGAATGTGCTTAATTTTTTAGCATTGAACTCCCCTTGTGCTTTGAACGAGTTGGCTTCTGGTGGTGTATTGGCGACATGCAGCGTATCAGCCGAACTCTTGACGCTGCTATGTTGACTCTTTTTTTTCAAACCGCGGAAAATAATCATATCCTTTTCGTAGGTGATACCGCAGTTTGTGTGATTGTCGGCGATGTTTGCAACAGTATTATGTAGCTTCTCACCAATAATGCTACGAGCCGAATGGGGAGGGTAATCGTGGCGCATTGAAATAGGTGAGATGGAAGGATCGACCGTAATTGTCGTTTCTTTCTCGCCAGATCGACTCTTGAGAATGACAATCAAAGAGTACGGATCATCCCGCTCAATTTTCATACGGAGAACAGCACCCCTGTAATTCTTGCCTGTTGTTGCACTAAGAATTGCGCTATAATCGACACTGACGACGACTGAATGTGCCAATGAAGCATCGTCATCGTCATCATCCTCATCATCGTCGTCATCGTCCTCTTCTCCCTCAGAAGATTGATCATCATCGTCGTTCTTTTTGGCATCCACGTGATAATGATCGGCGGCATGTCGTGAAACACGAAAGCAGATGAGACCACTTGGTCCCACCGTGGCATTATCGTCATCTTCTGCACCAATCACAGCGAGATCGTGCTGTCCAAAGACAATATGCGCCGTTTGTGTAAACGTTTTTAGCGATTTAATCAATTGAGGTAGCAATTCCCCACTGAACTGAACATCAACTGCCCGGTTAAATTGCGCCATATCTCTCCTCTTATCTTATGTCCTCGAAGAACTTATACATTTGACTGTTTCATTATACTGCAGTTGGGTGCGAAATTTCGTTTTTTGCCGCATAAGATCGATGACGCGCATGAATAAATTGTGTCACGTCACACAGATGTTACAAGAGCCACAAAATATATGTCATCCATGGAGATAATTGTGACAAGCAAGTACTTTTGTGATCGCCTTACTCATCAAAGTTGTCATCATGATTGGAGTACCGATGTTCAGCTTGTTAAGCAACTCATCGATGACGTCACTGTGGATAATCCATTTGAGACGACAGTCACAAGATTACCAGATGATTCTGAGTCTGACGCTGACGACAAGGACATACTCATCTCACAATTGTTAGAACAACTAAGACTGACGCAGGAGACAAGCGAATCTTATTGGCAGCAAAGACTTACAAAAGTACTTTGTGGAACCAGTTTACGAAGAGAGGTGCTTGGGAATAGACGCTTTGTTACCGACTTTTCCAATCCATCGGTCCTGATTGAGCTCAAGAACCAGAGAGATATCCGCACAGCCATTGGTCAGGTAAGTGAGTACATGAGTCTGAAAAAAAACGCTGGGCATCCCGTCTGGTTTTCCTATATATTACTGTTCGGAAACTTACAAAAATGGACATTGATGTTATGGAAAGAAAGAGAGGCGTTATGTGCAACACATGGTATTATATTGCGTTGGTTGAAAGTATAAACACGAATTTCCCTGTATTACTATAATGTTGTCTTCCTTCCCTTCATTTTCCTTTGATCATCTGTTGAGGCTCAAGTCTGTGGACTCGATGGCCAAAATGTATTGTTGTTTCGAAATGTTCGGGGCATGCATCGTTCTGGAAGGAGGTAACGGTTACCTACATCTTCAAGATCTCCGAGAAGATTTCCGACCGTCAGACAAATATTGTAATTCTCAACTTTGAGCCGAATGCGAGCTTGCTTCTTTGCCATTCTGGATCGTTCGAATCTTTTTGTCACTGACATACACCCGTCATATGTTGATGAGGATGCGCAAATGTATCGATGGATCCGGATCCCCTTCGCTACTAACATTGCGTCCAACGACGGGTGTGGTGTCGTTCGAGAAGTCAGCAGGATAATTGAATAACCCAGGGATTGAAGGTCCACCATCCATGCTGTCAATTCGGGAAGCACCGCACGCGAAAGGACGGAACACCCCTCGTGCAGTAAAGTATCATCGATATCAAAGATACAGCAATCTTTTGTGGTGATAGGCCGATTTGGATGTATCATGTTAGTTCGAGCTATGCCAACTTCACACGTGACTCGTTTGATATAGTCCAGTATTACAGGACCATGTTCACCGTTTGCATTTAGCCACATGTTTTCTAACTTTTCTATGATACCAAACGCTTGTACTGTCTGTACAAAAGCAGTTATCCGATTATCCATGCTTTTTGGTTTGCGTGCAATGGCGTCGATACTGTCGATAAGTCTTCTCAACTCATCTGTTAGTGGACCGGCAACAGGGTTGAAAGCTTTGCTATCGTAGGTTAGCAGAAAGAAAATGATCTCTGTCGCCTGCTGAATCGTTGGACCTTCCATTTCTTCTTATGTTAGAAGAAGAATTTCGTGACAAAAAAAACGATCAAAAATTGAGAAATTTATCGCATTGACATCTGAGGCATGGATTGAGGCAAGAATTGAGGCATAGATTTTGGCTTTTCCGAATCGGTCACTCCCGCTCCGTGGAACACAACATAGCCCGTAAAGATGAGCTGGAGTGCTACCGCAGCATAATAGGCATAGTTCGCCGTGCTCGCATCGGGCGGCGTTTGCGTTAATTTGAAGAAAGAGATCGCGTACAGCACCGCTGGAATGAGGAAAATCAGGAAAAACCAGAACATTTTGGTGACACAAGCTTATTATTTAATCATCTTGTGTAACCTATTTTGTTGTAGTCACAATAAATGATATAAATATCGTCATGTGGTCTATCGTTCTCATTCTCTTCTTTCTATTGCTTATTTGCATCTCTGTTTTGTACGTTACAAATCAGCGCTATCAATGTTATGTAAGAGAACATGGATGTCTCGTACGCTCGTATCAAAAATTCGAGGGAGGTGACGCCTCAAATAATCTTTTCATTCGCTACGGGGGTCTCCAAACCGTACAGGCAGTTGTTGACCAAGCAGTTACGAATCTTCTGGCAGAAGAAACGTTAGCGCCAGTATTCGCGGTAATTGGAAAAGAGGGACATCGGAGCGGTATCCAGCTCAAAGCATGTCTCGATCTATTCTTTTGCCGGTTATTAGGCTTTTACACACCTTATCCAAGCAAGACCTTCACACGGGGTATAATTGTTGATGCAAGATCTATGAAGGCATCTCACGCCCATTTGTCCATTACGCAAGAGCAATTTCTGCTCTTCAACTCAGTACTTGCAAAAACTTTGACCGACGCTGGTGTGAGCGCGGCGGACGTCTCACAATTAACACCGGAATTGAATGCTTTAATGTGTGACATAGTTACTATTGCATGAGCATAAAAATGGTCTTTTTTTTTTAATAAAGCTCTGCTGCTATACCGCCACAACCGATCAATACAAGTACTAAACCAATTGCAATGGTAGCATTTTTGGCAGCACCATTGTTTATTACCGTGAAAGCGAGTGTAAGCAAAATAATTGCTACAATGAATAGCAATATGGCTATTGTAAGCGGTGTTTTGTTCATCTTTACATGTATATATTATCCGACTTTATTTACTCGTTACGATAAACAGCAAAGAATCGAAGTTTATCTCTATTTGATCTTCATGGTATTGCATCCCATAAACGTAAAGGAATCCGAACATGGTGAGGATGACACCAAAAAAAACTCTTGTTGTGATCTAAGAATCTGCAAGCTTTAGAACGTGGGGTTACCAAAATTGTCAATGTCTTGTCGTTCACCAAAGAACAGATAGAATATCTGACTGAACAATGGGGTGATCATGAAACTTATAGTCCAGACAGTTTTCCGCATGATGGTGAAGTCGCGCCGGCAAAGAAGCTCAATGAAAATGTAAGTTGTGAACAAAATCACCATGATGATGATAATGCTAGCAAGTACCATGGATGGGGTGTCCATGGAGGCGTAATATTCGGCAGCCGTATCGCGGAAAGATGTTGAAGACATTGTTTATCTTTATTTATTTGATAGATACAACTTCATGGGACCTGAATCGTAATAATTACACAGTATTTTGTTTGCCAAATCCATAACGTTGATCGCATGTCGATCGCAAGGCGGTAGTAAAGCAATTTTTATCAGACAATTAGCAATAAAAGAACTGCAATGCTCTCCTTTGATCCAAAGGTCCATCATAAATGCAGGTAGTATGCGTCGTAATATATAGATAGCCACATAGTGTTGATTAAACTTCGTTGTCATATGTGAATAAACTGCCTGTTCAAGGAGCGTCTTTTGCTTTTCTGTGAGATGCGTGCGTAGCGATTTGATACCATATACTGTATCGTGTGTATCCATTCTAACATATAGTTCAATAGGAACAATATGGAGTCCGTTCCTCAACAGGTCAGCGACTTGCTTACGACCATCTTTGTCTTCGAATACAATAGCAACATGTTGCCACCATGAATAGCGCCATTGCTTTCTTCTGTTAGTGGTAAATATTAGATCACCCGCTTTGACTTGATTGGAATCTAATATGTCGATTACTGTGCAATTCGTCGGAAACGCTGTTTGAGTCCTCCACCAACTAAAAAGGTAACAGAGATATAGAATGATGACAACTACGACAAGCAGGTACACCATTCTGTTGATACTTATAATATTTATTTGCCTACTCGTCTTTTACCTCTTGATGCTATTCACTTTCCGTACGACGGTAACTCAGTTTCATTCTTACTACCATCTCTCTCAAGATTAGAAAGGAGACGGTAGCGATGGACGACAATCGTTGGACTTTTGTGGATATTGATGCCAGTCTTTCATTCGATCGGTGGTGGCAAACTACTGTCTCTTCACTCAATGAGGCTGACAAAAATGAATTATGTAGCCAAGTCTCTGATGATCTCATTCAGCGTATCGCTTGGGCACATGCTTTACAACCCAAACGTGGTGAGATCCCCGTCTTCGTATTCGACTTTGAACGTGTCATCCGTGTCTATCCTTGGTCATTGGAGCATGCTCGCACGAGAAAGAATACTGCAATTGTATTATACCATCTGGATGCACAACGTCAATTGAGCAGCTTGCAATGTGGTAAGCGCAGTGTGTTCGATGCTGGTAAGCCATACGAATTTCCGGAACCTATGAGACGCCTTTTACTTCGTGGAAAATTCTGGAGTGATGATGAAAACGTGAGATTCGAACCTCTAAAGAGACGCCGAGAGATAATGACCGATTCTGACAGTTCTGACGATGGACAGTTAACAGGCGGTCACCGCTTGAGAAAAAGACCTGAATCTAGTTTAGTACCAGTATTGGATCTGGAGGACCCAAGATACAACCTACCAATATCCCCGACGGATTCGGATCGCAGTGACTCTACAGAAAGTTCATTATTGAGCTCAAACAGTAGTGACGATGAGGACGTTGTGAATGATGAGGAATACGAGGAGGAGGACGACATCGAGAAAGCCCCTTGGGATTTACAAGCAATGTTGCAACCTTTTCTACTGGGTAGCTACGCTACTATCAAGAGGCTTTTTCCAACACGTCTGTACCCATACACATCAAACGTGATATTGTCAATCCTGTTGCGTTGGAAGGGTACGCAACCTTGGGAGGTTTATCTGCGCCAGAAAATAGACAAACGACTCCGATATGAACCTGATTTCGAAACTAACATGACTACAGTGCAAGAAATATGGCGCTCAATTGACCGTGAAAGGATCAAGGCACAAGCGGATCAGGGTGATGTATCCGAGGATGAAGAAGACACCGAACAATTACAATTCAATGATAAGTGGGAGCAGGTGTACGAAATTGTTATCTCGAGATTTAATATCGATCCGGGGTCCATTGTACGTATGCTGCAGTTCTTTGATCAGTTTATAAATGATACTTATCCGACACCTCGAGGAGTTGATATCACGGTTGGATATCAAAATGCGAAACTGGAAAGCTTTCTTCAGGACGAGGGTTTGATTGAAGCTAGGCAAATTGCAAACTACTTCAGAACACAGGTTGTTCCATACATGGAAGAACATTATAGAGAATTTGTCAACACAAACATCGACACAAGTGCTGCAGAGAATTTGATACCATCCAATCGCAGGACAAGATATACGGCCACCGATTTGATTTTCCGTAGGCCACCAAAGTCAATTCGAAACAGATTTCAGGGTAGAGAGAGTATGGCTGATGTCCTCGGCACGAAAGATACATTAGGAAACCCAACATTGAGTTTCCTTGAGGCACGAAGACGCTTGGATCCCGACCATGCGTCAGAAAGATTATTCAATACATTGACAGATATCCAGCGCGCTGTTGTAGATAAGGTTATGTCGTCATATGGTCAGCTTGTTGTTGCTCATACGGGATTCGGGAAGACTTTGTGTATGTTGATGATTGCAGCGAAACTTCTGACGAATGGACAACGTGTCATCATCGCGGTCAAGAAGTCAACGCTGGATCAATTTCAATCAAAAATTCGCGAATATTTTAGTGGTAGTTTGATGAATGAGTTGCTGGACACGGTTGTCACACATTATGATCTACAGAATGGAAATGGGCTGAACGGGATAAATATCGAGAAGGTCTCACGTGATCTTGATTCCGCCAACTTACATGTTGCAAATGATTCTCAGATTGAAATAGAGGTAGCTAATGACTCGATGGAAGATACGGACGTTGGTAAAAAAAAGGGGATCCTTGGTGTACGAGGTGCAATCTTGCTCATTGACGAATGTCATCTGTATGCAACGGCTCAATTCACAACGGCCAAATCGAAACGTGACAAAATATATCGGTATCAATCGATGACCACATATAAGGTAATGCTTCAATGTGCTTCAGCGAGCCGTGTCTATCTTTTCACCGCTACCCCTTGTAGAAATGACGGAAATGATTTATTGTCTCTATTGTGTATGGTCAAGCGAATGGCGCCAACCCCGAAACAATTCAACGCAATGACTCCTTTGTTGAAGTATGGTTTTACCGATGAAATATCTGAAAGTGACGATGATGAACCCCAGTTCGGCATACCTGAGATACAAAAAATACGGGGTTTTAATCCGATTGACATCAATTGGAGATGTCTCGTGACAAGTGTACGTTCAGAAATCGAAGATGAGAGTAGTTCCGGATTCGCCAGATTGAAGACAAGTATCGAACGTGTGATGATGTCCGATACAGAATTGGCTTTATACAATCAAACCGAAGAGAAAGGCTGGGGTCCGTGGGGTAGAAATTTGTTGAGAGTATCCGATACTGATACAAAATTATTGAGGGGGATCAACCTCATAATCGATCATTTACGCAAATTCGAACAACCCGAGTACAGAAACGTCAGAGACAGAATCAAACCACGTGTTCTCATTTACGTGGAGCTGAGAGATACAGCTGAAAAGGTATTGAAAGCGGTGAAAAAATATGTGTTGAGTGCGGATTCTGTTTACATCCGTGCGGGCGAATTCAAAAGTGGAAGGAAAGATTTGGATGCCTTTGCCGATGTCCGAAGTAACACAAAGATTTGTATTGTCACAGAAGCTGGCATCACGGGGTTCGACCCACCACCTTTAACCCTGATCATAGCCATGAATAATTTCTGGAGCCCAAGTACAAAACTGCAACTTGAGGGTCGTCTCGTACGACGTGACAAACATAAGGAGTTTGTCAAGGCTAAGTTACCCACCATCTTCCGAGTAATCACTTTACAGGCAGTCAGAACAATAAAGCGTGACAGATCGCTCATGTTAGAATTTGCCAATATAACACGAGCGGACCAACTTGCAATCATTAAAAGTGGACGCAAGTATACATACGATGAGAGACAACAAGCTCAAATTCTGAAAAAAGCCGCTTGGATTAGAGCTGCTGTCTTGGAACTACATCGTGTGTCCCTGCTCGATACCGACTGTAAATCCGAATTTGAGCGAAGAAGCAGCATATCGAGACCCATTATTACTACCCGAGGTGTCTTCTTGTCAAATTATACACCAGCTCGGCGAGTATCAGCGCCTTTAGAAAGTATTCAAGCGCTTGCGGCACCTTTACCTGCTCGCCGTGTGCTCTCAGCACCACACTCACTAAATACTCGACAAGCTTCAATGACACCTCCACAACAATCGGTAGCGATACAATCCACCAATAGACCTGTAGAGATTGAAGTGGTAGATGGGATGGACACAATTGTAAATCCAAGTACGAATCGGCGTGTAGGTATTGATACCAGGTTGTATCGTGAGCTCGTTCGTAAACAAATTATAAAAGTTATTGATAAACGCACAACCTGATGGTTATACAAAGCTCTTTTTTTTTTGTCAGTTACATAAAAATCAAAAACTCGATATGATCTCGGATCGGCTGGTCCTAGCATTTGATGTTGGGACACGAAATTTAGGTGTTTGTTTACTTAATGATTATGTAGGTAAGAAAGCGTCCTCTGTCAAGGAGCCTCCAACCTTGGTGGTCTGGAAAACTTTTGATTTGTATGAAATAGAGGCAAAAAGCAAAGCCGAAGCTGCTCACCGACTGGCATTGCGACTACACGCATTTCTGGATACACTCGACCGTTTATGTAGTCCTTTCATTCCATCTTTGTGGAACCGACTGAAGTTGGTTGGCATTGAAAGTCAAGCAGTCTCTACAGCTATCATGAAACGACTTGAATGTTATTTATTGTCATACTTCCTACTTCGATGCCCACATCTCTCCAGTGGTAAGGTAAAAGTTATTTCTGCCAGCGCTAAGCTCAAGATAAGTGGCATGAAGCACGAGAAAATTCGAAGTTATAATGATCGAAAACAAATGGCTATAAAGTATATGCAGCACTACATGTCCCTTCAGATGGATGTGGATGATGACCCGCCAAAAAAGCTTACTCGTTCAGACGCCGACAGATGTGATGCCGCTTTGCTGGCACTGTCTATGACGAAGTTTTCGTTTGCAGGGGCTGGATGACGCCTCGATGTGTTGCCC